>Ga0073928_10010851_pt1 | contig 10728 bp, 6 predicted proteins | sample PaiPotPPA55metaG_FD_76969 | JGI IMG/M metagenome (GOLD analysis project Ga0073928, IMG submission 76969) | Iron sulfur acid spring bacterial and archeal communities from Banff, Canada, to study Microbial Dark Matter (Phase II) - Paint Pots PPA... ...
GAGGGGCGCGTATGCAGCCGCTGGCCGAAAGCAGATCCAAAGGGTTTTTCCGAAATTCCCCTTCCACCGCTTTCGACCAGTACCTGCAGGACATACAAAAGCTCCCGCTGATCCAGAATGCCGAAGAAGAGCGCCGGCTGGCGCGCCGGGTGCAGCGCGGCGATGAGAAAGCCGCCGAACGCCTGGTGACGGCGAACCTCCGATTCGTGATCTCGTACGTCAAGAAATACCAGGGACACGGACTGGACCTGAGCGAGCTCGTCGCGATTGGCAATGAAGGGCTTCTCAAAGCCGTGCGAAAGTTCGATCCCGACCAGGGCGTGAAATTCATTTCCTACGCCGTGTGGTGGGTTCGCCAAGCCGTGCTGAAGGCGCTGGCGGAACAGACGCGCTCTGTGCGAATTCCGCTCAACCAGAACTCGCAGCTCATCAAGCTCGCGCGAGCCGAGACCGTGCTCGCGCAGGTGCTGAAGCGCGATCCCACGGATCACGAGATCGGCCGGCTGATCGAAGAGACTCCGGAATCCGTTCGTTCAGCGCGCCAGATGTCGTCCACGGAGGTGTCACTCGACGCGCCTATCGACCGCTCCGACCGCGAGGCCTGCACGCTCGGCGAGCGCTTCGCCGGAGTCGACGGCGGCGAGATCGAAGACGTGACGGATTTCAAGCTGATGCGGGAGTTCATTGACCGCGTCTTCCGGAAGTACCTGACGCCCCGCGAGCGAAAGATTCTGTATCTTTACTACGGGCTCGAAGAGGGTTCAGAAGCAATGACTCTCGAAAAGATCGGTGCTCTGCTGGGCGTGACACGCGAGCGGATTCGCCAGATTCGCGAGCGCGCGTTCGAGAAGCTCCGCGAGTCCCCGGACGGATCCGCTTTGGCTGGATTCTGGAACGTCGCCTAACTCGCTCCCCGTGCCCGCGGCTTGCAGCTGACCGCGCGTGCGTGTCCTAGTAGTTGACGACGAGCCCTCGATACGTCTGGCCCTCCGGCGCTTTTTCGTGCGTGAGGGGTGGGAGGTTGAGGAGGCGGACGACGGCCGCGTAGCGCTGGATAAGCTCGTGCCGGCAAACGGCCCCGCCCCGCATTTCGACGCCATCATCTGCGATCTGCGGATGCCCGGATGCACTGGCCCCGAGCTGTATGAGCGCCTGAAGGTCTCTCAGCCCGAGCGTTTGTCACACATGATTCTTGCAACGGGCGATTCCGTATCGGCCGAGGTCGCCGAGTTCGTCCGGCGCACTACATGCCCTGTGCTGCAGAAGCCGTTCGAGCTGAAAGAGCTTCGCCTGCTCCTGCAACAGATGACGAAAACCGGCGGGGGCGGCACCGCGTAGATTTTCACCTGGCAACATGCCGCCATCCGTGCAGACGCCAAGCGCAGCCACGCAACCGGTCTTTCTAGACCCGTTAGGCCACCGAGCGCGGGGATGGCGGCGGTTCTGGATCTTGATTGGCGCAGTCGCGACCGCGTTCGCCGCACTGCTCGTGATCGGCGTGGCCATCCCGCCACTCGTGCCGTCGCTCCCTATCAACCACCGCGTCGCCCCGCCGGTCGCGCTCACGCGTAATCAGCGCGAGCGCATCGCGATCCGCCGCAGCCTCAACCAGGTCTTTCGCAGTCCCACACCCCCAGCGCGCCACGGCCGCTTCGCCCCACCCGGTGGCTCGCGGGTCGAGGTCACGCCGGGCACGTCATCGAATCCGATCGTCGCCGGGTTCTTCGTCAATTGGCAGGACAACTCGCTAGCATCGCTCAATCAACACATCAACGACCTCGACTGGGTCGTTTGCGAGTGGTCGTTCCTGTCGTCGGCCGGTGACTCCGTCGAGTTCGAGGTCAAGCGGCAGGTGTTCGACGTGGTGCGCAAGCCATCGGACAAGACGCCGCCGGCGATTCTAGTCATGCTGAGTAATTTCGATAGGCGTACGAAGGAATTCAGCGTACCGGCGTTGCGAGCTTTCTTGAGCTCTCCGGCGACGCGCGCGCGCGCGGTCGCGCAGCTACGCGACTTCATCGTTCGAGATTCGCTAGCCGGGGTGACAATCGATTTCGAGGACGTTCCGGAGGACTTGGAGCGCCCGCTAGTGGAATTCGTCGGCGCGCTGCACGCCACTCTCGCGCCACTCAAGCGAGTGGTCACTACGGCCGTGCCATCGTACGCGACGACGCGTGAGCTGCAGCGGCTCGCCGATGTCAACGACTACATCTTCGCCATGCTCTTCGATGAGCATTACGGCCGAGGCGACCCTGGGCCGGTTGCGAGTCAGCAGTTCTACACGAGGCATGCCCGCGCTGTGGTCGGCGCCGTCCCGCGAGGGAAGGTCATCCTCATGGTGGGCGAATACGGCTACGACTGGCATGACGACGGCAGCGAAGCCGAAGCGATGACCTTTCAGGAAACGATACAGGCGGCACGCGACCACGGCGTCAGTACGCAATTCGACCGCGCGTCCTTGAATCCCTACATATCGTGGACGGATCCCGACTCCGTAGACCACGTGGTGTGGTACCTAGACGCGGCCACCGCCTATAACCAGCTGCACGTAGGTCGAGACCTCGGCGTCGCCGGCGCCGCCGTTTGGCGCCTGGGCGAGGAAGACCCGACGGTGTGGCAAATCCTCGGCCGCGATGGACTCGATGGCGGGCCAGACAGCCTTACGAGCGTGCCGCCCGGCTACGACGTGGAATTCGTAAACGATGTGGTTTGCGCTCTGAGTCGAACGCCCCGGGTCGTGCTGCGCGGTGAGCGACCGTGCGCGGTCAGTGGCGAGCAGCCCGACTCGGGTGGCGACATTCTGCGTATTCGGGAGCGCCCGACCCTCGGCACGCGCGTGGTGCAGACCGACGCCGTCAGCAGCCTGATCGTACAGGACTCCCTCACTTCCCTCCCTTCGCCATTCATCGTCGATCGTTACGGGCAAAGCGAGCACAAGGTCGCGCTCACGTTCGACGACGGCCCGGACGGACGCTGGACGCCGATGATCCTGGACACACTGCGGGCCTACCATGCCCCGGCCACGTTCTTCCTGATCGGCGAGAATGTCGATACACACATCCTGCTCACGCACCAGATCTACGCCGAAGGACACGAGATCGGGAACCACACGTACTCGCATCCGAATCTCGCCCTGGTATCCGACCAGCGCGTACGATTCGAGCTCGACGCGAACGAGAGCCTGCTCGAGTCGGTGTTGGGCAGGCGCACGGCTTTCTTCCGCCCGCCCTACTTCGGCGACGCCACGCCCACGACGCCCGACGAGTTGGAACCTGCCTGGATTGCGAACCAACGCGGCTACTACATAGTCGGACTGCGCGACGACTCGGAGGACTGGCAGCCGATACCCGTTGATTCGATCATCAAGCTCACTCTCTCCGGGCGCGATACCGGCAACGTCATCCTGATGCATGACGGAGGCGGCGACCGATCGCGCACGGTCGCCGCGCTCGGTCCCATCATCGATTCGCTTCGCGCCAACGACGACACGCTGGTGCTGCTGTCAGAGCTCGTGGGGCTCTCGCGCGACGAAGCCATGCCTCCGCTGCCGAGGGTGAATGAGGCTGGCCGCATCCTTCGCCTCGCGGGTTGGGCCACGCTCGGCGCGGGTGAGATCACGCTGTACTGGGTTTTTATGGCGGCCGTGGTGCTCGGCATCGCGCGCCTGCTGATCATCGCTACGCTCGCACTGATCCAGCGCGCTTTGCGACATCAGCGACGCGGTGCGGCGCTGACGTTCGCGCCGCCGGTGAGCGTCATCGTTCCCGCCTACAACGAGAGCAAGGTCATCACCCGGACGGTGCGAACTCTTCTCTCCCAGGACTACGCGGGACCAATTGAGATCGTCGTCGTGGATGACGGGTCGGCCGACAATACTTACCAGATCGTTCGCACGGCTTTCGCCGGCGACCGTGCAGTCTCCGTGTACCGCAAGGAGAATGGTGGCAAGGCGAGCGCGCTCAATCTCGGCATCGGATACGCCAAGTACGATATCGTGATCGCGCTCGACGCCGACACGCTGTTCGCCACGGACACGGTGGCGGAGCTCGTGCAACCACTCGCAGACCCGCGTATTGGCGCCGTGGCAGGGAACGCGAAGGTAGGCAATCGCGTGAATCTCGTCACTCGGTGGCAGGCCTTGGAGTACGTCACGAGCCAGAATCTCGACCGCAGGGCATTCTCCCTGCTCGACGGGATCACGGTGGTACCCGGAGCCGTCGGCGCTTGGCGCAAGAATCTCGTGGTGGAAGTAGGGGGATTCCGCGGCGACACGCTCGCCGAAGATCAGGACCTAACGCTTAGCATCCGCCGCGCCGGGCATTCGATCGCGTACGCGGACGGCGCGATCGGCTACACAGAGGCTCCGGACACCCTTCGCTCACTCGCCCGCCAGCGCTTCCGGTGGTCGTTTGGCACGTTGCAGTGCGCGTGGAAGCACCGCGATACGCTCTTTCGCCGGCGGTACGGATCGTTGGGATGGGCTGCGCTACCGAACGTCTGGTTATTCCAGTTGCTGCTCCCCGCCCTCTCGCCGCTGGCGGACTTGGCGTTCGTGTATAGCCTGCTGTCTATCGTAATGACGCGGTATCAGCACGGCGCGACGTACGCGCTACTGAGCTTGGAACACGTCTTCACGTATTACGCGATCTTCCTGTTCGTGGACTGGCTCGGCTCGGCTCTGGCGTTCCTGATGGAGCCAGGCGAGGACAAGTCCCTCACCTGGCTCATACTCATCCAGCGCTTCGCCTACCGGCAGATCATGTACTGGGTCGTGGTACGGTCGTTCAAGACCGCATTCCAAGGCCGCGGCGTAGGTTGGGGCAAGTTGGAGCGCAAGGCAACCGTTCGGCTGCCGATCGCTTCTTAGCGGAATGGGGACCCCACCCCCTAACCCCCTCCCCTTTTCAGGGGAGGGGGATTTTTTCTTTTCAAGCTTCGCTTGGATGACGAGGGGCCCCACCCCTAGCCCCTCCCCTAAAGGGGAGGGGAATCTCTCTTTTTCACTGTGGGGGCTATCGGCCCCACGCCCCAAAAAGCACGGCGCTCATCGGAATTTCTCGCCCCGTCGAGGGGGTCGAGGGGGCGAAGCCCCCTCGTCATGCAAGCGAAGCTTGAAAGCCAAGAATTCCCCCTCCCCTTTTAGGGGAGGGGGCTAGGGGGTGGGGTAGGCCCCCTGTGTTAAATTGTCGATCGTGGCGATGCAGATTCCGCTGTTCCCTCTGCCGCTCGTCCTACTACCTGGCGCCCGCCTGCCGCTACACATTTTCGAGCCGCGCTACCGCCAGATGCTCGGCGATATACTCGGTGAGAGCGGCTCGCACGAATTCGGGATCGTATTTCGCCCCGATGGCGTCGCAGAGCGTGACATACCGACCGGTCACGTTGGCTGCGTGGCGCACGTGGACAGACGCGAGCGATTGCCTGATGGACGCGCAAACATGTTCGTGACCGGCACTCGCCGCTTTCGGCTCGAGCGATTCGTGGAGGTCGATCGCTTGTACCACGTGGGCGAGATCTCCACGTTCGATGATGCGGCCGAGCCGACGGAGGAGCTCGCCCCGGCGGCAGACCGGCTACGTGAGCTGTTCCACCGCGTCGGAACAGCCGCGCGAGCTCTCGCCGACGATGCCGACGCGCTGCCCGTGCTGCCCGACGACCCTGCGCATCTGGCGTTTGCCATAGCCGCGGTCATCGACATGGACGCGCCTGCGCGACAACGACTGTTATCGTCTCGCTCGCCAGCCGAGCGCTTACGCGATGTGGACGCGCTCCTGTCGCCGGCCGTCGATACTCTGGAGCAGCGCGCCGTGGTTCACGACCGCGCGAAGTCCAATGGCCATGGCCCCTCGTCTCATTCCTCGCCGCCAAACGCCCCCCCCCCGCCCTCCCCGCCGACTTAGCGGCGAGGCTCGGGTGAGCCATCCGGCCGCCGCGCTGGACGACAGTCTCGAGGGCGCCTTGGCGGAGATCGTCGGTCCGCGCGGCGTGCTGCAGCGGGCGACAGAACTGGAGGTCTACACATCCGACGGGCTGCCGGGATACCATAAGCAACCGGCGCTCGCGGTCTTCCCGTCCACGCGCGATCAAGCAATCGCTACGGTTCGCCTCCTCGCCGAGCGCCGGGTCCCGTTCGTCCCTCGGGGCGCGGGGACCGGGCTCTCGGGCGGCGCGTTGGCCGACGGCATCGTGCTGCTCGGCCTCAATCGACTGACCCGCATTCTGACGATCGATCCTGAGAATCGGCTGGCCGTCGTCGAGCCCGGAGTAATCAACGCGGCGCTGTCACGCGCGGCCGCCCCGTACGGCCTGCACTACGCGCCTGATCCTTCGAGTCAAACTGCGTGCACAATAGGGGGCAACGTCGCCGAGAACGCCGGGGGACCGCACTGCCTGAAGTACGGCGTCACGCTCAATCATGTGGTCGCGCTGACAGTGGTGCTGCCAGACGGGGACATTGTCACCCTGGGCAACCCTTATGGCGAGTGCGACGGCTACGATCTGCTCGGGGCATTCGTGGGGTCTGAGGGATGTTTCGGCATCGCCATCGATGTCTCCGTGCGTCTAACGCGAGACCCGGCTGCCGTGCGCACTCTCATGGCGGATTTCCTCTCGCTTACGGACGCGGCCCGCGCAACGTCCGCGATCATAGCGTCGGGGATCCTTCCCGCGGCGCTCGAAATGATGGACGGGCCCACTGTGCGCGCGGTGGAAGCATCCGTGTACGCCGCCGGATATCCGACCGATGCCGATGCGGTGCTGCTTGTCGAGCTCGATGGCCCAGTCGTCGGACTGGACGATGAGGCGCGGGCCGTGGCTGACATCTGCCGTTCCCATGGCGCTCGTACCGTGCAGGTGGCGGCCGACCCCACCGAGCGCGCGCGGTTGTGGCTGGGTCGGAAGAAGGCGTTTGGGGCAATGGGGCGTGTATCCTCCCATTTGGTCGTGCAGGACGCTGTCGTGCCACGCACGCAGCTGCCCAACGTCCTGGCGCGGATCCGCGAGATCGCCGCGCAGGAACGCGTCACCGTGTGCAACGTTTTTCACGCCGGCGATGGCAATCTCCACCCAAACATCGGCTACAATGCCAATGACCCCGACGAGTCAGCGCGCGTGGGCCGGGCAATGCGAGCGATCATGCGTCTCTGCATCGACGTAGGCGGCACAATCACCGGTGAGCATGGAATCGGAATCGACAAGCTGGAATACATGGACCAGATCTTCTCCGCGGAATCGCTCAGCGCGCAATGCAGACTCCGAGATGTATTCGACCCCGATCGCAGGTCCAATCCTGGCAAGGTCGTGCCGGTGCGCGCCTGTCGCGAATGGGCAGCGAAGGGTCGGTGACCGTCAACGATGTGCGAGAGATTGTGCGCCAGGCAATTGCGACTCGTCAGCCACTCCGCATCGCGGGAGCGGGCACGTGGCTCTCGGCGGGCCGCCCAGTGCTGCTTGGCGCCACGCCGTTGTCGGTCGCACGGCTTTCCGGGATCGCGGAGTACACGCCGGGCGACCTCACGCTGACAGCGCGAGCTGGAACGCCACTCGGCGAGATCGACCTCGCGACGCGCGCCGAGGGGCAGTGGTTGGCCCTCGATCCATTCGGCGCAGAAGCGGGAACAATCGGCGCGACGATCGCCACCGCGTCTGCCGGGCCGCTCGCCCACGCATTTGGACATCCGCGCGACGTGACTGTAGGGGTCGAATTCGTAACCGGTGAAGGCGAAACCGTGCGCGCGGGCGGCCGAGTGGTCAAGAACGTCGCGGGATTCGACCTCACGCGTCTCGTTACCGGTGCATGGGGCACGCTTGGCGTGATCACGGAGGTCACCGTGCGCTTGCGCGCTCGACCCGAGACCGAGGAGACGGTGGCCGTGGCGGTGCCAGACGCGCGCACCGCGTCGACTCTCGCGCGCTGGCTCGTGGGCGAGCCGTTCGTTGATCTGACCGCATCGGCAGTCGAGCTTCTGAATGTTTCGCTTGCTCGGCACCTCGCGCTGCCGGGCACCAGCGCGGTGCTGCTAATCCGATTGACCGGCAATGAGAAGCTGGTGCGCTCACAGCGAGCCGCGCTCGATGCGGCCGCCGACACGGCCACGGCGCCCGCGGACGCGTGGTACTGGCTCCGTGCGTGCGAGCCCACCGATGCCGCCGTCGTGCGCTTGTCCAGCGCCGCCACGCGCATAGGCGAGACGTGGGCGTACGCGGCCTCACTCACCGCCCATTTTCCGCGCGCCTTCGTGCACGCCTCACCGGGGCGCGGAGTCGTCCGCTGCATAATTCCGGAACCCGACCCCATGGCGCTCGCGACGGCTTTCACAAAGCATCGCTTCGAAGGTGCGACGGTCGCGGAGAGACTGCCGGGGGCACTGTGGGGCCCGCTGGCCCGGACCGCGGTCGCCGATAAGCTGTCGCGCCGCGTCAAGCGGGCGTACGACCCTTACGGTCTGTTAAATCCGGGGATCCTGGGGGAATCGCCGCCGCAATGAGGAGCTCCTCCGCCGTCGGATCGCCGCTGGCCGGGTCGCCACTCGCTCACGCGCGACACGGGCTAGACGCGTGCGTGCACTGCGGATTCTGTCTCCAGGCCTGCCCCACGTACGTGGCGCTCGGCGACGAGAACGACAGTCCGCGAGGCCGCTTGGTCATCATGCGGGGACTGGTGGCCGGCACGCTCTCGCCATGGGACGAGGACGTGCACACGCACATCGACCGGTGCCTGGGATGCCGGGCGTGCGAGACGGCATGTCCATCGGGTGTGCCGTACGGCGAGCTGCTGGAAGCCACACGCGCCACGCTGCCGGCCAATCCCCGCCACTCGAGCGCTGCTCGGCTGGTCTTATGGTTGTTCAGCCGCGATGCGTGGCTCTTGGCGGCGCTCTTCGCCGCGCGACTGCTTCGCGCCAGCGGAATACCGGCGCTCCTGTCTCGCCTGCCGGGCCAGGTCGGGTTCGCCATGGCAATGCTCGCGGCCACGCGCTCGCCGGTGCGGTCCCGGGCGTATCGGCCCGAGGGCACCGGCGCTCGCGGCACGGTTGCCGTTCTACGCGGCTGCGTGATGCACGGGCTGTATCGTGGCACCAACCGGGCGACGGAACGCACTCTTATAGCCAACGATTACGCGGTCGTCCATGCGCCGGGACAGCAGTGCTGCGGCGCACTGCATGCCCACGCGGGCGACCTCGATACCGCCCGTGCCCTCGCGCGCGCAAACGTCGCCGCGCTGGAAGCGTCGGAGGCTGACTTCGTCGCCATCAATGCGGCCGGATGCGGAGCCATGATCAAGGCGTACGGCGCCCTGCTGGGAGATGAGCCGGCGTTTGCCGACCGCGCCGCCGTCATCGCCGAGCGCGCGCGAGACGTGACTGAGCTCCTGGCTGAGGCCGGGCCGGCACGCGGCAGCTCGCTGCCGTTCGCTCAGCGCGTCACAGTCACATATGACCCTCCCTGCCACCTGATGCACGCCCAGCGGGTCACGAGCGCCCCGCTTGCCCTGCTGGCCGCGGTTCCTGGAATTGATCTCGTGCCGCTTGCCGATGCGGACCAGTGCTGCGGAAGCGCGGGGATCTATAACCTGACCGAACCAGAGCTGGCCGCCGCGATCCTCGCGCCCAAGGTCGCGTGCATCGTGGAAACCGCCGCTTCGCTCGTCGCCACCGGCAACCCTGGATGCCTCATGCAGATCGGCGCTGGCCTCATTCGCGCCGGCAGCCGTGCGCGCACCGTGCATCCTGTCGACCTCCTCGACGCTTCCTATGCTGCCAGTTCCCCAGCCTGATTATTCTTCGCTGCGCGCCGGCGCCGTTTGGTTCGATCGCAGCGCTCGGACGCGGACGAGATTCGCCGGCCCCAAGGCAGCTGAAGTCCTGAATGGGTTGGTCACCAACGACGTGACCGCGCTCACGCCTGGTCAGGGACAGTATGCCGCCGCGCTCACCCCAAAAGGCAAGATCGTCGCAGACCTCCGCATTCTCGTGTTCGACGGTTCGGTCCTGGTGGACCTTGTGCCCGCTGCCGGCCCCGGATGGCAGTCGCTAGTGCGCAAATATGTCAATCCTCGGCTCTCCAAGTACACCGACGAGACCGAGGCGCTCGCGGATATTGGGGTTTTCGGCCCGCGAGCGGCGGACACTCTTGCGCGCGCGCTAGGCGCAAACGCGTCCGCTTTACAGGCACTCGAGCCGTATCACCACGTGGGGCTGGCGGACGCCGCCGTCGCGGTGCGGACAGCGGACCTAGGGGGCGACGTGCCCGGGTTCGACGTGTTGGTCCAGCAAGAGTCCCGGGCCCGGGTCATCGAGCGCCTCTCGGCCGCAGGCGCCGTCCCCGGATCGCCTGCCACGTGGACGACGGCCCGAATAGAGGCGGGCCGCCCGGAATGGGGCATCGACATGGATGACTCGACGCTGCCGCAGGAAGCCAACCTCGACAAGCTGGACGCGATATCGCACACGAAAGGCTGCTACACCGGACAAGAGGTAGTCGCCAGAATCCATTTTCGCGGCCACGTGAATCGCCACTTGCGCGGCCTCCTTTTTCGGTCACCGGCTCTACCCTCAGTGCGCACGCAACTCGTCGGCGAAGGCGGAGCCGTGGTCGGCGATGTCAGATCGAGCGCGCTGTCGCCGAGGTATGGGCCAATCGGGCTCGGGATGATCCGACGCGACATGGCAGCGGGCACGCTGGTTACCGCCGGGCCGCTCGAGAGCTCGGCCGAGTCCGCGACACCCA
>Ga0073928_10010852_pt1 | contig 10728 bp, 11 predicted proteins | sample PaiPotPPA55metaG_FD_76969 | JGI IMG/M metagenome (GOLD analysis project Ga0073928, IMG submission 76969) | Iron sulfur acid spring bacterial and archeal communities from Banff, Canada, to study Microbial Dark Matter (Phase II) - Paint Pots PPA... ...
CGGCGCGGAGGACGCGGCGCTCGACGCCGCCGCGTTCCGCCAGTTCATGGAAGCGGCGGATTTCGCGCCGACGGCGGCGATCCCCGAGCTGATATGGTAGAAAGTCCGAGGAGATGGCGTCTTACGATTTGGGTTCCCTTGGCCGATCCTTCTTCCGCTAAAAAATTTATTGTCGCCATCGATCCGGCCGTGCCGCCGCCCGGACTTGCGGGCGCGGTGGTCGCGATCGGCAATTTCGATGGCATTCATCGCGGTCATCTCGCGGTGATAAAGCGCGCCAGGTCGCTGGCCGAGGAATTCAACTGTCCCTGCGCGGTGCTCACCTTCGAGCCGCATCCGGCCGATTTTTTCCGGGGCCCAAACACGATCTTCCGCCTCACGCCGCGCGACGCCAAGGCCAGGGCGCTGGAACAGCTCGGCATCGACGGCATGATCGTGATCACCTTCGATAAGGTTTTGGCGAGCCTTCAGGCCGAGGCTTTCGCCGCCGAAATCCTAGTCCGCCGCCTAAGAGTCCGCGCCGTCGTCGCGGGCTATGATTTCCATTTCGGCGCGGGTCGCTCCGGCTCGCCCGTTGTTCTCGAGGAAGCAGGCGAACGGCATGGCTTTGCCGTCGAGATCGTGGAGCGGGTTCCGGCGGATACGGCGGACATCGGCGAGGCTGCCTCGTCGACGGCGGCCCGCGCCGCGCTCGAGGCAGGCGACGTAGAAGCTGCCGCGCGACTGCTCGGTCACCCATTCGCCATCCTGGGCAAGGTCATCCGCGGCCAGGAACTCGGCCGGACATTGGGATTTCCGACGGCCAATCTTTTACCGGACCCGAGTTGCCGATTGCGCCACGGCATCTACGCCGTCCGCGTCATCGTGGGGGCAAAAACCTATGACGGCGTGGCGAGCTATGGCCGCCGCCCGACCTTCGATAATGGCCCGACGCTTTTGGAGGCATTTCTGTTCGATTTTTCCGGCGATCTTTACGGCGAGACGATCGAAGTTCTCTTCATCGGCGGGATCCGCGCGGAAGCGAAATTCGATTCGGCCGAGGCGCTCATGGCGCAAATGCAGCGGGATGAGACGCGGGCAAGAGAAATCCTGCGGGGTGATTGCCGCTCACCGTTCTCGATCAGCTTACGTAGCTAAATTTCGGTCGCCAACTGTCGGCGCCTTCCGGAATGAGATCGAAGAGGTGCCAGACACCGCAGAAATCGTCACCAGGTTTGAAGCCGGTATCCGCCACCCGCATGATCTTGTCGCCCTTGCGCTTGAAGACCGAAACGCCCGGCATCACGCGGCCATTCGGGCGATAGCCCATATCTTCCGCAAACGTCGTGCCTTGGTTCGAGACCATGGGAAACTTCCAGCCGCGACCGGCGGCGAAACTCTGCTGCCGCTCGAGTGTGTCCGGCGACGACACTACAAAAGCCGCGCGATCGCGCAAGTGCTCGAACACACCATTGAAGCCATCGGCCCACATCGTGCAATTCGCGCAGGTGGTGCCCATGTTGTGGATGACGAATAGCGTATCCTTGTCGCCGAACAGTGCGGAAAGCCGCGCCTTGCCCTGCGGCGCCGCAAATTCATAGTCCTGGACTTCCTCGGGCTCGATCGATGCTTGAGCGCTTCGCATTTTCTCACGAATCTCGGCGATTTGGCTCCGGTATTCGGCGAGCTTCCCGGCGGTCTCCTTGTACGTCATCGCTAATCCTCCCGCTTTTGTAATCAACTGCCATATTCGTCGCGAAGGCGCACCCAGGCCATCGGAAAAGACAGGCCCGCCTCGTCGCGCCCCTTGGGCACGAGGTCGAGGTAGTGATAGGCGGTGTTCAGCATGTCCAGCCCGCGCGCGTAGCAGGAATAGGTGTGAAAGACGTTCCCATCGGCGTCTTTGAAGAACACGCTGATACCCGGCAGTTCCGGCATGTTCATCTTGTTCGCCGCGTAGTTGTAAGTAGCGCTGCCGCCGGCTAGAGCTTCTGGCGCGAACGACACGTTGTAGTCGTAATTGAAATCGCTGCCGGAGGATGACAGCCATTTGAAGCTCCACCCGAGACGCTTCGCGAAGGTCTGCAGCTTCGCCAGCGGCGCGCGCGAGATGGCGACGAACGTCACGTCGCGCTGATTCAGATGCGGCACAATGCCGTTAAAATTGTCGGCCCAAAACGAGCAGCCTTTGCAGCCGGCTTCCCAATCGGGATCGAACATGAAATGGTAGACGATGAGCTGACTGTGGCCATTGAATATCTGCCCAAGCGTCTGCTTCGCTTCGGGGCCCTCGAATAAATATTGCTTGGTGACAAGCGCCCAAGGCAGATCCCGGCGTGCTTGGCTCAGCCGATCGCGCAGCCTCGTGAATTCCTTTTCCTTGGCGAGAAGCTGCTTGCGGGCCTCTATCCACGCTTCTGGCGTTACGACTTGATGATTGATCACGCTCATTTCTCCAATTGTGACTTCGCGGCCTGCTTGCGTCCGCGGGCCGGGGTTGATCGCGCACGCTTGCCTTGGCTTGGCTTGCGCGCCATTGCGGAATTCTCCCGTTCGATCTCCTCCAGCGAGACCGCCAGCAGATCGAACTGAGCTTGCCAGTATTTGCTGTAGCGATTGAGCCATAAGGTTGCGCCGTAAATCGGCACCGCGTCGAACCGGCAGCGGCTGATGCGGCCCGTGCGCTCCTGAGAAACCAATCCGGCACGTACCAGAACCTGGATGTGGCGTGAGATGGCCTGCAACGAAATATCGAAATGCGCGGCGACCTCCGAGACGAGCAGATCGTGCCCATCGAGCCGGTCGAGGATTTCGCGCCGCACCGGGTCCGAGAGCGCGGCAAACACCAAGTTCAATGCGCGTTGCTCGTCATCGGCGGATAGCGTTTGCCCGACGACACGCAGATGTGAGGGGTTGCCCATGCGAACGCGGCCATCATTCAATCGATATGTTGATAATCAATCATATTGTTGATTATATGTCAAGCGCCGGGTCGACAAATTCCGGCGGCCGTTTTCCCAGCCTGCGCGCTGTCACATAGCCATGCCGGTGACCTTCGGGCCGGCAACGGTCGATGACCGAATTCTGTCAAAAAAACGCGCTTTGCGCCAAAACCCGCCGCCAAATCAAAACCCCGCCGCCGCTCCCCAACGACACCAGCGTTCGGACCGGCACGCCGAGGGCCCTGATCTTCTTGGCGCCCGCCGAGATCCGGCAGATCGATCACGAAACAAACCGCCATTACGACGACTGGGGTGCATGGGTTCCTCGCCCTAGTCGCGCCGCCTGCGGGTTTAACCTCGCAAGCGGCTCCGCCCAACTTTGGCCGCAAAAATTAAAGAAATGGCGCCTCGGCTGGTGCATCGCTCCCGCACCAGCGCGACAACAGGACAACAATGGTCGCTACATTTGCCCGTGCCGGCGTCCTTCTCGCGCTCTTGAACGGATCTCCGGCCATAGCCTTCAATAACCCGCTCAGCGGCGTGCAGCTGGCTAACTTTAATCCGCTCAACCGCGGGCCGCTGGCCGATTTTCTTAATCTTTTTCGGGAACAGGCCATCCCGCGCCAGGTCATCGCTTGGCGCCGCGGCTATAAGCCGGGCACTGTCGTCATCGCGACGAGCGAGCGCCGGCTCTATTATGTCCTCGGGACGGGCGAAGCGATCCGGTATGGCGTCGGCGTTGGCCGGGAAGGTTTTACTTGGTCCGGCACGAAGACAGTCACGCTGAAACGCCAATGGCCGGATTGGACGCCGCCGCCGCAAATGCTCAAGCGCCGGCCCGATCTGCCACGCCATATGGCTGGCGGAATGGACAATCCGCTCGGCGCGCGCGCGATTTATCTTGGCTCAAGCCTCTATCGCATTCATGGGTCGAACGAGCCGGACACCATCGGGGCCGCCGTGTCGTCGGGCTGCATTCGGATGACCAACCAGGATGTCGTTGATCTTTCCGATCGGGTCAAGGTCGGCACGAAAGTTGTCGTGATCCGGTAACACGGCGCGGAAGTGACAACACCTGGGGAATGCGGCCAAGCCGGTTGCGCCTAGAGTGCCATATTCGTCGGCCGGCCAATGGTGGCGGGCGAACGGCGGCTGGATCCGGACTGAGGCGAAATGCGATTCGGTCGCGCCGCTCATCGCGCAAATAAATCGGGATGACGCGCGGGCAAGAGAGATTCTTTGCGCCTTGCACGCTGGTTGAGCCGCGGCGGTCCACCTTATTTGACGGACCGGCGGGGGCAGCCGCGCCTCGCAGGCGCAGGGGCGGATTCAATTTGGTTTATCTGCTTTGCGCCAGGAGGATAACTCACTTGGCTCAGCGCACCATGGGCGGGCCAGACGCGAATAGCAGAAGGCTTGCTGTTTGCGTCCCGCCAGGAGCCGAAATCGAACAGCCGCAAGGAGCATTGGGTGCACCAGTTCCGGGACTTCACCGTCGGCTTCCGCGCAACTCTTAGCGTGTTCGCAATTTATTGCAGTTGCAAGTTGCAGCCAAATAGGAGATCGTACGAATAAGGGAGGGCAACACATGATTATTTTCGGAGACCGTGCCTGTTGCCCTAGCACGGTGCGATAATCCAAACCCTGTACCTCGCGGCTCGATTTGGACGAGCACCACGCCGGATTTCAGCAGCCTCTTGCCGAGACGCCTAATATACTTGGAGAGACCTAACTCATGGCAGGAGACAGCGCACAAAATCTGATCGTTCTCTCCGACGGAACTGGAAACAGCGCGTCGAAGCAAAACAAAACCAACGTCTGGCGCTTGTATCAGGCAATCGAACTTTCGGACGGAACCCAAGTCGCCGAGTTCGCCGATGGCGTCGGCACATCGAGCGTCAGGACCCTACGCGTGCTGGGACTCGCCCTTGGGGTGGGCGTGAAGCGCAATGTGCTCAACCTCTACAAATTTCTCTGCCGCAACTACCACCCGGGCGACCGCATCTGGGCGTTCGGGTTCAGCCGCGGCGCCTTCACCATTCGCGTGTTGGTCAGACTGATTTATTTCGAGGGCCTGGTCTCCTTCGAGTCCGAAGCGGAGCTCAATCGGAATGCACTCGCGGCGTACCGCGCCTATCGCAAGAAGGCGTTCCCAACCTACATTCCATGGGTCTTTGCCGGCCGGTATCTTCGAGATCTGCTGATTTTCGCCTGGAACGCGATGACGGGCGCGCGCTCCTACCCGGAGGTCAAAAAGGAAGCGGTTAATGTTCATTTCGTCGGCGTCTGGGATACCGTCGCCGCCTACGGTCTGCCGATCGACGAGCTCACAACGGCCGTCGACAAGTGGGTCTGGCCGATGAAATTCCACGGCGATATCTTGGGATTGTCGCCCAATGTGCAGCACGCCCGGCACGCCCTCAGTCTGGACGACGAGCGCAGAACTTTCCATCCGACTCCTTGGGATGAAACGGCGGAGCGGAATCTCCTCGCCCGAAGGGTCGTCATGCCTGGCCGGCTGCGGCAGGTCTGGTTCGCCGGCTCGCACTCCGACGTCGGCGGTGGCTATCCGGACGCCGGCCTCTCATTTGTGCCGCTTGGCTGGATGATCGACGAAGCCGCCGGCAAGGGGTTGCGTTTCGAGCCATCGGTGGTGGAGGGATATGCCGCGATTGCCGCGGCGACTGGCCGCATCTATGATTCGCGCTCCGGGTTCTTCGGTGCCTTGTGGCGTTACCAGCCGCGCGACGCCCAGCTGCTTTTGGGCGAAGGCAACACGCCGCTCGTTCATGGCAGCGTGATGATCCGGATGGCATGCGGCAATGGGTATGCCCCGATCTCGCTGCCGCAGAAAATCGATGTGTTGATGCCCGATGGGCCGCCGGTCGCGTTTGACGCCGCTGCGGTAGCACAAGCGCTGGCGCAGGGACATGAAAAGCAGCGCCGGATCCTAACGGACACCCGTCAACTCGTGCAAGGGGTGAGCGCACAAGCAAAAAATACGGAGCTTTTCAATCTCGTCTTGGATCTCGTGTGGTGGCGCCGCATCGTCTATTTTGTGGGACTGGCCTTTGTCGTGGCCGCCGTGGCCTTCCCGCTTCTGGCGCAGTACCTTCGCATCGAGGGCGTGACCGACCCTGTCAATGAAAGAGCGGGAGGACCTGTTGGCTGGATCCTCGACTTGATCGAGGCCTTCTTGCCCGCGTTCACCAAGCCTTGGGTCGCGACCGTCGTCCGCTACCCCGCCCAGGCGGTCATTGTCCTCATAGGGCTGCTCGCGAGCCTCGGCATCAGTCGGTTCCTTCAGGGGAGTATTCGCCACCGCGCGCGCGCCGCGTGGAACGTGCCGATGCGGGGCCAACGCCATGCCGAGAGCGCCGATCCGCCAAAGCCGGGTTGGCTCCTAACCCTTGCGCGCAAGGCCCGGACGACCAAGTGGGCGGTCGGCGGCTACAGATTTCTTGCGCAAAAAGTCGTGCCCGCCGGCTTCCTCGGTCTGAGCGCCATCCTCGTCTTTTCCCTGGGGAATAGCGCGGCATTCGACGTAGTGAACACGATTGGCGCCTTTTGTACGTCCACAAAAGAAATGAAAGACGCGTCCCCTCAAAAGGAAATTTTAGGCGTCGGCAAGACATTCGAGACGAGATCAATGTGCCACGCGACTGGGCTTCGGCTGATCGCGGGCGGTAAGTACCGCATTAGGCTCGACATGGACGAGGGCGTGAACGGCGAATGGTTCGATAAGGGCATACCCGCCGACGTGACCGGGTTCACCGCGGACAGTATGCGGCTTTACGCCGGGTTTACCGCGGACAGTGTGCGGCATTACATGGCGTCGCCGCTCAAGCGATGGTGGCGGGAGAACTGGTACCAGCCGATTGCGCGCATCGGCGAGGTCGGCAATTACGAGCAAGTGCTCCAACCGGCCGCGCCGTTGCCGGTCGTGCCTTTCGAGCAGTGCCGGCCGAAGGAGGAAAAGCGACTATCGTGGTGGGAAGCCATAAAGCGCATCCCTGACGCCGTCCAGGACACGCCGTCGCCTGGCACGGCGGAGTTCAAGAAGGCTTGGCTCGAGTGCGAATCTGGCAAACACATTCGGCCGAACCGGGTGCTCATTTCCGACATCACCGCGGACGTGACCGGAGAGCTTTTCCTCTACGTCAACGAGGCCGTGCTGGCTCTTCCCGGTCTGACGAATGTGTTCTACCGGGGCAACGCCGGAACCGCGAAGGTCACGGTTAAGCGAATTCTGGCGGAACCCATTATTGAGACCCTAATAAAGGAATAGCGCGCCATCGAGCCCCCCGACAAAGACATCAATCACGCGAACCGGATTATCCTCGCAAATCCGATCTTCCAGGCATTCAGGAAACGGGTGCTCTGCCCGCGATCCATCCCCTCAACAAAGCGCTTCATCCGATCCCTCCGCAAATCGCGCAGGAATCATACCGTGAGAATCACATCGACCCGCGCGTTTTCACACAGCCAGGGTCGGAAGCAGAAATTCAAACTGAGGTTCACCAAAAAGCCGGCTCCTCGCTTTCTGCACGGGAATGGCGTATGAATTTCTACTTGAGTGCTTTTGCGAGGTAGATTAAGGGCGGGGCGGGAAACTCAAGCGGGGAGCCAGACGGGTGGCGGGGCGCGGCGAGCAGCCAGACAAAGATCAACGAGAACAAGACGAACGGCGCGGCGGGGAACCGACCGAAGATGAACGCCGCGAGCGCGAAAGCGAGGGTTTGAGGGCGCGGTTCGACAAGCTGTCCAACGCGCTCGACGCCCAACGGGACGCACATCGATCCGCGGGCACAAGCAACTTGGGGCAAGAGGCTCCCTCCCCCGCGTCGATGGGGAATGCGATGGGCCTCGCCTTCCGCGTCCTGAGCGAGTTCGTGGCGGCGGTGATCGTCGGGGCCTTCATCGGATGGTGGATCGACCGCGTTGCCGGGACCACGCCGGCGTTTCTTATAATCTTTCTCCTCATGGGAGCGGCGGCGGGATTTTGGAACGTCTATCGCATCGCCATCAAGCCGCCTGGTTCCGAGGGCCGATAGAGGATTGAAGCGGGCACGTGGCCGCATTAAGCAAGTGTGTCAATCAGGAACGTAGACAACTCTAGATGCGGGGAAGACAAGACGTGGCTGAAGAACACACTATGGATCCAATCCATCAGTTCGCTATCAAACCTATCGTCAGCCTGCATCCTTTCGGCATCGATGCCTCGTTCACCAATGCCTCTCTCCTCATGGTGATCGTCGTTCTCGTGGCTGCCGCGCTGATGCTGCTGGGAACGCGCGCGCGCGCGCTCGTTCCGGGCCGCCTTCAGTCCATCGCGGAGTTGGCATACGAATTCGTCGTGTCCACTGTGCGCATGGGGGGCGGACAGGATTGCATGCGCTTCTTTCCGTTCATATTCACGCTGTTCATGTTCGTGTTGTTGTGCAACGTCATCGGACTTATTCCTTACGCATTCTCGGTGACGAGTCAGATCGCGGTTACTGGCGCGCTTGCGCTTCTTGTCATCGGCATCGTTGTTGTTTACGGCTTGGTGCACAATGGCGCGGGTTTCTTGCGGCTATTCGTGCCTTCGGGAGTGCCGATCGCGTTGCTGCCCTTTCTGGTGCCAATCGAAATCATTTCGTTCCTGGCCCGACCGGTCACCCTGTCGGTTCGTCTATTCGCCAATATGCTCGCCGGACACATTACGCTCAAGGTGATGGGCGGTTTCGTCGTGAGCTTGCTTGGGGCCGGCGCCTTCGCGGTCGTCGCGCCATTGCCTTTCGTGGTGGCCATCGCGTTGACCGCATTCGAATTGCTCGTCGCCGTCCTCCAGGCTTATGTCTTCGCCATTCTCACTTGCGTCTATCTCAACGACGCAATTCATCCGGGCCACTGAATAAATATTTGAACAACAGACCGGTCGCCCCTCATCGCAACCTTAAGGAGTACACAATGGAACCCGCAGCAGCCAGATTAATAGGCGCAGGTCTCGCAGCGATCGGTACGGGAGCAGCCGCGATAGGCGTTGGAATAATTTTTGGTCAATTCTTGTTGGGCGCGCTCCGCAATCCGAGCGCTTCCGATGGTCAGTTCGGACGTGTTTTCATCGGCGTCGCGCTCGCCGAAGGCTTGGGGATTTTCGCCTTACTCATTGCGATTCTGTTGCTCTTCGTGGTCAAGTAGGAAAGCTCTCCGGGGTGCGTCCGGAGTTTTCTGGACGCGCACTCGAGGCCCCCAAACTTCGCCGCGCGGGATGTGACGAATGGCCAACAACGCAGCAGTAGGCCACATTGCGGAAACCGGGACGCCGGCCGGCGGCGGCCGTGAGGAGACTTCTTTCCCGCCGTTCGACCCGGTCAATTTCACGCCGATGCTGATCTGGCTCTCCTTGACCTTTGGGCTGCTCTATCTTTTGATGGCGAAAATCGCTTTGCCGCGGGTGGAAAGCATTCTCCACGCCCGCGCGCACAAGATCACCAAGGACATTGGCGAGGCGAATGCTTTCCGGGCGCGGTCGGAAGAAGCCGCTGCGGCGCATGACAAGACAATCGCCGAGGCGAAAGCCAAGGCGCTAGCGCTCGCCCAGGAAACCCATGCAAGGCTCACCGCGGAGAGCGAGGCAAACCGCCTCACTCTAGAAACCGAACTCAACGCCAGGCTCGCGGCTTCGGAGACGCAAATTCTTGAAATGAAGGCCAAGGCCATGGGCAACGTCGAGGCGATCGCCAGCGAGGCGGCGGCGGCGATCGTGCGGCACATCACCGGCAAACCCGCTGACGAAGAGGCCATTGCAAGGGCGATCGCCACGAGCAAAGCCTGACGCTGGAGATTTTCGATGCTCGATGCCGAGTTTATCGTAGCAGTTGGGTTTGTGATTTTCGTGTGCCTGATGGTTGATCTCGGAGTGCACGGGAAGATCAATTCGGCGCTCGACGCCCGCGCGGCAAGAATTTCGGCCGAACTCGCGGAGGCCGCAAGGCTGCGGGCGGAAGCCGACGCCGTTCTCGCCTCTTTCGAACATCGGCGCGCCGAAGCGCAAGCCGAGGCCGAGGCCGTCGTCGCGCAAGCCCATGCGGAAGCCGAACGTATCGCCGGCGAGGCGCGGGCGCGTATGACCGAATTTCTTCAAAGCCGGACCAAACAGGCCGAGGAAAAGATCAGCGTGGCGGAAACCCAGGCGGTGGCGGAGGTGCGTGCCGCAGCCGCCGAGGCAGCGACCAAGGCCGCGGAAATAGTGCTGAGAGGCGAGGCGCAAGGCGCTTTTGGCGCCGAGCTCATTAGCAAAAGCATCGCCGATTTGAAAACCAAGTTTCAGTAGCGGGTGGGATCATGCAATCGAGATGGTCCGATCGTTGCGCCCATTACTCTGCCGGTTTTACCGCGAATAGAACTCGATGACGAGATTGGGTTCCATCATCACCGGATAAGGCACTTCCGAAGGCAATGGAATCCGAGTGATTTTCGCCGTCATCTTGGTGTGATCGACTTCGTAATAATCCGGGACGTCGCGTTCGGCGAGTTGCTGGGCCTCCAGAACGAGGATGATCTGGCGCGAACTCTCCTTGAGCTCGATCCTATCGCCGACCTTCACCTGGTGGGACGCTATATTCACCCGGCGGCCATTGACCTTGACATGGCCGTGATTGACGAACTGGCGCGCGGCAAAAACGGTCGGAACGAATTTGGCGCGATAAATCGCGGCATCGAGCCGGCGCTCCAAAAGCCCGATCAGATTGTCGCCGCTATCGCCCTTCATGCGGATCGCTTCGGCGTAATATTTGCGGAACTGCTTTTCCGAAATGTTGCC
>Ga0073928_10010854_pt1 | contig 10727 bp, 7 predicted proteins | sample PaiPotPPA55metaG_FD_76969 | JGI IMG/M metagenome (GOLD analysis project Ga0073928, IMG submission 76969) | Iron sulfur acid spring bacterial and archeal communities from Banff, Canada, to study Microbial Dark Matter (Phase II) - Paint Pots PPA... ...
GGAACGAGCGATTGGTAGCGGCGCTGGCTCGACTGTATGCAAAATGACGTTCCGAGGTCCAGCCAGCATAGCGATTTTGTGGGCCGGTCTTTCTGCGCAATGCGGTAATAATTGGCCTCGTCGTTCACGCTCCCCATTTGTTGCTCCTTCAGCACAGGGCGGCCGAAGCCACGGGTGAGGCAACGCGGATCTTGCCGTTGGGCCACGGCGGCGTCGAGGCCATGTACGTGGTGGCCGATCATTTTTCTCTTTAGGTTTAGGCGATCCTCAAGAGCCCTTCGGAATGCTACCGGCGTCGCATATGTTCTGGGCGACGGCATCATGCAACCTTGCGCAACACTTCCTCAAAGGTTTTGCGCGCAGGCCCGCTCATGCGCGCGTTTCGGATCTGTTGACTAGTGATCAGGCCACGGTCGACCGCCTGCCTAATCGCCTGACGGATGAAGGTCCGCGCGACCGTGCCAGCCTCGATCAGGTCGAGGATCGCCCGTAGAGGGCGAGTGAGCCTGAATCCCTGCGCCGTCTCGATGTCGCTCTCGGGCAGATCAGCGTAGTGTAGGACGAGTATGCCTGGAATTTCGCTGTTGCGCCGAAAATCGGCCGGAACAGTCATGTGCAGCTTGGCCGGATTCAGATCCGACAGGTCGTAGAAACTGAGCACTGTTTGGTGGCTGTATACACCCTCGATCTGCTCATTGCGGTTCCGCGACCACAGTGCCCAAAGGGCGAGTTCGGGCCGGTCGGTCGTCGGATACAGCGCCAACCGGTAGATGCCGCGGTGCTCGCGGGTCCAGTTCCCGACTTGCACATGATAGGGGTGTGTGTTTTCGGCGAATCCGGCCGCCTTAGCCTGCTTGGTGGTGAAGAACCCTTGCTGTTGATCGGCGATGTCGAAGAGTCGCCGCAACGCTTCACGATGAGACTGGGCCATAACACAATACTACAACATTCTTGATGCACCAGCAGCTCGCGATGATTCGGCCTGCCGCCCGGAGCCGGACTGCAATCCCGGCGAGGTTATCGTTTAAGCGGTAAGGACATGCTTTAAACTTAAAGCACAACGGCCGCCATTGTCGCACTTGGGAGTCGCGCGCAGCGTGCGCTCCGAAACTACTTTGGCTACCGAATCTCGAACACGCCGAACGCCAGGCCTAGAGCCCGCTCATCCGCGCCGGCGTGTGTAGTCCGGTTTACTTTCACCGTGATCTCCATGTTGCTCTTGCCGATGCTCGCCGGCGGCGGCGTAAACACGAACGTGCTATCGATGTCGCCCCTGGTAAACTCGACCGGCGCCTGCTCGACGCCATCGATGGTCAGGGTCATCTTAAGGGGCCCGGGCGTGAGCTGCGCCGCCGGACAAAATGCCGTCACATACAGTTTCTGCGCGGCGGACAGCGGTCCGGAGATGCGCACGCCGGCGGTACGCGGCATCCAGCGGAATTGTCCTTCGCCGTGGTACCAAGTGGGGCCCAGATAATCGGCGTCCAGCGGATCGGCCGCGTCGACGCGTAGGGGCGCTCCCTGGGGATTTCCGGGAACTACGAATCGTTGCGTGATCTCCCGCAGCGGTCCTCGCCCGACCCGATAGATCACGATGTCACCGCTATCCAACCCGTGCAGCGTCACGGCAGCCGGCAAGACGTATGGCGACAGAAGGGCCAGGTCCGGATGGTCACGGATGCTGGTGAGCGATCCAGGCGCCAGATAGACATCCGGAATTTGCAGATACTGAAATGGAGAGTGCCTAATGGAAGCCCAGAACAACTCGTCGTCGACGCCGTCCAGCAGGATCACTTTGCCAGGATGCAGCTCGTGAACGCGCTCAACGCCCCATACCAGTGCTCGCGCCCGCTCGGCGCGCCTGTAGTACCAGTCGGCCGCGAACCAGGCGACCGGCAGCGACAGGATCAGGAAGACGGCCGCGAGCACCCCAGCCGCCATCGCCGCGCTCAGCTCTTTCCAGCCGGTCACCGCACGCCACGCGCTCACCAGCGCATAGCCGCCCAGCATCGCCAGAGGCACCGCCGGCAGCGTCAGATAATAATCGTAGATGTGCTCGCGCAATGGGAGGATGGGCGCCAGCATGATGACAAACCACGCCAGAAAGACGAGCGCCAGCCACTGCCTGCGGCGCGCCTGATAGATCGTAAAGGCCAGCAGCGCGACGGTTACCGCCGCCATCTCCAGCCAGCTCGTGAAGGCCGGAATGCCGGTTATATCGTGCAGATTTGTTGGCTCGAACGCGCGTCTCCAATAAGTCAGAAAGGTGGCGGGAATCGCGCTGTCAATGTAGATCGTGTAAGGTGTCGAGCCGTGTGTGGGGGCCAGGGTGAGATGCAGCGCCGCATAAATCGCGGAGACCGCGAGGAACGGAAGCGTCGCACGAAAATATTTTCGGGCACAGGCCAGCGCATAGGTTCCGGCCAACAACGGAAAGACTACGTTCACTTCCATCGCCAGAAAGCCGGTCAGGAAGACCAGCCAGGTCCCCACATAGAAGCGCCGCGCGCCGGTTTCGGTGTATCGCAAGAACAGATGGAGAGCCAGCAGCAGGAAGAGTCCACAGAGCACCTGGTTGTAGGCGGAAGTCCACGCCATCACGGTCGCCAGCTTGCTATTGGCGGTCCAAAGAATAGCCGCCAGGAAACCGGCCGCGCGCGACCCGGTCAGCCTCGTGGTGATAGACGCGGCCAGCGCCAGGTTGGCGAACTGCGTCAGGAAGACGCAAATCCGGTACGGAAGCGCATAATCACCGAACATGGCGCCGAAAGCCAGGAAGAACGCGCGCTCGCTCAAGGGCCGCCAGCTACCCTGCGCGTAGCTGGGCTGGAACAGCACCCTCAGCAGGCTGTGCCAGTCGTACACTTGGTTGGGCAAAGTCAGCCACGCAAAGTCATCCATTTGGAACCAGGTGAGCAGCCCTGGCCAGTATACGGCCAGGCAGAACAGCGGCGGAACGATCCAATAGGCAGTGGTGAGCAGTTTTTGTCGAATCGTCACACGCGTGGCCTCGCCTCATCAGGGGTGCGACGGCCGGAGATGGAGCACGCGGGCAGCGGACAAGGGACGCGAGATCTCATGCAACATTCGATTATAAATCGCGCCGTTCGCTGGCCGCTTGAAACAGCGGGCCGTGGCCGGTCACAATCGTTTTCCTTCAGTAACATGATGATTCTACAGCCCAAACCACACCGCTCCCAATTGGTTCGTGCAGTCTAGCCCATACAATGATCATCGAGTTGAGACATGGTGCACCCCCTCTTTGCCGCGGCGCGACGCAAACTCAGCAGTTTCTGGTCAGACTTGCCTCTGCGCATCAAGGGTTTGGTGGTGGTCGCCGTCCCCATCACCGCCTTGGTGGCCGTCACTGCTTCCTTTTATTTCTTCCAGCGCGCGGATCGCAAGTTGGATAACCTGGTCGACCAAGCCGTCGAACTCGATAACCTGACGCAGAGTTGTCTTACGGAGTTGTTGGAGGGGGAGTGTGCCGTCAACGAATATTTCTCCACCGGGAGAAAAGAGCGCTTAGGACGCCTTGGGGAGGCGGCCAACAAATTTTACGCTCGATATGACAGGCTCGAAAAGCTGCTTCGAGACGATCCGGATCTGCTGCGGCGCCTGCGCCGCATTCGGCAGTTGTTCCAGGACAAGATGGAAATCTGGGACGAAATGGGCAGTCATGCAAGCACGCAAACGCCTCAAGCCTTATGGCACTCGGACCTGTTCGGCCAATGCCAATCCAGCCTGCAAGCCTCGCGCCAGGAGTTGCGCGCCATGCGGTCCGAACAGCAAGCCATGCTGGTCACACGTGTCGCCCGCGTCAATCGGTTGCGAACGCAAAAACTGGTGGTACTCACCGGGGATGCGCTGTTGGGCCTCGGGGGCGGTCTGTTGGCGATTCTACTTTTTACCGCCGGCGTTGTGCGGGGCGTCGAACATTTGCAACAAGACGCCGCGCGGATCGAGCAGCGCCTCCCTGTGCTTCCCCGGTTCTGCGGGCGCGATGAGCTGGGCGCGCTCGAGGATGCCCTCCATACCGCCGGCGTCAGCTTGCGGCACACGGAAGAAGAGCGGGACCGCTTCTTCACGCTCTCCGTGGATATGTTGTGCGTCCTCGACCTCCAGGGCCATTTCAAGCGCGTGAATGCGGCCTTCGCCGGCATTCTAGGCCACCCCAACGCGGAGTTGCTGGCGAAGGGTGTCCTCGATTTCGTGCATCCCGAAGACCGCGCCGGCGCCGCCGCGCGCCTCCTCGAATTAGCGGCAGGCGCCGCCACCACTTATCAGGAAAGCCGCCTGCGATGCGCCGACGGTTCCTACAAGTGGCTGGCCTGGAGTGCCGCTCCTGTCCAGGCTGAAGGTGTGGCCTACGCCGTATTGCGCGACATCTCCGGGCGCAAGCTCGATGAACAGGCTCTGCGTGAGTCCAACACCCGCCTGTGTAGTGTGCTCGACAGCATGACGGACGCATTCATGTCCGTGGACCGCGAGTGGCGCCTGACCTATGTGAACCCGGAAGCCAAGCTGTTGTGGATGCGCCAAGGCCAGGACCTCATTGGGCGCAATCTTTGGGAGCTATTTCCAGAAGCGGTCGGCGGACCGTTCTACAGTATGTACCACGAGGTCATGCGCACGCGCACTCCTGCGCATTTGGAAGACTTCTATCCGCACCCGCCCCTCAACCGCTGGTTCGAAGTCCACGCCTATCCGACGGATGAAGGTCTGTCTGTGTTCTTCCGCGATGCCACTGAGCGGCGCGAGTCCGAAGCGCGTATCCAGCGCGCGCTGCAGGAAAAGGAAGTCCTGCTGCGTGAAGTCCACCACCGCGTCAAGAACAATCTTCAGGTCATTTACAGCATGCTCCGCCTGCAGGCCGGTTACGTGCACGACGAGCGCCTCATTCAGGTGCTGGCGGAGTGCCGCGAACGCGTGCACGCCATGGCTTTGTTGCACGATCAGCTCCACCGTGCCCGGGATCTTTCCAGCGTCAACCTGGCGGATTACATCAAGAGTCTGGCCGCCAGCCTGTTTTGCTCGTACGGCGTGCAATCGTCCAAGATCGGCCTGCACACGCACCTGGAAGACGTCGCCGTTCCCATCGATACCGCCATCCCCTGTGGTCTGATTGTGAATGAGCTGATTTCCAATTCGCTGCGCCATGCTTTTCCCGGCAGTTCCACGGGGCATGTGTCCGTGGGCCTGCGCGCCCGGCGCGGCGGGGAACTGGAACTCACGGTGGGCGACAACGGCAGGGGTTTTGTTGCCAGCAGCGATGCGGCTCACGCCCCGTCCCTGGGCTTGCGGCTGGTCAGCCTGCTGGCCTCGCAACTGGAGACCGAGGTCCAGCGCACCAATCAAAACGGCACGCATTACCGGTTTCTATTCAGACCATTCAATCAGAAGGAGAACAAATGAGATGAGAAAGCCTCGCATCCTGTTAGTCGAAGACGAGATCGTCGTCGCAGCCGATATCGAAGAATGTGTCAAAGGATTGGGCTATCAAGTGGTGGGCGCGGCGGCCTCCGGGGCGGAAGCTCTGCGCCTCGCAGCCCAGACCGAGCCGGACCTGGTGCTTATGGATATCAAGCTGAAGGGCGCGCTCGACGGCATCGAGGTGGCCGCCATGTTGTATGAGCGGCATAACGTGCCGGTGGTCTACCTGACGGCCCACGCCGATGCCGAGATCCTGGAGCGGGCCAAGAAGACCGCTCCCTCCGGGTATGTGCTCAAGCCGTTCGACGATCGTACCTTGCGAACCGCCATCGAGCTGGCTTTCGAACAGCATCGCCGCGAGCGGAGCCTGATCGAGACCGGCCAGCGGCTGTCGACCGCGGTCGGCAGCATCGACGAAGCGGTGATTATCACCAATGAGGCCGGCCGCGTGACGGTCATGAACCGCTTGGCCGAAACTCTTACCGGCTGGAAACTGGAAGACGCGCTGGGCCGATCGGTCGCGGACGTCTTCACTGCGCTGAATTCCCGTACAGGTTCGCTCCAGTCTTCGCCCATCGGCCGTGTGCTGCGCGAAGGCATCGGCGTCGGCCTGGGAGAGCACACGCTGCTTCTCGGCAAGCACGGCCGTAATGCGCTGGTGCAGGGCAGCGCTACGCCGGTGCGCGACGCACAAACCGAGCAGGTGGGGGTTTGTTTGTTATTCCGCGCCGTGGCGCAGCGCGCGCGCGATGAGGATTGGGGCTCGGCCGAGCACGGCTCCGCCAACCGCCTGGTCCTTCTGGGCCGTCTGACTGAGGCGGTCGCCGAACAAATCATCAGTGTGCTGACTTCCGCCCGCGGCCGCACGCGCGCCTCCGGACTGGCCAAGCGGTTGGTAGACTTCGCGCAGCGCGAACCCGCGCCTCCGGTCGAACTGGATTTGAACGAGCTGGTCGCCGGCATGGAGGATCTGCTCCGGTGCGCGTTGGGCTCCGGTCTCGAATTGCGCACCGCCCTCAGCGCGCGCACGGGTTTGGTCAAGGCCGATCCCGGCCAGATCGAGCTCCTCCTGATGAACCTGGCTTTCGCCGCGCGTGAGAACGTGTCGCGCGGCTCTCTGTTTATCGCGACTTCCGTCCTCGCGTGCGATGACTCGGCCGATTCCTACGCGATGCTGGCCGTCCACCCCGAAGGCGGCTGGCATCCCACGGCCGACATGCCCGCGCTCGACGAGATTACGCGCCAGTCCGGCGGCGAGATCCGCATTACTAGCGAAGATGGCGCCGTCAAAATCTTCTTACCCAAAGTTACCGAGCCGTTGGCGGCATAACAGGCGGCACGTCTCCGGGTCCCGGCGTCGCCGCGTCTCCCTACGACGCCGTCACCACCTCCAAAAACGCCTGCGCCGCGTGGCTGAGCGCACGCCGCGCCGGATACACCAACCGGATTTTGCGTTCGACGTGAAACTCCCTCACCCGCACCTCGCGCAGCGTGCGCTGCTCGATCTCCTGCTCCACGCACATGCGCGGCAGAAACGCCACCCCGTCGTTGTTCTGCACCAGTTTCCGGATGGTCTCGATGGTGGGCATCTCGATGTCCCGGTTCAGCGGCACGCGATGGCGCTGGAATTGTCGCAGTACGACCTCGCGATACGGCGACACGACATTATGTGCGATGAACGTTTCTTCGGCCAACTCCGAAATCGACACCTCCTTGCGCCGCGCCAGCCGGTGCTTGGGCGACACCACTAGCGCCAGCGCGTCGGCGTAAATCACTGTCGAGCGCAGGCGCTCATCGGCCGGCTCATAGCTGATCACGCCGAGCTCCAGGTTGCCATCCAACAGCTCAGCGGGAATTTTGCTCGACAAGCTCCGCTGCACCTTCACCTTGATGCCCGGATACATATGGCGGAATTTGGTGATGTGCCGCAGCAGGTATAGCGAAGTCGATTCATTCGCTCCCACCGTGAGCGTGCCCGCCGAATGGTCGCGCAGCTCGGCCAGCGAATTTTCCAGTTCCTGCCGCAGATTGTCGAAGCGGCGCGCATAGTCGGCGACCGTGTGGCCGGCATCAGTGAGCAGCAATTCTTTGCCGGAACGGTCGATCAGTTTCTCGCCTAGCTCCGCCTCCAGGCGCTGCACCGCCAGCGAGATAGCCGGCTGCGTGCGCAGCAGCTTGTCACCCGCGCGCGAAAAGCTCTTCTCCGTGGCCACCGTCAAGAACACCTGCAGGGTGTAGAGTTCCATCCCATCAGCATAACAGGAACTTATACGTATCACTAATAAGATAAATTTGCTTAATCCACGGCGAACCCGCCATAATGGAGCCATCATGTCTGAACGAGTGTACATCTTCGACACCACGCTGCGTGACGGCGAACAATCGCCCGGCTGCAGCATGACCGTTTCCGAAAAGCTCCGCATGGCAAGGAAGCTGGTGGAGTTGGGCGTCGACATTCTCGAAGCCGGCTTTCCCATCGCCTCAGAGGGCGACTTCCACGCCGTCGACGCCATCAGCCGCGAGTTTCCGTGGGCGCAAGTGGCCGCACTGGGCCGCGCCTCGACACTCGATATCGAGCGCGCCGCCGAGTCCCTGCGCCACGCCCGCCGCCCCCGCATCCACACGTTTATCGCCACCAGCGACATCCATCTGAAATACAAACTGAAGAAGTCGCAGCAGCAGGTGCTGGAAGAGGCTGCGGCCGCAGTCGATCTGGCGCGCCGCTACGTGGACGATGTCGAGTTCTCCGCCGAGGACGGAGCCCGCACCGATCCAGATTTTCTGGAACAGATCGCCCGAGCCGTAGTAGCCGCCGGCGCGCGCACGGTCAACATTCCCGACACGGTCGGTTATGCCGTGCCCTATGAATACGCCGGCCTGATCGCTCGCATTGTGCGTGCCCTTGGCGATTCGGCCGTCGTCAGCGTGCATTGCCACGACGACCTGGGCCTCGCCACAGCCAACTCCATCGCCGCCGTCGAAGCAGGCGCGCGCCAGATCGAATGCACCGTCAACGGCATCGGCGAGCGTGCCGGCAACTGCGCGCTCGAAGAGGTCGTCATGCTTTTCAAAACGCGCCAGGACCGCCTGCCCTACGACACCGGCATCCGCGCCGAGCACCTGTACTCCGCCAGCCAACTGCTGAGCTCGATGATCAGCTTCGGGCCGCAGCCTAACAAGGCTATCGTGGGCCGCAACGCGTTCGCGCACGAAGCCGGCATTCATCAGGACGGCTACTTGAAAGAAAAGTCCACGTACGAGATCATGGACCCAACGTCGGTCGGCGTGCCGGAAAGCAAGCTCGTATTGGGTAAACATAGCGGCCGCCACGCTCTCAAGAAACGCGCCGAAGATTTGGGCTATGATCTAACGAAGGACGAACTGGAGTCGCTTTACCAGCGCTTCACCGCGCTCGCCGACAACAAGAAAGGACTCCTCGACGAAGAGATCGTGGAGCTGATCGAGCCGGCCGAGTCGCGCTACAAAATCGCCGCCGATTGACATGCACCTGAACATTCTGCTCCTGCGTGGCGACGGCATCGGCGCCGAAGTGACGCGCGAAGCCGTACGGGTGCTGCGACGCGTCGCGCAACGGTGGAACCACACCGTCGAGATCACCGAAGGCCTGATCGGCGCCGCCGCGATCCACCAAACCGGCAGCCCATTCCCCGCCGAAACCGCGCGCCTCGCCGCTGCGGCCGACGCCACGCTGCTGGGCGCCGTCGGACTGCCCGAATTCGACAACGCCCCCCCCGAGCAGCGCCCCGAAAAAGGCCTGCTCGGCATCCGCAAAGCGCTCGGTGTGTACGCTAATCTGCGCCCCGTGCGCACGTTTGCCGCGCTGCTCGATTGCTCCCCGCTCAAGAACGCGCTGGTCGAAGGCACCGACCTGCTCATCGTGCGGGAGCTGACCGGCGGCCTCTACTACGGCACGCCGCGTGGCATCATGGAAGAAGGAACGCGCGCCGTGAACACCATGACTTATACGCGCGCCGAAATCGAACGCGTGGCGCACCTGGCTTTTCGCCTGGCCCGCGCACGCCGCCGAAAGGTGACCTCGGTGGATAAGTCCAACGTGCTCGAAAATTCGCAGCTCTGGCGGCGCGTCGTCACCGAGGTAGCCGCCGCCTATCCCGATATCGCGCTCGATCATTTGCTGGTCGATAGTTGTGCCATGCAGTTGATCCAAAATCCACGGCGCTTCGACCTAGTGCTGACTGAGAACATGTTCGGCGACATTTTGAGCGATGAAGCCGCCGTGCTGGCGGGGTCGATCGGCATGCTGCCATCCGCCTCGCTAGGGGAACGAAAGCCGAGCGGCGCATGGGTGGGACTGTACGAGCCGGTGCACGGCTCTGCTCCCGACATCGCCGGACAGAACAAAGCCAATCCGCTGGGCGCCATCGGCTCGGTAGCTGCGATGCTCGAATACAGCTTTGGCTTGCACGAAGAGGCCGCCACCGTCAACAAAGCAATTGAAACGGTCGTCGCCAGCGGCCACCTGACAGCCGATCTCAGACCTTCGAGCGCGCCTGCCACCACCCAACAAATTGGCGACGCCGTCTGCGATGCAATCTAACGCCATGCCCGCACGAACCATCATCGAAAAACTCTGGGACGCGCACGTTGTGAGCGATGCCCCCCCCGCACCGGCCCTGCTCTACATCGACCTGCACCTGGTGCACGAAGTCACCTCGCCCCAAGCCTTCCAGGGCTTGCGCGACCGTGGCCTCAAAGTTCGCCGCCCCGACCTCACTATCGCCACCACCGACCACAGCATCCCCACGACGGATCGGTCGCTGCCTATCCTCGACACCACAGCCGCCGCGCAAGTCGCCCAACTCACCACCAACTGCCGCGATTTCGGCGTCCGCTGCTACGGCATCGGTAGCGATCGCCAGGGCATCGTGCACGTCATCGGCCCGGAATTAGGACTCACGCAGCCCGGCATGACCGTGGTCTGCGGCGACAGCCACACCGCCACGCACGGCGCATTCGGCGCGCTGGCCTTCGGGATCGGCACCAGCGAAGTCGAGCACGTGCTCGGCACCCAATGCCTGCTGCAACGCAAATCGAAAACGTTCCAGGTGCGGGTCGATGGCGCGCTCTCGCCGGGCGTCACGGCGAAGGATATTATCCTGGCGCTGATCGCCCAGATCGGCGTGGGGGGGGGCACCGGCTCGATCTTCGAATATTGCGGCTCCGCCATCCGCGCGCTCACCATGGAGCAGCGCATGACCATCTGCAACATGTCCATCGAAGCGGGTGCGCGCGCAGGCATGGTCGCGCCCGAC
>Ga0073928_10010855_pt1 | contig 10726 bp, 9 predicted proteins | sample PaiPotPPA55metaG_FD_76969 | JGI IMG/M metagenome (GOLD analysis project Ga0073928, IMG submission 76969) | Iron sulfur acid spring bacterial and archeal communities from Banff, Canada, to study Microbial Dark Matter (Phase II) - Paint Pots PPA... ...
CAAGGAAGCGAAGTTCTGCTCGATGTGTGGGCCGAAGTTCTGTTCCATGAACGCGACGCAGATCGCCGACATTTATCAGGGCTTAGACCAAAAAGACCGCGAGCAGAAATTCGCGCAGCTGCTCGAGAAGGTGCAGCCCGGCCCGGAGTCTCCGGCGAACGCGAAGTCCGCGCCGACATCCTGAACGCCTGAAGTTTAATCATGTCTGTACTCCTCCCGTGGTTACGAGGCGGAGGGTTAGGGGCGGCAGGGGGAGGCCTTCGACCTCAGCGGTCCAAATATCACCGCTGACGGTGAGATGGCCGGCAGTTAGGGTGCCGGTGCTAATGATCTCTCCGGCGCTCAAGGGGTAGGACGGAAAGCGGCGGGCGATTGCAGCGCTGAGTTCTGCCAGGCATAAAGCCGGGCTCTTCAAAGAATTTTTCCCGGAACCTTCTTCTACAAATTCCCCACCTGTCACAGAATTTTTTGCTGATCCTCGTTCGACGAGATCTCCAGACTCGGGGAACTTTCCGCCCTTTGAGATGCGCAATTTAAAGACGCTAAGTTGCTCAAGCAGGTTGACCATAGTATCCGGGCGGACTCGTATTTTTTCGCCGACTACCAGGGCGGCGTGGAGGCCGAAGGAGGCCACGAAGTCACTGGGCTGAAATTTCCATTCCGGGAATGGGCAATCGATGATTTCGAAACCTAGGGCTAGCCAATCTACGGATGCCAGGGCGGAGGCGGCGTCGGAGGCGGGTCCGACGACGGGTTGTTTCAAACCGAAAACAATTTCGGGCTCGATTTTTAGCGAACGGGGATTTGCGATTGCGAGCGTGGCGGAATTGTTTTTGGCGTAGTGGACCGTGTCGTCATACATGTGGGCCCAGACCAGGGTTTCAAGTTTCAGGACGCGCCACATCGCTTTGTTTGCGTAACCAACTTTTCGTCCGACGGCTTTGTGGCCGGCGGCTTCACGGGACTGCTTCAGGAGCGTTTCCACTTCGTAGGCGGTGTCGAGGTTGAAACCGGGGCGCGCGGAGGGTGGGACGGCGATCATCTGGCCGGTCTCGTAGGCGGACATTAGTTCTCGGGCTAAAGCTTCGACCTCGTTTTGCGGCCAAGATTCGTTGGGCATTTTTTTATTTGTTCTCGCTGCTCGATTCCGTTCGCGCGAGGCAAGTGTATCGTGCGATGCGCCGGGATGGGAGTCAACGGTGAAAAAGAGGCGGCGGGCCAGATTTTGTGCTGTGGCTGATAAAAACCTGAGAGTTCGGAAGCGAGTTGTGGCCCCGGGTAGAAATTTTCGTGTTCTTTGTTTTGAGTAAGTTACGTCGCTTTCTATATTTTGTGCAGAACCGGGTAGAAGTGCGACGGAGCCGACGACTTTGGGAGCCGGGCGAGTGCAAAAGCGAAGGCTCGCGCGGGTGAAACAGCGCGAAAGGGGTAGGTTCGCACTGGCTGGGTATTCGGAATGTTTTTCCTCGAGATACATCGGAAGGCGTTGTATCAACTGGCCTCGATATTGCGATGTGGATGGCCAAGACTCGATTCTAGTTTCGGTTAGAAGGGGTCTAATGGTTTGTTTCCTGTGACTTCTGTTTGCAGGCCAGTTTCGGTTAGAAGTGTGCTTGCGGCGACGGTTGTCGGTAACTGAGCGAGTGTTGAATCGAAAACTCGCGCGGGTGAAACAGCCCGCCACGGCGGGTAAACGCGAAAGGAATAAGTTAACACTGGCCGGGGATTTGGGATGTTTTTCCTCGAGATAGATCAGAAGGCGGTGTATCAACTGGGTTGGATTTTGAGTTGTAAATGTACAAAAGCTGAAAATCCTAATGTGTGTTCTGGCGCCGGTTAGAAATTTTTCTGTCGTTTGTTTTGAGTGAGTTAGGGCGAATTCTGTTTGTGGTGCACTGTCGATTAGAAGTGGGCGCCCACTTGCACATTTTAAAGTGACAACTGGCTCGTTTTGGTGAGCGATTTGGGCAAACCTGTGAGGGCGTGATCCCGGTTTGCGGGTGGATGTGCGGCGAGGGGGATGCGAGCGTCGCGCGATCGTCCGTTCCCTTCTGCAGACTGCCGGCACGTAGCCTCCTAAGGGCCCGCCCTTCGCCCGCCACGGCGGGTAAACGCACTTCCGCTCTGGCCCCTTTTGTCGGGGCACAAAAATATTATTAGGATATTTTGGGTGAAGCTTTTTGTAGCACGGTTTTGGAGCGATTTCAAGGAGTCGGAGGCTGTGGACGCGAATTATTTTTGCGAGGGAGTTCCATTTTGGGAATGAGGGAGAATCGCTGCGGAAGTTTTGCAAGGGTTGGATCTAAACCCGCAGCCTTCTGAAAAACGAAGACTGCGGCACCCCCGCGAGTTTCAACGGTGCATGGACTGAACACTGGTGCCGCGCGGAAGGATTCGCCACCCGCCAAACCGGACAAGTTAAATACTAGACCGGAACATTTCCGGTTATCTGACTGAGCAGGATTTACGCGGCGCTTGCTGGATCAGAGAATGCCCCTCGACGGGAAGATTAGCCAAAAGGAAAATGGGATCAAAACGCCGATTATCAATTGAGGACGGACATACTTAGGCCCGACGATAGCCAACAGTATTGAAAGCACAACCAAGACAGTCATAGCGACATAAATTGGATCTGAATCCCAAGGCGAATTCACGATTATATTGTGAACCAGAAGCATAATCGGGAGACTAAAAACTAAAATGTTGCTGGCGGCTCCAACATAGGCGGCTCGGTGCCGCCAAGAGGCTCTACTGTCAGCGGCCGGCGATCTCCTCAAACGACGCACCGCATCGGCGTCAAAGACGATCGGCAAAAACGCCAGTGCTATAATTACAGTCCATTGGATTATCGCGGAGATTATCTGTACGAGGAGTTGCACTAAACCATTCTTGCACCGGCCGGCGCAACAACGGAATCAGCATTAGAAAGCGTGGGCTTATCGGTCAACTCCTGAGTAACGCACAAACCGGAAAAGTGAGTACTGGACCGGACATCTCCGGCAATCCGACTGTTCTAACTCACCTGGGCAGGGCTAGAATGGCAGTCATGCGAGCATTTGAAATATACGTTAATGGCGAACGGACTTGTTTGGCGGGCGTGAGTGACGCAAGCGTTCTTACGGCGATAATTGCCTATGTGGGTCGAGACAAGGAACCTCTTCATCTCCAAGTAGGTGGGCTACTAATTCCTCAGGAGGAACACGTCCGGTGGCAAGACAGAGACCTCGCTGTCGGCGATGAAATCCGAATTAGAATCGTCGAGAGCGACAAAGTAGACACACCCACGAAGCGATTCGCGAAAGACCCAAAAAAGGACATCCGAGCGCAAAAGCGATACGTCCGAACGATGGCCAAGAAATTCGGTTGGAAGATTCAGAGCGTCCGCAGACGACCCTAACTCGTCGGCGCAAAATACAAACGTGGTCGAATTCTCGTCAACTCCTGATTGACGCGCAAACCGGACAAGTAGTGTGTGCTGCTGGCTCAGCCCACAAATCGATTCGCAAAAGCCCAAAAGAGCTTCTTTACGGATGAAACTGGCGTGATCCGTTTCACTACGCAGAATCGCGCCGCCACAATCGCAGATCCGCTTATTAACTGAACCTAGCGGGTGGCACACCCTGAAAATCGAGGCGTGGCGTAACGTAATTTCGGTGCCCGTGCGAAGGGGTGCGCCACTCGTCCGGGGAGAGCAGAGGCTGAAAGCTCGGCGAACGATCCGCCGAAAGGAAGTACGTTTTTCAAATGCTTTATGTCGCGGCTGAGGCCGCAACTTACAAGGCTCCCAGCGCTTACGCGCTGGGCTAGGTTGTGTCACGCCTACGGCGTTCGAGGAGTGGCGGCGGAAGCGTGGGACGCCTGCCCTTTACTCTTGAAGAGAACGAGTAGCATTCCGGCGATCCATAGAAAATAACCCCAGAGTGGGTACATCTTTTCGTGATGAAACACCACCCAGCAGAAAGGAAACGACATGAGGATGAGAACTTTGAGGGAGAAGAGGACGACTGGTCGAGGGCGATTCGAGAGAATTAAGTGAACAGCGAAGAGGAAGAATACATTGATCATTCCGCTTCCGAAAAGGGCAAGCATCTCCGTGGGACCGCTGTGGGGGCCGGTTTCTTGGGACCCAGATATAAATTCCAGTGGACGAGAAAGCGGAAAATATGCGCAGAACCAACCCGAGAGTGAGCTTGTGCCAGGTATCATAACGGCGACTGCTGGAACGAAGAAGCTTACGGCGTAAATTATAAAGCCAGCCCAAAAGGCCCTTGGTTGTTCGGCCGTTACCGACGGTGTTGTTGTATTCGGGGGGCTTGCTGAAAGACTCGACTGATTTCGAGCTGTTATTTCTTGGGCCATGGAAAGTGTGTCTGAGTATTTCCTCAGGTTCGGTTGAAAAACGCGGAACTAATTCGTATCTGCTTGTACCACTTCCTTTGCGATATCTGAACTCGGTACGGTTGCGGCGACTGTTGCGGACCACTTTCGGGCGAGTCTGAAGTGTTTTACGGCTACCGACAGACAAACGACCACTCCACCGAAAATGAACCAGCTTTGGATGAAGGCGAACAGGACGAGATACAACCCGGAAAACACCAGGGAGTCAACGGCTGACATTCGAAGCATAAGCGGGCGCGCGTACTCAATGCGGCCGGTAACGCCACCTGTTTTATTGATCGCGCGAAATGAGTAGAGGTTGCGTAAATGGCGCGTGTGAACTTTTAACTGGACCAAAACCAGAGCACCTAAGACGAATTCGTAGAAATGGGGCGTGGTTTCATGGGCGAAGAACCATTCCATAGCCAGGAGTCCGGAGTACAAGACAAGGATGAAAAGAAAGCGCGGACTTATGAGCCGCAGCGAATCGATGTCCTTTTGAAAATAGGGCGTTATTTCGAAGCTTCCCTCAAAAACGATGTGCTCATTCACTCCGTTTCGATAGAGACGGGCGCAGACTATCGTCAAGGTGTAGTCGGAGATGAAGAGAAGGTTCCAGACAAGCAAGCCTGGCCACAGACTGTCGAGAAAGAAATTGGACAAAGTGGTGCTCCCGATACGGCGCTTGTTGCTGGGTTAGAGGTTGTACTTTATGAGTGAAATCGACAATAGAGCATAAGTACAGTTGTTGCGCGATGGTAAAGCGTGAGCAAGAGTCCGCAGGCTCGGCGAAAGTTCCGCCGAAAGGAAAACGGCTTTTTTCGGTTTTGGTTCCCAGCCCTTGTGGGCTGGGCTAGGTTGTGTCACGCCTTCGGCGTTCGAGGCGTGGCGGCGGAAACGTGCGCCAGCTGCTAGCAAAATCCAATTAAAGAGGCGGTGGTACGTTAAAACGAAGGCGTCATTCTGTTTTTTTCGCTGCTGGTAGCTCGAGGTTATGGTCCATCACCATGCTTCGGAGGCGAAGTGAGCGGGCCTGCTCGATTGCTTCGGTTGCGCCAATTTTGTCTCGTGTGGCTTGGGGCACAAGAAGAAGAATGCCAACGAGCGACCAAATGGAATTTTCCAGCTCTACCATTCGTTTTACGATTTGAGGCGCAGATGTTTGGGCCTTGATGATCTGGTCTAATTCGATTTCTCCAGGAACCTGTTCAATGACCTGTTCAATTGCGGCGGTGTCTTCGTCGGCCCCGGGGGGTTGCGCAGTTGGGAACATCGGAATTCTGTCATCCATTGGTATTTTTCGGCCCCGATTCCTTCTTGCGCGATATTACCATTTTCGTATTCCAAACTGAGTGATCGTTCACACGTCGCGGGCGAAAGGCTCGGCGAAAATTCCGCCGAAAGGAAGTGCGTCTTAGAGGCGTTTATGTCGCGGCTAAAGCCGCGACCCACAAGGAAAAAATAACAGCAGGTCCCTCGTCGGCCGGAAGGCGGCCTCTGTCGGGATGACACGTTAAATTCAGAAGCGAGTCAAAAGCCTCACCTCTGAAGAGGTGAGCTACATTTAAGGCACGGCAACAGCAGGTCCGACATATTCCGGCCACGTTGTGGCCTCTTCCCCAGGCTCGACTAACCGTCGACCCGGGAGCCCTATTTCCGACCTGGGAGCGCTGAGAGCGACCTTGGGAGCCCTAAATTCGACCTGGGCGGCCCCGGTTGCGGCCGAAAGGCAAGCTTGCGGCACTTTAAATTCGGAAGCAAATCGAAACGCGAAAAGCGCCGGCGAGGACGCCAGCGGTACGAAAAGCCGGAGCAAGCAACAGCAGGTCCCTCAAGGCGATCCGCACACGACGCGGATTTCGGGATGACACGTTAAATTCGGAAGAAAGTCAAAAGCCTCACCTCTGAAGAGGTGAGCTACATTAAAAGCAGGCCCCCGTTGATGCGATTAAGGAAATCGGCTGAAGGAGATTCCATTGAAAACGCGGAAGAAATGATTTTATAATCGCGGCATCGGCATGCTGTGCTGATAAGGAGGTGATCCCTGAGGTACACGAAAATTTGATTCATCTTTAGTGGGGAGGCGCGTGTGAGTTTGCCATGCGCCTCTCTTTTTTTGCCCGGCGGTCGGAATTTGCGGTGAATTTGAATCGCTGGGCCTGTAGGGAAGCTACACGGAAAGATGCCCCGCTCCTACCTACGCCGAACAAGGCTCGGCTGCGGCGGGCCTGCGGCCTGCCTGCTACATTAAAACCATTTTAAAAGCGCCGGAGGAAGTGCGCTGAGATGGCGCCGTTTGATCCGGTAGGCTAGCGAGGCGTTTATCGTTCTGACAACACCGCTCGTTTCGCTGACCTTTACGATCGGTCAAGGATGGTAAGTTGGGTGAAAGCTGACTTGGGACCCCGATGGCTAAGAGCATGAGTGGGCTTAAGATGCTCGGCCGATCACGAGGAGCGCGGATGAACGCACGGGCGAAGAGTTTGGGTTTGGCGTTTCATATTGGGAAGAGACGCTGCGATGGACTAGTGGGGGAGCGCGTCTGGGTGCTATGTCTTTTGGCATTAGCGCTTTGCGGAGCATTCGTGCTTGGCGGGTCGGCGGCGCGGGCGCAGAGCAATATTGTGCTGGTGGGGTCGGGGTCGAGCGTTCCGGCGCCACTTTATACGCGATGGACACAGGATTACGGCAAGCGTAGCGCGAAGATTCAGTTTCGATACGTTCCGATTGGCACGGGCGAGGGGATTAAGGAGATTTCTCGTGGCGCTAGCGATTTCAGCGCCGGGGAAGCTCAACTTACCGAGAAGGAACGGAAAGAAGGCGGGTTGATCGAACTACCGGTGGTGCTGATCGGAATCGTTCCCATATACAACCTCCCGGATATTCATCAGGAGCTGCGGCTTTCCGGAGAAGTTTTGGCGGGGATTTATCTGGGCGATATAAAGACTTGGAATGCGCCACAGATTGCGAAGCTGAATCCTGATATTACTTTGCCAAACCTTCCGATTCAGGTGGTCAACCGGCCTGGGGGAAAAGGGTCTAACTATGTGTTTACCGATTTCCTGTCGAAGACGAGTTCCAAATTTCGCTCTCAAGTGGGAGTGACATCTTCGCCGAAGTGGCCCGTTGGCGATGCGGCGGAACGAAGCGCGGATATGGCGGATAAAGTGAAAAGCAATGCGGGGTCGATCGGCTTCGTGGAATATCAATATGCGGTGAAGGCCGGAATTCCGCAAGCGGCGGTGTTGAATGCAGCGGGCAAATTTGTGAAGGCAACCAAGGAAGGGATTTCGGCAGCGTGTAAGGCGGCGGAAGAGCCGGGTTGGAATAATTTTTCGGCTTCGCTGGCGAACGCGCCGGGAGCGGATTCGTATCCGATCAGCAGTTTCACATGGATTTATCTGCGCACTTCCTCGCCGGACGCGACGCGCGCGTCGGCATTGGGCGATTTGCTGGAATGGATCTATACAGACGGGCAGCAAATTGCGGTGCAGGAAGGCTACTCCGCGTTGCCAGCGCAGTTGTTGACGGCGGTGAGGAAGAAAGCCAAAGCCGTGCAATAGGCGCTGGTTTCGTCCATGATTTTGTGGCGAAATTTATGATGAAATTCGGGGCGGGACATTTTCGTGGACATTTTCATGGGCCTTTTCATAAATTTCTAGCAGCGCCGCGATTACACCACTCATCTGATATTTCATGACATTTCAATTTGGGCATGCCGTCTTCCTGTTTTTTGTTGCGGGAATTGCAGGAATTCTGAACGCATTGGCGGGCGGCGGCAGCTTCATCTCATTTCCCGCACTGTTGTTCACGGGCGTTCCTCCGGTGCAAGCCAACGCGACTAATACGGTGGCGCTTTGGCCTGGGTTGGCTGCCAGCGCGATTGCTTACTTAAAACGATTGGAGGTACCAAAGCGTTTATTGATCCCGCTGCTCGTTACCAGCGTTGTGGGAGGCTGGGCCGGGGCGCTGCTGCTACTGAAAACTCCTCAACGAACTTTTCTGCATTTTGTTCCGTGGCTGCTGTTGAGCGGGACGTTGCTGTTCGCGTTTGGCAATAAGATTCGGGCAATCGCCGGGAAAAGCGCTGTGAGTGATGACCTTCGGAAAGTTTCGTGGCGGGCGATCGCGGTGTGTTCGTTCATCGAGCTAATTCTGGCGGTCTATGGCGGATATTTCGGCGCGGGGATTGGATTTGTGATGCTGGGGATGTTCGCAGCGCTGGGGATGCGGGACATTCACGCCATGGGCGCGATTAGAACGCTGCTTGCGGCGGCGATCAATGCCGCAGCGGTGGTGGCGTTCATCGTGGCAGGAGCGGTTTTGTGGCCGCAATTTGCGGTGATGGTGGTGGGCGCGCTGGTCGGAGGGTGGTTCGGAGCGCACTATGCGCAGAAAGCTGATCCCGGGAAAGTGCGCGTATTGGTGATTGGAGTTGGGCTGGCGATGAGCGCGTACTTTTTTGTCACGGCAGGTTAGAGTCTGTGTCGCGACTGTAGCACTCGCCCCTCAGCGGCTGAAGCCGCAACAATTTGGCTCAGTTACGGCACGACTAAAGTGGTGCCCTGACGAAAATCGGATTGCGACGCAGACTCGTTAGGCGGGGAATGAACCCCGTTGCCGGTTTTTCATGCCGAATGCAATCATAGTTTCAGCTGAAAACGGAGACGCCGACGCGGTTTTTGCGGGCGGCGTACTAGGTCTTTAGTGCCAGCTACGGCGCACGTTTAGGTACTTTTAGGTGTTTGACTCCGCGTTGATGCCCTGCCATGATGTCGCGATGCTCGGCCCGGAAGATCGAGGCTGCCGGGCAAATTGGGCTTTGAAACGCGGCCTTCCACAGATGAACTTCCGATGAACTTCGCGCCAAGTGATTTGAACCCCGAGAAGGACCTCCCGAAGGGCTTCTACGATTTTGTGTTGCCGCTGCACAAACAATTCACGCCGTGGCAACAGAAGCTAGCCGAAAAACGCGGGGAAGTATTGGAGAAGTCGCATGGGGGGCATCCGCCGGACTATCTGCCAGGTTCAGAGGCGACGACTTCAGACTGGCGAATTGAAGTGCCGGATTGGTGCGCGGATCAGCGCAACCAGATGACTGGACCGGCCGACGATGGCGAGTTGACAGTAAAGCTGCTGAACTCGGGATCTCCCGCGGTGATGATCGATCTGGAAGATTCCACTGCCAACAGATGGGAAAACATACTGCTGGCGGTGAAAAATACGATCGCGGCTTACAAATATGAGTTGAGCTACGACGACAAAAAGCGCGGGAAGAAGGTCACGGTGCAGCGGTCGAAAACGGTGACCTGGGTGCGGCCTCGAGGGTTACACATCAGCCAGGGCGGAGTGATAAAGGACGAAATCATGTCCGCTTCCCTTTTCGATCTGGCGCTGATTTGGTACCAAATCGATCCGGCAACTTTGCCGCACAATTTTTCCGTTTACATCCCCAAGAGCGAGTCTGCGGAGGAAGCTTTCTGGTGGCGCGACCTGTTCCAGGCGCTGGCCAAATCGAAAGGACTGCCGAAGGACTACATCAAGTGTATGGCGCTGGTGGAAGCGCACCCGCTGGCGTACCAAATGGAGGAATTTCTTTTCAACCTGCGCGAGCACTGCCTGGGATTGAACCTGGGGCGCTGGGACTACATGGCGTCGCTGATTGATTTTATGATCGAAGATCCCGATTGGATTTTGCCGGACCGCAATACTATTCCGCACGACGTGGCGTTTTTCCAAAACTTCCGTACGCTGATGCCGGAAATCTGCCACAAGCATGGAGTGCACGCCATCGGCGGAATGACCGCGCTTTTCCCGAGCCGCACGGACAAGGAATTGAACGAGCGCGCGATGAAAGTGCTGAAACAGGACAAGGAGAACGAAGCTCACTGCCTGATGGACGGCGCGTGGACCGGGCATCCGGATCAGAACGAAATTGCGGTGGCGCAGTTCCCTTTCCCGAACCAGATCTCAAAACGGCCGAAGCTGGCGAGCGTGCATCCCGACCTGCGGCCTGTTCCGAAGGGTGTCGGCAAAATAACTCTGGATGGAACGCGCGCGGCGGTGCGCACGGTGATTCGTTATCGCAACGGAGTGTTGAACGGAAAAGGCGCCAGCTTGCTGGATGGCTATATGGAAGATTTGGCCACCGACCGCATCTACCGGCTGATGATCGCGCAACGCGTGCGGCACAAAGTGAAAGTACCGGACGACGGCGGCAAGACGGTGGAACACTCTCAGGCGTTGGTGACGCGGCTGTTTGACGAGGAACTGGAGAAACTCCAACGCGATTTGCCAAGCGAGATCGACAGCAAAGCGGCAGCGACGCTCCCCGATGCACGCCGCATGG
>Ga0073928_10010856_pt1 | contig 10726 bp, 6 predicted proteins | sample PaiPotPPA55metaG_FD_76969 | JGI IMG/M metagenome (GOLD analysis project Ga0073928, IMG submission 76969) | Iron sulfur acid spring bacterial and archeal communities from Banff, Canada, to study Microbial Dark Matter (Phase II) - Paint Pots PPA... ...
CTGACGATTGCTGATCACTGTGTTGCACGCTGCCGCTCGCAAAAAGATAGCCCGCCTTGATCGCAGCTGAGTTTTGGCTCGCTTGGTTCGAGCCCTGGCTCGCCTGTGCTGCGCTATTCAACGCTGTCCCGGCGTCGCCCCAGTCATTGCAGGTGATGCTGACGTTGCGGATCACCAGGAAGGCCTTCGGGATCATCGGCAGGATTGCCGTGGTGTTCTTGTCGGTGAGTTGATTGTCGAGCGTGCCGTCGCTGATGCTGTTAGCGCGCTGTCCTACCAAATACCAGCCCTTGATGTTGAAGATATCGCCGAGATACCATGGCCGCTCGATGGTGGCGACGAAGTACTCCAGGCTGACAGTCGCGGATGACGACGTGTCCGTATGGGTCGACCAACTGAATTGATCGGCGTTATTCTTGAACGCGTTCGACATGCTCGCATGGCTGGCGCTTCCCGAGCCGCTGTACAGCACATAATTGAAGCCGGCGCTGCCGCTGGTCGAGCTCGATTGTGCCTGCTGCCAGTTGCTCGAAAATGCCGATTGTCCCGACGCGGTTTTTTGATCGTGTGCTGTACTTGAACCCGTTATGGTCTGAACGCCGAACGATGTATCCGTGTAATCCCACCAGGAGCTGGGGCTGATATATGACCATGAAACGCCCGACGATGCAGCGCCCGCCAGTTGTACCTGGAAGGTGTCGTACAGCTGGCGTGCCAGTGCGGCAATGGCGGTGACGGCGCTTTCACCTTCTGCCGCGATCGTATCCAATGCCTGCTGCACTTGCGCGCGGCCCATGCTGTTGAAATCGTTGAGGGCTTGAGTGACCGCGGTCGCGTAGGTCTTGGACGTGATCGGCCATTCTTGTCCTGCGACCGGATCCGCCATTGCCTGAGCGTAAGCGGCCGCCTGCTGGGAAACCGCCGTCGCCCACGCGGTCTGATTGCGCCTGAATGCGGCATAGAGCGGGGAGTAGCCTATGAAATTGCCGTTGGCGTCCTTGATGAAGAGCAGATTTTGCGCGGCCGCGATCTTGTCAAGCACGGCCTGCGCCGGGGCGGCTTGGTCGAAAGGCTGCATTCCCTGGACGACGGTAAAATATTCGACGCTGACATCCCGGTCGGGCCAAGCCACGGCCACCCCGTTCTTGGTCACTTCCAGCATGTGATCGACCAGCTGCGATGTGTTGAACGCAGCGGATATCGACTCTCGGTTTTGGGCTTGGGCTTGGGCAGGAGGGGGACACAACGACCCTGCAGGCGCTGAAGCCGGAGCGGATGAGGAGGCGGACGCTGCAGGCGCGGAGAACGCTCCGTCATTGCTGAAGCTGGCAGACGAGTCACCGCCGGCCGTGGTATAGGCGTTGGCATAATCCTTGGGATCGATTGGATATCCCATTGGCATGTGCATGTAAATGGCTGTGCTCGATGGATTTCCATCTGGACCAATTTGACTTGCTGCCACATATTGCTCGATCTGATCGAGCGCATCGAGCAAAGCCTTGGTGATCGATCCAACATTTCCGAGCTGCGATCCTGTCTGTGGCATATGACCTCCCGATTAGTGATGTCAGCCATTGGTGGACTGGCTGTCAACGGTGAAACGAAAGCGGCGGGACTTGCAACTCCCTGGCGGCGGTAATTCGTGCTTTTTAGCGAGCACAAATTACCGCTTCACTGAGGGCTTGCGAGCCTGAATTGAGTTGAAACGTAAAACCGTTCTACGCATCAGATGCTGTAATTCCAGCCGGCTAAGAAGTTCTCTTCGAGCCGGACCGGACGTCCGCGAAGCTGAGGCGTCTGACCGGAAGCGACATAACCCGAGACCTTTTGACGAACCTGGTCGAGAAACTCGGTATGCGCAATGGAGAAGTCACAGGTGTTGACCACGTCGATGATGGCCTGGGTGAAAAAGCCGTGACCAACGCTCGCACCTTCGCGTGATAACTCCTGGTAGTCACAGGCACTGAAGAGGGTGGCCTTGGCGTTTTCCGGTGTGTCCAGGGAAGAATTGACGGTCATTTTGCAAAGTCCGCTTTCATCAAGCTTCAGCCCGGAGACGTTGCCGTCCAGCGCGGCGACATCCAGCAGGCCGATCCATGGGACGATCGCGGCACACGCTGCCTCGAACGCTTGAGCAGCGGCGCTGTCCCACGTGGCCCCACGCGAATCGGGCGACAGAAACAGGCCGCCGGAATGGCAGCTGTCGAGCACCAGCGTTAAATTGACAACGGAAGGCTCTAGCGAACGCGCAATAGAGGCAATGTCCATGCTCGAGACCATTGTCGCGTCGTACGGAATGATGGATTCGTAGTAGCGTGTTGAGGGACTGGCAGGTGTCTCCGCTGTCCGGCCGCCATGACCAGAAAAATAGAAGCACGCCACGTCACCCGCTACGCTCGATGCGAGCATGCTCTTGATACCGTCAAGGATCGCGGAGGATGTCGCTTGCGAGTCCTTTAGAACCTGCACCTGGCTGAAAGAGAAACCGTCGGTCAGCAATTGTGCGAACGCATCCGCGTCAGCAATGCAATAGCTCAGATTCGGTGCGGAGAGAGTGACGCCGCTGACGCTAACTCCACCATTCCAGTTGGAATAGTCGTTCACGCCTGCAACGAGAGCGCGTTTTGTCATTCAATGCCTCCATATAAGAAAGATATTACGAAGCAGGTAATTCGTAATGAGACAGCCGATAAATACTGATGTTGACAAGGACGCAATTGCGCTGCCCGCATCACCGGATTTTCCTTGGACTAGTGGCAAGTCGAATGCATTTTCAATGAATTAAACATTCCTAACTACATCATGCAAAAATAACGAGGAAGCTCTCGCCGCGATCCTACGACCCACCGGCGTAAATTGGGCCTTGTGCACCGGGAAAAAGAGGCGGGAACAATTCAGTGTGGGTAATGCCTCCGCCTGATGCACTGCTCTGGACTGGCACGGGTACGGGCTCACGAAGCGAGATCGCACTATCCGGAGTAATGGGAACGCTCGGCTTCGCTAGCAATTCGGTTTTCCTTGCCGAGCCCGCTGACGTCCCGAAGTAGTATCCAATAATGCTGACCCACGCCGTACCAAGCGAACCGAGGACTATGTTTACAAGGTCGCGATTTTGTTCAGGCAAAGACCGCAGCGTCATCAATAAAAGGATTCCAAAAAAGCCGCCGGTCACTAGCATGGCAAGCGCTTTTGGCACCCAGTCTTTTGTCGAGATGCCCATTGATCTGGCGTTTGCCCGGTCTCCAGCCTCGACCCGGGCCAACTCTATCTCGTGCGTCAGTTGAGCCTGTGCTGCGGTTACCGCCAGCTGTTGAAGTTGCACGGCGTTCGCATTTTCCGCTTGCCGCACCTTGTCCAGAGCTACCGGATCCTGCAGTGCTGCTTCGATGGACTGTGGATCGTTTGACGTACCGAGCACATGTGAGAGGATGGTAGCGGCAGCGGTCACACCCAGACCGACAGGTCCGCCAACGAGACCGGCAAGTAGCGGCGCGGTGCCGCCAATAGTTGAAGCCACTTTAGACCAGTCCATCATGCCGCTCCCAACAGAAGGTTGTTTGCCATCCTGTCCATCCATCCCCGGCTGAAACTCGGCCAGACACGGAGTCCCTTCAGGTATCGCACGCGATACGCCGCGAATCGCATGACAAATTTCAGGGGGTCGGCGGCTTTGACTGCATCGACCGTCGCCTGGCCAAACTTGCCGTCTTCGTCGGCACCGGATGCCTTTTGCATCCAAAGCACGACGAGACCTCCGTTGTAGTTGGCATCGAATATTTGGAAAGCGACGCGTGGATCGAATTCGTCCAACGATAACGGGTCCCAGTATTTCTTCTTGGCGATCTCCTTTGCTGTTGCAAGCGGTAGATCTTTCATGGCGCCGGTATATCCGTAGGCGTGGGCGACGCGGGCCGTTACGCCCCACATTGTCTCTCCTCCCGGATCGGCAGGGTCGAAGGAGTAGCCGCCTTCACTCCCGATCAAAGCCTTGAATGCATCGTCGAAACTGCTCATCGTCTCTCTCCTTTTGAAGTGCGCCACCCTGTAGAAGTCCAATGAAGCGTACGACGGACCGCTTAGTGGGCGTTATGACAATCCAGCTATTCAATAGGACGATCTTGCGGGAGCAATGTCGTCTTGCGAGCCTGCTGTATCCGCAAACGCAGTAGTTATTGAGCGAAGCTGATCGCATGCTCCTTCCTGAACGCGCGGCGAAACTGCGAAGGGCTGAGCTGACACCGAGTGGCGACGTCTGCGAGAGTCATCAGCAGCGGGCGCAAAGTCCTTCACGCGCAAGAAAGTCCTATCGTTTGGCAAAATTGTCCTAACGCCGGGAGTCGATGCGCCATATGCTTCCTACGAAGTTTAGCGATGCAAGACGATGTCAGATGATTTGGGATCCGAAGCATAATGTGGTATTGGGATTCAGCCATCTTGCATCAGCTATGCACATTTCTCGCGGGAGCAGGACGGACTGCAGCGGAGGTAAATAATCATGGCAACTCCCAAGGATAAGCAAGATCCGTCCGAGCGGCCGGCGGACTTCTGGAACTACTCCGGAAACCACGTCGCCGCTTTGGTCGACGACTGCGTCAGAATGCTCATCTACGCGACGGACAAGGGTATCAGCGTTTCCAGGGAAGATTCGAGAAATGTGGCGGCCGCTGGGCAAGCCTTCGCGCGCGGCAGGTGGACCGACGAAGTAGAGTCCAATCTGTACACGACGAAGAGCAAGCTCGCCGCGGCAATCAAGCCGGTTACGACGGAAACGCTTGCTCCCGGCGCATTGCATTGCGCACGAATATCCACGCGCTTTTACTTCAGGGCGACGCTCGCGATCGCCAGCATCCTCGTACCGCTGTCGATGGTGGTCTTTGCCAATGCGAAGCTTACGAGCAGTAGTAAGGCCTTGATCGAAGAGAACGACCAGATGGCCCGCTCGCTCTACAACGAGCTGGAGGACCATCGTGACAGGATCCGTGGGGTAAAGAACACGCTGATCGCCAATGCAGCGTCCTCTTCGTCTTCTTCGTCTGCTTCCACCGGGTCGGCTGCACGGGTCGGCAGGACCGAAAACCACGGGGGGCCTGCACTGATCCCCGCATGCATGACGCCTTCAGGTGCTGACGGGGCGACGGCCATGAACATCGGTGCTACATCATGTTCTCTACCCGGGGTCTTGCAGAGGAATGGCTTATCCGAACCAGGCATGGATGCCGACGAGCAATTGGCCGACACGCCGTCCGCTCTCGCAATCAAGGAGACACTTCAGGAATTTTCACGGAACAACCGGGCGCTCTATGCGCAAACCAAGTGGCTGAGCAGGCTCAACCTGGGGCGCCTTCAGAACGTCTATTCGTCGCCGTGGATGCTTGACCCGGCGAAGCTGCGGGAGAATCTCGAACTGCACTTGCCGATTCTGATCAATCCAAACCGCTCGAACACGCACGACGTGAGCACCAACGACGATACGAAGAACCCGGAACATGCAATCGATGACGGCTTGCAGAAGATCGCCGTATATCAGGATATCCGCGCGATGGCGCAGGACGCGCAGCGCACCAGTGACATCCTGTGGGCCGCTATAACAACGTACGTCTTGCCGGCGTTGTACGCAGTGCTAGGCTCGTTGGCGTTTATCCTGAGAGACCTGTCCGAGCAAAGCGTCGGCAAGACTTTCCATCCGACCCACGGGCGATTCGTAAATCGGGTGCGGCTCGTGATCGCGGTCATCATTGGCACGGTGATCGGACTGTTCGATAACTTATGGCACGACAGCGTGGTTTCTGCGTCTCCGCTTGCCATTGCGTTTGTTGGTGGCTATGCGGCAAATACCTTCTTTGCATTCCTCGACACAAATGCGCTTTCGGGCAAGAGCGTCAACAAGCGTGCCTGATTACAGGTTTTAATTCCGCGGGCTTTCGGGGCGGGTGGCGTCATGCGCTATCAGGCGTTCCTGCTTTGTGTGCTGGACCACTAAACGATCCATGCCGCATTTCACCCGGCGCAAACGTTGTCCTATGCTGAAGTCCGATTGAGCGATGACATGAAAAGATTAACGCCCTTTTTTGGGGATCTCCCGATTTCTGTTCCCCGTAACGGAGAACGTGCCGGCGCATGGACGCCTGCGCGGCTCTCGTATTGATACCCAGAGAGGTGAGGCATGAGCACGCCCAGCGAAACAGTGGTCCCGCAAAGCGACGCCGGCGCATCCGGCAACGAGCAGCCTGCGCAGCTTGGTCCACTCGGCACCAAGGGGCCGAGCGACACGTATCTCCAGGATCTTCAGCAGCGCCTGCTGGCCGCCGTGAGCAAGGTCAGGGTAACCGGTTCGCCCGAGCAGAACCAGATGCTCGACTACTTGCTGAATCAGGCACACAACCAGACCGCCGATCTTGTCAGCGGCGATACGAATTCGTCCCCGGTGCATAACATCCTGGCGAACGTCAAGAGCTTGCTGATGCATGCGCAGGTGATGACTACCTCGACAGGCGGCGTGGCGGTGTCCTCGGTATCCGATGAAGGCGACCTCGTCGGCAAGAACCCCTACGAATCGCTCGATGTCGGCTGGACCGAGTCGGCGGTGTGCTGGCTCGAGCACTTCTCGCCCGATACGAAGCAGCTCTTCCGTACCACGCCGCCGACGATCGCGATGGCGGGCGATATATCAATAGCCATCGCGGGAGATTGGGGAACCGGCTTCGACTATCGGACCGACGGAGTGCTCACGCCAGCCAAAAAGGTCGCGGGTCAGATCAGCGCACGCACGCCGACCTATACGTTCCACCTCGGCGACGTCTACTACGCGGGCACGCGAATAGAGGAGCAGAAGAAGTTTATCGGCAACTGGCCTGCAGGCGCGCTTGGAAGCTTTACGCTGAACTCGAATCACGAAATGTATTCGGGCGCGGAAGGCTACTATTCAGTTCTCGATGTCGTGGGCGGAAAGTTCGCAGCGCAAAACAAGAACAGTTACTTCGCGCTAACGAACAAGGACTGGCTCGTTATCGGACTCGACACTGCGTATCACGCCGACGAAATCCATCTGTATCAGCACGGTTTCCTGGACTCGGCCCAATGCGCGTTCATCGACCAGCTGATCGCGCCTGAAGGCACGCCAAAACGCGTAATCCTCCTCACCCATCACAACGGCCTGTCGGTCGACGGCATGACGCCGAGCGCTTTATGGGGGCAGGTCGTTTCGCGCTTTGCGGGGCTTGAACTTTGGTGGTACTGGGGGCACATGCACGCGGGCATCGTGTATAGCGACCGGGATACACGCGGTCAGACGCAATCGAACAGCAGTGGCGGCGGCGTCGTCCATGCACGTTGCGCCGGTCACGGCGCCGTGCCCGCGGGCGAGCCGGATTCGCTGGTCGCCAATCCGGGCGCGGTGTGGCATGAGAACCGCAAGGTGGCCGATCTGCTCTATCAAGGACGGGTGTATAACGGCTTCGTCTCGCTGACGCTGAACGGCGCCGATCTCACGGAGGAACTCGTCGACGAAGATGGAGCTACCGTGTACGCAAGAACCTTCATTGCGGGATGATCATGCGCGCCCCTCTGTTCATGTCGATTCAGGAAAGTGGAGCCAATCATGCCCGGCATTCCTTATGACGCGACCCGTGCGGCGCTGGACACGCCGCAATTGCGGGCCACCGTGTTTGTGGCCGGCACATCCTACGACGACGTGATGTTGTCCGTCGAACTCGCACGGCTCGCGTACGTGCATTACGAGGACGGCGGGGCCGAACTGGATCGGCTGAAAGAAGCTCTCAGCCGCGTGCGATTCGATGATGTTGTCCTCTTCGAGGACGCCGCCACCGGCACGCAAGGCTACGGCGCATCGCGATCCGCGGACGGCCTGTACGTGCTCGCGTTTCGCGGCACGGAGCCGACTCAACTCACCGACCTGGGCACGGATCTGGAATTCAGCCTGACCGATTGGACTGAAAAGGCGGGCCGCGTGCACAAGGGATTCGCGTGTGCGGCGCGCAGCAACTTCGCCTCGGTGAATCAATGGCTGGAGCAAACACAGGCGGCACGCAAGCGGCTCATCGTGACCGGCCATAGCCTTGGCGCAGCCATCGCCACGCTTTACGCGAGCGTGATCGCGCCAGACAAAGTCGTCACGATCGGCTCGCCGCGCGTGGGCGATGCAGATTTTGTCGCGACTCTCGCCGGCATCGACATGACGCGTCTGGTCGATTGTTGCGATGTCGTCACTGAATTGCCGCCGGAAGTTGGAGGGTACGTTCACGCTGGCGATGCAGCCTACCTCACGCGGGACGGCGTGCTCGCCTCCTCAACCGATCCTAACTTCGTGCGCGACGACCGCCTCGCCGCGCGTGCGGATTATCTGCGCGATTACGCATGGAAAACCGGCAATGAGTTGTTGCGTGATCTAGCTGATCACGCGCCCATCAACTATGTGCGCTGCTTCATGCCGTAGGGCGTGCCCGCTTTTCTTGCGCGCGCGGGCGCTTTCATTTCGCTTCGCCTGAATGACTCCGACGGCCGCGCGAATCTGTTCGACGGCAGGCAACGGAGTAGTCCGTTATCCAAACCGGCGTTTTAAAGATAGCGGTTCGGCCGTCGCGGTTATACCCACACCTTGGGTTGTGCACCCATCGAAAGGCCTCTTACTCTTTCCTCTCTCCGCCAGATGTCAAATGTCAAACGACACAAAGTTGACCGGGAAATTGACTTAAAGTCGTCCCATAGGCAAATTCGGGAGCGCGTGATATTGAAAAACCGTTATTTATCAACGCATTGTCGAATAATTGACGTAAAGTCGTCCCATTTAGCTGGAAGGCCGATGCCTTCAATGGCGAGATTTTGAAGCGGTTTTGCCGCGATGTTATGCCGATACTGCTGAGCGCCACGCTGCAAGTTCGGCCGGGCGCGCGGGAGCCGGGTGCAGGAGATAGGACTTGTGTGGTCGCATGAACGACACGAGGCGATGTCATATCCAGGCTGACGTTTTTAGATCTTCTTGCAGCCAGATTATCGCCATCTCTCTCGTGTCCTGCAACGGCGGACGCGGCCAAGCAAAGAGACTCGAGCGTTCGCACTGTGCGATGCTGTCCCTCCGGCCGTCGCGCAAGTATGTGGCAGAGCCACGCGCCCGTCGCTGGGCGCGGTTCACATACTACCGCAACAGCGTTGCGGTCCGCAGTCGACGTGATGCGTTTCCGCTGTGGCGTCGGTCAACGTGATCCGTCGCGGCGAGATACTGTTCTGGTTTTCTGCAATTGAAACCGCCCGTGCCGCGTTGAATTTCGACCCTGCGGCACACCTGCTTTCGTTTTTCAAAACGGGTCCCTTTTTTCGAGTGGTCGCAGACAGGCACAAAAAATTAAAAAAATTCCGGGCGCATTCGGGAACGCGGGCGTGCCTGCAGGTCTTGCCGGCTTAGCGCTCAGGTTTCCCCTAGTTGGAACTGCAGCTTGGATGCGCAAGCGCTTATCCCTGTTGACACCACCGTTGTTTGGCTATGCGCGACAGCCTTTTGCCGGAAGGTTCCGATACGGTCCCTAGAGGACGCCGGCGGGCCTCCGACGCTTTAGCTGGGCGCGCTGGTTGTAGCGCCTCTCATCGACCAAACGAGCAAAATCAACTAGGGTTACAGCGCGCCGGGAGCATTTTTCCAGATGCGTGACGGTCAGACACGTCAGCTCGCAGTCTGTCGCGACTGGCGGCACCCGACCGAGGCCGTGTCAAAACGCGTAGTACTGCGACTTAACTAAAAAGTCGGCTTGCCAGAACGCTTTGTACGGGCTTCGTGACCCTCCCGGAGGGGTAAAACGACCCAATAAAACCTGTTGTTTTTGAGTTTTGACACAGCCTCGACCCCTTGCCGTCATTCGGGCCACCGCGAGAGCAACGGCTGTTTCCAAGGTCCAACGGACATTCGCTTGCGCGGGTCGACTGCCATCGAACGGCATTTCCTCCCGTTCGATGGCCAACCGTGATAGGTCCGCCGGAAGCCTCTTACCTGTCGCTCACGACACCATCGCAGCAGATGGCAGGTTGCGGCAACGTCATCACCGAGAACTGCCTCGCGCATATCATCCTCGCGGCCTTTGCGACGCCGTCGTACTCTGCCTTCGGCCTGAAACAACTCATATTCGCTCTGAATCTTTGCCCACGCCCGAACGAGAAACGGAACGTGGTCCAGCTTAAAGAAATCTGCTGGCTTGATCCGTTCGGGGTTGTACAGCTCAGGCCGGAACGTCTCCCAGTACTTCAGAGATAGCGCGACGTCACAGTTGCGTGCGGCTGGATGCAAATTAAGGATATGCGCGACACGAGTTTGCTGATTCGAAAAATTACCTCCGGCAAGTGAAGCAATCAGACTTTCTTTCGCTTTACGCCGAGCGGCCGCTCGCTTGACTTCAAGATCGACGACGACTATCTAATAAAAACCGTGCAACACGAAATGAGCCGATGGCGATCATAGATCGGCTATCGGCTCAAGGCCATATGCCTCCGTTTCATATGAAATATAACATTACCACGCGCCAGAAAAATAGAAGGCTCCCCAGTCTCGATACTCCGGATGATGCAAGCGGGTTCGAGCCTGCGCGATGGCGAATGCATCAAGCTTTGGAGTGTTTTTTCTTAGTTCCTCGTACAACGTGCGGAAAAATACTATGGAACAATTGACCTCAGTCGGCCACAGGGTTCCAATGACCGATTGGACGCCTGCCAAAAACAAGTTCGC
>Ga0073928_10010857_pt1 | contig 10726 bp, 8 predicted proteins | sample PaiPotPPA55metaG_FD_76969 | JGI IMG/M metagenome (GOLD analysis project Ga0073928, IMG submission 76969) | Iron sulfur acid spring bacterial and archeal communities from Banff, Canada, to study Microbial Dark Matter (Phase II) - Paint Pots PPA... ...
CCGTCGTGAACCGCCCCGAGCCGATTCCCGAACCAAAGTTCATGTTCGAAAATCCGCCCAGCACCTTCACATATGGCCGCGCCTTCCACAGGTGCAATACCTGCACGCGCGGCCCGATCAGGTAGTTGTCCTGGCTGATGCCATAGGGCTCATGAAACCGCTGCCAGCGGCCTTCCGCCTCCACACCCACTCCATGGAAGACAGTCAAATCCGCATACGCGCCGATGCCGCCAATCTTGGCTGGGACATAATTCACATCAAAGATCGACGCCATCCCGCCCACGGTAAGAGTCAGCGGAGATCGGAGCGCCGACGGCGCAGCCTGGCCTTGCGAGGTGCGAATTCCAATAACTAGGAAAGCGAAGAGAAAAAAGGAAAGGGAAGAAAGCTTTTTTAGATTCATTCAAAGTTCGCAATCGGTTCACCCTGGGGAAATCCCAGGGCAACATACAAAAGTATAGCCGGGAAGCCGGGGACCTTTCGGTCGCCTGCTCCCCGGCCGGTTGCCTGAGAAGAAGAGCTGCTTAGTTGTCGCCCGGAGCTGGAGCCGCAGGAGGCGCGGCCTCACCCGACGTCGGAGACGGAGCCGGAGCCGCGCCCGGAGTCGGTGCATTCGGAGCTTTCTGCGCATCCTCGTACCGCTGCAGCTTGTAGTAAATCGGCGTCACCTCAAACGGCATCTTGTCGCGGGCATTCATCGGAGCATACCGCTTGGCGTTCAGCTGGTGCTCCTTGTCATCCCAAGGGTCGGTCTTCAGCCAGAATCCCAATTGCATCGCCGCCACCTGGGTGACGTCGTCCGGGTTCAGCTTGGGAGCCGTCTTCGCGATTTCCGCGAGCCACGGCGTGCCGTCCGCCTTCAGCATCGAATCGCCCAGCTTCGGCGAATTCAGCTGCTTCAGCGCCTTGCCGCGTTCCACCAGCTCCGCGTAGTAAAGACCCGCGTTCGGAATGCGGTCCTTGTACATCGACGCCTGCATGTAAGTGGTTGCCGCCTTGGCTGCGTCCACGTTATCCCCGTCGGAGTGATTCATCTTGATCCGCTGGAAGGACGACTCGTCGGGGAACAGCAGGCGATCGTTGAACGCATACCGCGTGTCGATGTGATGTCCCAGCGCCACGTGCGCCAGTTCGAAGGCGACCACCGAAGCAATCGACTCTTCGTTCGGCAGCGTGTCGATCAGGCCCTTGCTCAACAGGATGGTGTTGCCCACGGTAGTCGCTTCCACCGTCGTGGTCAGCAGAATCCGGCAATGCACCGGGTCAGGGAAGTTCAGGTTGTTGGGAACCGCCAGGTTGACGACGATCTGTTCCAGAGTCTTGTCAAAGTCGCTCGGCGGAGCCAGCAGTCCAGCCTGCACCAGGCGATCCAGCACGTTGTTCTCCGCCTGCGAAACCCAGGCCCGCGTCGCCTGCAGCGGCGTCATGTCCTGCGAATCCTGGCTCTGATCGACGGCGCCTTCCACCTGTACCGAGACATTCTCGCTGTCCCGCGTAGGCAGGTTGAGCGAGTAGCCCCAGAAGTGGGTCTGCGCCCGCAGTCCAACCGTCTTGCCGCCCTCGATCCGCTGCGACTCTTCTACGTAGATGGCCACTGGGAGCCACAGGTCTGGCTGCATGTTGATACGCCAGCTGTCAAAGTGGAAATATTCCTTGCTGCTGTCTTCGTTGGTGCTGTTGGTGTAGCTGCCATTGAAGCGGACAACGTTGCCGTCCTGGTCTTCAATCCACACCCGGCCCGTGAATCGCCCCGACCCGGAAACCTTCGGCTGCACATCGAACTCCCACGTGCGCACCGAACCCAGAAACTCGCGGCGAACATAGCTGAAAATGTAATGCTGCTGATCAAAGCTGTTGGGGTCCAGGAACATCATTTCTGTGAAGCCCAGCGGATTATAGGTTTCTTTATCAATGTGCAGCGCCTTGCCGATGTTGCCCAGCGCGCTTATGGATCCCTTGAAGAATCCACGACTCTTGCCCTTGACCGAGTATGCCTTGTCGACAAATGTCTTGCTGAAATCCACCCGGCTCAGCATGTAGGTGTCATTCACTGGCACCTGGTACAGCTTCACGTCCGGGCGTGTGTCCTGAATGTAGGTCTCTACCAGCGGTGTCCGCTGCTGGATGTTCTTGATAACTATTTTTTCGCGAGCAATCGCCTTTTCTACCAGGGCGGCTTGATCTGCGGTGAGTTGATGGGCCTTCTCATACTTCGGCTCCTTTTTGGCATATGCCAGATTGGTACCGAGCGTAACCATCAACAGGGGGAGGATAATCTTTCCAAACTTCATCTCAAGCTCCTAAGGTGAATCTCTTTCGTGTCTTTTTCCGATCGCATTCACCGAGCTCGTGGGCATAGGGGTGCGACCCGAGTGTTTTCCAGTTGTCTCGCGAATCTCGCGTTCGCTAAGCCGTCTGGAATTTGATGATGATGTTCGTGGTGTATTCCACCGGTTGGCCATTCCGTGTCGCTGGCTGGAACTTGTAGGTGGGTGCCGACCGCATCGCGGCCTCGTCCAACCCGTGCCCCAGTCCGTGAATCACGTTATGCACCAGCATTTGTCCGCTGGTGGTGATCGTGACCCGAAGAACTACGTCCCCCTGAATCTTCAATTGACGCGCCTCGCTGGTGTACTCCGGCTGCGCGTGGCTGATCAGCACAGGAGGCGTCGTTGTCGGCTGCTCCTGCACCGCCGGAGCCGGCGTGTTGTTGGCCGCCTGCAGTCCGGGAATTCCCGCTGCAGCAACCTTGCCCTGTCCGCCACCATAGGCTCCGCCATTCAATGCTGTTCCCGTACCGCCGGGGATTCCGGCCGAGGCAACTTTGCCCATCGAACCGGCATTCGAACCCGACTTTGTTCCATTTCCGAATCCCGTCGAACCCACTACGCCGCGGGGCGCTTCGGCGCGTCCCTGCATGCCGCCGTACGGGTTCCCCAAAGCCGCCACCGTGGCCGGCTTGGTTGCGTTCGGATTGGGCTTCACGCCGTTCAGGTCGCCAAAATGGACCGGCGTCGTCGATGGCTTCGCCTGCGGAGTCAAAGCCGGCGCAGCTGCCGCCGCCAAGGCCGCCTTGGGCTGCGGCGCCAGAACAATCGACGGCTTCGCTGCCGGTGCCTTGGGAAGCTCCATAGCTTCCTTCACCTGCGGAAGCGGCTTCAGCTCAGGCTTCGGCTCGATCTTGGGCATGTTGATCTTGGGTGCCTCCAGCTTCGCGATCTCCGGCTTGGGCGGCGGAGGAAGCTTCGGCGGAGGCGGTATCTTCACCTTGACCTTAATTTCAGGCGGCTCCGATACCGGGAAGGTGAGCGTCGTGGATTCCATCTTGCGCACCTGGATTTCGTGGTGGGCATAGGTCCCCAATATCAAAAGCAGCGCAAGTATGCCGCCGTTGATAATGAAACTGGTCAGGATGGATGCTGGATTACGTTCGGGTTCCGGCAGTAATCCGAAGCGCGCGTGCCCAGCGTAGGGAGTCGATGGCATGTCCTCAGTCCTCGAGCGCGGAAAATATCAACCGCGGTATGACCGGCAAACGCCGGGCTGAGTTGCATTGGCCGATACGGATACCCTGTATAGGGAGGAAAATCCGTGCATAAGAGCGAGTCGTACGTCGTGTCATTATGCCGTCTTGGACTTCGTCTATTCCGACCAGAATCGGACAGATCTCATCTCCATCAGACGAATGGCAGCATGAATCGTTCATGGCATAGCACTCAAATTTTTGAGGTATACCTTCCCGTCCCAATACACTGAGCCTAGTAGGCTCACCCTAGGGCTGGTGCGCTTGGGAACCAAATCAACAACTTATTGATGGTCCCCATGGCTTCTTATCCAGCGGATACTACATCGGCTCGCCGTTTTTAATACGGTCTACGAACAGTCTACTGCATTTTCCAAACACCTGTTCAGCCTGTGTAATGATCTAAAGTTATACCAATCTCCCCCAAAAAGGGCATTTTTTTTATGAAGATCATGGTTACCGGCGGTGCAGGCTACGTGGGCGGAACTGTCGCCGCCCTTCTCCTCCAAAAAGGATACACCGTCGTGATCGTGGACAATCTCTGCCACGCCACCCGCGATTTCCTTCCTCCCGATGCGGACTTCGTCGAATCCGACATCGCCGACCGCTCCTGCATCGAAGGCCTCTTCCGCGACGCCACCGCCGCCGGAACCCCCTTCGACGGCGTCCTCCACTTCGCCGCGCTCATCGAAGCCGGCGAATCCATGAAGCATCCCGAAGTGTACTTTCGTAACAACACCGCCTCCACCCTCGCCCTGCTCGAGTCCATCCTCGCCTGCGGCCCCAAACGTTTCGTCTTTTCTTCCACCGCCGCCGTCTACGGTGAGCCGGAAGTCGTCCCCATCCCCGAAACCGCCGCCCTCCGCCCCACCAACCCCTACGGCGAATCCAAACTCCTCGTCGAATACATGCTCGGCTGGTTCCTCAAGATTCACGGCCTGCGCTCCGCCTCCCTCCGCTACTTCAACGTTGCCGGAGCCCCGGAAACCGGCGGCAAGGGAAGCGGCCACATCATCAGCGGCGAGGCCCACGAGCCCGAATCTCACCTCATCCCCCTCGTCCTCGACGTCGCCCTCGGCCGCCGCCCCGCCATCAAGATCTTCGGCGACGACTACCCCACCCATGACGGCACCTGCGTCCGCGACTACGTCCACGTCTCCGACCTCGCCGACGCCCACCTCCTCGCCCTCCAGGCCCTCGAAACCCCTCGCGCCGCCGACGCCCGCCTCATCTACAACCTCGGCAACGGAGCCGGCTTCACCGTCAAAGAAGTCATCGACTCCGTCCGCCGCGTCACCGGCCACCCCATCCCCGTCGAACTCAACCCCCGCCGCCCCGGCGACCCCGCCTTCCTCATCGCTTCCAGCGGAAAAGCCATCGCCGAGCTCGGCTGGCAGCCCAACTACCCCCAAATCGACGACATCATCCGCACCGCCTGGATCTGGCACCAGAAACGCCACCAGAAATAGCCAGCAGAAATTCACTTGACACCCCAACTCCGCGCCCATGACCTTGGGAAGCCACTGCCATCCGCTCACCCGAGGTCATTTCAACCATGGCAACACCGTCCTCCACAAAGTCATCCTCCATCCGCACCGAAGCCCTTCAGGGCGCCTCCACCCTGACCCACGTCATCCTCGCCTCCTCCGCCGGAACCCTCATCGAGTGGTACGACTTCTACCTCTACGCCATCCTCACCGTCGTCCTCAGCGGTCAATTCTTCCCCGGCTCCCTCGCCACCGGCTTCCTCTTCTCTCTCGGAGCCCTATGGGCTGGTTTCGCCGTCCGCCCCTTCGGCGCCGCCTTCTTCGGCCACATCGGCGACCTCATCGGACGCAAATACACCTTCATCGCCACCCTCAGCATCATGGGTCTCTCCACCTTCGGCATCGGCCTCCTCCCCACCTACCAGAAAGTGGGCCTGCTCGCCCCGGCCCTGCTTGTCGCCCTGCGCTGCCTGCAAGGCCTGGCCCTGGGCGGCGAATACGGCGGTTCCGCCACCTTTGTCGCCGAACACGCCCCCGACCACCAGCGCGGCCTCTACACCTCCTTCATCCAGACCACCGCCACCCTCGGCCTCTTCGCCGCCCTGATTATCGTGCTGGTCGTCCGCGTCCAAATTGGCGACGCCGCTTTCCAGGCCTGGGGATGGCGCATCCCCTTCCTGCTCTCTTTGGTCCTTGTCGTCTTTTCGCTCTGGATTCGCATCAAGCTCAAGGAATCCCCCCTCTTCGCCAAACTCAAGCGCGAAGGCAAGACCTCCTCGTCTCCCATCACCCACATCAGCGGGCGCAACTGGGGCCTCATCGCCCTGGCCCTCTTCGGAGCGACTGCGGGTCAAGCAGTCGTCTGGTACACCGGCCAGTTCTACGTCCTCGTCTTCCTCACCAAAACCCTTGGCGTGAACTACAAAGACGCCTACACCATGATCGCCATCGCTCTCGCGCTCGCGACCCCCTTCTTCATCCTCTTCGGCTGGCTCTCCGACAAGATCGGCCGCAAGCCGCTGCTGCTCACCGGCTGTGCCCTGGCGGCGATCACCTACTGGCCCATCTACCACGCCATGGCCGGAGCCGTGACCAAAGTTGGCATCGGAGCTTCAGCCGTCGTCACCGTCGACAAACCCCTGATGGTAGCCCTCATCTTCCTCCAGGTCTTCTACGTCACGCTGGTCTACGCCCCCATCGCCGCGCTGCTCGTCGAACTCTTCCCAGCCCGCATCCGCTACACCTCCATGTCCATCCCCTACCACCTAGGCAACGGCGAATTCGGCGGCCTCACCCCGCTCATGGCCACCTGGATCGCCACCTGGTGGCTGGCCGCCCACCCCGGCGACCTCAACGCCAAATACATGGGCCTGGTCTGGCCCATCGGCATCGCCACCATGACTTTCTTCATCGGCCTCTTCTTCCTCCCCGAAACCAAAGACCGCCGCATCTGGGACGAATTCGAGCCCTAGAAATAGGGAACAGACGCGGTAGGACCAAGGGAGCCGAAAGAAAGGGTCAGTAACGGACGATCCTGCTTTTTTGTCTGTCATCCTTCGCGGAGCGGAGGATCTGCTTTGCCCTAGTCTTTCTATCTGTCATTCCCGCAGGGAATCTGCTGTTCCGACTCACCGTTTGCTGTCGCCGAATCAGCAACTGCTTCAGCAAGGTTGGTAGTACGATTCCTTCTTTGTCATCCTGAACGCAGTGAAGGATCCGTGTCCTGGACCCTACGATCCAACCGCGCCAGCACAAGCCCGAACCAGCGCCAAAGGCGCGCCGCCATCAAAGCCCAGGCCAATGCGCGAGCGTGAGCTCGGCGACGGCCTGGTGGCGCATCCCGAACCAACCCCGAGGGCTGCAGGCTCGAACTATTTGATCAATCCGGAATTGGCTGTCACCGAACCCCACCCGTCATATTCCACTCCAAGCAACCTGCTGAGACACACCATGAATCCCGAAATAGAACACAGGACATGCTGTGTAATTGGCATGGAAAGGATCACGATCACCCAATAAAGTTCGGCGTCTCCACTGACGGTAGCTCTTCCAAAGCTCTTCCCATTCACAAACTCGGCGAGATCGTCAGCCCGTTCCTTTTCCACGGTCTTGAACGCAAAATCTACATCGCGAATGACGCTGAAATCGTCCCCGAGCTTGTCCTTCTTGAACAACAGGTCGTTGTCCAAATGCGCGTTCTCATGCAGCAAGTCGAAAATGGTTGTCTTCACGCCTCCCAAGGGTTCACCACCCCAACCCCCGCCGCCTCAAACGGCCCCACATCCCGTGTAGCCACTACAAATCCATGCACCGCCGCAATCGCTGCAATCTGCCCGTCCGCCACCTGGATGACTCGTCCGGCCTTTCGAGCCCGGCCCACCAGCCTTCCATAAGCACGTGCGCCTTCCGAGTCAAAAGGCAAAATGCGATTCGGAAGCATGTTTTCAAGCGTCAGGTCTAAAGCTTCCAACAGCGAAGCCTGACGCTTGCTCTTCGGCAAGCTCTCAATACCCAACCGCAGTTCGGCAAGCGACGTCGCTGTAAGGAACAACTCAGACGTTACCTGCCTGTCAAGCCACGCCCGCACTTGGACGGCCGCCTGCGCTTTCATTGCCTCGGAAACTACATTCGTATCCAGGATGATCACTCGGACTCGGCTGGATCGAATTCCGGTCCACTGAAGTCAATAAACCTTGCCGGAGTCCGATCCCGTATTGCGTCAAAGTCAATCATCGCCAATTCCTCGGCGAACTCTTGGCCGATTCTGGCCAACTCAGCACTCAGTTTCAGAGCCGGTTCAGGACGAACGGACTCTGCCAAAATCGCGCGAATCTCCGCCTCCGTGCTCCGGCCATGAGCTTTCGCGCGCGCCTTCAGAGCTCGATGCGTCTCCTCTTCCAATTTTCGAATCGTCACCGCCGCCATAGACGCCCCCCTTAAAAGCATGCTATCACTTTCGAAAAATGATAGCATCGTACCATTCAAATCCCTTGTCCCTCAGTCCCTGCCTTATACCCACTCCCAATCCGCCACCCCCAGCAAATACAGCAACCCATCCAGCCCCACCCGCGTCATGGCAAACCGCGCCTCCGCCCGCACCACCGGCTTGGCATGAAACGCCACCCCCATCCCGGCCAGCCGCAGCATGGGCAAATCATTCGCCCCATCCCCCACCGCGATCGTCTCTTCCAGCGCCACTCCTTCGCGCTCCGCAATCTCCACCAGCAGCGCCGCCTTCCGCGCGCCATCCACGATCGGCGCGTTGACCTGCCCCGTCACCACGCCCTGGGCAATGTCCAGCACGTTGGCATACACGTGATCCACCCCCAGCAGCTCCTCCAGGTGCGCCCCGAAGAATGTGAACCCGCCCGACAGAATCGCCGTCTTGTATCCCATCTGCTTCAGGGTGCGAAACAGCCGCTCCGCCCCATGCATCAAGGGAATTCGCCCCAGCAGTTCCCGCACTCGGGCTTCCGGCAGTCCCGCGAGCAGCGCCACCCGTCGCCGAAAGCTCTCTTGAAACTCGATCTCCCCGCGCATCGCCGCCGCCGTCACAGCGCTGACCCGCTCGCCCACCCCCGCCAGCTTGGCCAGCTCATCAATCACCTCGCCTTGGATCAGCGTCGAATCCATGTCAAAGACCGCCAACCGCCGTTCCCGCCCATACTCGCTGACCGGCTGCAACGCCAGGTCCATCTCCAACTCATCGGCCAGCTCCCGCAGCTCCGCCCGCACCGCCTCCTCATTCTCCAAATCGCCATGCGCCCAGACCTCCGCACACGAATACCCCGGCTCACCTCCCGATGCCTGAACCCGTTCCGTTGTCGCAATCCGCCCATCTGGCTGCACCTGCGAAAGCGCCTCAATCCGCTCCAGTTCCAGCCCCTGTTCACTCACCAGCTCCACGACTGCGCCCAGCCCGCGCTCCACGCTGCTGCGATCGATCAGGGTAAAAACCCAGGTCGCCCCCGTCCCCGCCTGACCTGCCTCAAAATCCGGCACATTCTCGCTCACCCATCCCCCCTTGCTACTGCCTGTCTGCCGCTTCCTGTCTGCTGCTTCCTGTCTGTTGCTTCCTGTCCACTCAGCCTACCAGCGCCGCCAATTCTCCCCTCGTCTCACCCTGGAACAGCGACGCTGAGCGACCCATGAGCAATGCGATACGGCGGTTTTCTCTCCCGTCCGCTACCTTTGAACAGATATTCTCATTCGTAGGTCCTAGGTGCCCGAGCCAATCATGAGGAAGAACCCTGCTGCCGTCTTCTCACCGTCTCTACGGCCCCGCCTCCCTTTCCGCTCCCGCATCGCCCTCGTCCAACTCGCGGTCCTTCTGCTCCTCTTACTCTGCGGCCAGCCCTCCCAGGCCTACTCCGTCCTCACCCACGAGCAAGTCGTCGATCTCCTTTGGAAAGAGCAGATCCGCCCCATCCTCAAGGCGCGCTACCCCAACGCCACCGACGACGACATCCGCAAGGCCCACGCCTATGCTTACGGCGGCTGCCTCATCCAGGACATCGGCTACTACCCCTTTGGCAACAAGCTCTTTTCCGATCTCGTCCACTACGTTCGCAGCGGCGACTTCGTCGACAACATGCTCGACCAGGCCCAGGACATCAATGAATATGCCTTCGCTCTCGGCGCCCTGGCCCACTACTCTTCCGACATAGCCGGCCACCCCGCCGTCAACACCGCCGTCGCCGACACCTTCCCCAAGCTCAAAGCCAAGTACGGCAAGAGCGTCACTTATGCCGATAATCCCACCGCCCACATCCGCACCGAGTTCGGCTTCGACGTCGCCCAGGTCGCGCAGCAGCGCTTCACCTCCCAGGCCTTCCACGACTTCATCGGCTTTGACGTCTCCAAACCCCTCCTCCAGCGCGCCTTCCTCGCCACCTATGGCCTCCCCATCGAGACCATCGTCCCCAACCTCGACCTCTCCATCGCCAGCTTCCGCCACTGCGTCAGTTCCTTCATCCCCGAACTGACCCGGGTCGCGATCGCCATGAAAAAAGACGAAATCGTCAAAGAAGATCCCACCATGACGCGCAAAAAGTTCATCTACCACTTGAAAGAAAGCCAGTACCGTCGCGAATGGGGCAATACCTACCAGCGTCGCGGCTTTGGAGCCCGCGTTCTGGCCTTCATCCTGCGTATCCTCCCCAAGATCGGTCCACTCAAAACACTCGACGTGAAAATGCCCACCCCCACCACCGAAAACCTCTACATGAAGAGCGTGAACGACTCCCGCGCCCAGTTCAGCCACGAATTGACCGATTCCCAGAAGGGAAAGATGCACCTCGAAAATCGCGACTTCGACACCGGCAAGGAAACCAAGGCCGGCGAATACGCCCTCACCGACCAGGCTTACTCCGAGCTCCTCAACAAGCTCGCCGAAGCCCACTTCGCCCAGCTCACGTCCGACCTCAAGGCCAACATCCTCTCCTTCTACGAAAACCCCCAACCTCCGGCCTTCGCCGCCAAACACCCCGGCAAGTGGACCAAGACCCTGGCCAGCCTTGACCAGCTCAAGTCCGCATCCCCCACACCCGCCCTGCCTTCCGGCTCGATAACAATCCCTTCCTCTCAACCATCCCATTGACCGGCTGCGCAGTCTAAACCACAATGTGGAAGAGAAACTCTCCGATGTTGATCACCCTCCCTAGACTCGCCCTTCTCGCTTTCGCCGCCTGCGCTTTGCCTGCCCTCGCGCCGGCCG
>Ga0073928_10010858_pt1 | contig 10726 bp, 11 predicted proteins | sample PaiPotPPA55metaG_FD_76969 | JGI IMG/M metagenome (GOLD analysis project Ga0073928, IMG submission 76969) | Iron sulfur acid spring bacterial and archeal communities from Banff, Canada, to study Microbial Dark Matter (Phase II) - Paint Pots PPA... ...
TCGGCGGCTGCCAGATCTTTCCCTCGAACAATCCGTGGAACACCGACATTTCGAGCTATCCGCTCGACCCGCGTTCGAGCGCGTACATCGCGGCGTTGCCCGGAAATCTCCACCCTGACTTCGGACAAGATCCGCATTACGGCATCCCGTTTAACATCGTTCCGAGCGCGCAGAAGAAGGTGCCCGTCTCGTTCCTCTACGGATCGCAGAGTAACCCGGGTCCATATCCGATTCCGGAAAACGCTCAAATCGAGGGCGGCAAACACGCGACCGGAGATCGCCACGTGCTGGTACTTCAACAGGGCAAGTGCAAGCTGTACGAGATGTGGGACGCGTATCCGCTGCATGACGGTAAGCGCTGGCGCGCGGGTTCGGGCGCACTGTTCCACCTCAACTCGAACAAGCTGCGGCCGAACGGCTGGACTTCCGCCGACGCTGCCGGGTTGCCGATACTTCCCGCGCTCGTCAAATGCGCCGAGGTGAAGGCCGGCGCGATCGAACACGCGCTGCGCGTGACGTTCAGCGAGACACAAGAAGGCTACATACACCCAGCGACTCACTATGCGAGCGACAGTCGCACGAAGACGTTGCCGCCCATGGGTTTGCGCATCCGGATGAAGGCGTCGTACGATATCTCGCACATCACCGGACAGGCACACGTCATTGCCGTCGCGATGAAGACTTATGGAATGTTCGTCGCCGACAACGGCTCGAATTGGTATTTCCAGGGAGAGGGCGGCAGGGCGTCGAGTTGCTGGAACGACAACGATCTCGATCAGCTCAAGTACGTGCCGAACACCGCGTTCGAAGTGGTGAAGACCGGGAGAATTCTCCGGAACTAGCGGCTGGTACAAACGTACCGATCCCGACGAAAACCCGGGGCGTGGCACGTTAAGATATTTTAAGGCACCACCGTCATTCCGGGCCGTCCCGGACGGCGATTTCCGGTTGAAGGTAATCCTTTGTCCCGTTGCATAATTAGGGATCTGAAGCATCCCCAACCATGATGTCCGACGGAGCAATCGTTGATGAAAAGGATCACCGAAGGCGACGGCTTGCATTCGAGCTCCTGGTTGAAGCGCAGCGCGACGAAGATATCGCTGGGCCTAGGCCTCCTGGGGTTCGCGGCCTTCTGTGCACTAGTAATTCAGTTATTCGCGAGATATCAGTACGTCGTGGACAACGGAGTGGTCTGGCGCGTCGACCGGATTACGCAGCAGGCGTGCCGCGTAGCTCAGGCCCGGGCCGATTGCGCCGCGCCGCTGCGCAGCACGAGCACGAGCATTAGCGTGAGCCCGAGCGTCAGCACGAGCTCGCACCTGATCGTCCCGAAAAAGAAGAGTTAAGGGCGGCCCCGCGCCCGGTAACGAGAACGACAGCGGAGAACGCAGTCTCGGCTCGTAGCAACCGACGTAGCGTAATGTGATCTTTTTCCGCGGACGTTGCTAATGCGATCTGCTCGGTCAAATGGTCCGCGGAAGGGTGCAAGCGCTGCCTAGCGAACAAGCGCAATATTGCTATGAATAGACGTCGTTTTATAGTGACGGGCGTCTCTGCTGGCGTGGTCGGCGGCGCCCTCATCACCGACTCTTGCTCTTCCACGTCGGGCGGCCTCAGGCCGATCCCTGTTCCGCCGGAGCCCGCGGGTCGCGTTTACCAGCTCACGACGCAGTACGCGACCACGAATATGAGGGGGTACCGCCTACGGACGCGCACCTTTAACGGCGGCACGGTCGGGCCGATGTTCCACACGCGTCCCGGCGAAACGCTGAGCGTTCGCGTAATCAACCGCTTTCCGCCCAACGGGCCCGAGAGGCCGCCGGAGGGTGAAGTCTTGCTGCCGGAAGTGCGGAATTCGATGGAAGCCATGGATGCGAAGATTCGGCCCGACGTGACGCCGTCTGGGCGCATCGACCGCATGAACAACCCACACGAGTTCAACACGACGAACCTCCACGTGCACGGCCTGCAAACCGTGCCGCACATCTTTGCGCCGATCGGCACGAGCGATCCGACTGCGGAGATGGTTGCGATCCGTCCGGGCCACGACTTCCTTTATCATTTTCCGATACCGTCCGACCATCCGAGTGGGCTGCACTGGTATCATCCGCACCATCACGGCTCGACCGACGTGCAGGTCAGCGGCGGCATGGCCGGCCTGATCGTCGTCCGGGGGCCGATAGACGAAGTCCCCGAGATTGCCGCAGCGCGAGAGATCTTCCTCGCCATCCAGACGCTCAACGTGAACCGCAGCAAGACGCACCCCGACCTGTACGAGCGGGAGTACATTGCCTACAAGACGCCCGAGCAGGGCGGCTACACTTTTGGGACCGAGTTCACCATGGTAACGGTCAACGGGGAGGCGGCGTGCTGGATCCACAACCCGAAGGACGGCCCCGCGGTATTCACGCCGCTCGGGGTACCGGAGTACGACGTCCAGCCGGGCGAGGTCATTCGCTTGCGGATGCTCAACGGCACGAACGACTCCGCGCTGCCGCTGGCGCTGCCCGGCTTCGAAGCATGGGAGATCGGACTCGACGGCATCAATACGCTCGAGCCCTTCCCGCTCGACATGAGCGGACGCGGCGTAAGGGAGATCACGCCCGAAGACCTCTTTACGGCGCCAATCGCGCTCATTGTGGGAGGGAACCGGCTCGAGTTGCTCTTGCGAGCGCCGAAGACCGACGGAACGTACACGTTATCCTCGCTAGCAACGCGCGACGTATTCCCCTCTTTGGGCGGGAAGGTCGACGTCGCGCGATTCCACGTGAGTGGCAGCTCCGTGAAGATGGGCATCCCGGCTAAGCTGCCCAAGCCGACCCGCGAGTTTCCCGTCATCGAGGAAAAAGACATCGTCGCTCGGCGCAGATTCGTTTTCGGCCAGGGTCCGCGGAAAGACTTACTCACAGGATTCGGCTTCACGATCAATGGCAAGCTCTACCAAGAGATGGAATGTCCGACGCAGCCGCGAGTCGGCACGTGCGAGGAGTGGGAGATCGTCAACGAAACCGACGACTTCCATCCGTTCCATCTGCATGAGAACTCTTTTCAGCTGCGTACCATCAACGGTACACCCGTCAAGCCGCTCGAAATTTGGGACACGTTCGGCATCCCGCCGAAGAGAAACGGAAAAAACGGCACGCTAACCATACGAGTTCGCTTCGTTCACTGGACCGGTAAGACCGTGTTCCATTGCCACGTCCTGCCGCACGAAGACACCGGCATGATGCAGAACATTCTCATGACCTAAAGCTAGCTTACTCGGCACGTGTCCACGAAGTGTGTCGGACCCTTCGCACTCACACACTTCCTGACACAGTGATAAATCGGCGATTAACACGACGCGCGAGGGGTATGATTATGTGCGCGCGTCGATCCTTAGGCGGAGCGGGACGCGCACAGCTTCTTAAAGGCGGCCTGGTGTGGTCTCTCGGGGCGTTCGCTCCGAAATGCGTCCGCCTCGCAGTACGCAAGCGCTGTGGGCGAGCGTCTGAATCTGGATCACGGTCGTCAGCGAGAAGCATACCGTATAGAACCAAATGGTGCACTCACCCCACGATGCTAAGGGGACCGGTGAAAGTCGGTCCCTTTTGCGCGCAGCCGAATTGTGCGAAGAAAGTGTGTGATAAAAGAGTGCCGGCGCGATCGTCGTCGCGGTCTGGCTGTCGGCCCCCGAAAAAGGGTAACGCTGCGGTAGTGCCGGAGCGCGCTGCTACCGGCTCTTCGTGCTCATTCTAACCTTTCTAGCGCTTATGCGCGCGCGCCATTGCGTTGTGCTATACTGAGAGCCTCACTCAAATACGATTTGACCGTCGGTGTCAGTGGCCGGCCAATCCGCATTTCGCGAGAGAAAGGCCAGCCATGACCCTTCCGATGGAGCGCGTCTGGACGCGCATGAAGACCGCCGCAGCCAAAGTCGCCAAGCGTAAGACTTTCATTAGCGTCCCTGAGGCGCAAAGAGCCATTCTTACCATGTGCCACCTCGAGAGGACGGCGTCTCCGCCGCCCGATGCGCTCGAGTATTTGGCCTCAGAGTTGGTGCGGATGAGCCAGGCTGGATCACCCAATCTCGCCACGCACGTCAGTGCCTAAGCGCCGACGTTAAGGAAAGGAAAAGCTATGCCTGGAATTGCCGAATTTTACGCGCTGAACGAATCCAAGAAGCCCGCAGGAAAGCAAGTTCATCACAACAACAGCACCTGCCTAACGGGGCGCGCAATCCTCCAAGATCAACGCCGCTCGGGTACTGCAGGCCACCGGCTTTGCGATGACTGCAGGATGTTGGGCGCTGCGGTGAAGTAGCCCGCGCTCTGCCGCGAATGGCGCTTTTGCGCCATAGCTTGCCGGGCTTGGACCGTGCTATGGTGGTTACCTCACAAATCTACGCTTTGACCGATGTCCAACGGCGGCCAACCCGCATTTTTCGCGAGAGAAGGGCAGCCGGACGATGAACTCGCTTCCTCACGGGCAAATCCGCCGACTTGAGCTTTTCGGCAAGTACGACCTCACCCAGAAGGGCGAGATAGGTGCCCTCTTTAGGGCCCTGTCTCCGGGCGGTCCAGCGACGATCGACATGAGCCGGGTCACGCACGTCGACTCGAGCTTCCTGTACGAGCTCACGAGGCTGCGCACGCGCCTGGTCCCCCACCGAGTCACGCTGCTTGTGCGCAGCGAAAGCATCCGCCGCCTCCTGAAGCGGGTGAAGTTTGACGCGCTATTTGAGATCCAGACCCTGTTCTGATGGAGTATAGGTCCTTGATGGAACGACGAGCTACGGAACAACACGCTGACCTACTGCGTCGGTCCAAAGACAACATTGCGGCGGCGCAAGACCTCCGCGAACAGCGAGAAGTGGCGGCGACGGCGCGATTTCTCGTGGCCCGTGACCGCCTGCGGCGTCTCTAACCGCTCGTTGGCGGACCGCCTCGAGGGCCTAGCTGTGTGCCGTTTCCGGTCGACTGTGTGCGCAACTGTGAGGGTCCCGGCTTTCCGTAGGTTGTCGAGCGTCGCGTAGCTCCCTTATACTGGGGGCGGGCCATTCCTAGCATATTACTTGCCACGGCCCGCGGAGGCGTCCCCAATGCGCGTACGCACGGGACAAAAAGGTCAAATCGTACCCCTGATCGCCCTCTCACTGGCGGTCCTTATGGGGTTTGCCGGGATGGGTGTCGACGTCGGCTACCTCGAGTACCGGCAGCAGACACAACAAAACGCAACCGATGCCGCGGCGGCGGGAGGCGCCGAGGCTTTAGTGCGCGCCGGCTGTCCGAATGCGACTGCGGCCGACAGCGCCGCCTATTTGAACGCCACGAATGACGGATACCCAAACGGTGGGAACATCGCGGTGACGCCCAACAACCCGCCGCTGAGCGGTCCCTTCGCCAACAACCCATGCGCCGTTTCCGTGACGATCACGACGAGCCACGTAGCGACGTTCTTTACAAAATTCTTTGGTTATTCAAACGGCATGCCGGAATCGACGCTCGCAGTCGCGGAGGTATCGTCCACAGCGACCGCGTGCGTCTATCTGCTCAGCATGAGCACGATATCAGATATAAGTAACGCAAAGATCAACGCGCCGGGGTGTGGCATCGTCATCAATGACACCGCCAACATGAGCAACTCTACGGTCAACGCGCTATCTATCGCCTATTCCGGCATGGCTCCAAACATCAGCGGTGCCAGCTTCCCGGAGGGAGCACCCGCATCAGCTCTGCCGTCGTCGGACCCATGCCCCCGCATTACTGGCTGCGCATACTTGACTAACAATCCGCCTTCCACTTCAGGATGTTCGGCTGGAACTTTTCAGAACACGACAATCGGGCCGGGTTGCTACAGCAGTCTGACGCTCTCGGGGACCATCACGATGTCTCCAGGGCAGTACACCATCAACGGGCAGTTCCACGTCAATAACGCTACTGTCACGGGCAGCGGCGTTACGATCTACATGACGCAGAACGTGCAGGACACGAATTTCAGCAGTGCAAACCTCACCCTGTCGGCTCCGACAACAGGTAACACCGCGGGGGTGCTTTTCTATCGAGTGCCCGCGCAGAATTCGGCTCTCGACCTTAGTACGTGCACATGCAACTTTAGCGGCCTGCTGTACTTCCCGACGACGCAGGTAAACTACAGCAATGCCGGTGGCGGCTACACTGTCTTAGTTTTTGGCAGCGCGAATTTCAGCACAAGCAAGACTCTCGATCTCGGCTCGGCACCGGTCGGGAAATCGCTGGTCAGCCAGGCGGTCGTGGCAGAATAGCCCGACGGCCCGGCTCGATCACGGCGCCGTCGCGGAGGTTGTACGCGCAGAACTCCATCGCGATCGGTATTGGCCGGAAAGTGTACATTGAGCGCCCACTTGACCGTCGAACGGCCTGGGTGCTACCTTAAATAAACAGCACGCACCATTTTGCGTGCGGTTTTTCCTTACGTCTTTTCAAGGGAGACAAACTTGTGCGCGAAGCGAAGTCCGCTATCATGCTCGCAGCCGCCGCAATCGTACTGCTCTCCGGCTGCAGCGGCTCACAGAGTCCCTATACAATCGTGCCGAACGGGCCCGCGCAGAATTCGAGTCTGCGAAACCCAGCGACAGTGCTTGCGGCGTTGAAGTACGCTCGCGCAAAGATACCGCGCGATCTCTTTGTTGCCGACTCTGGCAACGGCGCAGTAGAACTTCTTCACAACACAAGCTATCGGGACGTCGGCGCTATAACCAGTGGCATCGACTATCCTGTCGACGTTTTCCTCGATGCGAAGGCCAATCTGTACGTAGCCAATGACGTAGGCGGCGATGTTGCGGAGTACGCATCCGGCAATACCGGCTCGCCGAACTTTGTTTACAGTTCCGGTCTGGCCTGCCCTTTAGCAGTCACGACGGACGCTCACGATAACGTTTTCGTAGGGGACTGTGGCGCCAACCTGACCGAATACTTTCAAGACGTCAACCATCCCGCAGCCCAGTGCAATGCCGGTGGGCTGGTCAGCGGCATTGCAGTCGATGCAGCCGGCGACGTCTTTGCTTCGACTTTCAATTCGGGCTTATACAATCTCGTCGAATATCCCGGCGGGCTCAAAAACTGCAATAAGATTGTTCTAAGCGTACAGATTCCCGCACCGCATGGGATCGCGTTAGATAAGAACGATAATCTTCTCGTGGCAGCGCAGAATAGCGTCGTGGTGGTTCCTCCGCCGTATTCGAGCGTCAGTGGAACGATCGGATCCGGCTTTATCGCCGCTATTACGGTTAGATTGAACCGCGGGAATACCGAAGCTTTCGTGGCGGACATCGAAAATGAGACCGTGACGATCGTTAGCTACCCGGGGGGGACCAATATCACGGTACTCGGTCTCCAGAATGGCCTTGGGGAGCCGACAGCCGCCGTTGATTGGCCAAACGCCGTATACTAGAGGCACGAGAACGCCCAGCTACTGCCGCCGCCGAAACTCTTTGTAGATTTCGATTAGGCGATTTATTTCCAAGTTGGCACCCGTGTACGCAAGTCGCGCTGATTCGAACTCGTCTGAATCCACATCACGCACTGCGAACCATGTCTCCCACGCACGCTCTTGCACCTCGCGTGCGGCCTGGATAGCGTCGAGCACCGCTTGCGGCGACTTAAATTCGTTCGTACTTTCCTGCATGGCAATTTTCAAACGCGCCCTTCGGAGCCGGCCTCGTACTTCTTCCCCGCACCGTGTGCGGTGCGCAAGTTCTCTTGCACTCCCTTCCGACGGCTCCGATTGATTCCTTCGAGGCCTTAACGGACCATTAAGCGGCTGGGCAACACGAGAGCGGCCGTGGTCCGGATCGTACACGTCCAGCACGCCATAGAAGTGCCGCGAGAGGCCCGACGTCGACGGCAGCGTGCCCGGGTTATCCGGGAAGCCGGCCCATATCTCGACGTAAACCGGGCTGAGGTTGCTATTGCCGCCGAACGTGTTCTGCAAGAGCTGATCGGTCCAATCCGGCTCGTCGGCGTAGGTGACGACGAAGTTGCCGGTGTTCGTGGCGCCGTGCGCGTTCTTCTGGAGTGAGAACGACTTCAACGTGTAGAGCTGACCGTCGATCTTGACGTACGCTCGCGCCGGCCAGGCGCCGCCGGCCCTCTGCGTAAATACCGGCGCAGTTAAGGCGGCGAAGCTCGAGCCGCCGCTCCGGGAGGAACAACGGTCATCCGACTAGTCCTTCCTCATGCAGCTCGCGGCGCAGCGCATCTCAAGATGATGGCGACGCCTTTACGAAGCAGCATGACGTCGGATCCGTCCTCCGCAAGGAAAAGGCAGTCTCGATTCGGGATGACCGCGCGCGGATCGTGAGCGTCGACCACAGCCTGCGGTTCGTGAACACCCTCGATCGAGATGCCAGGATGTGCCGGAAAGCCGGCCTTGGTGAAAGGCATGGTGTCTCCTAGTTAAAAAGCCGCACAGCGGCCTCATGGATCGCCGATAATCCCGGCGGGAAGCAACAACACGCCGTCGAAACCTCGGTCGCCCAGGAAATGGACAAGCTGCGGACCGTTGCGGCCCGCGCGAAAGGTTGGGTTTCCCGTGAGAAAAGCTACGATTCTATTCGCTTTAGCCGTTGGACTCGCCGCACCGGTTAGTGCGCAGCCGATGACAGGCATGGCGGCCATGCAGTATTACGTCGGCACGTGGTCCTGTCAGGCTGGGCCGATCGGACGTCCCCCCAGCGCAGCGACAACAACCTTTACTATTGACTCCGGCGTCATGCGCCAATGGGTCGTCGTACCGGCGCAGGGCAAGATGACGAGCCCATACGTTCTTAGTATTGCAACCACCTATGACGCGAAGAACGGTCGCTACATCGAAACGTTTCTCGACAACGGAGCGAACTGGACGGTCTCGACTGCGCAGCCATGGACTGGAAATACCGAGCAATGGACGGATCAGTCGTCAGGCGACGGCAAATTAGGTCACAGTCAAACCGTCCGGACTGACCAGAACAGCTTCACCTTTACCAGCTACCCCACAGTAACTAGCACGAAGCCGGTCTTTCAGGGGACCTGCAACCGCTCGTCGTAAACTTTTGTCCCGAGCACAGCGCGCTTATTGCGGCGAACAAACGCCGAGGCTGCAGCGTTCGTGCAGCATGGGGGCGAGGACATGAAGATTCGAGGATTAGGCTATGCCTTATGCATCGGCGTCGTTGCGGGAATGCTCGCCGGATGCGGTGGAGCGCAGCCGCCCATCGGCACGCCGGGCGCGACCTACGCCGATCGCAGCAGTTCACGGACGCTACCGAACTCGTCGGGTCAGGATCTTCTTTATGTAGGGGACGGCGAGCTCGTCAAAATCTACACCTACCCGCGAGGCAAGTTTGTGGCTCCGTTGGGAAATTTCGGCAGCGTTTATGGGATGTGCAGCGACGCCGACGGTGATGTCTTCATCCCCGAATACTTTCAGAACGAAATCCTAGAATACGCGCACGGCGGCTCTTCTCCGATTGCGACAATCAATACAATCTATAACTTTCCATCTGGCTGCTCGATCGATCCGACCACGGGAAACCTCGCAACCGCCACTTTAAACGGGCTTGAGGTTTTTAAGCCCAGCCCTGGCGGGTGGAGTCTTCCGACCATCTACACCGATTCCGGCGTTGGTCTCATGAACTTTTGCGCCTACGATGGATCTGGCGATCTTTTTGTTGACGGCTACGATGGCAGCTATCAGCTCGCTCAGCTCGCTGCCGGGAGCAGCGCGCTAACGAACATCAGCCTGAGTCAGTCAATCAAGAAGCCCTCCGGGCTCATGTGGGACGGCCATAACCTCGCAATTGCGTCAGGCCGAGACACCGGAAAATTCCCGGCACCGATTTACCGGTTCAACATATCAGGTAGCGCCGGGACGTTGGTCGGCACCACGAGGTTGTTTCGTGCCGGCGGCCAGTTTCATCAGTTTTGGATCCAGGTGAACAAAATCATCGGTACACACGACGCAGGCGAAGCGATTTGGAGCTATCCCGAAGGCGGAACTGACACGAAACTCATTCGGGGCGTCGGAGGTGCGGTGACCGTCAGCGTCGCGCCTCACTAGCGCGCTAGTGAGCGTCAGGCTTACCTCGACTTCCAATCGGGTATAGCGTCGCGACGTAGGGAGCTATAGAGCCGCCCCGCGTCCCAGAATTTTTGAAGGCCAATGTTCACGGCGTCGACCTGATCATCGTGTGCACCGCCGGGAAAACGTAGGAACTCCGCAATCAGGGCATCCCCCCAAGACGCATTCGCGCGGATCTTGACGCGTCCGGATTCGAACAACGGAAGAACCGCTTCGGCGCGCGCCTCCTTCGACTCGACAGGTTTGACACCGACGATTGGGATCGGCGTCGACGCTTTCAACTCCTGAACGACCGCGAATCCGGCGGCTTCCTCGCAGAAACTGTCCTCGGCTCGGCTCGGCTGAACCTGAAAACCGTGCGGTAACTCCTCGTATCGCTCAGCGAGCCACTCGGGTTTATAGAATTTGCCGCCGGCGTTAAGGCCCGGGGAGTCTCACTCTACTCGCTACGCCACTGTGCCGCGACCATGGCATTGCAAAGCGGCGCCGACGTCAGGAGGTCTCGGCATTGCTCGGGCAAGCCTCGCCGTCAACGACGCTGAACGTCTACGGCCACGTCGTCGCGGTCGCCCAGGAACGGGCGGTCAGCGCGATTGGCGAGGCCCTCAGCCAGGCGCAAGCCAAAACGGCGGGAGGTGAGAGCCTGCCA
>Ga0073928_10010859_pt1 | contig 10726 bp, 11 predicted proteins | sample PaiPotPPA55metaG_FD_76969 | JGI IMG/M metagenome (GOLD analysis project Ga0073928, IMG submission 76969) | Iron sulfur acid spring bacterial and archeal communities from Banff, Canada, to study Microbial Dark Matter (Phase II) - Paint Pots PPA... ...
ATGGATATTTCTATCCGCCGGATATGGCATGAACTACAGCCCCGCACCCGGCGGCCACGAGATGTTCACCAACGTATTTGTTCAGCGCTGGGCCTACAACGAGTTCTTGGCCTCCGGGAAATGGCCGGAGCAGAGCATGTTCGTCATCGATGAGCGGGACGCTGCCAGCCGCAGTTCGATCAATCAGAAAGGGCACTATCAGACCGAGCTGATGGGCCTGGCCGTCGAAGTGAAAGACTCCGCGAGAAATCCAGAGAAGTGGGCCTACTACGGGTTCGATGCCGACGGCAAAACGGCCGGCGCAATGCCCAAGGGAAACGGATGCTGGTCCTGCCACGAGGCCCACGCCGCGGTCGAACATACATTCGTTCAGTTTTATCCCACGTTGAAAGTGGTCGCGAAAAAGTTTGGCACCTACAACGAAGCCCGGGAGCAAGTGACCGACGCCAAGTAAAGTGAGTTGAAGTGTGTGTGTGGCAGACACTCCTGTCCGCCGCCTTTGACTTGAAGAGGTAAGCCGATCACTACGCCGGCGGCACGTACTCCTTGGGTTTCGCCGATCCTTCACCGAAGAAAAACTGATCCAACTGCTTGACGATCACTTCCTGATCCTCGCGCCGCGCCGGATTCAGCCGGTACTCGTTCAACAGCATCTTGCAGTGCTCCGTCCACATCTTCCACGCTTCCTGGGAAACATTGTCGTAAACTTTTTTCCCCAGATCGTTGTCGAACGGAGGCTCATCCAGCCCCGGCATTTCTTTCTTCAGCTTCACGCAAAAAACGGTATGCGCCATCTTATCCCTCAAAATAAATTCAGTCTCGAATCTCCATGCTTTGAATCAGGCCATCGCGAATTTCGTAGACATGCTGAATCATCCGGTCGGCCAGCAGCCTTCCGGCTTTGTCGTGCGCCACTTGATGGACGTCAACCGAGATCCTGCCGTCTGCTTCCGTGGTGAACGCCTTGGGCTCGACGAGTGAATCAATCGACTCGAACTGCCGCTTCCAATAATCGCGTACGGCCGCCGTTCCGAGCACTCGGCCGCCTTCCATCCCGTTCGGCCAATCGACATTGGGATGCATAAGGGCGAGCACGGTCTCAATCGCTCGCCGATTGAAAGCTGCGTAGGCGCGGTGAAGTAATTCAATCTCGGCCGCCGCCATTCGGAGTTCTCCCATGAGTGATCCCAAAGATTATCTTACACGGGCTTCGGCACGGGCTTCGGCACGGACTTCTACCGGCCGCTTGCCCGTTGCATCCGCATCCAGAGCAGCGCCGCAATTCCCCACATCGCAAATAACGGAATCAGGCTCGCGCTTCCGCGCAATCCGAGCACCTGACCAAGATTAAAAGCCCCATATTGCGTGCTCGATCCAGCTTCCGCAACCGTCAAAATCGAGTCGCGATTGAGAGCCACTTGCCCGGACCAGAATGCCGGCCACACCGAGTGCATGATCGGGCATCGGTCCTGCATGGACAATTGCGATGTCGTCGAGACCACCATCAGGGCCAGAAATACGCTGCATAGAGCCAAGGCAATCAGCACCCGGCGCCATGCCGGCCTGGCCCGCCGCCACACCACTGGCAGACCCAGGCATACCAACGGAATGCTCGCGCCGGCATACCGAGGGCCGAACGACAGCCCCGCCTTCCACCAATAGAACGATGCATTGAACAGAAAGTAATACGAGAAGATCGCTGCCGCCAGCAGCGCGGCAGCCGAGTACACTTTTTCTTTCCACAACCACCAGAGTCCAACGGGGGCGGCAACGAGCACGGGCGATGCGAAGAACAGCCCGCGCGAACATCCAAACAAAATCTTCAACAGCCGGTCCGGATGCGGATAAGTCAGTCCCAGATAGCCTTGCCGCTGCATGAACGAAAACGAATTTGGATCGTAGTAGGAGTAACTCGGACGAAACGTCCCAAACGCCGCGTGCAGATAGCCCAGCAGAACAACCGCGCAGATCCCAGCCCCTAGGCCCAGCCCCGCGATCACACGCCAGCGAGTTGCACTTTCGCGCCACCATGCCTGCGACAGCGCAAAAAATGCCAGCATCGCAGAGGCCGGGACTGCGGGATATTCCGTAACCGTCGCCCATCCTGCCGCGAACCCGACCGCTAGCGCCCAAAGAAAGTCGCGAGGCGCGTTCTTGCTCTCGCGCAGCTTCAACGCAGCTGCAAATGCAAAAATCAGGCACGCTCCCACCAGAGCATGCGCCCAGAACAAACTCGCGTACGCCCACATCGGCGTGCCGAGCGACATCACCAAAGCTCCAAACGCCGCCCCGCTGCTGCCGCCGGCGAATCGCAAGCCCAGAAAAAACAGGCACACTCCGGCCAGCGCGGCCGGCAACGCGACCGCCGCCGCACTGACCAGATACGACAAAGCCATCTCGCCTCGAGCCGATTCCGGATCAACTCCTGCCATCCGCAGCGCCGGCCTTGCGATCAGCCCAACCGGCAGCGCAAGAAACACCAGCCCGGGCGACTTATCGGAATAATAGTGTCCCTCGAAGTGCGCCTTATCCTGCGTATTCTCATGGTAGGTATCGATCTGCAAGGTATGGCGCTCGACGATGGCGCGCAGCAAATCGAAGCGGGAGTTCTGATTCCATCCCCCACCTTCATAGAAATAGATGAACGAGAAGAAGATTACGAGACCGAGTAGGACTGCGGCCTTGCGATGATAATGACAATGAGAAGAAGATTGCTGTGGGAGGGCCCTCATCGAATTTTCCGGGCCTTAGGTTTCGAACCGTGATGTTCCAGCTCGCGGCTTTCGCTTCAACTACTCACGGCTTTCCCGACGCCAGAAGATATTCCGCAACGATCTTCTTCATTGCTTCTTGCGTCGCAGTCGAAGGCGCCGTCGACGCGTTCGACGCCGTCGCCAGCTTGCCCTTCACTCCAATGTACACCCCGTCGTAAGTAGTATCGCCCAGATTCTCAACCCGGTGCTTGAACGGAGGATACCATCGCACTTCGCCGGCCTTGGAAAATACCTCGCGCGTTTTGCCGCTCTCATCGGTAAAGCGCAGGTGCGCCTCGGTCAGGCTCACCACCACCCCGCCAGGATGGTCGTGCAACCCCGACTTTTCATGCGGACCATAGTGAACTGACAGCACCTGCACCCGTTCGTTCTCGAAATCCAGTTTGTAGTGCTTCGGCTCAACCTTAATGGGATTCTGCCCCTGACTGCACGCCGTGGCCAGACACACAAACGTCGCCCAGAATAGCGTCGACCTCATCCCTGCCTCCAGTCCGAGTCGTATGTTTTCTTCGGAAAACCTACGCAACTCTACTTCCCGCGTACGAGGGTGTCAACGACGCGGACAGGCGATGCCCCGTAGGACAAAATCATTTCTGCCAACCGTGGCTCCCTGCTCAACCTCCAATATTGAGCTTTTCGGATTGCAAATCCTCGGAAGGTGCCGGGGGCCTTTTTGCTGCGCTCTTCAAACGCGACTGCATGGTTGATCGAACTCTTCACGGCGATGATTTGTGTCTGTGCCCCGATTCTTGCGCAGGATGCCGCGCAATCTGACCCAGCAACCTCGGGCCACGCAGATTCGGTGTCACGCACTCAGTCATTCCCTTCTCGTACTACGCGAGACAACTGGGCCAACTTTGTGCATGAAACGGCCAGCCCGTTGACTCTGGGGGGAGGCACGTTCAACGCCGCGTTTTCCCAGGTGACTAATACCGATCCCAAATATGGAGTCAACGGCACCGCTTTCGGCAAGCGGTTCTGCGCTTCCCTCGCAGACATTGCCAGCCAAAATTTCTTCGGAGACTTCGTGGTTGCGTCGGCCTTGCATGAAGACCCGCGCTACTTTCGCAAGGGAGAAGGATACTCGCTGAGGTATCGCGCCGGTTACGCGATCAGCCGAGCGCTGGTGATCCGCAACTACAACGGCCGCAACACCTTCAATTTCGACAACGTGCTCGGCAGCGCGCTCAGCGCCGGCTTTTCCAACCTCTACTACCCTGCCGCGAGCCGCACCAGCAGCGCCACGTTGATGCACTTCCTGATTGACGTGGCTGACAACGGCTTCGTGAACCTGGCGCCGGAATTCTGGCCCGACTTCCGGCGCAAGGTGCTGCGGCGACGTCACTGAAGATTCCTCTTCTACAGCGGAACTGTTCAAGGTCATCAAAGGCGGAAGCGGCACGCCGCATCCTAGAACGCCGTCGCTCTGATTTGTCTTGTTTTCGGTGCGGGCTCGCTTTGAACTCTGCTGAATTAAATGAACGAGTTCCGAATTGTCGGTTCCCGAATTGATGAGGAACTTCGCCCATCCTCAGACGCTGGGTGGGATACCAAAAGTGCTGGTGCCGGGAGGGGGAGTCGAACCCCCAAGACCCGAAGATCGGCGGATTTTGAGAGCGCAGCCCGGCTTTGCGCTAGTTACTGATTCTTTTCAGAATCATAGTCCTAGCAAAGTTTGGGATGCGGTTATCGTGCAGTTTCGTGAGGGTTCGCGCGGTTCGATTGAGCACACTTTAGACACAGTGAATTGGGGTGAACCCCTCTGTTGAGACAGTTTGGAATTGGCACACTTGCAGTTCAATGATTTTGCGTTCTCAATCTTCTTTTTCTCCTTCAGGATGACGCTCGGCTGGTGAAGCGGAAGCGAGCTCTGCTGGAGAGCAACTCGCCGAGGAATAGCCGAGCTGGAGACTCATCGGAACGAGCGACCGATATCCCAGCGCCGAATGTAAACCCCGGCCAGCTGACACATTCGCTCGATGCTTAAGCTGCCTTGCAATGGCATCACTTCTTGGATTTCGTCGTAGACGCCTTCTCGCCACTGATACCGCTCTTCTGGCGTCGAGCCTCGACTTTTTGCAAGGCACCTTTGAAAAAATTCAGCTCCATCGTCTTGTCAACCAGCACCCGCTTCAGCTGGTTGATTTCCTTACGGAGCGTGGACTCGCGAGAGCTCCCTGGTGGCGACGCCTCGCCCGGGTCGAAGGGATCAAATTGATCTCGCCACTTATACAGAAGCCGCCGATGCACACCAAGTTCCTGTGACAATTCCACGATGTTGTCGCAGGTCTTCAAACGCTCGACAGCCATCCGGCGGAATTCTTTCGGATACCGTCCCACTCGTCTCTTTGCCACTTGCAGTACCTTTCCCTGCAAAGTGTGCCTTATCCGAGTGTCTCAAGTGAAGGGTTCAGTCCAGAATTGCTGGTGGCCCAGTGCGCACGCAATGAAATGGCGATGTGATCTCCAAGTCCGTGCACGCGCGACACCCTCCGGTTTTGAAGATCACCCGGTGTGTTCTGACGCGTGATGAAAATTCTCTACTCTACCTGATTCTTCAACCGCTTACCAAAAACGCGTTCTGACGCTTTCTGATCAATTTCGCTCCGTTATGAACATGGAACTATCACGTTTTTATCCGAGCAGCCTCCGTGCACGAGTGCAGACCGAGCGCTCAGAATCGCGCTGCACCAACTCAAGCTTCCCACAAACCGACCTCGCCCGCATCTACCCACTGGTGCCGGTCCCGCAGCAAGGTCCGCAAGTCCCGCTCTTCGGTCGAGGCACCCAAAATCTCCGGAAAGCGGTCTTCGATGAACAGTTCCAATATTAACCGTGCATCCCGCCGATCGTGCTTCTGCTTGGCGTCTCTTTCGCGCGAATCTTCGCCGGCTGCCCCATTCGGCATTCGATGTCCACAACTACCGGACCTTCCAAGGCCGCATAAAACGCCCGTACTGTGTTGCCGCTCTGCGGATCTGGTCCATGGGAATTTCCCTCTTGACAGCCCGTTCTGACGGTCGTAACCTTCCGAAATTCTAGTAATGTTGACTGGGGCTTCTTAGTTTAACAAACGACAGGTGAAGTCATGACTGAAAGACACTCGCTGTCCTTCGCCCGGTGTAGTGTGTCCGCTCTGTCCCTTCGTACTTCGCGCGCACTCGTCGCTGCGGTCCCCTCGCTGGCCCTCTTGCTGATGGCCAGCCTCGCCTGGGGCCAGGCCACCACGTCGGTGCGCGGCACGGTGACTGATCCGGGCGGGAACGCAGTCGTCGGCGCCAACGTCGTGCTAGCGAACGCCGAATCGAAGACTGAGCGGACCGCGACCACGGGAGGTCAGGGAGAGTACCAGTTCCTTTTTGTTCCGCCCGGAACGTATACGCTCACGGTCACGGCCGCAGGCTTCCGTAACTACGAGCAGAAGGGCCTAGTGTTGCTGGTGAACACGCCGGCGACTGCGAACGTGCAGCTCAAAGTTGGTGCGGCCGCGGAGCTGGTTACGGTTACATCGGAGATTCCAGCGATCGACCTGGTGGACGCTTCCCTCGGCAATTCGTTTGATGAACGGCAAGTGCGCCAGATTCCACTCGAGGGCAGAAATGTGCCCGATCTGTTAAGCCTGCAGGCCGGCGTGGCTTATACCGGCAATCGCATCGCAAACCAAGATCAGGACACGCGCAACGGCGCAGTCAACGGAGCGCGCAGCGATCAGAGCAACATCACGCTTGATGGGGTTGACGTCAACGATCAGGCGAACGGCTACGCGTTTACGTCGGTTCTGCCGGTGACACAGGACTCGGTGCAGGAATTCCGCGTGACCACGACGAACTACGGCGCAGATCAAGGACAGGGATCGGGCGCCCAAGTGGCGCTGGTGACAAAGAGCGGCACGAATTCGCTGCATGGCTCAGTCTACGAATACCTGCGCAACACCATCACCAGCGCCAACGATTATCTGGTGAAGCAGTCGGAGTTGAACATCGGCCTTCCCAACAAGCCCCTGCAACTGAATCGCAACATCTTCGGAGTGTCGGTCGGCGGGCCGCTGCGCAAGGACAAGCTGTTCTTTTTTGCCAACTACGAGGGGACCCGCGAACGCGAGCAACAGCGCGCCGAGCGCGTGATTCCTACTCCATCTCTTTGCCAAGGAATATTCCAGTACGTAAACGTCGGCAACAGCGGAACCACCGTCTGGAATGCTGCCCAACTCCAGCTTCTAGACCCTAAGGGCATCGGGATTGATCCCGCGATGCTCGACCTGACCAACCACAGCGGCTACCTCGACAAGACTTTCTGCACCGGAAACACGGTGACGAACGATCCTTCCGCCGGGGATGGTCTGAACTACGCCGGCTTCGTGTTCCGCGCCCCCACGAGTCTGGACAACGATGTCGGGATCGTGCGGCTGGATTACCGCCTCACCTCCGACGGCCGGCATACTTTGTTTTTGCGCGGAGCGTCGCAGGATCTGCGCAATCCGGGCGCTCCTTTCCTGCCCGGCGATACGCCTGAGTCCACCATCCTCGATCACAGCAAAGGCTTCGTGCTGGGCTATATCTCGGTTCTCACGCCCGCTTTGACCAATTCCTTCCACTGGGGCTTCACGCGGCAGAGCTTCGGTCTTGTTGGCAACACCGACCAAGAATGGAACGAGTTTCTAGGTCCGGACCAGGGCGTAACCTTCAGCCACAGCTTCCAGGTGCCTCTACACAACTTCGTAGACGACGTTTCGTGGACCAAGGGAACGCACACCTTCCAGTTCGGCACCGCGATTGGAATCGCGCGTGATCCGCGCACCAGTTACCTCCACTCGAACACCATTGGACTGGGCACAACCAACTGGACCTCTCCCATCGGTTTTGCGGGCACGACCAGCACGCTCGACCCGACCAACACGGTCGGGCACCCGGGCATCAGCGGGCCGGAGCCTCAGACCGCTACGCAATACGACCGCCCGCTGCTGGCCCTGTACGGCATGGTCTCGGACGTGGTCGCCAACTACAACCTGGACAAGAGCGGCAATGCACAGCCGCAGGGCGCTCCGGTGAACAGGCGCTACGGGCTCGACTGGTATGAGTTCTACGGGCAGGACACCTGGCGGGTGAAACCCAACTTGACGTTCACGTATGGATTGCGCTGGTCCTTCTTTCCTGCGCCCTGGGAAACGAATGGACTGCAAACCTATCCGACTTTTGGCTTGGGAACTCAATTCAACGAGAACGTGAAGAACATGAACCAGGGGATCGGCTACGGCGGAATGGGGCCGATCGAGTTCAACTTGGGTCGTGGGCCGGGTTTCTATCCGCTCGAGAAAACTGATGTGTCGCCGCGGATATCGATCGCGTACTCTCCCCGTCCTACCGGAGGGGTGTTCAAGAAGCTCTTTGGCGACAACGACAAAACCGTGTTCCGCCTCGGTCTCAGCAGAGTTTACGATCGCGCCGGATTCGCGCTGCTCAACAGCTTTGACCAAACCGGCGCTGCGGGATTGTCCACCACGATCCAGAATGCCTGCTGCACGTTTGGCGTGACCAGCGCCGAGGATTTGCCGCGGATCACTGGCATCCACAATATCCCGGCCACCAATATCAACGGCGTTCAATTCTTGCAGCCGCCGCCGACAGCGAATCCGCCTTGGCCACAGATACCCGCCACCAACGCCCAAGCCAACTTATGGGGGAATGACAACACGCTAAGAACTCCGCACGCCTACACCGCCGACTTCTCGATCGGACGAGAGCTGCCGAAACGCTTCTCGCTGCAACTTTCATATGTTGGGCGCTTCGGCCGGCGTCTGCTGACGCAGCGCGATCTGACGCAGCCTCTTGACATCAGGGATCCGAAGACCGGAATTGACTACTATACGGCAGCTTCAGCCCTATCGAATCTGGCCAGGCAGTTTGCGTTGACGAACAACGGTGGACAGCCGACCAATTATTATCAGGGCTTCCCGACCACCGCGCAGATAGAAAGCGTCACCGCCGCAGGATTGGGCAAGACGGCTCAGTACTGGATTGACATGATTCAACCGCTCCGGCCGGGCGCATCGTACTACACCGATACTTTTAGCACCGGTCTGGTTCCGACGCCGAATCCGACCGACAGCCTGATTCAGGAAGTCTTCAATATGTATTACAACCCGGGCCTCTCGGTCATTGGTGATGAAATCGTCGGCTTGGCCGATATCGATTCTTACGGCGGCATCGGCGACAACGTTGGCTCGGGCTCGTATTACTTCAACGGTCCTCCCGGCCTGCTGGGCAACAACTCCGGCCAGTTCTTGAACAATCAAGCGTTCTCGATGTACGGCTGGAGTTCGATTGGCAATTCCAGCTATAACGCGCTGCAGGTCAACCTGAGGAAACAATTCAGCCAAGGTGTTCAGTTCGATTTGAACTATACGTACTCCAAGTCGCTCGACATCACCTCGGCAGCATCACGGGTCGGATTTGCGGTGTATGGCTATACCAATATCGGTCTGGTGGGAAGCCGCCTGGCGAACGCGTTCTCGCCGAATCTGGCGCGGGCGCCGTCGGACTTCGATCTAACAAATCAGCTCAACCTCAACTGGGTTGCGGAACTTCCTTTCGGCAAAGGGCGCGCCTTCGCAAGCAATGCCAGCGGCGTTGCCAACGCTTTCATCGGAAACTGGCAGCTTTCTGGAATCGCACGCTGGACCAGCGGATTTCCGTTCAGCGTGGATGGAGGGCAGCGCTGGCCCACGGACTGGTTCTTGACGGCGATCGGGCAGATGACGTCCAGACCGAAAACCGGGACGTTCAAAGGCAACGGCACGGTACACGTCTTCGCGGATCCAGCAGCCGCGCAACAGGACTTTACCCTGCCGCTTCCTGGACAGGTTGGCTCGCGTAACGTTTTGCGTGGCGACGGCTACGCCGGCCTGGACATGAGCCTGGTTAAGAACTGGAAGATGCCCTACAACGAAGCCCACAGCATCCAATTTCGCTGGGAGGTGTTCAACGTCCCGAACCTGACGCGGTTTAATGCGCAGAGCATCGGGTCGTCGTCTCTGCTCACGTCGCTGACGCAGCAGCCGAACAGCTTCGGCGCCTACACGAGCCTGCTGACGCAGCCTCGCGTCATGCAATTCGCGCTGCGATATGAATTTTAGGCGAGCCAGCGCTCATAGTGCAAACGGACGGGTTGTTGTGTTTGAAATTGGACCTTGAGAGGGTCACGCGGACGGCAAACGGCAGACCTTCGGACGGCGAACGGATGACGACAATTTTAGCGCTGGACAGCGGAGCGTCGAAAAAGCGCTTGGGAAATAGATCTATTCCCAAGATGCCTGCTGTCACTGCTATCGCTGCAACACAAACAGCGACGATGAGCCACATGGCATGCAACCTCCCGGCACTGAGTGTGCCCCAGCAGATTGAAATCAGACCTTAGATGCGGCTGCGAAGCAGGATGGGAAGCAGGAAAAGTCCACTCGTTCTTGTCCAGATCGAACGTTTCGCTTGAAACCCCCTGAAACCCTCTGCCCTTGATTACCGTGAACCTGCGTTGCTTAAGGTTCGCTACTCTGTGCGCTGCAAGTCCTTTAGTTTATGTTTTCAGGCGGGTTCGAATCCCACTCTCCACGCTGATTAATTTGCGTTGTTTATAAAGACAGCACCGCTCCGCCGATCAGGTCGACTGACTGTCGGTCAGGCAGATCGCACCCATATTTTCCCCCTTTCACCCTTTCACAGGGTCACGGTGTTTCTACGGCGAGCAATATCGCCGGTAGCAGAGAGTTTGAGCACGCTACAGGGACACTGGAGCATTTGGAGACGTGAGAGTGCTGGAAATTATATTGGACTGAACCTCGGTTAACTGCTTGGTTCGATTAAAGATATGAGTGGTGCCGGGAGGGGGAGTCGAACCCCCAAGACCCGAAGGTCGGCGGATTTTGAGTCCGCTGCGTCTGCCAGTTCCGCCATCCCGGC
>Ga0073928_10010860_pt1 | contig 10725 bp, 8 predicted proteins | sample PaiPotPPA55metaG_FD_76969 | JGI IMG/M metagenome (GOLD analysis project Ga0073928, IMG submission 76969) | Iron sulfur acid spring bacterial and archeal communities from Banff, Canada, to study Microbial Dark Matter (Phase II) - Paint Pots PPA... ...
CCGACACGGGACCCGTAAAGCCCGTCTCGGGCGTGTGGCAGAAAGCACACGCCTCGTTGCGGTTCACCGAGAGCTGCTTGTCGTACAGCATCAACTTACCGAGCAGTTCGATTTGCTGGACCTGATTGTCCGGCGGCACGGCCAGTCGCTCGATCGCCTGCGCCTCGATGCGGTCGATCTCGGCCTCGACCTTCGCTATTTCTTGCAGCGCCTGAGGCGAGAGTACTGTGCCGCTCTCCTCCGCGCCCGGCGCATCTGCGCCCAGCGCGGTAGCGACCAGGGCCGCCGTGATCGACAGAAGCGCGCGCCGTGTCTTCATTTTGAATCCTCCGCGAGCCGGTGCGCCAATATAGCATCGAGGCCCGATCGCTCGTAGAGCGTGCTTTCTATTATCCAGGCGACGTTACCGGAGAGAGGCTCAATCCCACGCCAAACCGAAAGCCTGCGCCTCATGTGTTTCTGCCAAGAGATCACGCGACCGGTCCGGCAAGCTGATTTGCTCCGGCTTCGATTTGCGCGGTTCCGCCGCCAAGCCCGGCCGGTCGTTCTCAATCTTCGCTTGATCGACCCGACGATCCATGTTTCGCATAACAAAACGGAACGCGTGCCATTCATGAAGTCGAAGTCAGGAAGAGTGCAAGTGCGACATTTGCCAGGTGCGCGCCTCGCGGCGTTATTTCGTGGGGGCAGCGGCGGCATGGGCCTTAACCTTTATTCCCTCTCTCAGTTCATCAGTGGCGCGCGTAACGATGCTGTCGCCTTCCTGCAATGGGCCAAATACTTCCTCCGCTTCGCCTGACGCGTTGCCGCGTTTGACCTCCACCCATTCAGTAACACCATCCCTGACGCGGATCATGAAGGTTTTCTCGGTGGTCGTGACCACTGCTTTGACGGGTACTATAAACTCACCGCCTACGCGCGTTACCGGCCAGATGATATCGGCATACATGCCGGGCGAAAGGATGCGGCTGGCGTTATCAACATCCAGTTCCACCGCTTCGGTGCGTGTTTTCTCATCCAGCGAATGCGAAACACGGGAAATCTTCGCAGCAAACTTACGATCAGGCAGCGCAGGCACGGTGAACGCCACTTCCGTTCCTTCCCTCACTCCTTCCACCTGCGCTTCCGGCACCGCCACTAGCAGACGCAACGTATCAATCTTCTCCAGCCGGAAAATACGGACGGCTCGATTATCGGCGCCGGCTATCACCAGCGCTCCTGTGTGCAGGTTGCGGCTCGTGATGACACCGGCAAAAGGAGCACGGATGGTAAGATAATTTTGCTGCTCCCGTAAGGCTTCCATGTTTTCTCGTGCCGACTCGGTGTTATTTTTCAGCAATTCCACACTCTCGACGGAAACATCCCCAGCTCGTAATTTTCTCCTGCGCTGATACTGATCATTAACAGCCAAATATTGCGCCCGCGCTTCCTCCAGGCGTTTATCCAGTTCGGGCGCTAGCAGTTGCGCGAGCACATCGTCTTTTTTCACTTCCGAGCCGCGATCGGCGCGCAGCGTTTCAATAAACCCGGACACCTTGGCGTATATATCCACGGCTTCATAGGGCAGCAGATCGCCCGGCAGGCGGATTGTTTTTTTCAACGACCCCTTTTTTAAGGTGATAACCTCAACAAGCGGTTTATTCTCCGCATTGCCACTAACTGCCTTATGCGCGTCATCGCGGACGGCGGACATTGCAGCAGTCAGCGCGAGGATTATTAAAATTACCAAAATCCCGGTATTGCGGAGCATGGCTTATCTCCTTACCGGTTCATAGAGGGCGCTGCCGGAATCGTCCGGGTCTAAAGAAGCGGATATAGTGGCGCTTCTTCGGCGCATGGCCGAAAAGATCAACGGCAATAGCAGCAACGTGGCGAAGGTGGAAGCCAGCAACCCGCCGATCACCGCCCAACCCAAAGGTGCCGTCTGCTCGCCGCCTTCGCTCAAAGCCAGCGCCATCGGCACCATGCCAGCGATCATGGCGCTGGCCGTCATCACAATAGGCCGCAGGCGTTTGATACCGCCTTCAATGGCGCTGGCTACCGCGTCACCGTTATCCTGGCGTAGCTGCTCGGCGAAGGTGACCAGCAAAATAGAATTGGCTACCGATACGCCAATCGCCATGATGGTGCCGAGATAGGATTGAATATTGAGCGAGGTGCCGGTTAAAAATAGCGTCAGTCCCGATCCTGCCAATACCGCCGGTACGGTGGCAAGCGACAGCAGCGCCAGCGCGAAGGACTGAAAATTCGCTGCCAGCAGCAGAAAAATGGCGATCACGGCAATCAGCAGCCCGGCTTGCAAATTATCGAGGGTATCGAGTAGCAAGCTTACCTGACTTCGCACGCTGAGCTTCATGCCTGTAGGCGGTTCCCCCGCGCGCCTAATGGCATTTTGAATATCATTGGCGGCTTGTTTCAGGTCATCGCCCTGGATATTGGCGGTAAGTGTTAGGATGCGCTGGTTATTGAGCCGGTGCGCTTCTCCCACCGCCATACCAGGCTCGATAGTGGCGACGTCGCGGATAAAGGGGCCGTTGGAATCGGGACTGATAGCCGGAATCGCCTTCACATCCTCTGGTGATTGCATTTCCGATTGCGGCACTTCTACCTGAACCTGATAGGCGGTGCCGGTGGATTTATCGAGCCAGTAATTAGGGCTGGTAAAGCGGCTGGAGGAGGTGGCGGCGACCAGCGCCTTTGCCACCTGATCGACGGTCACGCCCAGTTGCCCGGCGCGCATGCGGTCGATATTAATATTGAGCGCGGGATAATCTAGCGCCTCGCCAAACTGCAGATCGCGGATTTCCTTTATTTTTGCCAGTTCCGCTTTAACTTTCTCGGCGAATGCTTTGTCATCGGCCAGGCTTTTGCCGACAACGGCAATCTCCGCCGGTGCTTGCGCGCCCAGGCTCGTTACCTGCCCCACCAAGTCGCCCGGCTCAAAGGAAATGGAAATATCGGGAAACTGTTCAGCAATCTTTTTGCGCAGCTGCTCCTTGAAATTCGCCAGTTGGATACCGGAGCCTTTTTTAAGAGCGACCGTCATGACTGCTTCGTGCGGCCCGCTTGTCCATAAATAGATGGTATTGATGGGATAGCTGGCGGGCTGCGTGCCGACGAAGGCCAGCGAGGTGTCGATGTTGTTTTCGCCCACCAGCGCCGCGATGGTATCCAGGAGCGCATGCGTGATTTCCTCGGTACGCTCGACGCGCGTTCCGACTGGCGCGCGCACACGCAGCTTGAATTCGCCAGTATCGACGCTGGGGAATAGCTCGACACTGACAAGTTGGCTTAAGATAAGCAGTGCCGCAACACAACTTAAGAGATACAGTGTAACAACCAGCCGCCGGGCGGGAAACAACCTTTGCAGGAAGGTGGCGTATCTTTCCTGAAATAACGCGAAATGCGACTCCTCACACTGCCGTGCCGCAGGTTTAAGTAGTTTGATAACCAGAATGGGCACCAGCGTTTGCGACAAAAGATAGGATGCCACCATCGCAAATCCCACCGCAAGGGAAAGCGGAGTGAACAGTGCGCCCGGAATTCCCGTCATGAAGAAGGACGGCACGAATACCGAAAGTACGCATAGCAGCACTAGAAATTTCGGCACCGATACCTCGCGCGCCGAATCCACCACCGCCCGCGCGAAGGTCTTATGCATAGCCTCATGGCTATGGATATTCTCGATGGTGACGGTCGCCTCGTCGACCAATATACCAATCGCCAGCGCAAGGCCGCCAAGCGTCATAATGTTGATGGTCTGCCCGGTGAGCCATAGCCCGGCGGTGGCACTTAAAATGGCCACCGGAATAGTGATGACCACAATGAGCGCGCTTCTGGCATCGCGCAGAAAAAGGTAAATCATCAATCCCGTCAGCAATGCGCCCAGCGCACCTTCAAAGAGCAGTCCCGACAGCGCGTTTCTCACATAACCCGATTGGTCGAACTCGTAAGCGACCTTGATATCCGAAGGAATGGCGTCCTGCATACTGGGCAGCGCCTTTTTTACTTCCTGCACTACCGACCAGGTGGACGCATCGGGACGCTTAGTGACGGGAATGTAAACAGCGCGCTTGCCGTTCACCAGCGCATAGCCGGAGAGGATATCGGTGCTGTTTTCCACCCAGCCCACGTCGCGCACATACACCGACGCGTCTTTGCCTGGCGTAATGGGGATATCCTCCAGCATCTTGATATCCGGCACCACGGCGTTGGTGGGCGCAAGCAGGGCTTTATCGCCGATGCGTACCGTGCCTGCCGGGGTGATGGTGTTGCCGGTGCCAACGGCTTGTACGACCTGATCGGCGGAAAGATGGTATTGCCGCAGCTTGGCCGGATCGACATGCACCACCACGGTGCGCTGGTTACCGCCCATCGGCGGAGGAGCGGATACGCCGGGCAAGGAGGCGAACATCGGGCGCACCTTGAACAGCGCCAAATCCTGTATCTCGCCCAACGGACGTGTTTCGCTCGAAAAGACCAGATTGCCGACCGGCACGCTGCCCGCGTCGAAACGCACCACGAAAGGAGCTACCGTGCCGGGTGGCATGAAGGCTCGCGCGCGGTTGACCTGCGCTACCGTTTCCGCCACTGCCTGGCTCATATTGGTGCCGGGATAAAACACCAGCTTGATCAGCGATACGCCCTGTATCGAGCGCGATTCCACTTCCTTGATGCCGGTGATGTAGAGAAAATGATATTCGTAATAGGAACTGACGAAGCCCTCCATCTGCGAGGGATCAAGGCCGCCGTAGGGCTGCGCCACATACACCACCGGAATTCCCAGCACCGGGAAAATGTCGATGGGCATCTTGCGAATGGCGATGCCTGCGCCTAAGACAAGCGCCAGCACCATCACCAGAATGGTGATTGGTCGCCTGAGCGCGGCGGTGACCAGCCACATCAGGCTTTCTCTCCGGCTGCAAGCGCCACACGCAATCCGTCGAAGAAAAAAATTCCGCGTGCTTCCATATCAGCATCGGCGAGATCCGATTGCCGCCAGCCTTTGAGCACCAGTTCTATGCCCTCAATTTCCGAGCGGTGGTATCTGCCGTCGCGTAGGTCAATCTCGTGGACGATTTCCGCCAGCGACCTCACCGCATCACCTGTGATGCCAAAGGAGCGCATCATCACTTCAAACGAGCAGAAATTGCCGCGATGACCGAACACCGCATCTTTCATGTCGAAGGAAAGCTCGTTCTTTTTCGGCGTGTCGCTGTAACGGATTTGCGCCTTGGCATCGACAAATCGCCGTATCAGCCAAGCGCAGGCCAGCCTGTCCACATAAGGTCGCGGGCGGGTCACCCAGACACGCCCCTTATAATCGCTGATATTCAGCGCCGTAATTAATGGTGCTTCCTCAGCACCAGGATGTAATGCCACTTCGATCTCGCCGAGCAATTCCTTAATTTTAGCGGCATGAGGCGAATGGAAAAAATCCACCTCGGTAATTTCCGTAAAGCGCGTGCACAGCTTTTCCAGACGGTCATGCCCGCCTTGGTCTTGTACCCTGGCTTTTCCAACTGCCTTATGAAGCGTTTTTACTTCGGGTAGCAGTTCGTCGTAATCCTTCTTGCGAGCGGAACGGAAAAACTCGATCACGTGCTTTTCGCTGAGTCCCTCGAAGCGCTCGACCTTCATCATCAGCGCCTCGCCCTTGGATTGCTGGATTTCCTGCGCCATCCATTGGAAGGATTCCAGGCAATCGTCCCGGTCGGGCAGGATGAACATGCCGCCTTTCGGCGACACCGCGCCGATGCGCTTCAGTCTGCGCCATAAGGAAACGCGGATACTTGAATTCCCCCGCGATGGCAGGGAGTAGGTAAATACCAGCCAGCTCATAACATAATTGTAATAGGTATTGCAAATTCGTGCAACACCCGTTACAAACCAGACGACGCGTAAAGTTTGAAGGGATCCATAATCTGAAAGGAGATGATGATGTCCTCGATCATTCGGCTGTTGAGTCTGGTGTTCGCTGCTGGACTGTCCGCCCCGGCCTTCGCGGTTGAAAGTGATTGGGGTCAGGTTGCCCAGGCCCTCGGCAAATCCGGCTCGGAGATGCCCGGCGGTGTCTACCGCATTGGCCTTCCGCGCAGTGATCTCAAGGTCCTGCTCGATGGCGTGGAGCTGAAGCCGGCGCTGGCGCTCGGCTCCTGGCTCGCCTTTCGATCCGAGCGGGATCAGGCGCTGGTCATGGGCGATCTCGTCCTCACCGCCGATGAGGTGAGCCCCGTCATGCAGAAACTGGCCGGGGAAGGAATCGAGATCACGGCGTTGCACAACCATCTTCTGCGCGCGGCGCCCGCGACGTTCTATTTGCATGTGCGCGGATATGGCGATCCGGTCAAGCTCGCCACCGCCCTGCATGACGGCTTGCTCCTAAGCAAGACCCCGCTGACGCCGTCAACCGGCTCCGCGCCTCCGCCGATTGAACTCGACACCGCGTTGATCGACCGGACGCTCGGCGCAAAAGGCAAGGTGAATGGCGGCGTTTATCAAGTGAGCCTGAAACGCGCTGGAACGATAGCCGATGCCGGCATGGCCGTGCCGGACGCCATGGGTTCGGCCGAGGCGATCAACTTCCAGCCCACGGGCGGCGGCAAGGCCGCGATCGCCGGGGATTTCGTCCTGACCGCCAACGAAGTCAATCCGGTGCTGCGTGTTTTGCACGAAAACGGCATCGAGGTCACGGCCCTGCACAATCACATGCTCAATGACGAGCCGCGTCTGTTCTTCATGCACTTCTGGGCAAACGATGAATTGGCAAAACTGGCAGCAAGATTGAGGGCCGCGCTCGACAAGATCGATCTCGCGCGAAGCTGACGCGCGTGGCGCGACAGCATCCTCGGAAACTATCCCTACAGCTCGACCTTTTCGCCGGCGTTCGCCCATTCCTGAAAGCCGCCGGGGTAATGCGCGCGGATATCGTCGCGCCCGGCTTCCTGAGCAAGCGCCAGTGCGGTGAGCGAGCGTTTGCCGGAGCGGCAGGACAATACAACCCGTTTGCCTGGCGCGCTCGGCAGGGCGGCCGCGTCGAAACGCTGGAGCGGATTGAGGATCGCGCCCGGGATGCGGCCGGCCGCATATTCATTGGGCTCGCGCACATCGACAAGCAAGATCGAGCCGTCCGCCAGTCCCTTTTTCAATTCGTCTCTTTGGACGTTTTCCACTTCCGGTCCGGCCATGAACAAGCTCCCCTGTTTTCTCCTGCGCTTCGGCGAGGCAATTTCGCAAAAGCAGCGCCCTCACGCAAGATGATTGCCACGCAGGGATAAAATTGTTTCGGCCGCCGCGAGATCGCTTGGATCATTGGTGTTGAAAAAAGGATCGTAGGGGTCGATTGGCCACTCCACAATGGCGCGGCTGTAGTTTTGTAAAAATGCCTCGACCTTTCGCCTATCCTCGACAACGAGGGCATGGCGGAGATCGTTTCTGATCGAAACCGGCCAGACCGCGACGGCCGGATGGGTCCTGCCGCCCGAACGCGCGCAGGCGATTGCGGCGTTGCCTTTCGCCCTTGCGTCCATGAGGCGGGCGGCGAGATCGCCCGGCAAAAACGGCGTGTCGGCCGGGACGCTTATCGCCAAGGGGACATCCGGACAACGCGCCGCGATCCAATCGAGCCCGGCAAGAATGCCCGCGAGCGGACCCCTGAAGCCGGGGAGATCATCGGCGACGACAGGCACATCAAATCCGGCAAATCTTGCAGAGTCGCCATTGGCGCTCAACACGAGGCCTTGGCATTGGGGCCGCAACGCCGCAATCGCATGGGCGAGAAGAGAAATTCCGCCACACTTTCGCAGCGCCTTGTCGCCGCCGCCCATCCGGCGTGCGAGCCCGCCAGCGAGAAGAATGCCCATACACGTTCCGGTCGGCATCGTATTCCGCGACTGCGCACGCGTTGCCTGCCCCGCGCGCGATATAGGCATGCAGGGTGCTGGGCTCAAGCATGTCCCTTAGAACCTATACCAGACACCCACGGTGGGACCCAGCTCGCGTCCGGCGTTGATCCCCGCGACGGTCAGAAAGCCGCCAAACTGCACCGACCATTGCGGCGCGATGTCATAAACGAGGCTCGGTTGCAATTTGGTCCAGGATACATGCCCGAACCGGAGGGAACCGTTTACTATCGACGTGTAGCTCTGCAGCATCACGAGAAGTCGCGGGAGGGGGCGCAGTCCCATCGTCAGATCGATCCGCCATTCGCCAGGCTGACCGGCGGCGTAAAAGCGATAGCCCCCCTCCGCCTCGATGAATCCCTCCATTGTCGCCACGACGACGTTGCGCCCGGCCATGCCCCGGACATCGAGGGAAGCGGCGCGGCGCACCTCGAACGGCCCAAGCGAGTCCGCGAACGAGCCGCCGGGGGAGCGCAAGCCGGCTTGAAACGAAAGGACGCTCGTATCCGTGCGGTAGAGCCCGACTCGCGCCGCGATCTCGCTCTCGCCCGGTCCATTGTAGGACTGCCCCGGAGGCGGATTGTGGATCCGGTCGTAGGAAGGCGACGCGACCAAGGTCAGCCAATTTGTCAGGCCATATTCGATATAGGTTCCAAGTTCGAACTTTTTATAGGACGGAACGGGAATGAGATGTCCTTGCGCATCGAACGCATGGGAGGAATCCGAAAAAGAGGTGTCGGCAATAACCTGCCCTTCGCCGGAAGGCATCAGCCACGCGCCGCCCCACGCCGCCTCGATGCCGGCGCCGATGAGCCCGGCGGCGGCGGCCATGAGCGCGAGGGGAAACCGCGAGATACGCAAACGAAAAGCCCTTCCCGGCGCGGGACAACTATGGAAATACCAAAAAAGACTGTTGACATTCAACATCCTATTTTAGCCGCGTTTTCGACCGGCACAAAGCGATTCGCTGGAATATTTAGCATTAAACTCAATGTCACTGGCCTCGGCGCCGATGCTGCGGCGCGCGCGAGCCTATGCGGCGGCGCAACGAGACGGCGCGATAGCGCCAAACCGGATCGCAAAATCGCTTGCAAACGGGACGGGCCACACGACTTAGGTACGATTTGCGGCGGCGCGCATGAGATCTACGCAAGTGCAAAAATTGTCTTTTGGGTTAAAGTTTTTGTCCGGTCTGAGGCGCAATTGCCTCCGGGTGGGGAAGCGCTTCTTGCAAGGCGGTCAAATACTCCCGCAAGGTCGCGTCCAGCCGCTCGTGCATGAAAATCTGGAACGGCCGCAAATCCTCAGTGAGTGAGCCGCGCTCCAGAGCGTCGAGGTAGGTTTTGCGGTCTTCTGGCCGCACGGCGACCGGCGGATAGCCGCCACGGATCAGCAAGAGATTCATCAAGAGCCGCGCCGTGCGCCCGTTGCCATCGCCGAAGGGGTGAATGGCGGTCAGCCGGAGATGGGCTTCGAACACAAAGGCGGGATCAGGCGGAACGGTTTTCAGCCACGCGCCGAATTCCACCATGAGATGGGGAATTTTCGCGGGGTTCGAAAAGACGACGGGCGATCCCGCGATCCGTCGCGGGAGCCGGCTGTAAATTCCGGCAATCGCAGGCTGGCTGCGAGCAACGATGCGCTGATGCAATTCGCACACGGTGCTTTCGCCAATCGGCGCCGTCAGCGTGGCAAGCTCGCGCATCCATTGCACGGCTTCATAATGATCAACGGCTTCGAGATGGTCGCGAAGCGATTTGCCGCCAACCGTAATGCCGTGCTCGATGACTTCCGCCGTCTCACGCAGCGTGAGGGTGTTTCCCTCGATCGCATTGGACGTGTAGGTCAATTCGATGTCGTAGTGTTTCTGGAGCTGCGCCAAGACAGCCGCCGACAGCGGGCGCACGCGGTCGAGCTGCGCCTTCTTCTGTTCGACACTGTCGATGAGAGCCGTAAGCATCGATGATCTGTAGCATATTATCGATACTACGTCACCCTCTCCGTTGCGCCGGCTGTCGTTAACGCCCTGATTCATAAGGGCTTCTTTTGCACCTTATAGAGGCGCGATCGATTCTATACGTGGCGGATGGGTTGCCTCTGCCCAAAAGATTAGCTGGAGCTCCAATGAAATTCCGCAAGTCACGGAAAACACTACGAAACGCGCCGCCATTAGCCTTGCGGCCCATCAATCAAGGTCCATGTGTTTACCGCGCAGCTTTGCTGCAGCCGATCACGCGCGCGTTGACCCAGTTTCGCCGAACCACGCGGGGGCGAAGGTTGTCATTCAGCTTGCGCGCTTGTTTCGCATGCGGCAATATGGCTGCTCGCAACGAGGATTTCACATGAGTTCCCTTGTGACCACCGATCAATCCGATTCTGGAGATCTGGCATTTTCCGCCGGGGCGTCTCGGCTTTCGATCGAGGACCGCGAAGCTTTGGAACGGGCCATGCGCGACCTTGAACGCACAAGTCTTGCAATCCGGCTGAGTTCGATTCTTGGCCGCCAGGCGGGTGCCATCGCATCGATTGTGCCGGCGAACGTCGCGGAATTCGCGAGCAAGGCAGCCGAGGCGGCAATCAGAAGCGGCCTCAACTTCGCGCTGCGGAGCCTTGCGGGAAAGCCTCTCAGGGACAGACGCCGCATGCACAAGAGCATTGCGGTTCTTGCCGGAGCGGCGGGAGGCGCGTTTGGTATTTCGAGCCTACCCGTCGAATTACCCTTCTCGACCACGATCATGCTGCGCTCGATCGCCGACATCGCCCGTGCCGAGGGACAGGATTTGGCCGACCCGAAAACCGCGCTCGCCTGCCTTGAGGTGTTCGC
>Ga0073928_10010861_pt1 | contig 10724 bp, 9 predicted proteins | sample PaiPotPPA55metaG_FD_76969 | JGI IMG/M metagenome (GOLD analysis project Ga0073928, IMG submission 76969) | Iron sulfur acid spring bacterial and archeal communities from Banff, Canada, to study Microbial Dark Matter (Phase II) - Paint Pots PPA... ...
GGTCTTGTCAAACTTCTTCCGGGTCTTCTTGGATTGGATCACAGGTGCATTCATAGTTGCTTTATCTCGCCATGTCTCTCTTTACCTGTGTCCGTTCTTTCGCGCAGGCCCACGGAGTGTAGTTCGACAAAACATTTCCTCCGCCACAAGGCGGAATCCGAGCCGATTGATACGCAATACTCCAGACCTTAGCGCATATGGCAGAGCTAATAATGATTCTCGTCACCGCCGCGATGTATTTTGGCGGGCTGTGGAGCAATCGGGGGGCATGCGAGTACCGACAACTGCTGACCTCGATTCGTTTCCGGGAAAGAGTGAAACGTCGAAAAGCCCTGAAGCGCCGCGTCATGAAAAAATTGGGCCGCGGATCGAAAATCTCCCCGCACTTCAATCCGAACCACTCATTGGAACAAGGGTTAAAGACGACCCATTCAACACTGCATCCAAGAAAGTTCGCGTCCCCGACCTTGTCCCTATGAAAGAGCGAGGCGAGCGCATCGTGATGTTGACCGCCTACGATGCGACGATGGCCCAGTCGTTTGTTTCGGGCGGGTTGGCAGCGGCGGTTTGCTGGGCGCAAAGCGGCTGGGCCGCACAGGCGGCCCACAGCAGGCCCATGGCAAGGCGATAGAGAGTCTTCATAAAATTTGCAACGGTTTTAATTAGGAAGGAGAATAATCCCCACGCTCGCAACCTCTATGGGGCGTACCTTTGCTTATTGCTATGGACAAGGACCCGGCACGGATTAGCGGTCCCTCAATCTTCCCAGGGCAGGATCTGACGGGTTGTTGCCGATTCCTGACGCTTCGCTGACGGTTTCCTAACGCTTTCCTAACGGTTTGTTGTTACTTGACACAGCGAAATTGCAAAGGATTTCGCATATTTGTCCGCCGAAAGCTCGATCTTTAACGATAAAATCAGGGGGTTAACGGTTTGAAAGTGAGTTTGGACCAATGTTTATAGGGGTCCTAACGACCTAACGGTCTGTACGGGGGTAATGGGGGGTGGAGGGGCATTTTCCCCTCATAATCCTAATCTTAATCGTAATCCTCCTCGTCCTCGTCCTCGGTTTTCGGGGGGTGCAGGCAGGTTCTTCCCCTTCTTAATCTTAATCATAATCTTAATCCTCCTCTTTGGTACCAGCTTGCAGCGGACGAAATCCGAAATCCGAACGCCGGTGAATCGCGAGCAAGCGCCGAAATCCGAACCTGAAGCCAGCCCGAAGAAGGCAGGCGGTGACAGCGAGCTCGAAGTGCATCCAATACCGCTTCATACCGCTCAATACCGCCAAATACCGCCAAATACCGCCAAATACCGCTTAATACCGGTATAGGATTTTTCCCCGGGGTGATGACTGCGGCTGGGGAAGTGTGCTTAATTCTCCCTCAATCAAGGTCAATCAAACCAGATCAAACTGGATCAAAGTGATTTCGACAGATTCGAAGGGGCGCCGTGGATATGGTCCACGAGGAGATGAGGAGGCGCTTGCGGACCGAGCCGCGATGTTGGCGCGAATTGCGGCAGGAGCGGCGTTTATTTGCTGTTGCGCTTGGCGAACATGGCGGCAAAACCGGATTGGGATTCGGTGGCCAATTGTCGGACCTTGAGCTGGCCGAGAATGGCGTGCCAGCCGATGTAAATTCTGTGCCACTGGTTTTCGAGGTTGCGCAAAGCCCCTTCGCTCAATTCGCTGAGGTAGCGCAGCGACGGCGCATTGCCGACGAGGGTGTGGACTTCCTCCTTGGTCGGCGAAGTCACTTCCATGGCGGCCAGGATCACCTCCAATTGCTGCACGAGCACGCTCTTGGTTTCGAGGAAGTGGCCATCATCTTCGGGCCCGAATTTCTTGGCGCGCGCGATGTTCACGTACTGGTTGAACTGTTTCCAGCACTCCAGGTAGTTTTCCATTTGACCGATCAGATGGTCCATTTGTTTGTTGCGCATAAGTTGATGAGATTAGACGGGATTGGCCGTGGCGAAAGGAGACTTGGGAGAAAGAAACACGATGGCGCCGCCCCGCAGTTCGCGGGCGGTGATTCTCAGGCTGGGATAGCTGACCTTGAGTTCGGAAAGGGGCAATTGGGCCTGGGCCGCTTCGCGGAAAACCGAAAGCACCTGCTCGCCGATATCGCGTGTCAGCTCATCCGGAAAGTTCGACGGCAGGGTGCCGATCAGGACCGTGCCATCGCGGTCCACGGTGAAACTGCCCGCGGGCAGGCGCAGCAGCGTGGGCGCGGATTTGGTGAATAGGCTCAGGAAACCCATAAGGCTAATACTTGTTTCATCCGTTGCCGCATGAGGTCGGGGGTCATGGAGTGCTGCCAGCCGACGCAAAAATCGGTTTCGCCCTGGTGGGATAGCGCGACATGCCGCTGGGGGCCGAGCGCCTCGACTTGTTCCAGCGAACCGGCGTTGAGTCGATCACCCAGCGTGCGGAATCGGTCCAGGCTTTGACGCGTCCAGGCGGCCATGCGCTCGGGATTCTCGAGACCGCGCGCCACCTGATGACTGGCTTCCCCGGGTTTGAACGCCAGGACAAACTCGATCCCCTCGACCTGGGAGAGTTCGGCCAGCCGCGAAGAGACGGCCGGCGCGACGCCATCGGCGCCCACTCCGCCGAGCGCTTCATCGATCGCCTGGGCGGATTCCAGGAGCAGGGCATTGTAAGATTTGAAAATGACGCGCGGACGATTTGGTTCGGGGGCCAACGATTCGAAATTGCCGGCCCGCCAGGAAAGGATCTTTTGGAACGCAGGTTCGCCGCTGAGATCGCCGGTTTCGGCGTCGATCAATTCGCCTTCCAAAATCCAGATTCTGCCGGCGAGCGGGCCGTTGATGATGCGCAGCACGGAGGAGCTTTGGGAGATGCATTCCAATTGGATGATGTCCACCAAGCTCTTGCTTTGAACGCCGCGAAAGCCGCCTTCCGTCTCGCGTCCCAGCAGTGATTCGAGGCACTCGAGGAACATCTTCACTTCCTGTTCGGTGCTGGGCTTGTGCCAGAACAGATCCACGCCCAGGGCGTAGGCGCGCGAGCGAAATTGTTCGTCCACGACCGAAGTCAGGGCGGCCGTGCGCACTTCCGGGTACTTGCGGCGCACGATGGAGAGCACCTGGAGGCCGTCCATCTTCGGCATTTTCAAGTCGCAAATCAGCAGACGGAAGGCTTCGGCTTCGAGCATCGCGATGCCGCGCGCGCCGGAAGTAGCCGTGAAAACTTCGGGACGGCTGGGCAACTCCGACAACATTTCCCGGTACACGGCCAACAGATCCGGATCATCATCCAGCAGCAGGATTTTATGGCGTGTTTCCATAGCTTGTTGCCAAATCGCAATTTCTGTGTCGATTGAACTTCAATATTCGAAAACCAAACCCGGTTTTGCCATTAAATGTAGCAAGGGCTATTCCTGATTGAGGGTGCGACACGAGATTTGTTGTGATTTTAGGCCTGCCTGCTCCCTCAAGGCCACAAATTCCCCGGAAAGGGCTTTTTGGAGCTTCCACATCGCAGAAAAGAGAGCAGTCATGGGACAGCCAGTCCATGGATGAGACATCGCGGCTAAGGGGTCTGTTGCGCCATTTCACCTTCTGGCATCGTGCGCTCAAACAGCTTCCGCCGGTATGGCTGATGATCTTGCTATTAAGGTCCGGAACGGGGATTGACGGGCTCGCTGCAACAATTTTATTTAGGCAGGCCTAATGGCATAATTCTTGCGCTCGAAACCGGCGAGACAGTTCAGCGGACGAGCCGAATGAACTTACTTCGTGAGAATTAAAATGTTTGGTTTCCTGAAAAATATTTTGCGAAAGCCGGCGGAAGCGGCGGACGAACGCCAGAGAGCTTCGGCGCCCGAGGCCGCGCCTGCCGGCGCCACCTTGCTGAGCACCAATGCCGGACCGTTGCGCAAGAATGGCGGCCACGCAAATGGCGGCCACCAGAACGGCAAGTACGTCGAATTGCCATTGCAAGCCATTCTCCACGGTTTGCCTTTGGAATTGCAGCCCAAAGTCAAGTTCACGAACGTGGGCGATCTCACCATTTCCATTCCGTTGGAAAAAGTCCTCTCCCAGCTTTCGCGCGGAACGGTAAAAATTACGTTTGGCGAATTGCGCCAGGCCGCGCCCCAGGTGTTTTCGATGGAAGAGGATCGAGATCGCGTCCTGGTTCCATTGCCTCTGGGAGAAATCCTATCGCGGCTCAGCCCCGCTTTCATCACGCGCCGTCGCGTGCAAAAGCAACTCGAACTGCCGGAGGAAATCAATGGCCCCTTCGATCCTCGCAGCCAGGGATTGATCTTTTCCGTCGGCCCTGGCAAAGTGGAGCCGGAGACTACGCCCGTGCCGCCAGCAACGCCCGCGCTTCCGAGACATGCCAGTCCGCCGTCGCCTGTGCCCGCAGCCCCGGGCCGCAGCTCGCTCACCTTTGCTTCCACGCCGCCACCCCCGGCGGCGACGCCTCCGCGGACCCCGGCGATGATTTCTGCCACGCGCGCCTTGCGCGAAATGAGCACGCCAGCGCCAGCAGTCCCGGCTCCAGCAATCCCGGCGCCTGCGGTCCCGGCGCCGGCGGCTCCCCAGCCTGCCAGAACCGTCAGCGAAGCTGAATTGCTGGTGGTCGGCCTGACTTTGCTGGCGGAAAGCTGGCCGGAGGCGGTGCGCAAAGAAATTGTCGCGCTTAATCTGGTCGAAGGCAAAGTGGCGCTGCCCTTGGAGCTTGTGGGGCAATCGTTGCGGCAAGGCCGCATCGCTTTCTCGTGGAAGACGTTGCGTTCCTGGGTTCGTCCCGCCGCTTTGTTGGAGAGTTCCGCGAACGACGGCACGATGCTCGAGCTTCCCTTGAAGGTGGTCGCGCCGCTTTATTTGGCTCGGCAAAAGGAAGCCAACAATAACAAACAGAAGGTGGCTGTCGGGGCAGACATTCCCAATTTATTCTTCGGATTTCCGCAACCGGCGCAGAGCACCGCTCCAGCGGCGCCGGCCTCCAATCCTGCCATCGCCAAGCCGGTGGATACGAACTATTACGTCTGGGACGATGCGGCCGACACGGTCAAAGTGGATGAATCGGAACTCAAGCGCCCGCCGACGCCTGGAACCAAGTTCGTCGCGAAGTATGCCACGCCGAATGAGGTCGTCTCGCGCGCATCCGCGCTGGATGGGGTGGCGGGTGCGCTCATCGCCTTGCCCGACGGATTGATGGTCGCCAGCCGGCTTTCGGCGGATCTGAATGCGGACACGCTGGCAGCCTTCCTGCCGCACATTTTCGGCAAAGTAAGCCAATGCACCAAAGAACTGCGCATGGGCGAGCTGAACAACCTCAATTTTACCGTTGGAAACGTGCCGTGGAAAATATTCCGCGTGAATGCAATTTTCTTCGCAGCCTTCGGCCGCGCCGGCGAGGGGCTGCCCACCGGGCAGTTGGCCGCGCTGGCGACCGAACTGGATCACAAGCCCAAATAAGCATATGGCCATCATCAATCAAGCCACCAAAGAACTGCAGGTCAAAATCGTGTATTATGGCCCAGCCATGGGCGGCAAGACGACCAACCTCGTCCAGGTCCATGACCACGTGCAGACCACCGCCGGCAACAAAGGCAAGCTCGTGTCCCTCGCCACCAGTTCGGACCGCACATTGTTTTTTGATTTTCTGCCCATCGAAGCCATGTCCATCAAAGGCTTCAAGACCAAGTTCCAACTTTACACGGTGCCCGGCCAGGTCATTTACAACACCACACGGCAACTCGTGCTGCGCGGCGTTGACGGCATCGTGTTCGTGGCCGATTCGCAGTACGAAAAAATGGCCGAAAACGTCGAGAGTTTCACCAATCTGGAGGAAAACCTCAAAACGTTGAAGCTGAACCTGTCCGAGATTCCCTACGTGCTGCAATACAACAAGCGCGATTTGCCGAATGTTGCGCCGACGGAATACATGGAGTTCCTGCTCAACAACCGGGAAATTCAGGTTCCTTCCTTTGGCGCGACCGCGCATCGTTGCGAAGGGGTGTTCGAATCACTCAACATGATTACACGGATGCTGCTCAACAAATTCATCAGCCACGGGACACCGCAATACGCATGACATGGCCACCCTCCCCCAACTCATCGAAGAAGACATCCAGCTGTTCGACACCGAACTGCGGGAACTCCTGGAGCAGACCGACGCGACGACCGCGTTGATCATAGATAAAGGCGGGTTTCTTATCGCGAACCAGGGCGACGGCCGGCAGTTCGACCTCACCACCATCGCCGCGCTGGCGTCGGGCGCCTACATGGCCAACCAAACCATCGCCAACCTCGTTCACGAAACCAATTTCAACAGTGTCTATCAGCAGGGCGAAAAGTTCAGCATGTTCGCCATTTCCGTCGATGAGCATTGTTTGATCGTCGTGATTTTCAAAGCCCAGGTCAGTGTTGGAATTGTGAAGTATTTCGCCCTTCCCGCGGTCAAAAACATCGCGGCGCAACTGCGTTCCGCGCAGGAACGCGACCCGGGCGCCGGACTTGACCTGTCCATGCTCAACCTTGCCGACACCAGCGACTTGTTCAAGCGCAAGCCGGCGTAACTGCGTTTCTGAAGAATGGGTAGCACAGCCCCGAAATCGTTCGGGGCTGTCCCGTCCGGCGACTCAGCCCGCACAGCGGGTCCCGATTCCGAATCGGGATTGTTCCTTCTCCGGACGGGGCGGAGGCAACGCTTCGTCCCCACGAGCATTTTGGTTGGATTTGGTTTGATCCGGTTTGATTCACCTTGATTGAGGGAGAATTGAACACACTTCCCCTCGCGCAGGCTTCACCTACGGAAAAAATTCTATACCGGTATTAAGCGGTATTTGGCGGTATCAAGCGGTATTGGATGCAGTCGGACGAAGGGGCAATCCGGCCGTTTCGTTTCGAATTTGTAACCGCCAGTTACCTTGGCAATTGCAAAAAGCTTGCGGCGACCCTGCTTAACATAAATAATGTCGCCTGGTTGTATTTCACGAGTGAACTGCCAACAAGCGAGCACGTTTTGGTTCGACCCATCTTCCTGGTATACACGCTTGAATTCTTCGTGAAGTTTGTCCTTGCTTTCAAAGTGCTCCAGATCGCCAAGATCATCCCAACCGATCGCGATTAATCCATTCTTCTCAAAATCGCTCCAGTATTCGCCGCCATGGCCCGCGGAAAGAGTCCAGAGGCGATGCTCAGCAGGATCCCTTGGCCTTTCAACCTCATCGGCTGCCGCTTTGCCATAGGCCTGATGAGAAAGCATCGCAAAGTCACTTCCAAGACGATTCCGAATCTTTTCCACCCAGGCGAAATACCCGTCTACATTCTCGCTCTCAAGTTTGATGCCGTGGGCGGCGAAAAACTCTCGGCTATATTGGTCCGTTCCAATAAACTCATCGGGGTTCAACCAAAACATGCCGACCGTTGCTTTTGCTAGTCCCACCTGTCGGACAGCGAGTGCGTCGCTTAGAGTATGACGGTTGAACGATGTGGCGGTCGTTGTGAAGGCTTCCTTTGCAAGCCGCCAGAGCTTTGGAACATCTCCGCTGTCACGGTCAGAAGCATACGCAAAAAACCATGAGTTCTGGTTATTTGCCAGCGGGATTCCTGCGAAGTCGGACGGATCCGGCGATTTCAAATCCCATTCCTTTTTCAAAGCAGACAATATCGCACGCCGCTTCTCATCCGTTATCGGTCGGTTAAAAACCGCAAAGAACGTGAATGGATCAATTTCAGTCAGCTCTACTTGTTTTTCCTCCTGATAATCAGTCAACGGCATGATTCCCAGCCCTTGCTGTTTCAACTTTTCAAGCAAAGCAACAAGTTCCCCTTGACGATCTTCGTAGGTGAGAACCTTGACTGCGATTTCTTTATATAATGGCTTCCAGGTGAACATAACCAAATTCGCTCGCCGCTCCGCACAATATCCCACTTCTAAACGGCTGCAAGCATCGATTGCTTTACAGGGGTCGGCCATAACTTTTCAATTAAACGGGTTTTGATTTCGTAATATTGACCGGCTTCTCTTGTCGGCCTTTCGTCGTGGATAAAGGAGATGATTCACATAGCCGGGTGCTTCTCTCTCCAAGCGTTCGGCAATCCGTTCGAGCGTCACTGCCGTCTCCGCTGGTAACCGCGCCGCCAGCGCCGCTTTGCTCGCGTTCGTTTTGGCCCGGCTTGCCAATTCTTGCTCCCGCCTTCGCCGCCGCTTGAGTTCCCCGACCCTTTCACGACCATTTCACGAATGCGCCGAGGCTGCGCTCGGAGTCCATTGCATTCTTGCAATGCGCGTACCGCGTGTCAGACTTGCTCCATGAAGAGCTTGTGCCTTTGGGCGGTTCTCGCCCTGGCCAGCGCGGCCCGTCCTGCTGCCGCCCTGGAACGCTGGTTTTACGTCTCCGAAAATCTGCAAGTGGACCAAAACGTGACCAACCTCATCGCCTTGATGCAGCTCGCCTCCCAGGAGGGCTACACCCATATGCTGCTCAGCGATTCGAAATTCTGCCACCTTTCGTCGGAGCCGAGCTGGTATTTTGACAATGTCAACGCTGTCAAACAGGCGGCTACGAACCTCAACCTCGAGATCGTCCCCGCGGTATTTCCCGTCGGTTACGCCAACGACCTGCTGTTCGATAATCCCAACCTTATCGAAGGCCTGCCTGTTTCGAACTCTCTGTTAGTCGTGTCCAACGGGCTGGGCTGCCTCCAACCCACGCCGGCGGTTTCCTTGCCCTCCTTTTCCACCCTCGGCGCGTGGTCCTGGTACGATGACACCGTTGTCGAAGACAACGGCACGGCCCGTGTGACCAATCCGAACGGCGCCAACGCCCGTGTCGTGAAATCCATCGCCGTCAGCCCTTTCCGCCAATACCACATGACCGTGGGAATCAAGACGTCCAATTTTCCCACCACTCCCAACGTGGAGGTCCTCGGCAACGGCCAGGCCCTCAACTACACCAGCCTCGCAGTGGCCCAAACCCAGGACTGGACCAATTACGACATCGTTTTCAACTCACTGTCCAATTCCGAAGTCAGCATCTACTTTGGCGTGTGGGGCGGCACGACCGGCTCACTCTGGTGGACCAATGCCACTATTTCGGAGACGGCGTTCATGAATCTCATCCGGCGGCCGGGCGCTCCGCTGACCATTCAGACCGAATCCGGCACGGCGCTCATTGAGGGAACGGATTTTGCCGCCCTGACCGACCCGTTGATGGGTAATGTTCCCTACAACGGCGTCTATGACATTTATCATACTCCGCCCCAGTTGCAGCTACTCTCCAACAATCTTACCAACGGAACGCGGTTGCTCGCCTCGTGGTATCACGCCATCACCGTTTATGACGGACAGGCGGCGATCTGCCTCTCTGAACCGGCGGCTCAGGCGCTGCTTCTGAGCCAGGCCCAGCAAATGCAAGCGCTGTGGGGCACTCGTGGCTACTTCATGTCGCACGACGAAATCCGCGTTATGAACTGGTGCGCCGCCTGCCAGGCCCGCCATCTCGACGCCGGCCCGTTGCTCGCAAACAACGTCCAGATGTGCGCCTCTATTCTCCGTCAGGTCAATCCGGGCGGCCGCATTTACGTCTGGAGCGATATGTTCGATCCCAACCAAAATGCCCTTCCCAACTATTACCTGGTTCGGGGCAATCTCACGGGATCCTGGCTCGGCCTGGACAGCGACATCATTATTGTTCCGTGGGATTACGGCACGAGGTCGGCGTCGCTCCAATTCTTCGCCGGGCTGGGGAATCGCCAGATGATGGCCGGCTACTACGATTCCAGTCCCAACCTGGTTACCAACTGGCTCAATGCGGCCGCGCCTTACGCTGGCATCACCGGAGTCATGTACACGACATGGGTGCCCAACTACTCCGACCTTGGGACGTTTATTCAATATGTGACCAACTACCCGGCTCCGAACATCTGGTACGCCCCGCGGCTCCTGGCCGGCGCGTCCGCCTCCCGGATTCAGCTCATTCTCGAAGGCCAGCGCGGTTACAATTACAGGGTTCGACAAAGCTCGAACCTCGTAAATTGGATCACCTGGACCAACTTTACTGCCAAAGATGCCACCGTGAATCTCTCTCCGCCGAATGCCGGTGCCGCCCAATTCTACCGCGCCGCCTATGTGCCGTGACCCTCGGCAACGCACGGGGACCAGGACACAATCCCGCCTAATCAAACCAGGTCAAGGTTTGCCAAGGCTAACGCCCGCATGAAGAATTTTCGCCCGCCGCGCGTCTCGGCGGTTAATGGGTAGGGCGGTGCTGCCGCGCCGCCGTAATTGCTCGTGCTTTGCACCCTTGGTGCGCCCCGATTCCTGTCGGGGTTGGACTCCCAGAATCTGACGGTTTCCTAACACTTCCTAACGGTTTCCTAACGGTTTGCTGTTGATTGACACAATGAAATTGCTAAGGATTTCGCATATTTTTTCGTCAAAACATCGATCTTTAACGATAAAATAAGGGGGTTAACGGTTTGAAAGTGAATTTGGACCAATGTTTATAGGGGTCCTAACGACCTAACGGTCTGTAGGGGGGTAATGGGGGGTGGAGGGTGAATCGTCCTCGTCCTCGTTCTCGTCCTCGTCCTCGTCCTCGAAATTCGGAGGGTGCGCCACCGGCACCGATAGAGTTCTGCGATGCTCTGCGCACTCCAAGTCAGGTGGTTGGTCAGGAATGTCATCAGGCGCTCTTTGCCCTCCACTTCCACCCACGCCACGACCCGCCGCATAA
>Ga0073928_10010862_pt1 | contig 10723 bp, 5 predicted proteins | sample PaiPotPPA55metaG_FD_76969 | JGI IMG/M metagenome (GOLD analysis project Ga0073928, IMG submission 76969) | Iron sulfur acid spring bacterial and archeal communities from Banff, Canada, to study Microbial Dark Matter (Phase II) - Paint Pots PPA... ...
CCGTTGGTTCAGGCCGAGTGCCGCGCCACCGTCGAAGGCTACGAATTCGCCGTGAAAGTCCCGGTCGTCTCCGTGCAGTTCACCTCCACCGAAGTCGTCACCTATCCGCTCGCGCTGGTGCCGGCTCTCTCGCTCACCGTCGAGCCTCAGCAGGTCATGCTGCCCGCGAAAAACGCGTCGCGCCCCGTCGAGCTCCTCGCGCGCGTCCGCTACCACGCCATCGCTCCCGCGGACGTCTCCGCTGGCCTCGACGTGCCCGCCGGCTGGCGCGTAGATCCGGTCGCGCCGCTGCACTTCACTGCGGCGGGAGATCAGCTTGTGCGGTTCGTCGTCACGCCACCGTCGCAGTCCGCCGCCGGTGCTTATCCCTTGAAGCCCTTTGCAAAGCGCGGCAACGAAGCCTTCCGCGAATCCGTCGAGCCACTCCCCTCGCTGCCCACTCGCCTCTGGACCGAGCCGGCTGACGCCACCGCCCACGTCCTCGATCTCGTCGTGCCGGAAAAACTCCGCGTCGGTTACATCAGCGCCGGCATCGATCCCCTCCCGGAGCTTCTGCGCCAGCTCGGTATTCAGGTGGACATGCTCGACGAGGTCGCGCTGGCCTTCGGCGACCTCCGCCGTTACCGCGCCATCGTCGTCGGCATCCGCGCCTACGAGCTCCGCGGCGACGTCGTCCGCTCCAACCCGCGTCTGCTCGACTACGTTTCTGCCGGCGGCACTCTTGTCGTCCAGTATCAGCGCGACTTCGTCTGGAATCGCTACAAGCTCGCGCCCTATCCCGCCACCATGCCGCAGCAGACTTCCCGCACCACCGACGAGAATTCTCCCGTGCGCCTCCTCGCTCCGGAGAGTCCGCTCTTGAACTTTCCCAACAAAGTCACTCTCGATGATTTCAAAGGCTGGGTGCAGGAGCGCGGTCTCTACTACTGGGGGACATTCGATTCGCGTTACCAGCCCATCCTGGCTTTCCGCGACCCGGGCGAGGAAGAAGCCAAAGGCGCGCTCGTCGTCGCGCCCGTCGGCAAAGGCACTTACATCTATACCGGCATTTCTTTTTTCCGCCAGCTTCCCGCCGGCGTCCCCGGCGCCTATCGCCTCTTCGTCAATCTCTTGAGCCAGTCAAAATGACGATGTGACGATGCGGCGAGCCAAAACGGGGCCCCCAGGTCGACGGCGAGTCGAGCCTGGGGGATGAGTCATCCTGAGCGCAGCGAGTCGAAGGACCCCTCTTGCACGGTGCGACGCGCATCAGTCAGTGGCGCTCGGGGGATCAGTCGTCCGTCAGCTACTTTTTGAATTTATCGGGCTGGAACTTCCCGGCGTCGACGTAATTCTTGTTGATCTCGATATACGACTGCCACTTCTCCGGCAGATCATCCAGCGCGAAAATGGCCGTCACTGGGCACACCGGCACGCAGGCGCCGCAATCGATACACTCCGTCGGGTCGATATACAGCTGCGGCACTTCGTCGAACGTCGGCCGGCCATCTTCATAAGTCCGGTTCTTCGCCGGATGGATGCAATCCACCGGGCACACGTCCACGCACGCCGTGTCTTTGGTTCCAACGCAGGGTTCAGCGATGATGTATGCCATTGTTCAAGACTCCTCGATACGATCTAATTTCTAATTGTACCCTCATTCCGCCTGCCGCTTGCAACTCTCCCGCATCGTGCTAACGTCGTCACCGGAAACAGGCCGCCTTGTCCCTCGCCGCTCACGAATCGCCTCTGCCTTTCTCTCCGCCCATGGTGCGCATCCCCGAGGGTTGGTTCCTCATGGGCAGCGACGCCGGCCAGGACAACGAGCGTCCCGTCCATCGCGTCTGGGTGGACGCCTTCGATCTCGCCGCCTTTCAAGTCACCAACGCCGACTACGCTCGCTTCCTCTCCCCCACGGGTCACCGCCAGCCTCTCCACTGGCACGATCCTCTCTTCAACGCTCCCGCGCAGCCAGTCGTCGCCGTTTCCTGGTTCGACGCTGTCGCTTACTGCGAATGGCTCAGCGCCCGGACCGCGCGCCGCTATCGCCTGCCCACCGAAGCCGAATGGGAGCGCGCGGCGCGCGGCGGCGTCGAAGGCCTCGCCTATCCCTGGGGCGACGCGTCTCCCGAGAAAGGCCTCCCCGACTATGCCCAGCGCTGGCGGACCGGCCCCGAGCCCGTCGGCCTCTACCCGCCGAGCGCCTTTGGCCTCTTCAACTTCGGCGACAACGTCCACGAATGGTGCGCCGATTGGTTTGCCGCCGGCTACTACTCCGTCTCGCCGGACCGCAATCCGCCCGGCCCCACCGACAGCGTCCGCCGCTCCTCCCGGGGCGGCTCCTGGCGCCATCACATCAAGGCCTCGCGTTGCGCCGCACGCTCCAGCATCCCTCCCGAATTCCAGTATGCCGACTACGGCTTTCGCCTCGCCCGCGACCTTGCCACCTGAAGCCGCCCTTCCGCTCCTGTCCGGCTGCGAACAGTTCGCGCCACAACCGGACACATCGCCCCGCCCTCGCATTCAGCAAGCCAAATAATCTCTTATGCTTAGAGGTTGCGGCATCTGGCAGCCTGCGTGCCACCTTGAATCCTTATGGGAAACCTCGCGCAGGACCTCAAGCACGGCTTTCGCACCCTCCTCAGGAGCCCGGGATTCACGACCGTAGCGGTGATTGTCCTCGCCCTTGGCATTGGCGCGAACACCGCCATCTTCAGTGTCGTCAACGCCGTCCTGCTACAGCCGCTCCCTTTCCCGGACCCGGCGCGCCTCGTCCAGATTTGGCATGTGCCTCCCGCCAAAAGTTTCCCAGGATTCACGCGCTTCTCGGTTTCCGCGGCAAACTATTCCGATTGGGCCGCCCAGAATCGCTCCTTTGAGCAAACCGCCATCTACGCCTTTTCCGCCGCCAACCTCGCCGGGCGCGACCGCCCCGAAGCCGTGCGCATGGCGCGCGTCTCCGCCGGTTTCTTTCCCTTGCTGCGCGCGCAGCCGCTCCTGGGCCGCACCTTTGCTCCCTCCGAGGACCAGCTCGGCCACGCCCACGTCGTCATTCTCAGCTGCGCCTTCTGGCAGTCTCATTTTGGCTCCGACCCCGGCGTCGTCGGCCAGAGCATCTCTTTCGACGGCCAGCCATATTCAATTGTCGGCGTCATGCCCGCGAACTTCCGCTTCCCCGAATTTGCCCAGGCCTGGATTCCCATGGCCTGGTCGGACCAGGAACGTTCCGTTCGCGGCGAGCATCACTACGGCGTCATCGCCCGCCTCAAGCCCGATGTTGCCTTGCCGCAGTCTCAGGCGGAAATGAGTGCCATCTCCAGCCGCCTCGAGCAGCAGTATCCCGAAGACGACAAGGGCTGGGGCGCCGTGGTTGTGCCGCTTCGTGAGCAGTTGGTCGGCGAGATTCGTCTCCCCTTGCTCGTCCTCCTCGGCGCCGTCGCTTTCGTTCTTCTGATTGCCTGCGCCAACGTCATGAATCTTGTGCTGGCCAGGGTGCTCTCTCGCCAGAAAGAAGCGGCCATCCGTGCTGTTCTGGGAGCCAGCCGCGCCCGCGTTCTCCAGCAGGTGATGTCGGAAACTCTTCTCCTGGCTCTGGCCGGCGGCGCGCTCGGCCTTTTTCTTGCTCAGTTCGGGGTCTCGCTGATCGTCGCCTTCTTTGGCGACAACCTGCCGCACACCTCCGACGTCCGCTTGGACGCCTGGGTCCTCGGCTTCACTCTACTCGTCTCCATCGTCACCGGCGTCGTCGCCGGTCTCGCGCCGGCCTGGCGCCTCACCCGCGCGAATCTCAACGACGCGCTCAAGCTCGGCCTGGGCCGCACCGACGCCGATACCGGCGGCGGCCGCCTTCGCAGCGTGCTCGTCGTCTCCGAAGTCGCTCTCTCGCTCGTTCTTCTCATCGGCTCCGGCCTGCTGATTCGCAGCTTGTGGATGCTCCGCCGCGTCGATCCCGGCATGGACACGCACAACGTCCTGACCATGTATCTTCCCGTCTCCAACTCCCGCTTCGCCGCTCCCGCGCAGCAGGTTGCCTATTTCGACCAGGTGCTTCGCCGCGTGCAATCCTTGCCCGGCGTCGAATCCGCCGGCGCGATTGATTCGCTCCCGCTCGATGGTGGCGGCTCGAACGAGCCCATCGTCATCGAAGGCCGCCCCGCCGGCGCCATGTCCGAGCAGCCCGAAGTGGGCGTGCGCCTCGTCAGCCCCGGCTATTTCGGCGCCTTGCGCCTTCATCTTCTCCGCGGCCGCACCTTCAACGACTCCGACGCCGCCGGCGGCCAGCCCGTTATCGTCATCAGCGCATCCATGGCCCGCCGCTTCTGGGGACAGGAAGATCCCCTCGGCAAGCACCTCACGATTTCTTTCTCCCCGCAATTCTCGCGCGAGATCGTCGGCATTGTCGGCGACGTCAAGCAGGATGGCCTTGATGTCGCCGATACCGAAGCCACGCTTTACCTCCCCATGAGCCAGACTTCCGTCTCCTCCATGGGCGGATGGCACTCGTTCGGCATGTCGCTCGCCGTCCGTACTTCCACCGAGCCCGCCGCCATGTCCTCCGCCATTTCCGGCGCCATCCACCAGGTCGATCCCGATCAGCCCGTCGCTGAGGTCCGGACCATGGACGAGGTCCTGACGCGATCCATCTCCTCGCAGCGCTTCAACATGCTCTTGCTGGCCGCCTTCGCCGCGCTCGCACTGCTTCTCGCCGCCGTCGGCATTTACAGCGTCCTTTCCTACACCGTCCGCCGCCGCTCCCGCGAGATCGGCATCCGCATCGCCCTCGGCGCGCAGCTCCGCGACGTCCTCCGCATGGTCGTGCTCGACGGCATGAAGCCCACGCTCCTCGGCCTCGCCATCGGTCTCGCCGGAGCCTTCGCGCTCGGTCGCGTCCTCGCCGGCCTCGTCTTCGGCGTCAGTCCCTCCGACCCCGCCACCTTCGCCGCCGTTTCCTTTCTCCTCGCGATGGTCGCGCTTCTCGCCATCCTTGTTCCCGCCTTTCGCGCCACCCGCGTCGACCCCATGACCGTCCTCCGCGACGAATAGAAACTATTTCCTCAAATTGACGTGCCCGCCCTACACGGGTACGATTGCTCCGTCCTCAGGAGGAAACGCGAATGGCAAAGAAGACTCGTTTGACGAAAGTCGCCCAGGGAATTGGCGCCGCCGTCGGTCGCGCCGACCGCGCCGCCCATCAGGTGGCCAAGGTTGCCGCCGCCGCCCAGGATGAGCTCGTGCGCCTGCGCAAAGACGTTCAAGCCCTCACTAAAAAAGTAAAGAAGGCGACCGAGCGTCTGAAGCGCGCCGCACGCTGACGGCGCCGCGCGCGCTTTTCGCCTTCCTCTATCCTTCATCCTTGCCTCCCGGACGCAGCTCGCCGCTGCGCCGGTGAACTGATTCTCTTGGAGAAGACTGCCGAGGAATGCTCACGTACTATCTCCCCGCGCGTCCATTCACTAGCGGGCGTTCCCCGGAAGGAGCAAGACGAAATGAGCGGCGAAAGCATCCTCCAGGATTTTCGTTTTGCCATCCGCCAGTTGCGCAAAAGCTCCGGATTTGCCTTCACCGCCATCCTGATCCTCGCCCTGGGTATCTGCGCCAACGTCGCCATCTTCGCCTTTGCGGACGCGATTCTGATCAGGCCCTTGCCTTACCAGGATCCCTCGCGCCTCGTGGGCGTGTATGAGAGCATCCCGCTTTGTCCCCAGTGCAATCTTTCTTATCCCGACTATCTCGACTGGCAAAGACTCAACAAAGTTTTCACTTCCATGGCGGTTTACGACGTCTACGGTTTCACGCTCAATACCCCCGCCGGCGCGCAGCTCGTCGAAGGCGCCCGCGTGAGCGACGCTTTTTTCCGCACCCTCGGCGTCAATCCCATCCTGGGCCGCGATTTTCATGCCGGCGAAGATTTGCCCGCCGCGCCTCCTGCCGCGTTGCTCTCCTATGCCGCCTGGCAGCAACGCTTCGGCGGAAAACCGGATGTCATCGGGATGACGGTTACGCTCGATGGCGTTCCGCACACCATCATTGGTGTGCTGCCGCGCGAATTTCAATTCGCTCCCGTGGGCTCGGCGCAGTTCTGGAGTTCGCTTCAGCCTACCAACGGATGTGACAAGCGCCGCGGCTGCCACGATCTCTACGGCGTCGCGCGCCTCAACGATGGCGTCTCGATCCAGGCCGCGGCCGCCGCCATGCGCGTCATCGCAAAAGACCTCGAAGCGCAGTATCCCGATTCCAACCGCGGCCAGGGCGCGGCCGTATTGTCCTTGAGCGACGCAATTCTCGGAGATGTCCGCCCCGTCCTGCTGATGCTGCTCAGCGGCGCCGGCCTGCTTCTGCTGATCGCCTGCGTGAATGTCTCGAGCCTCTTGCTCGTGCGCTCCGAAAGCCGCAAGCGCGAAATCGCCGTCCGCCGCGCCCTCGGCGCCTCTCCCGCGCGTTTGGTTCGCCAGTTCGTCACCGAGGGATTGGTGCTGGTCGCGGCCGGCAGCGCGCTCGGCCTCGCCTCCGCCAAGTGGACCATGCAGCTCTTCCTCAGCCTTATCCCGGCGCGCATGTTGGCAGGCATGCCGTATCTTTCCGGCATCGGTTTGAATCTCCATGTGATCGCTTTCGCCTGTGCCGTCTCGTTGGCCGCCGGCGTGCTCTTCTCGCTCATTCCCGCCCTGCGCTTGTCGCTCTCGGACCTGCGCGAAGGCCTCACCGAGGGTGGCCGCGGTTCCGCCGGCACCGTCTGGCGCCGCCTCGGCTCAAACCTTGTCGTCCTGGAGCTCGCCACCGCCGTCGTGCTTCTCGTCGGCGCCGCTCTGCTCGGCCAGAGCCTCTACCGCCTGCTCCACGAGAACATCGGAATCGAAGCGGAGCATCTCGCCACCTTGCGCATCAACGCGCCGGATTCCAGCTACGCGAAGGACGAGCAGGCCGTTGCCCTCGAGCGCCAGGTCGTAAGCCGCATGGCGAGTCTCCCCGGCGTGCAATCGGTCGCCGTCACCAGCATGCTTCCGGTTTCCGGCGGCAACACGATGTGGATCAAGGTGGTCGGCCGTCCGTATAACGGCGAACACAACGAAGTCGGCTATCGCCAGGTGAGTTCCGGCTACTTTACGACCCTGCGCGCGCGCCTGCTGCGCGGCCGCTACTTCACCGAGCAGGACGACGCCTCAAAGCCTCCCGTCATCATCATTGACCAGTCGTTCGCCAAAAAATATTTCCTGGGCGAAGACCCCATCGGCAAGCAGCTTTCCTACGCGGACGACAAGCCTTCGCAGCCGTCCATGCAAATCGTCGGCATCGTCGACGACATCAAGGAAGGCCCGCTCGACCGCGACACCTGGCCCACCATGTACGTCGCTTTCAACCAGGATCCGAACAATAATTTCTCCATCGTCGTCCGCACCTCGCAGGCCGAGCAGTCGCTCCTTCCCGTGATGGCCTCTACCGTCCACCAGATTGACTCCGGCATCACAACCTTCTTTGAAATGACCATGACCGAAAAAATCAGCAATTCGCCGGCCGCCTATCTGCACCGCTCTTCCGCTTGGCTCGTCGGAGGCTTTGCCGCCGTGGCGTTTCTCTTGAGTGTCGTCGGACTCTACGGCGTGGTCGCCTATTCCGTCAGCCAGCGAACGCGCGAAATCGGCATCCGCCTCGCGCTCGGCGCGCAGCCCGGCAGTGTCTACCGGCTCATCCTGAAAGAGGCGGGATGGTTGACGGCCCTTGGCATTGCCGTCGGCCTGGCGTGCTCGTTGGCTGCGGCCACCCTGATGCGCGGGCTGCTCTTTGGCGTCCGCTCCTGGGATCTGCCGACGCTCGCCGCTGTCGCTATCGCGCTCGGCATCCCCGCGATGTTCGCCAGCTATCTCCCTGCGCGCCGCGCCGCTTCGCTCGATCCCGTCGAAGTCCTCCGCGCCGAATAGCTGAGGGTGAAACGACTCCCAAATTGTCCATAATTGTCTCTCGCTAAGTGCTGCGTTTTCATAGGAGGCGAGAGACAATTCCCATTTTGGGGCTCGGATTTGAGGCAAATTTGAGAGACAAAGAGACATTTGAAGGGGCCTGGATTTCGATTTTTTTCGCTTTTCGTTCGCGTGGGTGCGGGGCGGCGAAAAATGTTCACCGGCGCGGCGAGAAGTGGATTTGCATCGGTGCGATATACTGGTTGGATGGGCGCAGGGGCGCGCGGTGAGTGGGAAGTGACTGGGGGGCCGCCGACTCACGGCAGGATTCTGAATCGTTCTATTCGCCGATCAGAATGAATGGTGCCCAGGAATACGGCTGTTTGTATCCGTGCGTAAACAGGAATGCACGGGCGGCAGTCAGGGCAGCATCTTTCTTCTTTCCTGCTAAGAGGTTGCGATAGAACTCCTCCATGAAGAGTGCCGTTGATTCATCTGATACTTGCCAAAGGCTTACTACAACGCTTGAGGCGCCAGCACTTAGGAACGCCCGACCCAAACTCATGACCCCTTCAGCCCGACTGACTTTCCCACTGCCCGTGTTACACGCAGACAGCACAACACTGTCGGCCTGAATGTGTAGGGCCAGTATCTCAGAGATGGACAACAGCATCCGCTCAGGATCTGTTCCATCGTAGGACAGAACAAGCGATGGCTCTTTTACGTCTGTGTCGACAGGTAAGATGCCGTGCGTCGCAAAGTGCAGAAATCGGAATTTTGCCAATTCGGTATTTAGGACTTTATCTTTTGTTGCGTCCGGCCCAAGGCGGACTTCTGTCGTGTCGTGAAATGCCTCGAAGAGCGCGGCGATTTCGTGAATCTCGGTTGCTGTACCGGGGAGTCGATCGAGTGAGAAGCCCCGCGCCCTGATTTTGGTGAGATCTGCCCCAGACTTCGGCTGAACAGCGGTTTTTTCATCAATGGCAACCGATGTCCGCTTTTCCGAGGATAGGATACCGACGACGTCATATCTGTCATCCTCAGGCGAAGTTATCGGATCGCCTATTCCCAGGAAAGCTGCCTGCCAGTTTTCGGGGTGTTTCAGACTTCTTCCGAGGCGCAGCGCCGCCGCGGACGGATAATACCTTGTCGGCATATTCAGAAATGCGAACTCACCCTTCGACGCTCGTGGCGATAGCAATTCGAACGGAAGGAGGAACAGGACGTCGTCCGGGACAAATACAATCTCTCGCGACTGAAGGATCTCTTTCGCGATCTTGTCAGGGAAAAGTGCAGTGAACAGTTGTTCTGAAATAGTCCAGTCAATCGCTTCAGGCGTTGGGCCACTTAGAGCTGCCCGCAAGATGGAGGTCTGCTCCAAAAGCCACGATCGAGGTTTTGCAACCTCATAGAAGGAGACTAGTTCGTTCCGTTCTCCATTCTCATTTCGAACGATCCACACGAACGTAGAGTCCTCAGTGACCTTGCACTCCACCAACGTCTCTCCACTTCGTAAAGGCAAAGTTTCTATCGAGATCGGCTCAGGGTATGCAACGGCTGCATATTGCGGATTAGACCGCCTTTGGTCTCTGACAAACGCCTCTATAGCCGCATTCACCGACGAAAGATCTTCTTCAAGCTGCCTCGTGTCGTTTTGCGTTGCATTCGCAGAGCTCGACATGCGTGCGGCAAGTTGAGATTGAATCTTGAGGCGGTTGGAAAATAACGAACGCTCTGTTTCCTGCGCTTCGGCTGGGAGCACCCGTCGCCCTTCACTGATAAATGCGCGCCCCCAAGACTCAGCAAATTGCCTTGCTTTGTTGGTTTCAGCGTACTCTAGAGCCTGCGAGGCAAGCCAGAAGCGTTCGGGATCTTTCTTCCCTTCGTACATCGAGTAGAGTGTGGAGGTCAGCTCATCGTAAATAAAGCCGTAGTTCTCAGCCAAGCCGCGCTGAGTCCGAGAATCTCCCTGCCCTTTCGCTGTTTCGATTAAGGAAATCAATCGCCTATAGGAGGAAAAAGCCGCCTCAAAGTGTCGCTCCGTGCGTTCTTGCCTAGACTCGCCGTAGAGAAATCGTCCTTGGAGATAGACATCTCTTGACTTCGCTACAAGCGAGCGCGCTTGCTGCGTATCAGATCTCGCCCCCTTTAGGTCGCCGCTCTTGCGTTTTGCTTCAGCAAGACTCAACAGAGCATTTGCCTCGCAATCCGTATAATGGTTCGTTGAGCATGCCTTCAGACCTTGTTGCGCCACCTTTACAGCTTCTGCATACCGGCCTGTCTGCAAGTAAATGTCAAGAAGATCAGACTGGAGCCGAGGTCCATAGCCCAGTTGCTCCGCTTCATGGTAGTAACCAAGCGCTCTGTCAAAATTCTTGACGGACGAAGTACGGTCCCCATAAATGTTCATGAGTTCCAGATAGGCCGTAGACTCACCCTCCTTGTTGTGTATCTTCTTGAAAATGCCAAGGGCCATTTCACCTTCACTGGTTGCGTCTTCCCAATACCCGAGCAGCTCGTCGAGCCCTCCCGCCATCAAATGGGAATACGCGAGATGCTCAAGGTCCTGGCCTTCCTTGGTTACCTCCTCGGCACCGAGAAACTCCGCCAGTGCCTTACCGAATTCACCTTCTTGCTGATAGAGTAGCCCAAGGTTCAAATGGATGACGTAGTTGGTAAAAACTGTCGCATTCTGTGCGGCGACCTTCTTAGCTTCAAGTGAATAGCTGAGCGCTTTCTCCGGTTCTTGCAGCGCACGCTCGTCTCTGCTGAGCTGGGCCAATGAAAACGCCTCAAGGTTAGCGTTATGCATTTGATGGAACGCTTCGCACGCTCTTTTATGATACTCC
>Ga0073928_10010864_pt1 | contig 10720 bp, 9 predicted proteins | sample PaiPotPPA55metaG_FD_76969 | JGI IMG/M metagenome (GOLD analysis project Ga0073928, IMG submission 76969) | Iron sulfur acid spring bacterial and archeal communities from Banff, Canada, to study Microbial Dark Matter (Phase II) - Paint Pots PPA... ...
CAGCCCGTCATATGTGAGCATGACCCAATGGGGTGATGGCTTGTTGGCAGCGGGACCGCGAAGCCGTCAGAGCGCTTCGTTCGTAGTGATCGTCTTGGCGCTTTATCTTGCCGGCGGGTTCGCCGGCACGCGCGGCGGCTATTCGAGCGCCGCAAGCGCGGCGACGCCCACGCCTGCCGCGTCACAGGCCGCGCCGTCGGCCTCTCCGGGCGCCTCTCCGACGCCGATCAGCTCACCGACGCCGATTGCCGCCACGATCGACAAGGACGGTTTCCGCCCCCTGACGATCCGGGTGTACGCCGGTCAATTCGTCACGTGGACGAACGCTGACAAGAAACCGCATACCGCAACGGCCGCCGACGGCTCGTGGGATACCGGCCAGATCGATCCTGGCCAAAGCCAGACCCTGCAGTTCTTCGACGTCGGCAAAATCGATTATTTGGACGGCTTCAATCCGACCGTCCACGCGACGCTCATCGTGCTGCCGGGCCCGCCGCCAATCGGCGCGCAGTAAACGGAGACGATCGAATGGCAGCCGACCGGCCCGAGGATTTCCCGACCCCGCTCACTGTTGCGGCGCAGTTGCAGGCGCGCAACACTGAGTACAACCTTGACCTCACGGGCCGCGTGACGCACCTCGATGAAAAGGGCTTGGTGACGACGTTCCCGGTCGAAATACCGGCAGGGACGGTGCTGTTCTCGATCATCGACCTGCGCACGATCAACGTCACCGTTCGCGGCCTCATCCGAGTGCGTGCGCAAGACGAAGCGAGCGAGTTAGGCGGATACCGCACACTGGCGGACTTCGTCGACCTCAACAACGACGAGCGGCGCAAGATCTCCCGCCTGCTCGGCGGGCCAACCGAGTCCATGATGCCTTCGAACCTGCAATCCGACGAGACGGGCACGGGCGCGCAGACCCCGGTCTCGCCGGCTTCGACGCGGCCGCGCCGGCCGCCATGGCTCCGACCAAAGATCACGTTCGAGAGTTTGATCTGGGGCGTGCTGGGGTTGATCTTCTACTCGATCGTGCTGCTGGGATTGGTCGCGATCTTCCCGCAGGGGCGAGCCTGGGAGCTCGACTTGCTCCATAGACTCATGCGCGAGGTGTATCATCTCTGGCCTGGCCTACACCATCTCTTCGGCCTTCTTTAGAAAAGGACGTGCCCAATGACCCGATCTGATCGCATGTCCGCATGGGTGGCCGTCGTCGCCATACTGATCTCACTCCCGGGGGCGAGCATGGGCGCGGTTCCAGCATCGCTGATCGGTCAAAATCTCGTGGTGAACGGCGATGCAGAAGCTGGTCCAGGCTTGCCGCAAAAGAACAGCACGAACGTGCCAGGCTGGACGACCACCGGACACTTCACCGCTGTGAACTACGGATACGACGATTACCCGTCGACCACGTCGCCGGGCGCTACTGACCGGGGCAAGAATCTCTTCTCGGGCGGCACGAACGATCCGATCTCAACCGCAAGCCAAAGCATCGACGTCACCCCGCTCGCAGCGTCGATCGACCACGGCCAGATCACGTACGCGTTCTCCGCTTGGATCGGCGGCTATTCAAGCCAGGCGGACTACGCCACCGTCGGCGCGACGTTTTACAGCGCCACACATGCGCGGCTCGGCGGCGCGATATTGGGACCGGTGACGGCTGCGGATCGACAGGGACTGACCGCGTTGCTGCGCCGCGCGAAAGAGGGAACGCTGCCGGCCGGCACGCGCTCGATCGGCGTCAAGGTGACGGCGTCGCGATTCGAAGGCTCCTCGAACGACGGCTACACCGACAACATCTCGCTGGTCTTGAGCGGTCCCTCGAAGTAGCTACTTGAGGAACGGCACCAGCAACAGCGACACGATGTTGAGCACTTTGATCATCGGATTGATGGCCGGCCCTGCCGTGTCCTTATAGGGATCGCCGACCGTATCGCCGGTGACACCGGCGGCGTGCGCGGGGCTGCCCTTGCCACCGTAATGCCCGTCTTCGATGTACTTCTTGGCGTTATCCCACGCGCCGCCGCCTGAGGTCATCGAAATCGCGACGAACAGTCCGGTGACGATCGAGCCGACGAGCACGCCGCCGAGCATCAACGCGGCGTTGTGCCTCGACAATATGTGAAAAACGCCGAGCAGCACGACGACGATCGGTGTGAGCACGGGGATGAGCGCGGGCACCAGCATCTCGCGCAGCGCGGCCTGGGTCACCAAGTCGACGGTCTTGCCGTATTCCGGCTTGGCGGTGCCTTCCATGATGCCTTTGATCTCGCGGAACTGGCGTCGCACTTCTTCGACGACCGCGCTCGCGGCGCGCCCGACCGCTTCCATGCACAGCGCGCCGAACAGATAGGGGAGCGCGCCGCCGAGCAGCAGGCCTGACAACACATAGGGATCGTCGAGCTTGAAGACGAGCTGCGCCGCCGATGTCGCCGCTTCGCTGAGCTCTTGTTGGAACGACGCGAACAGCACGATCGCGGCGAGCGCCGCCGAGCCGATCGCATAGCCTTTGGTCACCGCTTTGGTGGTGTTCCCGACCGCGTCGAGCGGATCGGTGATCGCGCGGATCTCGGGGCCGAGCTTCGACATCTCCGCGATGCCGCCGGCGTTGTCGGTGATCGGGCCGTAGGAATCCAGCGCAACGATGATGCCCGCCATGGAGAGCATCGCCATGACCGCGATCGCGACGCCATACAAACCGGAGAGCGAATACGAGCCCAAGATGCCGGCCACGATCACGAGCACCGGCGGCGTCGTCGCTTTCATGGACACCGCAAGCCCGGTGATGATATTGGTCGCGGGCCCGGTGGTCGACGCTTTGGCGATCTCTTGCACCGGCTTGAACTGCGTGCCGGTGAAATACTCGGTGATGACGACCATGAGCGCGGTGATGACGAGCCCGATGAGCGCGCACACCCACAGGCGCCACGCGACGAACTGGCCGGTGCCGCCCATCAGCGCGTCGGCGCCGCCCATGACGTGAATCGTGAGGGGATAGAGCGCGATCGCGGCCAGCACGGCGGCGACCGCCAACCCGGAGTACATAGCGGCCATGATGGCGGTGCCGCGCACGCGCACGAACCACGTGCCGATGATCGAGGTGATGATCGAAATGCCGCCGATAGCGAGCGGGAAGAGCGACGCGGCCAGCGCGAGCGTCGGCTGCGACCCGAAGATCAGCACGCCGAGCAGCATCGCCGCGATAGTGGTGACGCAGTAGGTCTCGAACAGGTCAGCCGCCATGCCCGCGCAATCGCCGACGTTGTCGCCGACGTTGTCTGCGATGACCGCCGGATTGCGCGGATCGTCCTCGGGGATGCCGGCTTCGACCTTGCCGACCAGATCGGCGCCGACGTCTGCGGCTTTCGTGTAGATGCCGCCGCCCAGACGCGCGAACACGGAGATGAGCGAGCACCCGAATCCAAGCCCGATCATCGGGCCGAGCGCAGCGCGCAAGTCGTCGCCGTACACCGCGTGCATCAGCGCGAAGTATCCGGCGACCGCGATAATGCCAAGACCGACGACGAGCAAGCCGGTGATCGAGCCGCCGTTGAACGCGACGGCGAACGCGGCCGGCAGGCCGTCCTTTGCCGCCTCGGCGGTACGCACGTTGGCGCGCACGGCGATCGACATGCCGATGAAACCGGTCGCACCCGAGAGGATGGCGCCGATCAGGAAGCCGACCGACGGCTCCCACGCGCGGAACGCGAACGCGATAAGCGCGGCGAGCACGACCGCGACGATGGCGATGGTCGTGTACTGGCGCCGCATGTATGCGAGCGCGCCCTCTTGGATGGCCGCGGCGATCTCCTGCATGCGCGGTGTGCCGGCGGGTTTGCGTAGGACCCAGCTGATGAGGTACGCGCCGTAGAGGATGGCGAGCACGCCGCAGCCGATCGCGAACCAAATCGAAACAGAGAAGCCGATCGCAGAGGTCATGAAGATGTCACGTGCTCCAAGAAAAGCGCCGCAAATGGTGAGAAGAAGGTCTTTGCGGTCCGACCCGTGCCTCCTGCGAAACACCGCGCGCCCGCTGCGACCGCGCGTGCAGGGCAGCGTGTCGGCGCGAGGAAATGCCCAAAACCGTGGCCAGATTCATCGCGCAACGCGCACTGCGCTTCGTCGCCGTGTTGCTGACGATCACGGTCTTGTCGTTTCTCTTCTTGCATTCGATCCCGGGTAATCCCATCCAGATCATGCTCGGCGAGCACGCGACCCGCGCCGAGATCCAGCAGCTGACGCACGAGCTGCGTTTGGACCAGCCGTGGTACGCGCAGCTCGGCGCGTATCTGTGGCAGATCGCGCACGGCAACCTCGGGCGCTCGCTGAGCGACAACGTGCCGGTCGGAACCACGCTGATGGAGCATTTCCCCGCGACGGTCGAGCTTACGGTCGCGGCTATGCTGTTCGCGGTGATCGTCGGCATTCCGGCGGGCATCTTGGCAGCGCTGAATCATCGCACGTTGTTGGACACGGCGATCAACGTCGTCGTGCTCGTCGGCGTCTCCGTGCCGGTGTTCTGGCTGGGGTGGATGATGCTCTACATCTTCGCGTACGAGCCGAGCCGCGCGGGCATCGATCTGTTCCCCATCGGCGGGCGCCTGTCACTGCGGTATGCGATCGAGACGCGCACCCACTTCGTGCTGATCGACACGCTGCTCGCCGGCGACTGGGCGGCGTTTGGCGACGCCATCCGCCACCTGATCCTGCCCGCGATCACGCTCGGCACGATTCCACTTGCGATCATCGCGAAGATGACGCGTGCCAGCATGTTGGAGGTCCAGTCGATGGACTTCATGCGGACCGCGCGCGCCAAAGGGCTGGGCATGTGGGCGGTCGTCGTGCACCACGGCTTGCGCAACGCGCTCATCCCGATCATCACGGTGATCGGACTGCAGATCGGGCTGCTGCTCGGGGGCGCGGTCCTGACCGAACACATATTCGCCTGGCCAGGGGTCGGCCGGCTGGCGTTCGAGGCGATCAGCAACCGCGACAGCCCCCTGGTCAACGGCACGATTCTGCTGTTCGCCGCCACGTTCGTTTTGGTGAATCTAGTCATCGATATCGCCTACGCGCTGCTCAACCCCCGTATCAGGTATACTTAAAGCAGCTCTCACGCAACCTTCAAGCATTTACGCCCGTTAATAGGCTACTATGGCGTGGGGGAAGAACAAGGGGTAGCGGGCATGTGCGCTCCGTCACGCCCCGTGAGGTGGCCACGATGATACGATATCGGATGGAAGATCCGCTTTCAGGAAGCCGGCCAGGCGTGAGCAAACGCATGACATTGGATGGCACGGGCGATCGGCCCGGCCCAGCCCATAAAGCCTCTGGGGGGTCGATTTACGGTGCGGTCCGCAGCGATGAGAGCGCGCGCTTGTGCGGGCGCTGCTTCGCGCGCAATTACTCCGGCGAGACCTATTGCAAGATGTGCGGCGAGCCGTTGCCGGCCGAGATCGCACAGCTCGACGAATCTGCCACCCACCGTCTCGAGGCGCCCTCCGTGCGCGGTTGCCTCACGGTCCACATCGAGCGCGACGGCAGCGAGATCGACCTCCCCCTCGATGCGGATGTCGTCCTGGTCGGCCGGGCTTCGGTCACGGACGGCGTCTATCCGGACATGGACCTCGCGCCCTTCGACCATGGCAACTTCGTGTCGCGCCGCCATGCGTTCATCGTGCGCCGCCACGGCAGCTTCATCATCGAGGACCTCGAAAGCACCAACGGCACCTCGTTGAACGGCTCGCAGCGCCTCGTGCCGCACGCGCCGACGCCCCTTCGCCACGGCGACAAGATCATGTTTGGACAGACGAAGGTGACGTTCTCGACCGAGGCCGTCCCGCAAGACTGACCCCGCCAAACCTATATGTAGCGGTCGAATTTATTCGACCGCCTATTTTTGTGCCCGCGTCAATATAGATAATCTCGTTCAGCTCGTAAAAAAGGGATAAAACCGAAAAAACGTGAAGCGACCGGACCCTACCTGGGGACCGCGCTCTTGTCTCGGGTGAGTAAGACTCACCCTCCTATACAGAGAGAAGCGATACGCGTATGGTCGAAGACCGGCGGGTGACGCGTCGAAAGAACCGGGCGAATGACTGGATGACATCCGGTGAGGTCGCTCGGGAACTCAACATGACCGATGCGGCCATCCGGCGCTGGGCGCGCGAAGGCTTGGTCGAGGCGATCAAGACGCCCGGCGGCCAATATCGTTTCCGGCGCGAGGCCCTCAATCAGATGCTCGCCGGCAACGGCCACACGCCTGCCAAGGCCAAGGCGAAGCGATGATCACGCGCCCGGTCTCACGCACGTACGCGATCGCCGGCCACAACCTCAGCCGCGAAGAGATCGTGCACAAGTATCTGCCGTTGGTGAAGTACGTCGCCGGCAAGATCTCCGTCAACCTTCCCTCACACGTCGAGATCAACGACCTCATCAATGAAGGCATTCTCGGGTTGATCGACGCGATCGGCAAGTACGACGATTCGCGCGGCGTCAAATTCGAGACCTACGCGACCACCCGCATCAGCGGCGCCATCTTAGACGCGCTTCGCGCCATGGACTGGGTGCCGCGCGCCGTCCGCCAGAAGGCGCGCGAGCTCGAGCGGGCGTTCGCCGGCCTTGAAGGCCGCCTTGGCCGAGCTCCCGAGGATGAAGAAGTCGCCAAAGAGCTGGCCCTATCGCTCAAAGAGTATCACACGCTGCTGCTCAAAGTCCGCGGCACGTCGATCTTATCGCTCGAAGAGTTCTTGCCGAACGAAAAGGGCCACGACGTCGCGCTGCTCGACACGCTCAAGGACTCCGGACCCGATCCGACCCATCAGGTCGAATCCGCTGAAGTCAAGGGCGCGCTGTCCGAAGCGGTCGAGTCGCTGCCGCCCCAAGAGCGCACCGTCATCTCGCTCTACTATTTCGAGGGCCTGACGCTCAAGGACATCAAGAGCGTGCTCAACGTTTCGGAATCTCGCGTGTCGCAGATCCACGCGCAAGCTGTCATCCGGCTGCGCTCCAAGCTCAAGACACTGCATCTGGATCTGGGCTTCCGCGAAGGCGACCCCACCGTCCGCCAAAAGTACGTCCGCAAGAAACCCCAACAAACCCAACAAGCCTCGTAACGGCGAACATCGGCGTGTCGCTCGAAGTTCTCAACACCGCTGGAACGCTGCTGACCGCCGCGGTGATCGCTACCACCGCGATCGCGGCGATCATCCAATTGCGCCACATGCGCACCGGCAATCAGATCGCCGCGATGCTGAGCATCGGGGAGAACTTCAGCAGGGACGAATTCAAGCAAGCGGAGCAGCTGGTGGTGCACAGGCTGGGACCCGCGATGGCCGACCCGGCGTTCCGAAGCTATGTCGTGGCGTTCGTCCGCGACCCCTCACCAGCCGAGGTGGATCCGGAGTTCGTCAAGGTTCGTCAGGCAGCGATCCTCATCGGCAACACGTACGAGGAGCTGGGGATCCTTGTCAAAACCGGGATCGTCGACCCAGAGCTCTTCCTCGATCGCTATTGCGCGGTGATCCCTCGCAGCTGGAACCGTCTGGCCGATTTCACCGCGCTCGCGCGGGAGTCGAACGACGATCCTGGCATCTGGGAGAATTTCGAATACATCACCGTCCTCTCGCAGGACTATACGACGAAAACCCCATCGAGTTACCCCAAAGGAGTGCGGCGCCTCGCGATGCACACGAAGTGGCCGGAAGCCGTTCGGGAGCGCGCTCCTTCGTAAGGCGGAAAGGGGCAACCTATGCGTCAGCTGTTCTGTCTTCTCGTCATCGCCGCTGCGATCGTCGCATCCAGCGGGTCGAAAACCATCGCGGCGCCCAGTCCATTGTCATATCCACCGACACCGCGCGAGAACGTCATCGACCACTACTATGGAACGGCTGTACGAGACCCATATCGCTGGCTCGAATCACTGAATTCGGCCGAGACGAAGCGTTGGATCGCGCAAGAGAACGCAGTGACGACCGGCTATTTGGCGAGCTTGCCGCGAGCTCCACACGTCGATCAAGGTTACGGCGGCGAGTCTTCGTCTGAGCCAGAACACCACGGGCGCTATTGGGTTCGGTGGATCAACCGCGGGAACCCCAGAGATGGCATTCTTCACGTGAGCACATCGCCCGATGTCGTGGGCAGCATTCTGTTCGATCCAAAGGCGGAGTTGCACGACAAGAACGAGACGTTGGGCAACTACGTGCGCTATGTGTTCTCCTCCGACGGACGCTATATGGCATACTCCACGATTAGCGGAGGCTCTGAGTGGGAGACCTGGCATATCCGTGACGTGGCGTCCAAACGCGATCTGCCCGAGCGGCTGACGCAGTGTGCATACGCAGGTCCGGCGTGGGCAGGCGACAGCACGGCTTTCTACTACGTGCATTACCCGCCAGGCAGCGACTCTGCGCCGGCCTCATCGAGATTCACTCACGCTCGACTGTATCTGCACAAGCTCAACACGCGCCAATCGGAAGACCGCGTTGTCTTTTCGGTCGACGCTCACCCCGATTGGTTCATCGGAGGGTCCACCACCAACGACGGCCGCTACATGGTTATAGGCGCCGGAGGAAACGGCGGCTTCGCTCTTTGGGTGGCCGACCTGCGACGCGGCTTCGAAATGAAGCCGCTCGGCCTCAAGTCCGCATATTTCATTGGCAATGACGGCCCGCGCCTGTATTTTATCACCGTCGACGGCGCGCCGCGGCACCGCATTGTGTCCGTCGACATGAGCAACTCCGGTCGCATTTCGACGATCGTCGCAGAGCAGCCGGACGTCATCCAAGAAAACACTCTGCTCGGCAATCAGGGCGAGGAGGCTGGGCCGGGCCGGACGGTCACGCTGGTAGGCAACCGTCTCTACGTCGTCTATCTTCACGACGCCCATACGTTGATAAGAATCTTCGATTTGAAGGGCCATCCCGTGGGATCGATCCCGTTGCCGGGAATCGGCACGGCGGATGCTCCCAAGAGCGGCTACCGCTGGGATCGCTACATCTACTATACGTACACCTCGATTGCGACTCCGTACGAGATTTTCCGTTACGATACCGTCACCGGCGCGAGCACGGTGACCTCGAAACCAGCGAGCCAAATCCCGACGGATATTGTCACCGATCTCGTCTTTGCGACTAGCAAAGACGGCACTCGCATCCCTATGTTCCTGACTCATCGACGTGGGCTTCGCCTCGACGGAAACGCACCGACGATGATGTGGGGATATGGCGGGCCTGACTGGGACAATACGCCGCGCTTCAACCCAACTGCACTTGACTGGAGCGCGATGGGCGGGATCTATGCGACAACAATCGTGCGCGGGGGCACGGAGTACGGAAGTTCATGGCACACGGCGGCCGAAGGGCTCACCAAACAACGGACGTTCGACGACTTTATCGCTTGCGCTGAAAAGCTTATCAAAGAGAAATACACATCTGCGCCAAGGTTGGCGATCTACGGCGCAAGCATGGGCGGTCTTTTGGTCGGAGCCGTGGTCACGCAACGCCCTGACCTGTTCGGCGCCGCAGTATCGGACGCGGGTCTCTACGACATGGTGCGCGGGAATCGCATGGGGAGTTCGGGCTGGGACACAGACGACTTCGGCTCCGCTGACGCGAGCGAGGCGCAGTTCCGGGCTCTCTTTGCGTACTCGCCATACCATCATGTGCGTGATGGCACGCGTTATCCCGCGATGTTAATCGTTGTCGGGCTTAACGACGATAGAGTTTTCCCTGGGCACAGTCTCAAATTCGCGGCGGCCCTGCAGCATGCGCAGGCGGGTGATGCGCCTATTCTGCTTTACACCAGTCCTAACGCTGGCCATTACGCCGAAGCCCCACCGGGGACAGTTTCGGCCTTTTTGTTGAAGGCGCTTGGAGTGACGGGCCAGACCTCGGTTCGCTAAGCGGGTTATCCACAAGTAGGCTGCACGCAGCCGTCGAAGCAGTCGGTCCATGGAGTGGCTTTCCGGGCTCCGCGACGCCCTGTCCAAGACGCGCAACGGGCTCGCCGGCCACTGGAACGCCCTCATCGGCCGCCAGCTCGTCGACGACGAGTTCTGGAACGAGCTGGAAGAGACGCTGATCTCAGCCGACTTCGGCGTCAGCACCACCGAAAAGATCGTCGCACAGCTCAAGCTGGCGGCCCAACAGCAGAACCTGCGGGCCGCGGGCGACGTCGTGCGCGTGTTCCGCTCCGATGTAGCCGACTACCTCACGCACCCCAAGCTCGCGCCTGTGCCGCCCCGCACCAAGCCCCACGTGGTGCTGGTCGTGGGCGTGAATGGCTCGGGCAAAACCACGACGATCGGCAAACTCGCGTCACAAGCCAAAGCGCAGGGGCGCAGCGTGCTGCTCGTGGCCGGCGACACGTTCCGTGCGGCCGCGGCAGAACAGCTCGCCATCTGGGCGCAGCGCGCCGGCGCCGAGCTGATCCGGCACGCCGAGGGCGCGGATCCCGCGGCAGTCGTCTTCGACGGGTTGGCTGCCGCGAAAGCCCGCAATATCGACGTGGTGTTCATCGATACCGCGGGACGGCTGCAGACCAAGCACAACTTAATGGAAGAACTGAAGAAAATACGGCGGGTCATCGCTCGCGAGATCGAGGGCGCGCCGCATGAAACGCTGCTCGTGCTCGACGCCACGACCGGACAGAACGCGCTGTCGCAAGCCAAACTGTTCCACGACGCGGCAGAAGTGACGGGCATCGTGCTCACGAAACTAGACGG
>Ga0073928_10010867_pt1 | contig 10719 bp, 9 predicted proteins | sample PaiPotPPA55metaG_FD_76969 | JGI IMG/M metagenome (GOLD analysis project Ga0073928, IMG submission 76969) | Iron sulfur acid spring bacterial and archeal communities from Banff, Canada, to study Microbial Dark Matter (Phase II) - Paint Pots PPA... ...
AGGCCGTCGTCGTGACGCCCGATACGAACGTCAACCGCGGCGTGCTCTGGGCCAAGGCGAACATGCTGCGCACGCAGCTCTGCGCCCCGACCGGCTGGTGTTTCGTGAACGACCCGACGCGCTCGAACAACAGCGTCGGCCGCGATACGGCGTCGTTTGCTCTGGGGTCGGATTACGTCATGCCGGCCTTTTCTCGCGAGTCGCTGCGCTGGTATCTGCGTAACGCGCAGCCCAGCGGCAAGATTGTCGAGTACTACGACGTCCGCAATGGCGAAGCGAACGATTATGGGCTCAACGTCAACGACGACACACCGCTACTCATCCTTGCGGTGGCCCACCACTTCCTAGTCACGGGCGACGTTGAGTTCGTCCGTGAGTCCTATGCCGCGGTCAAACGCTCGGCCGACTACCTGTTGTCGCAGCGCGACGAGCGCGGACTGATCTGGTGTACGTCGACGGGGACGGGGATGCAGGGTATCGTGGGCTGGCGCAACATCATCGACGATTATCGGATCTCCGGCGCCTCGACGGAGGTGAACGCAGAGTGCTTTGCCGCGTTCGTAGCGATGGCCCTCATGGCGCAAGCCCTGGGAAAGAAGAAGGAGGCCCGGCGATACGAGCTCGAGGCCGCCGCGCTGCGAGCGGCGATCAACAGGCACCTGCTGGATCCGGAGACCGGGCTTTACTATCTCAACATCGACGTCGACGAGAGCCCTCGGTCGAACGTCACGTCGGATATGCTGTTCCCCGTCTTTATGGGCGTTGCGGATCACGACACAGCGGCGCGGATCATCAGCCGGCTCAGCGTTCCGGCCTTCTGGACGGAGGCCGGCATTCGGACGGTGCCGCGCGACGATCTGGAGTACAGCCCGACGCGCAGCTGGGGGCTTCTCGGCGGCGTGTGGGTCGGCATGAACTTCATCTTCGCGCTGGCGGCGGCGCCCTTCAACCCAGGATTCATGGCGTACGCGCTCGGCACGAGCTTCCAGCATTATTCACGCGATCCGGGGCGCAATAACACGGTGCCCGGCCAGTTCTCGGAATGGCTTCACGGAGAGACGCTGGCGAATCAGGGCATGATGCTGTCGCCGTGGTACCCGCCGCGTTACGTTTGGGCCGCGATCGAGGGCGCGGCGGGGCTGGAGGTGCATGCGCTAACGCTGGGCTGCAATCCGCGCCTCCCACCCAACTGGAAGTGGCTCGGCGTGCGCAACCTACACGTGCGCGGGAAGGGCCTGAGCTGGTTTATCGTGCGCTTACCCGAGCCAACGCTCTACGCGAATTTCGAGTTCGCGACCGAGTACCCGCACAGTTTTTACCAGCATGACGTGACACCGCTGCTACGGCTCGGCGAGGACGTGACCGAGATCGCCTTCCGCCGGGGACGCGACCTCGTCATTTTTGTGGGCAACACCGCGAATCGAACGGTTACGACGCCGCTGCGCTTTACGCGCGCCATGCCGGGGCGTTACCACGTCCGGTATTTCACGAGCATGCTCGGTGAGTGGGTGCACCGGAAGGACCTCGATGGGCGCGAGCTCAGTCGCGGGTTTGCGATCGACATCGACGCCTTGGGATTCTCCGTGATCGAGCTTCAGAGGGTGAACGCATAAAGCGTCCATCGAGTCCCCTACGATTTCGTCGCCCGCGGATCGACGCGTGAGCGCGGTTCCTGCGTGAGTCCGGGCTTGAGCTGTGCGTTGGTGACGGCCTCTTCCTGAAAGGCGTGGGTGAGGATGACGCGGACGATGCCCGCGAGCGGCACCGCCACAACCAGACCCACGAGGCCGAAAATCTTCCCACAGATCAAGAGAGCGAAGATTACTCCGAGCGGCGTGATCTTGACGGTCGTGCTGACGATACGCGGCGCGAGCAGATGGCCTTCGAGCTGGTTGATGACGGTGAACGCTACGATGACGCCGAGCGCGCTGCCGGCTCCGTTGAAGATCAAGGCGACGATGACTGCCGGAATCGCGCCTGCGAACGGACCGATGTAGGGGATCACGTCCATGATGCCGGCCCAGGCGCCGATGATTACGGCGTAGCGGACGTGCAGCAGCATGAGGGCGGCAATGGCGAGGATTCCAATGACCGCCGCGACGATGATCTGCCCGCGAATGAATCCGCCGATCACCTGATCGACGTCGTGGAGAATCGCCACGACCTTCCTGCGCGAACGCGGCTTAAAGCTCTGCACGAAGAAGCGTTTGATCAGCGGCGACTCCCCGAGCATGTAGATCGAAACGACCGGAATGGCGATCGCTACGGCGCCGATTGCGACCACGATTTCGAGCGCATTGAGCACCTTGGTGGTGTAGGCGGCCGCGTTGCCCGCCACGTCGGCGCTCACTTGGCTGGGCAGCTCTGCAATCCACTGCTGCGCGTTGACGGGCAAGTGAGCAAAAAAGGGTCGCTCGGTCCCTCGACCTGGGCGCGTACGGTGCGCTCTATGGTGGGCCAGTCGCGGAGGAGGCTCTCGAGCTGAGCGATGGCAGGCGGCACCACCGAATAGAAGATCGCCGCCACGGCGAGTGCGCCGCTCACGTACACGATGGAGAGCGCCGCCCACAACGGCAACCGGCGGTTTAGCCACGCAATCGCGGGATACACGAAATATGCCAGGAGGATACCGCCCACCAAAATGATGGCGATGCCTGCGAAATCCTTGAGCAGTGCGACTGCTTGCGCGAGGAGGAAGTAGCCGAGCGCGATCGCGCCAAGAAGCTTGAACCATGCGTCCGCCGCAGCGCGCCATCCTTGGCCTACCACAGCAGTGCGATACCCGTCAGTAGCGCGCGCGGCGAAATCAGTACGCCTTCGGCGCGTAGACGTTAAACGTTACGGCGCGTTCGCTCGATCGGTTGACGAAGCGATGCGGCGCGTTTTTTGGCACAACGACGCTATCGCCGGCGGTCAAAGTAAAATGACGTCCATCCACCTCGGCGTCGACGGTGCCGTCGACCACGAAGAGCACTTGTTCGCTCGATGGGTGCTCGTTCGCGTAAGCCCCGCTCGCTTCGTCCGGCGCGAGCACCATCGCGGCCGTTTGTAGCTCGGTGCCGTTTTCGAGGACCGCAAAGCCGCGTTCTACCGATCCTACGTTGCGCATGTCGAGCTATGCCCGGGAAGCCTGGGCTGCGGCCGTCAGGTCGTGTACGAACGTTCGCATTTCCTTGCGGCGCGTCTCGCTATCGGGAGCTCTGAGAATAGCGGACGGATGGATCGTCGGAAAGACGGGACGGCTGACGTCGTTGGAGACGATCAAACGGGCCCGGTTCGCGAGCAGCTTGAAGCCGGCGCCGAGGAGCGATTGCGCCGCCGTCGCGCCGAGCGCCACAATCAGCGCGGGCTTCACGGCCGCAATCTCAGCTTCGAGCCATGGCTTGCAGGCACGGATCTCGATCGTCTTCGGCTTGTTATGGATTCGCCTCTTGCCGCGGTCCACGAATTTGAAGTGTTTCACCGCGTTGGTTACGTAAACCCCGCGAGGGTCAATTCCCGCGCTTTCCATGGCATCGTGCAGCACTCTGCCCGCCGGTCCCACGAACGGGCGCCCATCGCGGTCCTCGCTGTCGCCGGGCTGTTCGCCGACCAGCATCAAAGCAGCACGCACGCGCCCTTCACCGAACACCGTCTGCGTAGCGTATTTGTAGAGGTCGCAGCCGCGGCAGCGTGCGGCCGCCGCGCGCAGGCTGATCAGCGTCCGCCGCGACGGCAGATAGTCGGCCGCAGACGGCGCCGGCTCGCGTGGCATGTGACTGGTATCCCCCTAAGTCGCCGGCCGAAAACGTTCGGACGGGGAGCCGGGCCGTCTTAATGCCCCGGCTTGCGAGCGACGGCCGCCGCACTGGAGTTTGACGCAGGTGGAAGCACGCGATACGATGCGCCTATGGATTTCGGCGCGCATGCCGGCTAACGGCGGCCACCTCGTTCAGTTCTTCGGCGGAGATGAAGGCCGTCTCGTTCGTAACGTCGCCCGCTATCTCAGCGAAACTCTTCGCGATGGCGGGGGCGGCCTCGTCATCGCCGCTCGAGACCGTCGAGAGGCCATCCTTCACAAAATTTGCGAGCTGCTCGGAATGCCTCCATCGCCGGACCATTTGGTGCTGCTCGATCAGTACGAGACGCTCGACCGATTCATGGTCGACGGGCGGCCAGACGCAGCGCGGTTCGATGCGACGGTGGGGGCGATGGCGCGGGAGCTGCAGGGACGCTGCGGCGTGTTTCGTGCATATGGAGAAATGGTTGGAGCGCTGTGGACGCAGGGAAACGGCGAAGCCGCAGCGGCTTTGGAGGAGCTATGGAACGCCCTGCGCCGCTCAATCGACTTCGGCCTGTACTGCGGCTACCCGCTCGACGTGCTCAACGACGAGTTCCAAATCGGCTCGGTCCGCGGCGTCCTCGCGAGTCACACGGACGTCGTTTCGGGGCTCTCGCCCGCGTTCGACTTCGCCATGGGACAAGCAATGGACGAGGCGCTGGGTAATCGCGGGCACGGCCTGCGCCCGCCGCCCGAGCCGAGATTCCCGTCGGTAGAAGCGCGCGTTCCACCGGCCGAAAGTGCCATTTTGCGGCTTCGCAGCACGCTGCCGCGCTACGCGGCCGGTGTTATCGAGCGCGCGCGATCGCTAGCGCGACACGACGGGCATGACGGCCTGCACGTGCACGCCGAAACCGGGCAGGACCCCGACGTCCAGCCGGGCACCGAGCCGTTCTACTAGCCAAAAGCCACGCTCTTGCTCCGTCAATAGGCTGGGCAATCGGGTGTCGGGCGTGTGAGGATCACGATGCTCGATCACATGCAGCACCGCGTGTTGCGCGCGCCAGTCGAGTGCCATTTCCACGAGGCCGGCGGCATGCTGCGCGACGTTCGCCGCCAGCTCGCCAAAGATGAGCTCGGCCGACTTCAGGTCGCTTTTCGGCGCGGCGCTTGCTTCGAGGCAGGCGACGAACTCGCGCCGAGCAGTGCGTGCCGCGTGCCAGTCGCGGGAATCGAACTCCCACCGTTTGCACTGCACGAAGTTCAACGCGAGGATCGCAACGTCATCCGGCGACTGCGTCCGCATGCAGAAGCCCTCGATGAAGCGCGCCGGGCTGCCGACGAAGCAGATGACGTCGCTGCTCAGCGCTTCGTGCAGCAGCTTCTCTCCAGCCAGCGTATCGCGGGTCGCGTCGGTGAGGCCGTCGGTATAGAAGGCGAGCATCTGAGTTTCGGCGAGCTGCTCGGTGACGGGACTGGTCTCCCCGCCGACGGAGCGCAGGCCAACCGGCAATCCCTCCGCCCGTAATTCGCGCAGCGTACCGTCGGCGCGGCGCTCGAGAGGATACGGGTGCCCGGCATTGGCGTACGTAATGGTTCCGCGAGCAGAGTCGAGGATGGCGACGAAGACGGTGGCGACTGATCCGGGATAACGCCGCAAGAGAATGCGTTCTGCCGTGTTGAGAATTCGCACCGGGTTTCGCTCGTACATCGCGATGACGTTGATGGCGTGGCGGAGCTTGCCCATTACGATGGACGCGTGCAGTCCGTGGCCGGTAACGTCGCCGACCGTAAGTAAGACGCGGTGATCGTCCAAATCGAACGCATCGTACCAATCGCCGCCGACGCGCAAGTCGGCGTCGGCAGGACGATACACGGCACTTAGGCTGGCGCCCTCGACGATCGCGAGCTGCGTGGGCAGCGTCGCCTGCTGCAGCGTGTGCGTTATCCGTCGCTCGCGTGCAAAGCTTTCGGCGTGATCGAGTGCGAGGGATGCTCGGCGTCCAATCTCTTCCAGGAGTTCCAGGTCGCTGAGATCGTATTGATGCGTGTTCGAGCAACTCACGATGGCGCCGTAGACCGTGTCTTGGGAAAATAGCGGCACCATCAGCCAGGAAAGTGGCCGCGCCATCTCCGATAGAGATCCGAGCTTCAGTGGCCTTCGCACGTCCGGTTCCGGCCCCATCAGGATCGAACGGCGCTCCCGCAAGGAGGCGATCATCTCTCGTTCGGCTTCCTCCCGAAAGACGGGCGTCTCGACGCCGGACTGCGCGACGCACTGCAAGCTGTCGCCGGTGAGGCGCGCTGCCACGGCATAATCGGCGAACCCGTCGGTGATCGACTCCAAAAGATGTGTGAGCATCTTCGTCGAGTCGAGCGTCGTGAACAGCCGTTCGGTCACCCGCGCCAGATATTTGAACCGCTCGGTAACGTTCTGCTCGCGTTCGAAAGTCTTAATGTTTTCGAGTGCCATCGCGAGCTGGCGGGCCACGACCACTGCAACGGCGACGTCCCGCGCGATGAAGCTCGACGGCCGCTCGGATTCGAGGAACGCCAGCGTGCCGATGCAGCTCGTTCCGACGAGTACCGGCACGACGATCATCGAGCGCGTATCCGGAACCGTGCCGGACAAATGCAGCACGGGCTGCCGCGTGCGCAACACGTCCGCGAGCACCCCGTCCAGGCCCGGCGGCTGTTCGACTGGCTCACCTCGCCGGCTGGCGATTCCTTCCAAATGCAGAACGCCGTCATGGTCGAGCTCGTGGATCAAACAGATATCGCAAAACCGATCGATTGATGCCCGGACGAGCCGGTTGACGATCGTGCTGCGGTTGAGCGATGAAGTCATGACCGTCGACGCGTCCGACATGAAGCGGGTCGCGGCGTCGCCGAAGGCATCCACCTCGATCGTGGTGCCGGACCAGTAGCGTACCTCGTCGCGATTGTCGAGAATCGGTACCGCCTGCAACGCAAAGGTGCGTGCGGGCGATCCCGAGCTGCCCCGCACGTGAAATACCGTGTTGAACCGCTCCGCGCAGAGAACGCACTTGCGCCAAAGCTGTTCGATCTGCGCCACTTCGTTGTCGTCGAGCGTGCCGTCGCCGGCGGAAAGCGTGGGCTTGCACGGCGTCACCGAGGTCACCCGCCCGGATGCGTCCGCTTGCCAGATGGCGTCAGCCATCCTGGCGATTACGGTCGAGACGGACGGGGCCGCCCGCTCGGGCGCCCAAAGCTCATCGAACTCGTGCTCTTTGGCGCGCTTCATTTGCCCGTTAGCTACGCTGCGGTTATGACAATTCCATGGAGAGACAAATTAAAAGCTCGTCAGAAGTCGCGAGCGCCGAATGGGAGCCGCTGAAAAGGCCGGGAATCGTTAGCTGCTATTTCGGGTAGGCTTAACCAGGGCGATTCGGACGACCCGGCAACGGGGCGCTTATGCCCCGTGGGGCAGAGGCGTCGCGAGGGTCCGAGGACTGCCAAATTGGTTGCTCGTTGACGGGGAAGGCGCCGGTTCGGTTCGTCACAATCGGGGAACGAACGTCGTAACGCAGCGACAGGAGGTTCACCCTTTGGCACGGGCACGTGAGACGCAAGTCATGGCGAGATTCGGAGATGGGACGACCCGGAAGGCCACATGAGCGCGTTCGTGCGGGACTCCTCGGCAAGCGCCTTTACTGACTGACACCCAAGGAGAAAACATGGCAGGACTGCTTTGGACCATAATCGTGATTCTGTTTGTCCTCTGGCTGATCGGATTCTTGGTCCACATCGGCGGCGGACTGATCCACCTCATTCTGGTGGTTGTGATCATCCTGATCATCATCAATCTGCTCACCGGGCGAGGTGCTCGCGTCTGACCGGCTCGCATCGAAAGGAGTAGCTTCTCATGCCTAGCCGCAAGAGAAAAACCAGCTCGCGCAAGAAGAGCACGTCGCGCAAGAAGAGCACCTCGCGTAAGAAGAGCACCTCGCGCAAAAAGAGCACCTCGCGTAAAAAGAGCACCTCGCGTAAAAAAGGCAAACGCAAGTACGGGCCCAAGGCGGGCAAAAAAGTCAAGCGCGCGATGCACGAAATGAAGCGCGGGGAGCTAAAATCGGGCCGCTCCGGCAAGAAAGTAAAGAGCCGGAAACAAGCGATCGCGATCGGATTGAGCGAGGCGCGCCGCGAGGGAGGAAAAGTTCCAGCTCGCAAGCGCTCCTCGAGGAAAAAATAAGAGGGGACTGGAGGCCCTCTAAGCGGGGGCCTCCAGTTCGGTTGCGGTGGACAACGGTCCGCGATCGGTGGTGACGCAGCCGCACGTGTGCAGCGCTTTATCCACGAGGACTTTCGATTGCGGATCGTCACCGCAGATCTGAATGTTCGAGCCGGCCTGCGGCATGTTGATGAGCGCGCGCACGACGCTATGGCTGTCGAGCTTGCGCGCGAGCACCTCGGCGCCGCTCTGTGCGCGCGTTCCGCGCTCGCCGTCGACGGCGTCGACGATTACCGCCCCGGCACCCGAACCGACGGCCGTGACCGCGCGGTCCACCTCGTCGCGGGGTACTGCTAGGACGAGCAGGTCCGACTCCATGGCCTGGCGGTAGGGCAGCTCCCGCTGCGCGCCGACTGCTTCCGCTGCCTGGCTTGCGCGCTCCTTGGCGGAGGGATCCCCGAACGTGACTCGGTGGCCGCCGCTCTTCATCAGGCGGCCGATCGCCTGAGCTCGGGCATCTGAACCAACGATTCCTATAATCATGCCATTGGCGTACCCAATAACCTGGGGCCAACCTGGGTTTATCCTCTCGGCCGCATACGAGCGCCAGGCCGCTTGAGGGAGGCGGGGCGTAGTGGTATACTACATAGCCGTGCCCCGGGCCAGCGGCGGCGGTGGGAACCCTTACGTGACGACGTGAGCGCGACTTCCCTGCGTAAGCGGCGCCCTTCGACTGCAACCCTTCGGGTTGCGCTCAGGATGACAATCGTCAGGGGACGGTTTTGAGGAAAATCTTTTGAACCTGATCGACGTCAACAACTTCGATGCAATGCGCATCGGCCTCGCGTCACCGGAGCAAATTCGCGCTTGGTCGTTCGGAGAAGTCAAAAAGCCGGAGACGATCAACTACCGCACCCTCAAGCCGGAGCGCGACGGTCTTTTCTGCGAGAAGATCTTCGGACCGACGAAAGACTGGGAATGCCACTGCGGCAAGTATAAGCGCATCCGCTTCAAGGGCATGATCTGTGATCGCTGCGGCGTCGAGATCACGCGTGCCAAGGTGCGGCGCGAGCGCATGGGTCACATCGAGCTCGCCACCCCAGTGAGCCACATCTGGTATCTGAAGGGCGTCCCGAGCCGGATCGGGATCCTGCTCGACATGTCGCCGCGCCAGCTCGAGAAGGTGATCTACTTCGCCGCCTACGTCGTCATCGATGCGGGCGACACGACGCTGACGAAGCGCGAGGTCCTTTCCGAGCAGAAATACCGCGAGGCGCGCGAGAAGTTCGGCAACCGGTTCAAGGCAGGCATGGGCGCCGAGGCGATTCGTGAGCTGCTGCGCGACCTCAACCTGCGCCGCCTGCAAGAAGATCTTCGAAAAGAATTCAAAGAAACGAGCGGGCAGAAGCGCCTGAAGGCGATCAAGCGGCTTGAGGTCGTCGAGGCGTTCCTCGCAAGCGGCAACCGTCCGGAGTGGATGGTGCTCGCCGCCGTTCCCGTGATCGCGCCCGAGTTGCGCCCGATGGTGCAGCTCGACGGCGGACGATTCGCGACGTCGGATCTCAACGATCTGTATCGGCGCGTCATCAATCGCAACAACCGCCTGAAGCGGCTTCTCGAACTCAACGCACCCGAAATCATCATCAAGAACGAAAAGCGCATGCTCCAAGAGGCGGTCGATGCGCTGATCGATAACGGACGGCGCGGGCGCCCCGTCACCGGGCCCAACAATCGTCCTCTCAAGTCGCTTTCCGACATCTTAAAAGGTAAGCAGGGCCGGTTTCGGCAGAACCTGCTGGGCAAGCGCGTCGACTACTCGGGGCGTTCCGTCATCGTCGTGGGCCCCACGCTGAAGCTTCACCAGTGCGGCCTCCCAAAAGAGATGGCGCTCGAGCTCTTCAAGCCGTTCGTGATGAAGAAGCTCGTCGACCGCGGCCTCGCGCACAACATCAAGAGCGCGAAGCGCATGGTCGAACGGGTCCGTCCCGAGGTGTGGGATGTCCTAGAAGAGGTCATCAAAGAACATCCGGTGCTGCTCAACCGCGCGCCGACGCTCCATCGACTGGGCATTCAGGCGTTCGAGCCGGTGCTCGTCGAGGGCAAGGCCGTGCACCTGCATCCGCTGGTCTGCACGCCTTACAATGCCGACTTCGACGGCGACCAGATGGCGGTCCATCTTCCGCTTTCTGCGGGCGCGCAGGCAGAGGCGCGCATCCTGATGCTCTCCTCGAATAACATCCTGCTCCCGGCGTACGGCAATCCCGTCTCGATTCCGACCCAAGACATGGTGCTCGGCCTGTACTATCTCACGTTCCAGCGCGACGAATACAGCGGCCCGGCGAAGGCGGCCATTCCGGAGGATCCGGACCGCTTCGAGCGCCGCAAGAAGAAGAATGCGCCTGCGGCGGATGCGGCCGGCGCCATCCCGACGTTCTTCGACGGCAAGGAAGCCGTGCTCGCGTATGAGACGCAGCAAATTGGCCTGCAAGAGTGGATCTACGTTCGCGAAAACGGCGGGCTGATCAAGACTACCGTCGGGCGCGTCATCTTCAACAGCGCCTTCCCGGAAGGGTGGAACCACGAGTTCGTCAACCGCATCATCGACAAGGGCGGCCTGCGAAAGATCATCACGGACTGCTACCGCACGTACGGTAACTCCGAGACGGCGCGATTTTTAGACGCGATCAAGGAGCTCGGCTTCCACTACGCCACACTCTCGGGGACGACCGTCTCGATCAGCGACGTGATCGTTCCGCCCAACAAAGAC
>Ga0073928_10010869_pt1 | contig 10717 bp, 11 predicted proteins | sample PaiPotPPA55metaG_FD_76969 | JGI IMG/M metagenome (GOLD analysis project Ga0073928, IMG submission 76969) | Iron sulfur acid spring bacterial and archeal communities from Banff, Canada, to study Microbial Dark Matter (Phase II) - Paint Pots PPA... ...
AAGATGTCGCCGGAGCCGTTGCCGGAAAACGATCCGGTGCGTGCGAGTCCCATCGATGCGCGCCGCGCGAGCCGCTTCATCTGATGCGGCAAGAGCGGCGCGTCGGTCGCGACCACGATGATGATCGATCCGGCGTCGTGCCCCCCCCGGCGCGCATAGGGGACTGCTTCGGTGATCTCCTGGCCCACCGGCGCGCCCGCGATGCGCAACTGCGCGCGCCGTCCGCAGTTGCATTGCACCAGCACGCCGACCGTGTAATCGCCCACGCGCCGTGACGCCGTCCCGATGCCGCCTTTGAATCCGTAGCACACCATACCGGTGCCGCCTCCGACGTTGCCTTCCAGCGCCGGACCGGATCGCGCGCCTTCGAGTGCGGCCACCACATCGGCCTCGTGTACGTGGAATCCGTTGATGTCATTCAGAAAGCCGTCCCAGGTTTCGGCGACGATAGGCAGCGACCATTCATCCTCGATGGCGATGCCGGCCTTGCGGCTGTGCTCGACCCACCACTTGATGAATGAGTCGCGCACGATGCCCACACTGTGCGTGTTGGTGATCATGACCGGCCCCGCAACCAGCCCCGATTCCTCGACCCAAGTAGTGCCGGTCATCTCGCCATTGCCGTTGAGCGAAAACCAGCCGCCGAACGCCGGCGCGGCGGATTGTTTGCCGCGCGGCCAGACGACCGTGACGCCCGTACGCACCGCCTGCGCGCCTTCGCCGGAGATGAGTGTGGTGTGTCCGACCTCCACGCCGGCGACATCCGTGATGGCATCCAGCGGCCCGGCGGCGCCTTCGAACGGCACGCCCAGGTCGCGCGCGCGCGTGGCGCTCAGCAAGGGCAGCGCGGCTATACAGAGAGTGAGAATCGCTCGGGCCATGCCAAGCAGTATAACGCTATTGGCCAGTGTTCACGGTAACGTATTCCGAGCAGATAGTCTGACCCGCGTCGTTGCTCAGCGCCGAATTGACTGTCACGTCGCCGCTCGCAGCAAACGGAAACCAGTTGATGCTGAACGCCCGCGGCGGCACGGTGGCTGGAATCGGCTGGACTTGCCCGATGCCGTTAGTGACGGACAGGCTCCAGTTCGCCGGCCGGTCGATGCCGAGATCGAAGGTCATGGTGAGTGTGTCATTGGCGAAACCGGCGCGCAGCCCGAGTCCGCACGCCGGCGCGCGGCCGATGTTATCGGCCATATATTCGGTAAACCATAGGTTGCCATCCGGCCCTGCCGCGACGCCGAAGAGGTCGCCATTGGCGGTCGGCGTCGGGTATTGTGTGATGACACCGGTCGTCGTGATCCGCCCCAGCGTGCTACTGCCGCCGCTGAACCACAGCGCGCCATCGGGACCCGTGGTAATCGCTACAGGAGTTGTGCCCTGTGCAGCATACTCGGTGATCGCTCCACGCTTCGTGATTCGCCCGATGGCGGAGCCCTTCAGTTCGGTGAACCACACGGCGCCGTCGGGGCCTGCCGTGATCCCGTCCGGATAGCTGTTCGCAGTCGGTACAGGATATTCGGTGATCGAACCGCTTGTGGTGATCCGCCCGATCTTGTTGCCATACGCCTCGGTGAACCATAGAGCGCCATCCGGCCCTGCGGCAATCTGCGCCGGGCCGCTGTCCGAAGTGGGGATGGGATAGGAGTCCGTAACCACACCGTTAATGTTCATGCGTCCGATGCTGTTGCTGCCATATCCCGCAAACCATAACGCCCCATCCGGCCCGGCACTGATTCCGGTTAGATATACACGATGGCCCGGCACCGGGTATTCCGTGATCATACCATCGGTCGTGATGCGACCGATCTGCTGTGCAAAGTATTCGGTAAACCACAGCGCGCCATCCGACCCTACCGTGATACACTGCGGGCCGCTCAATGCCGTGGGAGTGCGATACTCGGTGAACACTCCGGCCGTGGTGACTCGTCCGATCTTCTGGCCGAAGTATTCGCTAAACCACAGCGCACCATCAGGCCCCAGTACGATGAAGTTGGGGAGACTGTGGCTGGTCGGCACAGGATATTCCCGTATGTTGCTGTACGCGCCGGATTGCGCCATCGCGACGCCCGCGCAGCAGGCAAGAGTAACGGCAAAGCAAGCGATCTTCATAAGACACTATCCTCCTGTATTCACGGTTACGTATTCCGAGCAGATAGTCTGACCCGTGTCGTTACTCAGTGCGGAATTGACTGTCACATCGCCGCTCGCGGGAAACGGCCAGTTAATGGTGAACGCCCTCGGCGGCACGATCGTCGGAATCGGCTGGATTTGGCCGATGCCGTTGGTGACCGAGAGACTCCAGTTTGCCGGCCGGTCGATGCCCAGATCGAAGTTCATGCTGAGCGTGCTGTCGGCGAAGGTACCGCTCAGGCCGAGTCCGCACGCCGGCGCACGGCCGATCTTACCGGCAGCATACTCGGTAAACCAGAGTTCGCCATCTGGCCCAGCCGTAACACCCTGGGCGTTGCTGTTCGGAGTAGGCGTCATGTATTGAGTAATGACACCGGTTGCAGTGATCCGCCAGACGCTGCTCCCCGGGTAGCCACTGAACCACAGAGCGCCATCAGGACCCGACGATATCGACACCGGAGAAGAGCCCGGTGCGGGATATTCGGTGACCGTCCCGCTGGTGGTGATCCGCCCGATCTTGCCGACCTCATATTCAGTGAACCACACAGCGCCGTCCGGCCCTTCTGTGATCCCGTCCGGATAGCCGGCCAGAGTGGGCACCGGGTACTCGGTGATCGAACCAGAGGTCGTGATCCGTCCGATTTTGTTTCCCCTACCCTCTGTGAACCACAGAGCGCCGTCTGGTCCGGGCGAAATAGCTACTGGGCCGCTACCGCGGGTCGGCACGGGGTACGCAGCCGTCACAACCCCGCTGGTGGTGATGCGTCCAATGGTGTTGCTACTAGCGCCGGTGAACCATAGAGCGTCGTCCGACCCAGCCGCGATTCCGACTGGGCCAGCGCACCGGCACGGGTATTCCGAAATGACGCCAGCAGTCGTGATGCGACCGATCTTGTTGCTGGTAGATTCGGCAAACCATAGTGCGCCGTCCGGGCCTCTTGTCGCAAAATCGGGTTCACTGCCGGGGGTCGGCACAGTATACTCCACGATGTTGTCATACGCCCCGGACTGCGCCGTCGCGCTGCCCGCCAAACCGAGAAATGCCATTGCACACCAGATCGGAGGCCGCATTTGCATATAATAAACCCAAACCCATGCGAACGTTCTTCATAGCCGTACTAGCCTGCGCGCCAGTCTTCGCGCAAGCCTCCAAAACGACGGTGGTCAGCGGCAAACGCTATCCGCGCCTGGTCGTCCGCAATGCCACGGTGGTCGATGGCAACGGCACGCCCGCCGCCGGTCCGAAGGATATCGTCATCGAAGGCAACACGATCAAGGAGGTCGTGCCGCTGAGTCCCGCGGCGCTCGATCGCGCGGGCCGCGGCCGTCCGGCGGGAGACGTCGAGATCGACGCCACCGGCAAATACGTGCTGCCCGGCCTGATCAATGCGCACGGACACCTGCAGGAGGAGCGCGGCGGCGTCCCGCAACCGCTTCAGTACGAGCTGGACCTGTGGCTGGCATGCGGCATCACCACTGTGCGCGACGTGGGCAGCGACACGCCGCGCGCGCTCGAAATCCGCCGCCTGAGCGCGGAAGGCAAACTGGCCGCCCCGCGCATCTTTGTCTATCCGGTTTTTGGGCAGGCGCCCCCCCCCGAAAACGCCGAGCAGGCGCGCGCCCGCATACGCGAGTTCAAGAAGATGGGCGCCGACGGCGTCAAGATCCTGCACGTCTATCGCGACGTCATGGAGGCGCTCGAAGACGAAGCCCACAAGCTGGACTTGCGCGTGGCGCATCACGCGGGCGTGGAGGAGACCAACGCCTGGGACGACATCCATTTCGGCACCACTAGCATCGAGCATTGGTACGGCATTCCGGACGCGGCCATCGAAGGCGGCGTGCAGAATTTCCCGTCCAACTACAATTACAACGACGAAGCCGACCGCTTCCGCTACGCGGGCCACCTCTGGCGCGAGGCCAATTGGGACCGCCTGATGGAAGTGCTCGACGGCATGGTGCAGGCCAATGTCGCCTGGGACCCGACCCTCGATATCTACGAAGCCAGCCGCGATTTGCAGCGCGCGCAGACGCAGCCGCAATTCGCGCTGTACCTCCACCCCACGCTCGAGTCGTTCTTCCGGCCGAATCCCGCCAGCCACGGCTCCTACTTCAGCCATTGGACTTCAACCGACGAAGCCTTCTGGAAGGAAAACTACCAGATCTGGATGTCGGCGCTGCGCGAGTTCGATCAGCGCGGCGGGTTGATCGGCCTCGGTGAGGATGCCGGCTTTATCTATCAGATGTACGGCTACGGCTTGCTTCGCGGCATGGAGTTGCATCAGGAGGCCGGCTTCCATCCGCTAAAGATCATCCAGCAGGCCACTGGCAATAATGCGCGCATCCTGGGGCAGGAAGAGCATTTGGGCCGCATTCGCGCGGGCTACACCGCGGATTTGATTGTTGTGAACGGCAATCCGCTGGAAGATCTGAAGGTGCTGTATCCGGGCAACCCCGCCGGCGGAATCGAGTGGACGATTAAGGACGGCATCCCGTATCATGGGCCGGAGTTGATGGCCGAAGTGCGAGAGATGGTGGCGAAGGCACGGGCGGAGCGTGCGCGGCCGCAACACTAGGCGCCGCGGCAGCAGCCGAATAAGCCTTCCCGCTCGATCACGTCGGCGGCCTGTGGGGGTACGAGCTTCTTCCATGTGGGGTCGCCCGCCTGTATCTTCTCCAGCACGCTACCGGGCGTGAAGTTCAGACCGGCGGGATCGAAGTCGCGTATCGACTCGATGAATCCGTTCTCGAGCAGATGGCGGTACAAGTGTTGCAACGAGGGCTTTACCTGGAGGTTCTCAGCGGTAGTCAGTTCGGAGGCACCGGGGCGCATGGTGGGATAGGCGAACAGCTTCACCTGGCCGCTGAACAGCCTGCCGAGGCCTTCCAGGATGCCGCCTTCCAGTTCGGTGTAATAACTCTCTTCGAAGATCTTGGAAAGCGTGGGGATACCTACAGCCATGCCGATCCAATTGGAAGTGTAATGGCGAAGATAACTGGTGACCCGGTCAAAACGGGTGTAGCTCGAGATCATGACCATCTTGCCGAGGGCGCCCAGGATATCGGCGCGGGCCAGGAAATCCTGATGGTCGACGGCGTTGCCCGACATGAGATTGTGCAGCGTCATCTCCATGATGGTGACCATATCCTCGGTGGGCAGGGTGGAGTCACGCTGGAGCTGTTGCGTTGCGCGATCCAACAGATCCAGCGTCACATTTGTAACAGGACGAAAACTGCCGCGCTCGATCAGCACGGGCTTCTTGTATAGCACCTCGGCGGGTTCCACCACTTCGCGATCAGCGGTGAACATAGCCGCATCCGTGAGACCCTGCTCGACGAGCTGCAAACTCATGAGGCGGTTATCCACGGCGGCGAAGGCCGGGCCGGAGAACTTGATCATGTCCACTTCGATGCGGCGGCGGTTCAGGCCGTCCATCAGCGTGCCGATCAAGTGGCCGGGATCGTCGAGATAATAGAACGCGCCATAGATCAGATTCACGCCCACTACGCCGAGCGCTTCCTGCTGTCCGACCGTGACGGGGTCCAGCATCTCGACGTGAATGATGACCTGGGAAGGCGCGCCGCGCGGCTCGGTTTGAAAGCGCAAACCCAGCCAAGCCTGTCCCGCCTCGCGCTGCGAGTGGGTATGGGTCGCCGCCGTATCGGCGAAGACAAAGAGACAGTTCGATTGACCACGTGTGTCATTCAACCCGGCCACCAGGCTATGGGACTCCGTGTCCAGCATGGCTTCCAGCCGCTGGCGGCTGACGTAGTGCCCCGCCGGGCCGTACAAGCCGTCGCTGATGGCCATGTCATAAGCCGAGATTGATTTGGCCACGGTGCCGGCAGCTTTGCCTGCATGGAAGAACCAGCGGGCCACTTCCTGCCCGGCGCCGATCTCCGCGAAAGTACCGTACTTGCGCGCATCCTGATTGATTTTCAGGGCCTTCTGTTGAACGCTGCTGGATTCTTCCGCCATGTGATTCCAAATTAGCGCAAGGCACATAAAATTTTCGTAATTATTCACACTCCGCTGAGCGAAAGTTGCGCCACACATGGCAACCCGGTGATACACTAACATGACGATGGCCCGAAAAACTGATCATTCCGCGGAAGGGAAGCAATTGGGCGCGTTCTTCGGCAGGTCCGGATATGTGCGTATCCAGCAGACGGACCGCATGAAGGAAGGGCGCACGTATCACAAGGGGGAAGAGGTGCGGTTGATGGCTGGCTCGCAAGCCGAGCTGAAGACCATCCGCCGCCTGCTGCGCGCGGCGGAGTTCTCGCCGGGCAAACCGTTTCTCAAGCACGAGCGGTGGTGCCAGCCGCTCTATGGGCGCACGGAGGTGGCGCGGTTTCTGGAGCTGGTCGGCATGTCCGGCTATAAGAAAAAGGCTGCATCCACCTAACCGGGCTGACGTCGCGCTGGAGGACGTGGGGACTTCAACGGCGCGTGACTCGCCGCCGGTCGTGTCGACTGTTTCCGTCACGCTGGTAGCGTTGTACAATCAAGTCATGGCACGGGATGCAGCCGAGTTATTGAAAGAGGCTTTGGCACTGCCGGTCGAGGCACGGGCGGCGTTGGCGGGTTCTCTGCTGCAGAGCCTTGACACCGAGGCGGACGAGAACGCCGAGGAGGCCTGGCAGGAGGAGATCCTCAAGCGGCTGGGGGAGATCGATAGCGGGGCAGTCAGGCTGATTCCCTGGGATGAAGCTCGGCGGCGGTTGAAGGCGCGAATCCGCGCGTGAGTGACAAGCCAGTCAGCATGCACCCAGCCGCACTGGCAGAAGCCGAAGCGGCAATCGAGTGGTATCGCGGGCGAAGTGTAACGGCGGCCGACGGATTCCTCGATGAACTGACCAGGACGCTCGATTTAATCTCCAAACATCCAAGCTTGTTCCAACATTACCTGCTCGGCACTCAACGGGCGCTGCTCCGCCGGTATCCATACCTGGTCGTGTTCCGCGAAGCTGCAACTGAATTCGAGGTAATCGCGGTTGCCCATGGGCGGCGCCGGCCTGGCTATTGGCAGGACCGGCTTCAGTAACAGAGGATCTACAAATTGAAGTCCAGGCCCAATGTGAAGATCGTCTTTCCCTGGACGCGTTCTTCGTTGTAGCCTATGCGTGCCTATTGAATTGTTGTGAGCTGGTGGCGCGCCGGGATGCTCTTCACCCACGAGTTCATCTCGCCCTCGGTGCGGAGCAGGTCCTGCAGGGTAGTCTTGCCGAGCACGTCGTCCACTACCGATTGCACGGCGTGCCAGAGCGAGCGCACCGAGCAATCCACCGAGCGGGTGCAGACCTTGATCTGCCCGGCGTGCTCGTTGCAGAAATCCTTGGATTCGAACAGGCGGCCGCCGAGGCTGTCGATCACGTCGCCGATGACGATGTGATCGGCGGGCCGCGCGAGCGTGTAGCCGCCGGCCTTGCCGCGCGCACTGGTGATGAAGCCGCCCTTGCGCAGCATGCGCAGCAGCTTGGCAGTGTAGGCAGGCGACAGCGCTTCGGCGTGACTGATCTCGGGGATGGTCAGGCTTTCGTCCTTGCCCGCGAGGCCGATGCGCAGCAGGCAGCGCAATCCGTATTCTTCGTGCGAGCTGAGCTTCATCGCCGTCCCATCAGCCGATCGATCGGGATCACGTCTTCCATCCCCAGCAGCAGCTTGGCCTCCTTCGACATACGGCTCTTGTCCCACGGCGGATCGAAAGTCAGCTCGAGCTTCACGTTCTTGACGCCGGGCACCGCGCGCACCTTGCGCTCGACTTCGGCGGGCAGCGATCCGGCCACAGGGCAGTTGGGCGCGGTCAGGGTCATACGGATGTGGACCTCGCCCCCCCCCTGCACGTCGACGCCGTAGATCAGGCCGAGGTCCCAAATGTCCATGGGGATCTCCGGATCGAAGACGGTCTTGAGCGCGGCGATGATTTTGTCTTTCATTCGGTGGACACCACTTCGTTCTCGCCGGTGAGAGCGGATATCAGGGTATGCCACGCGAGCGTGGCGCACTTGACGCGCACGGGAAATTCGCGCACGCCTGAGAAGACGGCCAGCTTGCCGAGATTGGCCGCGGGCGGTTTCTCGGTGGTCAGCAGGTCGTGGAAGCGCTCCATCATCTGTACGGCCTCCGCGCGCGATTTGCCCTTGACGACTTCCGTCATCAGCGAAGCAGAGGCGGTCGAGATGGCGCAGCCCGCGCCTACGAAGCTGATGTCGCTCACCTTGTCGCCATCCATTTTGACGAACAGCTTCAGCTTGTCGCCGCACAGCGGATTGTAGCCCTCGACGTGACGAGTGGCATCGGCCAGCTCATGGAAATTGCGCGGGCGCTTGCTGTGGTCCAGGATCACTTCCTGATACAGATCGGCAAGCATTAGCCGAAAATCTCCTTGACTTTGTAGATGCCGGCGACTAGCGCGTCGATATCCTGCCTGGAGTTGTAGAAGGCTAGTGAGGCGCGGGTCGTAGCAGGCACGCCGAACCATTCGAGCACAGGCTGCGCGCAGTGGTGGCCCGTGCGGACAGCTACACCCTGGCGATCGAGAATCGTGCCGACATCGTGCGGATGCACGCCTTCCAGAACGAACGAGAGGATCGAAGCCTTCTCGCGCGCGGTGCCGATGAGGCGCAGGCCCGGAATGCGCTCGAGCTGCTCGGTGCCATAGCGCAGCAATTCGTGCTCGTAAGTGGCGATGCGATCCAGGCCGATTTCGTTCAGATAATCGACCGCCGCGCCGAGTCCGATGGTACCCGCGATGTTGGGCGTGCCGGCTTCGAATTTGTACGGCAGTTCGTTGTAGGTGGTCTTGGCGAAGGTGACCGTGCGAATCATATCGCCCCCCCCCTGATAGGGCGGCATCTTTTCGAGCAGCGCCGCCTTGCCGTAGAGGACGCCGATGCCGGTGGGTCCGAACATCTTGTGGCCGGACATTGCATAGAAGTCGCAATCGAGCGCCTGCACGTCGACCTTCATGTGGGCCACGGCCTGCGCGCCGTCGATGAAGACCAGCACACCGTGCCGGTGCGCGATGCGGGCGATCTCGGCGACCGGGTTGATGGTGCCAAGTGCGTTCGAGATGTGCACCATGGAAACCAGCTTGGTGCGCGGGCCCAGCAATTTTTCGTATTCATCGAGCAGCAATTCGCCGCGCTGGTTGATAGGCGCGATGCGCAGAACGGCGTTTTTCTCTTCGCAGAGGATCTGCCACGGGACGATGTTGGAGTGATGCTCCATGGCGGAGATCACGATTTCGTCGCCCGCCTGAATGTTGCGGCGGCCCCAGGTGTAAGCCACCAGATTGACGCCTTCGGTAGCGCCGCGCACGAAAATAATCTCGCGCCAATCGCCGGCGTTGAGGAAGCGCTGTATCTTGAGGCGCGCGGCTTCGTAGTGCGCGGTGGAGCGCTCGCTCAGCTCGTGGACGCCGCGGTGGATATTGGAATTATCCTCCTGGTAGAACTGGTTCATGGCGTCCAGAACCATTTGCGGCTTCTGAGTGGTGGCGGCGTTGTCGAGATACACCAGCGGCTTGTCATGCACGCGCTGGTTGAGCACGGGGAAATTATCGCGCGAGGTTTGTTCGGATAGAGTTTTAACCGCGAGTCCCATGGAGTTTCTCCAGCAAAAGCTGCTCCAACTTTTCGCGCAGCGGCGCGACTTTGATGCGATCGACGATGTCGCGCGCAAAGGCGACGATGAGCAGGTTGCGCGCTTCGGTGAGGCCGATGCCGCGCGACTGCAGATAGAACATTGCTTCCGCGTCTAACTGGCCGATGGTTGCGCCGTGCGTGCAGCGCACGTCGTCGGCGTGAATTTGCAATTCGGGCTTGGTATCGATGACGGCTTCTTCGGAAAGCACCAGGTTTTTGTTGGTCTGCTTGGCGTCGGTCTTCTGCGCGTCTTTGCGGACCAGGATTTTGCCGTTGAATACGGCGCTCGAGTGGCCGTCGAGAATACCTTTGTAGAGTTCGTGACTGGTGCCGTGCGGCTGGGCGTGATCGATGGCAGTGTGATTGTCGATGTGTTGCTCGCCATTGACCAGGTACAGGCCGTTGAGGGTGCATTCACAGCCTTCGGAGAGTACCGCGTTCACGTCGTTGCGGACCAGCGCGCCGCCGAAGGCTAGGGAGTGGGAGCGGAAGTTCGTGTCGCGGCCGAGCTGGATTTGGAGCGTCGAGACGTGATAGGCGCCGGGGGCGTCGGTTTGGAGTTTGTAGTGATCGATAACGGCGTGGTCGCCGGCAATTAGTTCGGTGACCGGGTTGGTGAAGTATGTGCCGCGACCTTTATAGGTTTCGACGATTGTGGCTTGGCTGTCGGCTTCCGCTACTACAAGGATTCGCGGGTGAGAGATGGTTGGGTGGCCATTGGCAGAGGATTCGATGACGATTTCGATGGGTTGTTCGATTACGGCGCCTTTGGCGATGTGGATAAAGAGGCCGTCTTCGAAGTTGGCGGTGTTTAGCGCTACGAAGGGATTCGTCTGAAAGCTCGCGTAGCGCGCGAGGTAGGGTTCTGCGGAGCCTTCAGATAACTTCGAGATTTTCAGGCCTTTAGTTTGCGCGGACATGAGTGTCCGCGCAG
>Ga0073928_10010870_pt1 | contig 10717 bp, 13 predicted proteins | sample PaiPotPPA55metaG_FD_76969 | JGI IMG/M metagenome (GOLD analysis project Ga0073928, IMG submission 76969) | Iron sulfur acid spring bacterial and archeal communities from Banff, Canada, to study Microbial Dark Matter (Phase II) - Paint Pots PPA... ...
CAAGCACGGTGCCGTGTGCAGCCTACGAAGTGCCGCCAGCGCCTACGAAGTGCCGCCAGCGCCTCAGGAGCCACTCAGGAGCGTTCGCTATCCCTTCGCCATCCCTTTGCCCTACATTCGCCCACGGAGCCGCCCGTGCCGCCCTACGGTATTAATACACAAACATGAAGGCTATATTTTATACAGCAGATCGTGCCGCCCTGTTGCCCTGCCGTTCGCCCTGTTCGCCCCTTAACACTCTCCACGGTGCCCGCACGATTTGGGTGGCTCCTGAATCGGGAGTCGTGGGCAGGTTATTGATGAACTCCATCAAGTCAGGTGTGGGCTTGAACCATTCAGAATGCGACCACGATGCCTTGAACCGCTCGTGGAGTTCCTGTTCAAGAATATCACCTTCCATAGTCTTTAGGCAGACCAAGGGGTCTGAACTCTGAAGACTCCGCATACGGAAGCGAAGGTCTTCAGTTGTTCTGCCTATCTTGATGTTCTTAGTGATTGTGCCTTGGATAAAATAGATGATTATCGCCCGTTCCGAACAACTGCATCCATAGGTGAAGACCCGCCTGTGCAGTGCTCTTTGATGATTGCCCGAATTCATTAGGATTGCCCAAATTGCTCGATTTGCATGAGGCGAAGATAGGGCGAAAGGTTGCACTCAAATTGACAATGATGTGACGGGTTGTCAATCGGGTTGTCATTCCTCTTCCGAATACCAACAGATGTCCGCCCATCGGTTCTCGGGGACGGATGTCAGTAGTCTCGCTCGTTCTCCTATCCGCCGATATGCCACCTTTGAAGCCTTGTCCTCTATCGTTACTCCGTTCTGTAATCCTGCCTTCGCTAAATTTCGAATTGCTCGATCTTCCCACAGCGGAGACTTCCGTCTGCGGTCGGCTCTCTCGGGGATTTGAACCTTGACCGTCGCCCCACCGAGTTTCACCAGATGAGCCTCAACCACAGCAACGGGAATCCTCAACACACGGTATCGCCGCTTGCTCCGTGTCTCGCTGGTGCCGAGGTCAATGACGCCTTTGACCTTCTGAAAACGACGGACGACAGTCTCCTGAGAGACTTGAAGAATTTCAGCCACTTGCGATACTGTCAGCAGCGTCAAGCCTGTCATATCTTGCCCCACGTCGCAGTGATGGATGCATCCAACCTGTCCTGTTGAGCAATGACCCAAGGTGCATAGGACTTCTGAGTCGTCTTGATACTTGAATGCCCTAAGGCTTTGCTGACTGCTTCAAGCGGCATTCCAGCAGATAACCATTCAACCGCCGCCGTATCCCGTAGGCAGTGGGGAGTGAAGTCAGTCTCCTTTCCAAACGTCGTTCGGAACAACAACCTCAAGTCATGCTGCCAGTTCGTGACTGCGGATTGTTCCAGCCCGTTACCGTTCCAGAAGATATATCTCGGGTTGCCATTCAAGCCCTTGCCAGAGACGACCTCCTTCGCAACGTCGGGCGGGAGCAGAACGGAAACGTGCGTCCCCGTCTTCTGCCGACTGGTCACAACCCGATAAGTTTTATGTTTCACATCGTGCACTAATTCACTACGCTCCAGCGTGACCGCATCCCGAATGGCAAGCGCAGAATGGCGCATCAACTGAATCAATGCGTGGACACGAGCGGCTTTCTCTGCTGGGAATATCTCACTGATTGTGCCGAGAAGTTTCTTGTACTCCACCTGCGACAGCGGCATCGTAGGCGGCTCATCCACTTTGATTGACGACAACTTGGGAATGCGATCAATCCAGTTGGAGTCGTAGCAGAAACGCAAGAAGTTTCTCAACCTTGCCTGAACCATTTGTCGGGTTGCCGATGACGGATATATGGCATCCCACGTCTCCCGATATTTGATAAGGCACTCTCTGTCAATCTCATTCGGGAAGAATCTTGATTGAGCGAAAACAAAATCACTGAACCTCTGCAACTCTCGCTCGTATTTCTTCAAGACACCACCCTTCAATCCGCCCTGTTTCCGTTCAAGCAGGAATAGTTCAATGGCACTGGTAATCGTCTTGCGGTCATCGGGGGCAATCGCCTTAGGCTTTCCGCCTCCCTCGAACTGCTTTTCCAACTCCCGCTTTTTTTCCTCAGCCTGTCCCCATGAGCGGGTTTCCGCAGAACGGCGATACTGCTTGCCATCGTGACTCCAACGGAGATGTTTTACACACGAGCATTTTCTCCATGTCTCGTCGCCGAGATATTTGCAGTCACCAGTGTGTCTAACGAAAATTGCTATGCTTGGAATCATGATGCCCCCAAAGTTTTTACAGAGGATAGGATAGCACAACTTTAGCACAATTCCGAGACATCTTTGGTAACACATAAGAAAACCCGCTGTTTATGCGGGTCTTAGAGGGTTTATTTTTGTGGACGTGGGTCACGAACGGAGCCGCGCATGAAAGCCGGTGTTTGGCACGGCAGGAAGGACGTGCGCATCGAGGGTGTGCCCGATCCACCTCCTCCGCCTCCGGGACAAATTCAAGTCGAGGTCGCTTGGTGCGGCATCTGTGGCACTGACCTTCATGAGTATTTGGGCGGCCCGCTCCACATTCCCTTTCACCAACCTCATCCACTCACTGGCGTCAGCGCGCCTGTAATCCTCGGTCACGAGATGTGCGGCCGCGTCGTGGACATCGGCGATGGCGTTGAGAATTTCTCAGTCGGAGACAGGATCGCCGCCTGTCCAATCATTGGCTGTGGCAAATGCCGTTGGTGCCAATCTGGTTCGATGGGTCAGTGCGACAAAGTTGCTTTCTTGGGTCTGTCCTGGTCAGGTGGGGCACTGGCAGAACGGGTCAATCTTTTCACTTATCAGTGCTTCCATTTGCCAGACAAAATCACCGACGAAGCTGGCGCTTTAGTAGAGCCATTCTCTGCAACAGTTCGCGCGGTTGAGCGAGGGCATTGCGGTCCGGACGATAAGTTGGCTATCATCGGCGCCGGTCCGATCGGCCTAATGGCATTGATGGCCGCCCGCATTAGCGGAGTCAAGAACATCACTGTAGTCGAAATCGCCGAAAGACGGATCAAGGCAGCTGAACTTTGCGGCGCCGCAGCAGTAATCAATCCAAACCGAGAGGATCCAGAGAAACGCGCTCTCGAAATGACTGATGGTCGCGGTTTCGATGTCGTCATGGAATGCGCCGGCCTGCAGAAAACAGCTCTTATGGCTGCAAGGATGACCCGGACCCGTGGACGTGTTGTGGTTCTGGGTGTCTTCGAAGCGCCTGCCCCGGTTGATCTGACTGATCTTGTGTTTCGAGAAAAAGATATAACCGGAAGCTTGGGCGGATACGGTGTGTATCCCGAAACCATTTCCATGATGACCGATCCCCGATTTCGCAGTGACGTTCTGATCACCGATCGCATTGGTTTAGATGCTCTTGTAGAGGAGGGCTACAACGGTCTGCTGCACGAGACCAGCAAGCACGTGAAAATCGTCGTTCAGCCAACCTGTTAGAGAGTTATGAAAACCATCCCTTGCGCAAGCTCAGGCGGGCGAGTAAAACCTGCTACGCGGGAATCATCACCCCCTTCATTACCGGTGCCTTAGTGAGAGCACTCGTAATTAAGAGGCCTGGGCAGGCGGAGATAGAGTCCCACTAGCGTCACTCGGGGACAATCACCAAGGTGTCAGGAATTGCCACATCTCCGGCTTGTCAACTTCACGGGAACATGACGGTGACTCCTCTCTTCAGCCCATGCGGGCAAGCCTCGCCCGCATGGGTCGTCTAAGCAAAGTGGAATTGCTTGTTGGGAAGAGACGGCCGGTTGACACCGCCCCGCAGGCTAGAACGACTGTGAGAACCGGGCTTCCAGGAATTCACCCAGCTTCGCCGTCGCCTTGAATTGTGGGATGGGATCTAGCTCTTTGAATGCAGACGTAAACGCGTTGGAAAGACTCCAGATCGTTCGCGGCCGGAATTCCTCGTACTTCGGCTCGAAGTAGAGGTCATGCACGCTGCGGGCAAGGTGCTTTGGAGCTTCCAGTCCGCCCTCGATAAATGCCTCGTAGATGACCACCTTGGCGGTAACGTCCGTCAATTCACTTTTCTGCCAGGCCTCCACCTGCTTTCGCATCGGCTCGAAGTTTCGCTGCATCCGATCTACGCCAACTGAAATACAGTCGATGAGCGAGAACGACTTCGAGTGTTTTGCCAGCACGGGGGTGAAGACACCGGTGCTCTTCAAGACTATGTTGTCAGGGAGTAACTACCAAGGAGGCGAAAGTCGGACTCCGGTGACAGGGCAGCGTTCTAACCGAACCGCTTCCGTGTCCGCCTAGTAGTCATTGAAGACCTGTCCCGCGATCCCGAGGACGGACGTCCGAGCCTCTCTGCGATATGCTGAGCACATAAATTCCGGTATTGCCCAGCGGCCAAAAGCCAAGCCGTGCCCAGTACGATCTTAGCTTCCGCAGTGCCTCATCTTTTCCAACCTTCGGCGTTTCGAGCCTTTTCAGCGTCTCTTGATCGCTCGCAACAGCCGGAGTGAACTGCAGCGGCCAAGGAGTGCACGCTATCAGTCCGCATCCCATTCCAAACACGTCGATAGCACGCTGAACAGCGGATGCGCCGATTCCTAGCCCCCGGAACTTCGGATATAGCTCGACGCAGTCGATGATCAGCAGATCCAGGCCTACCACTTCGTACTCGTCTTGCACTTCTTCTTTTAAATAGCCGGTTTCCGGGTCAAACAGACGTTCCCAATATTCTGAGATGTCGCCCGAGATGCCATCTCCGAGCCTTGCCGCACTGATGCCATGGTCCAATGCTGCCCCGAACTGAACCAACGACGCTCTAAGGTAGCCCGCTTCCTCCTCGTCTCCGTCTTCCTCGGGTTGGGCAGAAATCGTGCCCAGAATGGAATGGACGAAATCTGTGTCAACAGAGTCGCGCAGCACAGCACGGACCACGAACTCAATGCGCGCAACGATATTTGCATTGGATTCAGTCTGTTTCCTGTTAACCATGCATGCATTTTCACGTTGCATAATCGGCCTCCTACCCCACCTTCCTTAACTTCCGATGCACTCGTTGTACAACGCTTTCCGGGATCCGCAGTGTGGTATAGCCGCGCTTAAACCGGGTCTCACCGCTCTCCCACTTGATCACCCCAGGTTCGTCGCTGAAGATACGCCGGATTGTTCGTTCGCTTAAGCCCCACCGTTCAGCTACCTCACTCACGCAATAGTGCCGTTCAAATGCCACACTGGCGGGCATCACCGGTTTGCCTGGATGAGGAAAACTGGGCTGGGTCGAGGGTTCTGTTGCCATATCGCACCATGTTTGTTGTATGTAGAACGGGATTGAAAGTCTGTCAAACGGGTACGCACCGGAAAGTGCGATACATTTGCGTTGGGGCAGCGGGAGAGAGTTGGGCTGAGTTTGACGTTTTGGAGGAGCACGGCCCTGATAAAGGCGGGTATCGGGACCGAATGTAAGGAGGAGACGGGTACTGGGCGAGGCCCGAGGCACATAGGGGGATGGCAGATGAATGGACTAGGAACGCGCTGCACGTCTGACGATTTTGCCCGCGCGCCGATCCCCGATGTTGACCACCGGGGCAACACCATTCATTCCCATCGTCGACCATGCGGTACGCACACTCGTTGCCAGTCTCTGCTGTCGCTCGAGAACCCAAGGGGCGTAGTGCTTCTGAGTGATCAGCACGCTCGAGTGACCTAGCAAACGGGAGACTTCTTCGAGCGGCATGCCTGCCAATAGATACTCCACCGCAAATGTGTCCCGGAACATGTGGAGGTGCGCTGGCTTCGGCTGGTCGTCACTCTCATGGAAGAGTTTCGGATGCTTCTCGCCAGCCTTGCCGAGAATCTTCCCAAAGATCTTGATCCAGTTCGAAACCTCGCTCTTGCGCTTGCTGCGTCCGCTCCAAAAGAAATGGTTGGAGTGTGTGTAGGCGCTCGGAGGGACGCCTCGCAGTTCCTCGGCCACATCGTGCGGCAGAAGTCCATAGACCGGCGAGCTTGCTTTGCCCTTCACCTTCTTCTGGTAGAGGAATAGAGAATCGTCGTTGCGCAGCTTGTCTCGGGAAAGGCAGGCTGCGTCGCCAGCGCGCAGTCCGCTCCAACGAAGAAGCTTCAAATAAGCGCGCGCTCGGCGAGAGCTAACGGTATCACCGGTATTCTTACTGTCGCGATTGTCGTAGCAATATGTCGCCTCAATCAGCGCATCATATTGCTCGCGGGTGAAAGGCTGCGTTTCGTCCTGCTCCGGGGCGACCTTTTTGATTCTCCTTGCGGGATTCTCTTTCATCCACCCTTGTTCCACGCAGAAGAAAAAGAACGTGATGACCCGCTGATGCTGGTTGTGCCGCGTGGTCGGTGCGCCGGGCCAGGAGTAAATCCACCGCCGCATGGTCTCGACGTCCAGATCCGACAGACGCGCAACCGGAGGCTTCTGCTCCGCACACCAGTTCAACAGTCGATCTTCCAGAGTAAGCCGGTATTTCGCCCTCGTGGCTTCTTCACGGTTCAATCGTTGCACTTCCTCCATGAACAGCGCAACGGCATCCGCGATGGGCACTTCCCTGGCTTCGCTGCGCCGCACTTTCGCCTCCAGCGTGCGCTGAAGTGCCTTCACCGGACTCCAGGAATCGCGGATCTCCTGCGCTCTCTCCTCCGCTTTCTCCCAACTGCGTGTTTTTGCGCTAACCTGCCGTGAAGTGTTCTCTTTGTAAACGTACAGGTACTTCATGCAGTGACACCGCTTCCAGTACGGCTCGCCGTTTTTCGGGCAGGACGCTTTGTGGCGTGCGTAGACGGTAACGGTTTGAGTGGAAAGCGAGATCGGCGGATGGCTGCCCGGCTCGCCTTCTAGGCCAATCGGATGAGACTCCATCAACGAAACTCCACAGACTGAGCTTGAAGAGCAGCCATTTGTAGCGCGAAGACCAAAATCTGGCAAATTGGCGCGCGCCTCGGCCGCTCTCTTGTCGAGAGTCTAGCAGAAGTTTCATTCAGTTTTCATTCAGTTTGGAGAGGAGGTCTGTGGAAGTGTTGATTTTGTGGAGCTTAGGTTTGGTTGCGGGGGGTGGATTTGAACCACCGACCTTTGGGTTATGAGTTCAAAGGGAAACTGATACGAAAAAACTTACAAGCGCACGGATGACACCTAAGCACCTGTAAGTTTCTGCAAGAAACGCGTCGCAGTCCCTCGTTTAGTCCCTCGTTTTTCGTCCCGCTCGTTGGGTTCAGCACCCAACCATCGCTTCATCCTTCGCACGATGCCTCTCAAATTCTGAACGTGTTACGCCTGAAAAGAATGGCGCAGCTCAGTGCATACGGAGCTAGCAGACTGATTCACTTTTCTCAAGTTCCTGAACGATGGTTCTCCAAGATTCTCACGTGACCTTGGCAAGCGAGTAGCTCGTGCTGCGTCCACCTTCGAGATTTCGCACTAGGATGCCGCGTTCAACAAGTGCGGCGATGTCACGCAACGCAGTGTCGTGTGAACATTTCGCGAGCTTCCCGTATTTCATAGTAGTGAGCTTTCCCTCGAAGCCATCGAGCAATCGGTTAACAACAAGCCGCTGTCGTTCATTTAGCAGAGCGTCCCCAAAGGTCTCCCAAAAGTGCGCTTTGGAAAGCACAGTTCCTAGCGTAGCTTGTGCTCCGTCGATGGCACGGCCTAGACATTGCAAGAACCAATCCATCCATGGCGTGATGTCCATTGGGACGCGCCCTTGTGCGCCCTTGTGCATGCACGTCGCCTGTTGAGCGACGATGTTCTCGTTGAAGTGTTTTGCCAGTCCCTTGCCAATGCCGATGGCAAGGGCACACATCTGCCGGGGTGACGCGTAGAACAGAACCACTTCATTGGCGCCGTGACGCACGGTCTTCAACTCCGGTGGTTTCGCGCCGGGATTCTTAACCCGCACCACGGAGTAGATAGTTCTTTCGGTGTTTTCAATGACATCGATCGTACCCCATTCTGGCCGGAGCAGGTGTCCGTACATCTTCACAAGGTCGGGTACGATGAACTCCCCGAAATCTTCGAGCACCTCAGCGACCGGTAGGCCTGTCATCGAAGATGCCGCCACAACCAGGGCCACCACTTCAGCGTCTGGGTACTCCCGAATGGCGAGATAGATCTTAGTTTCTTCAGCAGTGCCTGCCAAGTGCCTTTGCCGTGCTTTGTTTCGGCATACTTCTGCAATTCCGCAAAAATTAGACCGTGCATTTCAGCACCTCAGCTCTGGAACGTTGGGGCCTACAGGGAAGAATCCATTCTAGCCGAATGCGGTTCTGCGTCACGTCACACTGCGCGCCATCTTTCAGGATTGCGGACGGAGGCTCGTGTCCCTCGAACACGCCATATTCTGAAATAAGACATCATCGGCATCGCAGTGGTAACAGTGAACACTTTGCACCTATGCAGTACGTGTATGGCGCTGCACGCTGGAAAAATCAGCGCACGTTGGACGAACCAATCTCCCAACAGAAGATAGTTCCGCCGCGAACAGACGAGGTCACGGCAACCCTCTGGCGCGAAGACCCCAGATAACGAGCCCCGAGGAGGCGACTATTGTGACGCCAACAGTGAGGAATCCAATCGTGATAAGGTTTTCTTGCCAGGACTGGCCACTGTGACCCGCTCCTGTGATTGGAGAAAGGGCGGCAGTACCAAAAATCGCTGCGAGCGTGGTTACGAGCCAGTTCCCATAGGTCCCGTAAAGCGCAGTCCAGTACGCGATAACCTTTGGCGGCCCCGGCAGTCTCACCTGGGTCCAGGCGGCGCCGAGGGCGACTAGGAACGTACCGTTCATCACACCTTCCAGGTGCGCGGCAAGTCCCATGCGCATGTTGGCAAAATGGGTTTCGGCGAAGCCCGTTAGAAGCCCGAGTAGGAACAGGCACATGCCATGCCACATCAGACGTCGATTGGTACCTTCCATGCCGATTCTCCTCTCACCCACTAGAAGTGTTGCCGGACGAAAGTAGGCTGCGTACCAGGCGTTTCTGAGGCCAAATTATAGCTCCACAACGATGCAGCCCCCACAAGTCGGCTGACCGGAGGAGCAGGTCCACGCTGTCATTGAATACGACCTTCCCAGCCCGTTGATCTTCAAAGTAACCATGTCTCGCCAATCAGAGCTACAATGTCCACCGCATAACCATTGAGGCCATGAGGCGAATTTCGATCCAATCGTCACAGCAATCTACATCGCAAGCCCGATGCCATCGTCGTCCACGCCAGTCTCGAAAGGAGCAGAAGGTCGTGAAATCACTGAGAACCTTTGCAATCGTGATTGCATTGTTGGCAGTCTGCGGTGTCTGTTTCTCACAAACTGACCCTAAGAAAGTCCCTCAACCGCCGACAGCAGAACTAGCCAAGTTCGATCCATTCTTGGGGAAATATCAGGTGTCCGGGGATTTCGCGAATTTGCAATGGACGGGCACCTTGGAACTCAAGGCGGCCATTAAGGGTTGGTATATCGAACAAGTGATTCTGGTCAAGACGGAAGGCATCGATCGTGAGTTCCGGATATTGGCGACCTGGGATAAGAACGCTCGGAAATATCGTTTATGGGGATTTCAAACCCTTCCAATCATGCCAGACAATGGGGGAGAGATTCGCTTTGGGGGCGACGAAATGATCACCGAGTGGGCCTCGGTCAGGCCGGACGGAAGCCAAGTCACATCCTCCAACTGCTATAAATTCGTCTCCAAGGACGAGTTGGAGATCGTGTCGTTCAGGCAAGTCGGAAATGGGCAGAAGGAACAGGTTGGGTTTCTTAAAGGAAAGCGAATGCCAAACGCAGAAGGAGGGGCGGCGAGCACCCCCCAGGAATCATCTGTGAACTCAATGGCAATGTCAGAACCAGAATCTCAGCTCCATGAAGTCATGGCCGAGCGCCGTAAGGCCGCAGTCGAAGGCGACACGGAGAAGATCGCCAGCTTAATGACTGAGCAATATCTGCAGACTGACATCAACGGATATGTCCAGGACAAGAACACCTGGCTCAGCGAGTACTTCAAGCCGCTGGCCGAACTGATCAAAGCGGGCAAGTTCCGCTGGGAAGTCTATGAGCAGAAGGACGTTCAGCTTCATATTTACGGGGATAGTGCAGTTGTGATTGGCAGGCTAGAGGCAAAAGGCAGCGGCGCGCATGCCGACCGCGACCGTCACACCTGGGTGGCCGACCCAAATGCCACGTTCAGCGCGACGCTAAGCTTCACTCATCTCTACGTCAGGCGCAATGGCAAGTGGCTGCTGGCAGCACTACAAAATTCTGTTCCCCTTCCACCGGTCGGCAAATAACTCAGATCGGCTGAATCGCAGTCGGGGGCTGCCGTCGCTCTGGCGATTGCGCACGGATGACGGCAAACCGGAAGTTACCGGAAGTAATTACTGCCGTGAACGTGTGAACGCATTACACCCATGCCCAGAATTCCTGGTGCAGCTTGGATTAGAAAACTACCCATTTCTAACGCCATGTGTAGAAATCAAGAAGGCCAATCTTTACGGGGTCTCCACGGGAGCAATTCTGGGCAGGTTTTCTAAAGCCGCTGCTGTAAACGTGACGCGGTTCACAAACGCTCTTCGCGGAAACCAGCGGATGATCTCCGCGAAGCCGACGCATTATAAAAGGGCGCCCCTTTGAGGTAGGTTTTGAGTGTGAAGCAGAACTCTACCGAAAGGAGCACCCGTATGGACATTAAGTATATCGGCATGGACGTGCACAAA
>Ga0073928_10010871_pt1 | contig 10717 bp, 13 predicted proteins | sample PaiPotPPA55metaG_FD_76969 | JGI IMG/M metagenome (GOLD analysis project Ga0073928, IMG submission 76969) | Iron sulfur acid spring bacterial and archeal communities from Banff, Canada, to study Microbial Dark Matter (Phase II) - Paint Pots PPA... ...
ACAAGTACTCGAAGACACCACCCTACCGGAGCGTAACGCGGCTGGATTCACACGGTATTCCCCGGGTTTGGGGCCGAGTTACCGGAATCGTCTATAGACCTGGTTTCGTTGCGATGTATGGGCTTAATAATTTAGGTCTCTATTCGCAAAGTGGAGATCAGGCGCACCTGAAGGTCTTCCTAAATCAAGTCGATTGGCTTGAGGCACATCGTTGAAATGTTGAAATTGCGGCCTGTGCGCCGGGCGCACACATGCCTCAGTGAAGGGCGGGAGCCCGTCAGCAGAGCCCTTGCTCAAGTGCTCGGTACGACGAAAGAGTTCTCAATACACTAGAGAGATACTTGTCAGGACGTCATACCTTGAACAGTCGTGAGCCTTCACGGTTTTTGTAGTTTCGCTTCCTGACGTTCTGCAGAATCTTGCTTGGCTCGTTCGCAATCCTGCTCCTGTCGGACAAGAAGCGTTTTGACGTGGCTGTTAATCTTGCTCAGTACCCAGAAAATCGAGAGAAGCAGAACAGCGATCACGAACAACAAGAATTGGACGGACATTTTTCCTTTTCGAGCCGCAGATGTTAAGGCATTCTACTCCCCGGGGGAGGGACATGTCTCTGACGACCGCCACAGCGCGGCGTCGTATGGGCTAACGATGCACGCGGAAAGGCTGAAGGGCACCCGGCCTCTTCGGAGCAAGCTTCTCGAGCGCAATCCTCACGGACGCTCTTCTCCTCGGGGCCAACCTCAGCCAGACCAATTTCGACCGCACCGACGTTGCCAATGCAACCTACGACTTGGCGGTCCCTGGAAACAACGATCTGAGTTCCATGAATAGGGTTGGACAGTTGGACAGAGGCAAACACGTCAATCAGCGGAGAACGACTTCGCTCTCAGCCAGGCGTTGCGGATCTTCTCGGCCCACGTTCTGCCACGCACGCTCGTCAAGCTGTGGGACGTCATCGAGCCGACCGCTCGGTCAAGACCCTGCTGCTCCGGCGAATGCCGACTCACTTTTTGGGGCGGCCTTGCGCCGCTCCGCTCCTCCGCTTAACGCATTCAGAATTCTCGACACTCGACACCTTTGCTAGAAGCGGCAAAAGGTAGCTTGCCGGCAGGAAGGCCCAACGTTGCTTAAGGGCGTTAGGATCTTGCATTTCCGCGTTGAAGAAATGAAGAACAATCGGCCCCTTCCACCTGATAGGGCTTTGGCCGCATGAACTCGACCATAACGATTTCCAGCGATGGCATGGACCTACTCCCGGATTCCTCGAAGAACCCCGTAAAGCGGCAGTCGGGATACCACCCGATATCCTTGCCGAAAGGCAAGTCGTACCGAAACATCCTCTCGAAGTTCTGCTCGGTCACAAGGCTGAGCAAATTGCCGTCGAACCGCTCGCTGGCATCGTCCATTCCCATCGGAAGTATATCCGGTAGCAGCCACTCGCCTGGCAGCAGGCCGCAATGCCAACGTCAGCTGCCGGTTCGGTACTCTGCGCTGTCTTTTTCCGGGAAAAGCCCCCTATGGCAAAGGCGGCAGTATGTCGCAGCTCGCGCCCGACGCCGTTCTATTCTATCCAGGCGTCGGAACGTCGGAAGGCAGGGGCCCGGTTAACATCAGAAACCGGCGACCTCCTTCCGGACGTTCGTAGATCTCTGCATGACACTGTCAACAGTCGCGCGTGGTTCCTGCTTCTGCTCCGCCGTTCCGAGAGGGGAAGCTCCGTTCTTTAACATGGCATTCACATTCCGGTACTACGATGTGCGGATGCCGCAGGACCCTTTACACATCGAAGACGTCAGCGGGACACCGTCAGGCCAGCGCATGCTGCGCTTGCGTGGTCCGATCGTTCTCACCAACTTCTTTGAGTTCCAGTCGATGGTACGCGGCAACACTTCCCGGCACCTTATCTTGGATCTCACCGCTGTTCCCTACATCGATTCTGCAGGCATCGGAGCGTTGGTAGGAGCTTACGTGAACCATCAGAAGGACGGCCGCAGCCTTGCGTTGGTAGGAGTTACCCAGCGCGTTCGCGACGCCATGGAGGTAACCCGGGTCGAGCAGTTCTTCCATTTCCACGACACCGTGGAATCGGCGCAAGGCACACCAGGGAAGCCCTAGACCGGGATTGGCATCCTGCTCCTGCGGTGCGCTCGGCGCGGTTTTCCGGTTGCGACCCCCCGCGAGAAGATGCCAAGGAGCGCCTATAGAATTGCAGTTTTAGCCCACGGGGAAGTAACCCTCTGGAGGACATTTCATGAGCATGCCTGCTCTTGCATCGATCGGTGATCACGGGGTGCTGAACACTCCCTTGTCGAAGGATCTGTCGGATGTCTGGATCGATCGCGATCTCAGTTGGCTGAACTTCAATAAGCGCGTTCTTGCCGAGGCTCTCGACGAGCGTACGCCGTTGCTCGAAAAAGCAAAGTTTCTCGCGATCTTCACCTCCAATCTCGACGAGTTTTTCATGAAACGTGTGTCGGTGCTGCGGCATGGGTCTGCCGAGCGACAATCCGCGTTGCTACAGGAATTACGGGAGAAGTTGCTCCCTATGCTTTGTGAGCAAGCCGACTGTTATCGCAAAACCCTGGTTCCCGGTTTGGCACAGCACGGAGTTCTGCTGCGCCGCTGGAACGAACTGACATCGCGTCAACAGGAGGAAGCCAGCGACCACTTCGACTCCAGCATTTCCGCGGCTCTCACGCCGCTTGTCATCGATCCCGAGCATCCATTTCCCTTTTTGTCGAATCTGTCCACGTCTCTGACCTTCCGTTTGCAGGATCCGGAACGCGCCGATTTCATGTACGCGCGGGTGAAGGTTCCCGCTGTGCTCAAGAACTGGGTGTCTCTAGTCACCGATCTGGAGGCGGGTCAGAAACTGTTCGTTCCGCTCCATGAAGTAATCGGCGGCAACATTCAGAAACTCTATGGCGGGATGACGATAAGCGGCATGAGCGTACTGCGGATTACCCGGGACGCCGAGGTGGAGATTGACGATGATTCCGTGGGGGAGATTCGCGAGTTAGTACAGGAACAGATTCGTCAACGCCGCTATGAGCCCATCGTTCGCCTCGAATTTGGCCCAGGCGCCGATCCGGCTATCAAGGAGACCATGCGCGAGCGCTTCCAACTCTCGCCTTCCGATGTGTATGACATGGCCGAGGAGGTCGACTACACCACGCTGTTTGAGATTGCCGGCTTGCCTCTTCCTGAACTACGCGATCGCCCTTGGACTCCCCTTCAACATCCATTGCTTCCGGAAGCTGGGACCGGAATCTTCGCCGCGATTCAGGCTGGTGACGTTCTGCTCCATCACCCCTATGACAGCTTCGACGGGAGCGTAGAACACTTCATCAGTACTGCTGCCGATGACCCTCAAACCGTCTCCATCAAGATGACCGCTTACCGCATTGGCGACGATACACCGTTTGTTAAATCACTCATCAAGGCCGCAGAGCATGGCAAGCAGGTCGCCTGCGTGATGGAAATCAAGGCCCGCTTCGACGAGGAGCGCAACCTGCACTGGGCCGCGGAACTGGAGCGTGTCGGTGCCCACGTTACATTCGGCGTAGCCGGGCTCAAGACACACGCCAAAGTTGCCCTGGTTGTGCGTAGAGAAGGAAGCGGTCTGCGCTCCTATATCCACCTTGGTACCGGCAACTACCATGTGAAGACCGCTCGCCTTTACGCTGACATTGGGTTACTTACGTGCGACCCGGTGCTCACCCATGACGTGGTCAACCTTTTCCACTACCTCACCGGCCATGCCCGCGCTCCGAAGTGCTCCGCCCTCTTGGTGGCCCCCAAGACGATGCGGCCGCATCTGCTGGAACTGATCGGCCGGGAGGTGGAGAATCATCGCTCCGGCCGCCCGGCTCGAATCGTCGCCAAGATGAACCAGCTGGAAGATCCGCACATGATCCAGGCTTTGTGTGACGCTTCCCAGGCTGGCGTCCCGATCGACCTGATTATTCGCGGCTTTTGCTGCCTGCGGCCGGGAGTTCCGGGCCGAACCGAAACTGTGCGCGTTCGATCGATTATCGGACGTTTCCTCGAACACTCACGAATCTTTCATTTTGCGAATGGCCAGGAGAATCCAGTCGCAGGTGAATTCTTTATCGGTTCGGCAGACTGGATGTACCGAAACCTTTCCAAGCGGATTGAGGTGATCACTCCCATACTCGCCCCCGGCCCCAAGGAGAAACTTTGGGAAATCCTCGACATTGGTCTTCGCGATCGCCGACAGGCGTGGGTTCTCAGAAGCGACGGTGCGTATTCGCAGTTGCGGCCAGACGGAGACTCAGACGGTCCAGAGAAGCTCGGCACCCATCAAACGCTAACCGATCTAACGCGTCTTCGTGCCTGCCCTTAGTGCTATCAGTGCTGTCGTGTTGTCTTGACATTGTCGGGCAGAAGCGTGACTCTCAAATTTAAGATCGATCTATGCCATCGCACACCACACGTACCGAGAGGCTCGACCTGCGGCTTACCCGTCATGCGAAGCGCGCCTTGCAGGCGGCAGCGGCGGTGGCTCACCGTTCGGTCAGCGAGTTCGTCCTCGAGAGCGCCTTAGCGCGGGCTGACGAAGCCCTTGCCGACCGGCGGGCGTTTGGGCTTGACGCCGCCCAGTGGAAAGCCTTCCTGGCCGCACTCGATGCTCCTCCCCGCCCCCAGCCCCACCTTGAGCGGCTCCTGAAAGAACCGGGATTCTTCGATACCAGATCGCGTCAGTGAACCAAGCTCGTCGTGTTGAAAAGCTCCGCGCCGATCACCCAATTGAGAGCTTTGACTGCGGCAGGGAAGCGCTAAACCGATATCTGCTGCGCTATGCATGGCAAAATCAGCTGGCAGGTGCAGCGAAGACTTATGTTGGGCTCGCGAGCGAGGCCGTCGTCGGCTATTGCACGCTTGCCGTGGGTACGTCACAAGAGAGAACGCGCCCGAGCGTCTGACCAAAGGGCTGGCGCGCCTCGCCGTCACCGCTGGCAGGGTCAGGGTGCGGGCAATGCGTTTTTAAATTTAAAGGATGCAATGCTGCGTACACTGCAGGCGGCTGATATCGCTGGCATACGCGCTTTCGCGGTGCATGCGAAGGACGATGAAGCACGTCGCTTTTATCTGAAATTCGATTTCATCCCCTCCCCTTCCGATCCGATGCATCTCTTCGTGCTTCTCAAGGAGGTGCGGCGGATCGTCTCCGGGCCCGAGTAGTCTGAATAATCCGATTGATTGCCTTCTGGGTTAGGCGCGCGCTCCCGTTTTCCTGAGATTCCTTATCGATCTGTGGCTCTCGAAAACATCGATCTATTTGAGAGAATGAGAGTTAGTCCGATTGGGTTCTCTCTCGCGGTACGCAATGTTCTCAATGCTCTTGCGACACTGGTTGCTACTCAACCTTCGATCTTGCGTTCGCCATCACTGAGACCTTCAGGTCAGCTTCGGTTGGCTCCTGCACTCGCAACCACTTCAACGATTCGTTGTACCACTCAACCCGTTCGCTCACTGACGTCTGCAGGTAACGGCGTTCTCTGATGAACTGCTCGAACTTGCTCATGTGCGTCCTCCAAGGAAGGGATGCTTTGAAGAAAGTTGTCGGGGCGTGAGCAGCCGCGTTGGCGGCTGCGGCGCAACACCAACACGAATGGCGGCAAGGACTTCCGAGGAATGATTGGTCGGCCCTAAGAGGACGATTTTCGAACTTTTCTGCTGTCTCCGCCTGAGCCCGCTCAGAGTTAGCTTGAGTTGGCTCTTGGAGGTCCTGATCCGGGCTATAATGCCGGCACCCTGGGGCGGCTTCAAACTGGAAATCCCGTATTCATCCTGCAATGAAGCGCTGTATAGGTGTCGACTGAAGGAGGTATTGACATGTCCAAGGCCGTCTGGGCGTTCTCCGCGAATTCACCGGCGAAGACTTGCGAGGACGCGAAGTTCTTAGGGGACGGAACAAAGCTGTTGACGTATCCGGGAGTCCCGTCCGACCAAGGACAACCAGGGTGGGATATTGGTCTCGGCTTCAACACTTTCGCCGATTTGACAGAGAAGCTAAACAAGCTGAATAAGCTACATGGCGCCTTTAGCCGCTTGGCCATTGATCTTCATGGTAGCCCGGGCGCCGTTGACGCAGATTCGAACAACCAGCTCTATCATTTTGACGATCTGATACAGACCTATCGTTCGCAGCTGGAGTCCATGAACGGGATGCTTGAGGGCGGCGCGGCCTTTTTGATCATGGGCTGCAACGTCGCCGCCGGCCCAGCCGGCGACAGCTTTCTGACACAACTTTCTGGTAAATTCCCAGGTCATCGTGTCGTGGGAATCACAACCATTGGCGAAACGATGCGGCAAACCAGAAGCGGTGGCGGTTGCTCTGAAGCGGGTATGAAGGACACGCCATATGACAGCCCTTCGACGGGAATGCCCACAGTTAAGGATGACCGGGAAAAGGAGTTTCTAACATTGCCCTGGGCGAGCGAGGACTCGCCGCACGCCAAAGTCGCTCTCAACGGCAAGATCATCCGAACACCACCCGAGGCCCCCGTGACCAAGACTGACTACTCGGTAACGACCTATCTCCCGGGAACGTGGAGCGCGACTATAGGCGGTTGGAACGGGTACTTTGTATTCGAAGCTGGCGAGACCGTGTCCTGGTTCGATGAATCAATGCGCCGACACCCGGGCACATGGTGGGTGGCGGCCGATTCGGTTCAGTGGAGTTTCGACGACGAGGATCCGAATTGGAGACGGATTTTCACCGTTGCTAGTACAGGTCTAAAGACAACTGTGATTGGCGCGATTACGATCAAAGGCGTGAGTCATGGTGCCTTTACTCTCTCAAAGCAGACCGATGACGCGGCTGCGCTGGGGCAGTTGGTTGGGAAATGGACAGTGCAAGTAGACAAATGGACGTGGACGTACGAATTCGATATGGGTCACAAAGTGCGCTGGACCGACCCCTTCAGCAAGCAGACAGGCACAGGCTCATGGAAGAAATTGGGGCCTGCGTTTATGGGGATCTTCTGGGATCACTCTAAGACGATTGAGAAATGGAAGCTACCAATCGATCCGGCCTCCCAGAGTGGCGATTGCACGATGCAAGGACTGCAATCTTTCACACTGAAGGCGACGAAACAGAGTTCGTAGGTTAGGTAGGGGCTGCGCCGATACTAGCATGTCGATGGTGAGGGAACTGGTTATGCTTTCCCGAAAGCCATTTGGTGGGGCGATAGGATTTGAACCTAACCCCCTTCATTCTTTTCAACCATTTGCGGGACTCGGGTGGCAACCAAAGGACCGCAATGGAAGCCAACGGAACAATTACTGGACACGGATTGGACACTGCCGATTCGTGAGTAGTGTAGCGAACCTCCCTGCTAAATCCGCAGGACTTGTCACCTTCCAAGCAGACCGACTCCGCCTGGCGCACCTGGTCCCGCTCAACAGTGGCCATAGCCCTACAGACCCGTTAACGTTTCGTGGCGGAAGAACTTGCCGCGGTCACCATGGCGTGGGGCCAGGCAAAACTTCTGCGCGATGCGCTAATCGACGCGATCGAGAGGAACGAAATCGCCAATGGCGAACTGAAATGGCCTGCGTTGGGCGCCCAGAACCTGAAGGAAGCACGCGCCGAACAGATTCGAGAAGAACGCGCCAGAACGAATCGGCAAAGTCAACTGAGCTTTCAATGAAAGGAGTTTTTTGTGTCCGACTCGACGCCGAAAATTGACCGCTTTTGTGTTCGCTGCAGATCCCAGATCTCGCAAAAGCGAGTCGCAGGCGGTTCTTGCTTCTGCTCTTACGAATGCCGGCGCCAGGACAGAATTGAACGTCGCCGAGCACGAGCCCACAAATTCTGTCGGCTGTGCACAGAGAGCTTCCGCGCAAAAAGACAGTCCTCTGTAGCGAACCGGCACCTGCCGTCGAGATTACGGCCTGTGCGCCGAGCGCACACCTGCCTGGGTAAGCTTTGCAGAACTTGAACTCGGCTACCTAAGAGCTGATGGTCTGCTGGTTGTTGCCAGTTGCCAAGGAGTCGACTCGCACCGCTCTGGGCAGGTAAACCTTGAATGCTGTTCCTTTCCCGTGCTCGCTATAGAACCAGACATAGCCGCCAAGCTGCTTCACGATTCCGTAAACTGTGGCCAGTCCTATGCCGGTGCCCTTTCCCTTCGCCTTCGTGGTAAAGAACGGTTCAAAAATGTGCTGTTGGATTTCAGGATCGATACCGACGCCGGTATCAGCAACTGACAGCATCACATAGTGTCCGGTCTTGACTGCGACGTTGGGAAGTTGCTTCCGGTACGTTTCGTCGATGAAAACGTTCGAGGTTTCAATGATTAATTTCCCTCCATCTGGCATGGCATCACGTGCGTTAATGGCTAAGTTCATCATTATCTGCTCAATCTGTCCCGGAATGGCTTTGACAGGATCCAGGCTCCGCGCCGGCAAGGTCAGAACCTCAACATTTTTGGGTATGAGTCGTATCATCGGCTCCATGCCGACGAGCACTTCGTTGAAGTTCAGAGTCTTTGGTTCCAGCACCTCCTGTTGGCTATAAGCCAAGAGTTGCTTCGTGAGATCCGCTGCGCGATTGGCAGCGGCAGCCACATTTGCCAGTCCTTTGCAAAGGGGGCTTCCTTCCGGTGCATGTTCCTGCAGAAGTTCGGCGTTGCCCAGCACCACTCCCAGCAAATTATTGAAGTCATGCGCGATTGCAGCAGCGAGTCTACCGAGCGCTTCCAGTCTGTTGCGATTGAGTTCCTCAAGCCGTCGAGCCCGCAAGTAAACCTCGGCTTCCATCTTCTCGGCCCGTGTACCGAGTTCTTGTGTCACTTTGCCTTGCTCGTACGCTGACTTCTGGGGCCGTACAAACTCCGTGACATCCTCAATGCGGCTGATGATGTACAGAATCTGGCGATCCTTACCAAGGACCGGCGAATTGATAGGACTCCAGTACCGTTCCTCAAATCCACCTCCATCGGCCTTCAGTCGCCGTAGGTCGTATTTCACAATTGGCATCACATCGGGCACACGATCCCGCAAGACTTTGGACAGTGACTGGTTCAAATTGCGAAGAACTTCGCTGGCGGAAGGGTCCTGAGGATTGGCCGGGAATACCTCGAAGATCTCACGACCGAGGATGCTCTCGCGCGTGGTCATAGTGGCGCGCAAATAGTCGTTACTCGCAGCCACAATCTTTAGTTGCGGGTTTAATACAAGGTAAAGGACAGGTGCTGATTCAAACAGTAGCCGAAAATCAACAGGAACAGACCTCGCTGCTGATGACATAACACCTAACCCCTTCGCACTTGCGAAAACACGATTTCCTTGTCTCGGTAGTTGCGAACCGTCATCCCAGCACCGAACTCCAGGCGGAGAACCGTGGTGCCGAAACCGACAGAGGTTTCACTCGCATTCAGGTTTGCTCCTTCAATCAACCTAAGAGATGGGCCAGCGCTGGCAATCGTTACCCACAAAGTGCCAAAAGCGTCGAGATGTTCAAAATTGGTCACAGTCGCGACAGTTCCGGGTGACTAATTTGCCGGACGGGCGCATAGGGCCTCAGCGCAAACCCACTCCGACGAATCCCCATGCGCGATGCGGCGCCGTGCGTGGTTGGCCTGTATTAAGCGCACACTTCCGCCCCCGAGCAGCGCCGCAAGTCGGACAACGGACGGTGAGGGCCCGTTCTGGTTTGCGTTCTTTTTTCATGGGCGATGAAGACAATACTCCAAAAGCCACTTATAAGAATGGTCAATTTTGGGCGATCAATTTTGAACACACGTGAGGTCGACAATTGCCCAAACGTTATCCACCGGCGGCATTCGGGAGTGCATGCGCGAAGCCAAGTTGCTGTATCTCGTTCCAAATTCATTTGGTTTGGAACATCAAAATCCGCCATTTCGGATTTGAAGAATCAGCAGTTTGCAAGGGCACTCACAGCGGAGGATTTTGGAAACGATGCGAGGCGCCGGTAGCGTGCTGAAGCTGGTGCTTATAGTCTCAGCTTCGCCAATGGCGATGTCGAAAACCTGCTTGGCAAGCTGGCGCGCGGACGCTTGGCCTTACCGATTGTCATTAGCGGGTCACAAATTTCCAAGCGAAAACCACCACAAAAATGATTATTCCGGTGACATAAGCCCGAGCGCGGCCCTTTTGGAGCTTCTCATGGTCTATCATGGAGCACCTTACAAGCCCTACTATGGCATAGTTGGCATAGTTTGACCGATAAGCTTCTCAGCGTAGCCGAAGTTGCTGACTGGCTTGGGATGAGCTGCGCATGGGTCCGCGACCACGAGACGCCAGAGTCTCTGTTCACCTCTCGGATCAACAGAACGCTTTGGAGATCGGAGTGATTTACAAGCTTGCCGAGGCAGTTTCGCACTGACAGACTGGCTCGGATAACGTCCTTCAGTGGCTTTGTCCGTGAAAGATAGTCCCATGAAAGACCATACCGTGAGTGAACGCATCCGATTCATAGTTCATCAGAACAAACAGGTCCTTCTGGTGGATTGCTCGAGTTGCTCCGCCCGTCAGATCGAGAACATTGCTCGAACTGTCCCGGACGTCATAACGGCCCAGCCCCGCAGCTCGGTCCTGGTGCTCGTCGATTTCACCGGCGCATCTTTTGATCAGGAAGCGTTTCGTGCTTTGAAGGAAACCCTGGTTTTCGACAAGCCCTACATCAAAAGGTCGGCGTGGATCGGAGCGGCTGCCTTCTCCCAAG
>Ga0073928_10010872_pt1 | contig 10717 bp, 8 predicted proteins | sample PaiPotPPA55metaG_FD_76969 | JGI IMG/M metagenome (GOLD analysis project Ga0073928, IMG submission 76969) | Iron sulfur acid spring bacterial and archeal communities from Banff, Canada, to study Microbial Dark Matter (Phase II) - Paint Pots PPA... ...
AAGACCCTATCTGCGTGAAGTGCTCGATACGCGTCGAAAAACCCTTGGCGACAATGATCCGTCCACGATTTCCTCCATCTCGAGCCTGGGCTCTCTCGAGTACGACCGGGGCAATCGGGGCGAGGCGATTCTCTTGTTTCGCGAAGGGGTCGAAAAGTGTCGACGCAATCTTGGCGAAGCCCACCCCGAAACGCTCAGTGCCATTTCCGACCTGGGTACGGCCCTCTCGGATGGGGGAAAGCCCGCGGAAGCCGATGCCCTGTTGCGCGAGGCGCTGGCCAGCCAAGAGCGCGTGCTCGGCGCCGATCATTATCAGGCCATGACCAGCGCCAGCAACCTGGCTGTATTTCTTGTCGGGCAGGGTAAATTCGCCGAAGCCGAGAAGATCTCTGGCGAAGTGCTGGAAAGGCGCCGCCGCGTCCTCGGAGTCAACCATCCCGATACGCTCGTTTCCTACAACGTCATGGCCTTTGCGCTGCGGCGTCAAGGCAAGCGAACGGAAGCCGAGCCGTATGTTCGTCAGGCACTGGGAATAGCCCGGCGCGTCCTGGGCGAGGATCATCCGGATACTTTCGTGTACATCCACAACATGGGGATGCTGCTGCGTGAACAAGGGAAGCCGGCCGATGCCGAGCCGTATATCCGCGAGGTTGTCGAGCGCGGCGGCCGCAAGCTGGGTCCGGATCACCGAACAGTTCTGATCGCCACTACTAACCTCTCCGGCATATTGATCGACGGGAAGCGCTTTGGGGAGACCGTCTCTCTCTTGGCTCCTGTTGAAGCCAGGGCGCGGCAGGTATTTGCCACCGATGGTGCGTGGCTGGCGGCTCTGCTCACCAACCTCGGTAAAGCCCGAACCGGCCTGAAAGACTTCGCCCTGGCAGAAACGGAATTGATCGAGGCGCAGTCACTTTACACGAACGCCCGCGGCCCCGCACACAAAGATACGCTCGAATGCATGCAGGCCGCCGCCGATCTTTACTCCGCCTGGGATGCGGCCCAGCCAGGGAAGCACTACGATCAAAAAGCAAAAGAATTGAATTCGAGTCTGAGGAAATTGAAAGAGAGCCAGAAGGGGACGTAGGTGCGCGGCGCGGCTGTGCGTGTTCAATCCAGGAGGTAGGCGCTGATCCGGCTTGGGGAATCGACAAGCGGCTGTGCCGTGTTGGGTCGCATATGTCTCGAAAAAGGCACAGTCATCGGTAATCGGCCCGAAGTCTTTCGCGAGAGTCTCGCGCCGCGGATCCAGGCTGCAAAGAAAGAGGATCTCCAACTTTCAGTTGACACGCTTCGTCAACATGTACTCCCAGACGGGCTGGTTGACGCCCAGGTTTTCGATCAAGACCGAAGCGTGAAACTCCGCTGGTCGTTTCAGGGCGATGTTGGTGTAGATGACATGAGCGTGAGAATCCGAGGGCTTCTGGATGTCCGCGTCCGCCACACCGAGATCGACAAGACCGATTTGCCGAAGAATCTTCGCTTGCTGCTCATGCGTGGACCCGTTTTTGTTGTCCTGTACGTGGTTGTAAGCGAAGAATCTGGCCAGAGGCGTCTTGGTGTTCGCATCGAACCCCTTGGCCGGTGCGTCGAAATGGAAGCTGTAGTCTTTCGGAGACCCGAACAGCAGCACTCGATCGACTTGGTGATCCTTGCCGAGCACGTAACTGTGTCCGCCACCCTGAGAATGGCCGGCCACCGCCACCAGCCGCCATTGAATACCGCCATCGCGCTCCAGGTAGTTTGCCCAATCCTGGCCCTGCTGGTGGGCGTCGAGGTAGATGAGCAGCTTCTCGAGCCGGCTTTCAATCGAGTTGTAGCCGGCAACCGTTCGGCCAGGACCGATGACACCGCCCCGGATGATCGCCCTTCGGAACTTCAGGTAGGCATCGGGGTCGTCACTGTGTGAACACTGCTGCTGCGCGGCGATCTTGTCGGGATACATCAAGGCGACGACGTGGTAGCCGAGCTCCGCTGCGGTGGTCAGGAACGCCTGGAACAGTACGCCCCTGGGTGTTCCGCCCGTGCCAGGCAGAAAGACGAGCAATCGGTTACGCGAGGCGCCCGTGGGGGTCCAGGCCAGATGCGGAGAGTCGAACTCGGAAATCCTGGGGTCGGTGTCGCTGGGTCGGACCGAAACTGGGTTGGCTCCGTGCGCCGTTGCCCCCGCCAACAACACGCAGAAGGGAATCCACGTCGGAATGGTAATCCTGCCCGGCCACCTCATGTTCATTGGCCCGCGCGTGAGGAGAGTACATCATATCGCACAGGAAGAACGAAGACGCGAAGCGGGCAAAGAAAGAAAGCCAGGCGATGAGCCTTGGCGGCAGAGCCGCCATCTACTCTTTTTCGTACTTTCGTGATCAGTGAGCCGACCGATGTCTGGTCACCATCAGAAAAAAGCGAGTTCGGCTCTCACTGAATGCCTTCGAATCAGCCCGGATGACTTGGCGGGAATGGCTTTGTCGTAAATACGGAAGGAATCACTCTGGTTCGGCCGGTTCGTCAGCGTGATGGCTACAAACCACGCAGTCGCTGTCGCCAGCAGCTAGCTAGCCACGATCATTAACCAGCAGAACTCCGTCGTCCAGCGACAAAATGGGCAATCTGGCAGGAAAACACGAAAATCGCATCGCTCTGCAAGGAGCACGCGGACGATGTACTGTCAGTCTGGTGAAGTGAGCGTATCTGTGCCCGACGCTCGATTCGAACGGCCGAAGCGCCTGGAGCAATTCCTCGGCCAAGGTTTCTGCGAGGCGGCCGCACTTTACCACCGGCACATCGGCACCCACGCGGTGCACCAGGCGCCTCCGCCACCTCATACCGTCAATCGTGATAGGACCAATACGCGATAGGAGTTACCCATGTCGTTACGAGTCATGTTGCCCAGCAAAGCCAGGGTAGGTGATACCGTTCAATTCACTTTCCCCAATGGCCAGGGGAAGTTGATTTCAGGCTTTGACGTCGTGATTAACGGCGAAAAGATCGGCGACGCCAAGTTCACGATGACCCGTTCCAAGGGGGCTCACGGAGCCAATTACATCTACAACGTGACGGAGCCCGGGATCTACCAGTTTGAAATCACGCCGATTAATCCTTCAGGAGATCGTGGTCAATCAAGATTCAATACTTTGGAAGTTGCAGTGCCGGGGCTCGATTAATCGGTACGAGGACGCCGTTTATCTTAAAGCTCGGCAGTCAACGCCGAGAAGGCAGTGGCCGTCCGAGGCGTGGCGGCAATTACCCGGTCTTCAGCTACTCCAACAAATCCAAGCGCTGATCCTCAGACAAATCAGTGCCGAAACATCGGCCGGAATGGCCCTCCTTGCTGTTCCCCGGCTTACTGGTGTCAAACATGAAAGTCGGCGAGCCGGCGCTCGTGGTGTAGCCTAACTTGACGGGGTCATACTCGCGATGGCCGATGGGAATGTCGTGGGCCGCTGATCTTCGGGCAAGAGCAGATCGTTAAAGCTCGGTCGCCCCTAAAGGACTCAGGGTCCGATCCCGTAGCGTTTAATCTTGAAGCGCCTCTCCTTGGAATCCCAGTCAATGGTTTGGCCTCTCCAAAGCAGAGGGACGGCGCAGACGCATAGCAGACCGAGCAGGCCGATGAGGGCGGCCGCTCCATACCCAACCAGCGGGTTTTTGGTGAGGTCCTCCTCCTCAACTTCGCCCATGGCCAGCCGGCTGATCGAGGGCTCATCCGGCACGTAGCGTACCTGGACGGTCTTGGCCTGAGTCAGCATGGCCCAGATGAGAGGCTGGACCTCGGCGTTCCGTTCTTCTGCGTTGCCGGCAGGCGTTTTGACCCGATAAACCAGCCTGCATGTAATTCCGTTGGGCGCCAAGAATGTCTTTACGATGTCCGCTTCCCCCGGAACGCCCTGCTCCGCGAGCAACCGCGCTGCCCGCCTGTCGCTGTGTATCAAGAAAGCGACTGCCACCGACAAACAGAGAAGGAATGGTCCTATCAGGCCGGCCACGACCGCAAGCCGCCTGGCCTTCGAGAGCTGAATGTGATCCGCGGTGTTGTCTGCTCGGGAGGCGACGTGCGTACGGATCGCCTCCGCCATTTCGTCAAAGTTCCTAAGGGAATCGCCCAGCTTGGCGATAGTCCTTCCGTGATTGTCATAAACCTGCAGGAATCGACTGCCGCCATAGGCGGTGCTCTGCATGTTCGCCCATCCAACCTCGTTCCATGAATAACGACGGATCCTCGTCCGGGTCGTAATCTCCAGCTCGCGGCGGCCAACGGCAACCTCATCAGGCGTTCGTGTGCCGGCCCATCCTCGAATGATAGCGGCAATGCCCATGATGCTCGGCAGCGTCGCCATCGTATGCATCTGGAAGACGCCTACGCCGGTGAACACCGCGATGACAAAGCCGAGGACACCAAGGCCGATCAAGAAGATGCCCGCCGCCAGCCAGAGCGCAGACCTCGTGACGGCAGTCTTCTGCCGCCTGAAAACCAGCGTGTCAACCGTCACGTCATCGTCCATCGTGAAACGTCCGGCCTCGGGTCGCCCGGTCTTGCGATGGCTCAGTCATCATAGCATTCGGCTTTAGTGTGACGGTGCGCGATTGGCGCGGGCGCGTGGAGTGTAGAAGCGCTCGCGGCTGACCGGTGGCTCATCAACCAGCTACGAAGAAAGCCGGCTTGGAGAGTGCCTTGTGAGGTCAGCAGCCATTGGCACGATGTGTGTGCCGTTGACTGCCAGATAACGTCGCGGAATGCCAGCGCATTTCATTTCAGGGGTTGCCTGGGGGGGCTGATATGAAACGAAATGTGCGGGCACCCTCTGTCGGGGAAAGCGTGAAGCGCGGGGCGGAGCGCTCGGTGGACTGTCCGGCTTCGCGTCTTCGTTTGGTATTGCTCTTAATCGATTAGGGTTACGATTAAGATTAGGATTAGGAGGCGACTCCGGCAGGTCTCGCCTTTGCTTACGCGCCGTGGTAGTCGATGTCTTTGACTTCGAGGGCGTGTTTCTGGATGAAGTCGCGCCTGGGCTCGACTTTTTCGCCCATGAGGGTGCGGAACATTTCGTCAGCCTTGAAGGCGTCGTCGAGCATCACCTTCATCAGGGTACGCTTGTCGGGGTCGAGGGTAGTTTCCCAGAGCTCCTCGCCGTCCATTTCGCCCAGGCCCTTGAAGCGCGTGATCGTAAGCCCTCGCTCGCCTAGGCGGCGCACTTCGGGCGCCAGCTCGCGAAGCTGCCCAAGCAGCTTTTGGGCATCGCCGTTTTCCAGCCGAAAACGCGGAGGCGGCTCGCGCCCGGCCACTCGTGGTGCCGGTAAGAGATCCGCGGCACTTCGCTCGACTTTACGAAGCTCGTCCAGGCCGCGATTGATGCCGCGGACCTCGTGCAGCTCCTGCACGTTGAACAAGGGCGTTTCCGCGTGGCCGTTTGTTTGGCCAGGCGTCTCATCGGCGACCACGAGCTCCTTGCCCAGCCGCGCCTGCTCTTCTTGGCGGAAACGGTCGACTTCAGCCGAGGTGTGAAACCAGTGCTCCCCATCTCGCAACATGACCCGGTAGACCGGCAGTCCTCGCTCGCCGGCATGCGAAAGGAACGCGGCCAGGTGGAAGCCCCGGCGCTCCAGGACCAGAAGCGATTCTTCCAGCTCGGCCAGTACATTGACGAGCTGTCCGAGGCGTTCGCCCTCGAAGCTCGACGATACATCGCCTGAGGGAGTCAGGATCGCCAGGCGCGTCCCATCCAGGCCCCGCCGCTTTAGCTCGTCCTGCATCTGCTCGGGCGTCTGAATGTAGCGAGTCTGTTTCCGCTGTGTCACCTTGTAGAGAGGCGGGCGGGCCACAAAAATGTGCCCCTCGTCCACCAGTTTCTTCATCTGGCGATAGAAGAAGGTGAGTAGCAGCGTCCGGATGTGCTGGCCGTCCACATCGGCATCGGTCAAAAGGATGATGCGGCCGTAGCGGCGGCCGGCGATGTCATCGACATTGCCGATATCGATTCCCACTGCCGAGATGATGCTGCAAATCTCTTCGTTGGAGAGCACCTTCTCCGGGCGGGCCTTTTCCACGTTCAAGGGCTTGCCGCGGAGGGGGAGGATCGCCTGGTACATGCGGTTGCGGCCGCTTTCGGCGCTGCCGCCTGCCGAGTCGCCTTCCACCAGGAACAGCTCCGACTCGTCGCGGTCGCGGCTGGTGCAATCCATAAGCTTGCCGGGCAGCCCGCCCGAGCTGAGGATGCCCTTGCGGTCCTTGAGGGCCTTCTTGGCCTTGGCCGCGGCCTCGCGAGCCTCCGCCGAGAGCACGACTTTCTTGATGATCTTGTGCGCGGGCGCCGGGTTTTCTTCGAGGTACTTAGAGAGAGACTCGTGAACGATGCTGCTGACGATCCCTTCCACTTCCGGATTGTTGAGCCGCACCTTGGTCTGGGCTTCGAGCTGCGGTTCGGGCACCTGCACGCTGACCACGGCGGTCAGCCCCTCGCGGAAATCCTCGCCCACGGGCTGTAAATCGTTCTTGAAGAGTCCTTCCTTGCTGCCGTAGGCGTTGAGGGCCCGCGTGAGCGCGGTGCGAAAGCCGATCAGGTGCGTGCCGCCTGCCGAGTTGTAGGCGTTGTTCGCGTAGCAGCGCACGCGCTCCTCATCGCTGGTCGTGTACTGGAGCGCCACCTCCACCTTGACCTCATCGGCGATCTTTTCGAAGTAGATCGGCTTGTGAATGGCGTCTTCGGAGCGATTGAGATACTGGACGAACTCGCCGATGCCTCCCTGGTAGCAGAAGCGCTCCTCGCGCTTGGTGCGCTCATCGGTGAGGACGATGGTCAATCCCTTGTTGAGGAACGCCAGCTCGCGCAGACGGGCTTCCAGCGTGTCATAGTCGAACGTTGTCTCATGGAAAATCTGCCGGTCCGGCTTGAAGGTGATCCGGGTTCCGGTGCGCTTGGCGGCGCCCCGCTCGGCGACATCGGTGATGGGCTTGCCGCGCTCGTATTCCTGGACATAGGCGCGGCCGTTGCGGTAAACCTCGGCCTCCACCCATTCGGCAAGCGCGGTCACCGCCTTAGCTCCGATGCCGTGCAGACCCGCGGAGACCTTGTAAGTGTTCTTGTCGAACTTGGCCCCGGCACCGACCGTGGTCATGACGACTTCCAAGGTCGGCCGCTGGGCCTCTTGATGCATCTCTACGGGAATACCACGACCATCATCGGTGACGCTGATCGAGCCATCGACGTTGATCTTGACGTGGATGTTGTGGCAATAGCCCGCCAGCGCCTCGTCCACGCTGTTGTAGACCAGCTCGTAAACCAGGTGGTGCAGACCGCTGGCCGCAACGTTGCCGATGTACATGCTCGGCCGCTGCCGGATGTGCGCGGTATCGCGAAAGATCTGGACGTTATCCTGGCCGTAATGGTCGCTAGCCCCGGCCGATGGCAAGCTGGCCGGCTCCGATTCGGCGACCGGGGCAGTTGCTTCAACGATGGATTCATCGATCATAAAAAGCTCAATCCTTCAAGGATTCTCGCGTTCCGGCGGGCACTTCCGGCGGACTAATGGTTGGCGGCGGGGCCATCCCATGTCCCCGCGCGAAAGCGAATATCGTGGATGGTCACGTCCGGCAGGCGGCCCCGGAGCTGCTCGAGAAGCCGGCGCTTGTGGAAGCCCGCCAGCTCCTGAAGCAAGACACCGTTGGAGACTTGCACCTCCAGGAGACCGCGGACCAGCCGGCCGATGCGGGTCTGGGTCGCTTGCTCGGCTCCCACGACCGCATTCCACGCCGACTCCAGCCGCGACCGCTCCTGGCGCCTGCCCCAGCCCCGGACGGCGAACAGCTCCGCGAGAATGTTGCCAAGTAGCTGCGGGCCTTCTCGCGGAAGGCTGCCTTTCGGCGATTGTGGTTTCAGGCGACTCATGACAGAGGCATGACAACGTACGAATAATCATTCCCACTCTTGAAAAGCGCCGGGCTATTGCCATCGACCAGCTCTAGCGTCAAGGCGGCATCGGGCTCCAGCACGCGCAGCATATCGGTAAGAAAACGCGGGTCGAAACGGATCTCCAGCGATTTGCCTTCAAATTCCAGCGGCATCTCGACCTTGGACCGCCCCGTCTCGGCGCCTTGTGCCTGGACGGTGAGCTTCTTCTTGCTGAAAGTAAAGACGACTTTCTTGCTCTCATCGTCCGCCATGATGGCCGCCTGCCGCACTGCAGCCAGAAAGGGACCGGCCGTCAAAGGGATCTTGATCGTCGGCTTCTTGGGAAATACTTCCCGGTACGCCGGGTATCGTCCCTCGACGAGGCGACTGTAGATCATGGCTCGCTCCGTCCGGAACAAGGCCTCATTGGGCCGGAGGCAAACGCGGACGATCTCGTCGGGGTCCTGGAGATTTCGTTCCAAGAGGCCCATGGCCTTGGTGGGAACGACCGGGGTCTGTCCCTTGGTTTCATGGCCGCCGTTGGCCTTGGCCGCTCCCTGGCACACCGCCAGGCGCCGGCCATCCGTTGCCACGAGCCTGGCTTCGGTCCCGTCCAGCTCCCAGAGGATGCCGGTCACAGCGTAGCGTGGATTCTCGGTGGCTGCCGCGAAGATTGTCCGGCGGATCATTTCCCGCAAGGTCCCGGCGGTGAATTCGTGATAGCGGTCATCCGTGAAGGTTGGCAGGTCCGGAAAGTTGGCGGGATCTTCCCCCGGCATTTCAAATTCGTTGTGCTCGCCACTGATAATGCAGTGGCTGGCATCCGCTTCCAGTTTCAACTGTTCGTCTGTGGATTCACGCAGAATCGCCAGCGTCCGGGCGGCCGGCAAGATCGCTTCCCCGGTTTCCTCCACCTCGATGCCGCGCACTTCCAGCCGAATGCCCAGCTCCAGGTCTGTGGCCATGAGCGTGCACCGATCGCTTTCGGTGATGGCCTTGAGATTGCGGAGAATTGGCTTCACGTCACGCGGCGCGATGGCAACACTGGCCAGTTGAACTGCCGAAAGTAGTCCTTCACGATGAAAAGTTGCTTTCATGCCGGGATACCCGTTGGTTGGTCGGGACGGTGCGAATTGGTCAAACCACGAGACTGTAATCTATTCCTTTTCTCAATTCACAGTAGCAGTAGAAGAAGATCGGCTCAGAAAAGTCAATCGTGCTGACCCGCTTGCAATTTCTGGCAAGGATAGAGCGCCAGCTGTCGGATTATCTCTTTTGTGGAAAGAGGGTCCATTCGGTGCGCTTTCCATGCTCGTTGGCGTCAAGAAATACAACCTTTCTTCGCGACCGAGCGAAACGGCAACATTCTTGAAAGTCCCCAGACGCCGGGACAACACTCAATTCAACACCTTTCCACATCAGAGCCACCCGGCTTCCATTTGCCGCAATGCGCCGGCCAGCACGGTATCGCGGAGCACGGCTTTCTCGACCTTGCGGCACGCGTGCAACACGGTGGAATGATCGCGTCCCCCGCAATGGTCTCCAATCTCGCTCAGAGATAGCCTCGTGAATCGGCGAGCCAGGTACATGGCCACCTGGCGCGGCACGAGTACGCTCTGCGAACGACCGCTCGATTGCAGCTGGCGCACGGGCACCTTGAAGTAATCGCCGACTTCACGCAAGATGCGCTCCATCGTCAGCTGGCGGTGCTCAAGGTCCGGTCGAAAATGATGGGCGACGGTGGCGACATCGAGCGGCCGCATATGCATCTTCGCCAGAGTGGCCAGGCGGCCGATGGCTCCTTCCAGCTCCCGTCCGCCTCCTTTGAGGTGTTCGGCCAGCCAGTGAAGAACTTCCCGCCTGACCGCCAACTGCCGCCGTTGCGCCAGATCAAGAAGAATCTGCAGGCGGCTCGGAGCCTGGAGCGGCTCCAGACCCACCACCAGACCCCCGGCCAATCGGCTGAGAATGCGCGCCAGCAAGTCCAGGCGAGCGGGTCCCGCGTTGGCGGTGATTACTACCTGACATGAGCGGTCCAGGCATTCATCCAGGATCAGAGAGAAAAGGCCTGCCGCACGCCTGGATAGATACTGCAAGTCCTCCACTACCAGCGCATCACTCTGGCGGACCGACTCCAGAACCTGCCCCGATTCTTCGGAGCCAGAGTGTGCTGCAAATGTCCATTCCGAAGCCGGCACGCTCGAGATGACGATCTGGGGCAGCTCCCGAGTCACATCGGTGCTGAACTTCCTTACGAGCAAGCTCTTGCCGCTTCCGGTCGGTCCGTGGATAACCAGAGGATTCGTGGCGGGATCGCCATGGCCCGTCGCCAGACTCTCGATCGCCCGCGCCACGGCCGCGCATGCAACTCGATTTTCAGGCACGGCAAGCAGACGTTCAGCCAAAGGATGTCGTCGTTTCGCTTGGAGTTTGGGGTCCTGGGCTGTGGTTGGCGCCAGGCAAAGATGCTTAGCTAATTATAGGTACTCATGGCCTTCCAGTAAAGGACCTCTATGAGTATTTAAGTAATTGCTGCGAAATGATTTATGGCTATTGTCACCGACCGATTACGCGGCGCAAAATTGGGTCGCCGGGAGGCACCGGGGATAGTTCAATTCCGGGCTGGTTTTGGCGGCCTACGCGATGTCGGGTCGGGTGTTGGCGGACAGCTGTAGGGGGACAGACACCTTTTCCGCGGGGGTTGGTTGCGTTGCTGCTTTCGGAGGAGTCGCGACTCGTTGGTAGTGCTGCGGAAAAGGTGTCAGTCCCCTGCGGCGCCGGCGTGGGCAATGTGTCTCAGTGACTGGACGACATCGGCGATTCGCCGCCCCGCTTCC
>Ga0073928_10010875_pt1 | contig 10715 bp, 7 predicted proteins | sample PaiPotPPA55metaG_FD_76969 | JGI IMG/M metagenome (GOLD analysis project Ga0073928, IMG submission 76969) | Iron sulfur acid spring bacterial and archeal communities from Banff, Canada, to study Microbial Dark Matter (Phase II) - Paint Pots PPA... ...
GGTCCCAGATCTTTCCCCTCCTGGCAACGAGTCGCAGTTGGTCTGAGTCTAATCTGTAATGGGACCGGTTGGCGGGTCCTGTGTCGGGGCATTCAATGAGAAAAGTTTTTTTTGCGCTTCTCGTCCTAGGTCTATCCCTACCCACAATCCTCCTGTCCGCCCAGACCTCGCAGCCGACCATCCCGGTGGATCAGATTCATGCCGGCATGCGCGGCTACGCCCTCACTGTATTTGAGGGGGTGAAGCCGGAATCGATGGACGTGGAAGTCCTCGGCGTTCTGCGTAATGTAAACGGGCCCAAGGGCGACATTATCCTGATCCGGTTGCACGGGACCAAGGTGGAATATACCGGCGTCGTCGCCGGAATGAGCGGCAGCCCGGTGTACCTTAACGGCAAGCTTGCGGGAGCACTCGCTTTCCGGATCGGGGAGTTCTCAAAAGAGCCGATCGCCGGAGTGACTCCGATTGCGGACATGCTCGAGATCAACGCGCTCGACAAGTCTCCAGCCGAAGAGGCCGCGGCCACCAAGCCCGGCGTTGCGAACGCCGCTGGAAAAACCGCTGCCCCGGGCGATGGCAGCAGTCTTCCAACCTCGACGCAGGATTTTGCAAATTACCTCAAGCCGATCGACACGCCCCTGGTCTTCAATGGATTCTCCGAAGACACAGTGCGCCGCTTTGCCGGGCAATTCGCCTCTGCCGGAGTCGTGCCTGTGATGGGCGCGGGCTCCGTCAGTGAAGATAAACAACCGGAACCGCTCGAAGCGGGATCGGCCGTGAGCGCGATTCTGGTGCGCGGCGATATGGATATTGCGGCCACCTGCACCGTAACCTACATCGATCCCCAGCGCCTGCTCGCTTGCGGTCATCCCCTGCTGCAGTTCGGCTCGGTCGATCTGCCCATGAACAAGGCGAATGTGCTAGCCACGCTACCGTCACCGCTCAACGCCTTCAAGATCGTCAATACCACCGAGCAGGCGGGAGTCTTTGTGCAGGATCGTCATACCGGCATTATGGGCGTCTTCAACAAGCAGCCCGACATGATTCCGGTCACCCTGACGATTCACGGCGGAAGCGGCGCCCCCCAAAAAGACTTTCACTACGAAGTGCTGAACAACCCACGCTTGAGTCCCGTGGCCATCATGGCAACCGTCTTCAACGCGCTGCACGGCGTGAATGAATACGGCGAAGAAATTACGTATCGCCTCAATGGCAGCATCAACGTAAAGGGCTTTCCCGAAGTCGGGCTCAAGAACATGTTCGTTCCGACAGAGAACGGTCAGCCCGCAGCCATGGCCGCCGCGCTTTCGCTGGGCGAGCGCTTCGGACGCATCTACGACAACCCTTACAACGCGCCTGCCGTGAACAGCGTGAAGCTTGATTTCGACCTCGTCCGCGAACGCCGCTGGGCGCGACTGGAAAGCGCCCGCACCGACGTGACCGAAGCCCGTCCGGGTGATCAGATCATCGTAGAAACCGTGCTCGCTCCCTATCGTGGAGAGCGCGTGGTGCGCCAAATTCCGGTGAAGATCCCAACATCGGCGAGCAAAGGCACTCTGCGCATTCTAGTGAGCGACGGAGACACTCTCGACCATGTTGGGCGCACGAACCCCGCTTTCGGCCGCAAACTCGACCTTGCCTCCACGATCGCGCTGCTTAACAAAGAGCACGCTAACAATCGCCTTTACGTTTCTCTGCTGGAGGCCGATCCCGAAGCGCGGGTTGCCGACAAAGTCATGCCCACGTTGCCCATCTCGGTGATGAACGTCATGGACGGTATGCGCGGCAACCAGGAGATGATCGTCAGCGGGGAGTCGAACGTCGACGAGACCGCAACGCCCGCGTTGGATTACGTGGTAAGTGGGGCGCAGTTGCTGACGGTTACGGTAAAGTAATAGGGGCGGGCACGCTTCGCCTCTTCGGTTCATGCGGCGACCAGCCGCCTCGGCGGTCGAGCGAAGGCGAACCCGAGCCTTCCGGAATAAGAATCTATTCTTCTTCGTTCTCGCCCATTTGTTGCGTCAAATACCGCTCGTACCCAAGCTCCTTGATGAGGTGCATCTGGGCTTCGAGGAAATCCACGTGACCTTCTTCGTCCTTCAGCAGGGTCGCCAGCAGATCCCGCGACCCGTTGTCGCCTTCTTTCGTGGCGATCGCGATTGCATCGTTGTACTGCTTCACTGCCCCGATCTCAAGCGCCAGATCGCTTTCGAGCATAGCCCTCACCGTGCCGCCGACCGTCAACTCCAGCGGCTGCATCGACGGGCTGCCATCCAGAAACAGAATCCTCTCAATCAGCACTTCGGCATGTTTCATTTCGCCGATGGATTGTTTCTTGATGAATTCGGACAGCTTGTTGTATCCCCAGTTCTCGCACATTTCCGCGTGCAGAAAATACTGGTTGATCGCGGTCAGCTCTTCCCGCAGTGCCTTGTTCAGCTCAGCAATAACTTTTGGACTGCCTTTCATGGCGTCCCGAGTATCGCAGAAGGAGCAACACGGGGCAATGATCACCTCGGGCCGAAGCATTCCGTCCCGGCTCCGCCTATCCCCGAGCCGCATCCATATGTCTTGAGCAGGGCGGATCCCGTAAACAATATTCCCGGCAGCGGGATGCCGCGGTTCACTCCTTGATTCGCAATCCATTCCCCGGTGTAACCTGACATATATCCAACCTTCCTCGCCGGATGCGAGTCAAGTAGTCGCAAGACCAGTTCGGGTCCTTTCCTACCCTTCCTCACGACGTCGGTCAGAACAAGATCGATCGCATGGTGCGCAGCAATGACGTTCAGGGCAGACTTCCAGTCTTTGAGGAGGATGACTCTTGGTTTGAGTTGGGTGCCGCTGATTCACTCATACTTCATCCCGATTGGGCAGCCTGCAGACTGCACGTTAATCGTCCGGAGCGTGCCGCCAAGGAGGAGCGAATTTATCCATGAGCAATTACGGCCTGGATGCGCCCAAGCGCACTCTGTTTCGGCGAGAGGGCGAGTCGGGATGAAGATTTCAGCACAAAAAGAAGATCCCCTTCTCCATGTGCCGGAAGCCGTGCGTGTACACCACGGCGATGATCATCTGGGTCCCGTTGTATCCCACATGCACCAGGAAACTCGCTCCGACCGAACCAGTCACCGCCCGAACCACGCCACACACCACGCCGACCAGAACAATGATCAGCGCCGCTCCCCACGCCCATCCATACTGCGGCAGATGAATCAACCCGAACGGCAACGCTGTGAGCGCGATCCCCCAGGCCGCCCCCAGGCGCCGCGCGAGCACCGGATACATGAGCCCGCGAAAGAACAGCTCTTCCATCAACGGGCCCAGAGTTACGGCGATGATGGACAGAAGATATGCATCGCGGGGACGATCGAACAAGTGTTCGAAGGGCGTGTCCTTCGGCATGGGCAGCAGACTTTGCATCAGGCCCAGCGTGAACAGCATGCCTGCCCCCAGCGCCAGTAGTTTCCACTCCGAGCGCGGCCAGTTCCACCGGATCGACTGCCAGAATGGGACGTGGTACTTGCCCTCGACGAGCATGACCATGCCCGCCGCCACCACTGCGTAAATCAGGAACTGCGACACCAGCAACAGGATGGGTTTTTGCGACACTTCCGACAGGTTCGAGTGTGGATAGACAAACCAAACGGCACCAAAAATCACCAGAAGCTGCAGCACTAGCATGGAGACAAACGTCAGCCCGGCAATCAGCAGCACATCCCACCCGCTCCATATCGGGTTCTCCACCGGCGGTGGTGCGGTTGGAGCTGGAGCGTCGCTCACCGCATGGGCACCGAAAGCGAAAGGATCGGGCGCACTCGGCCCCGGCTCCTGCGTATCGGTGCTTACTATGGGCCGCGGCTCGAATTGCGGATTGTCGGAAAAAGACAAGGAAATTCCTTCAACTCGGAATTGACAAGCGAGAACTGAGAACTGGCTTTTCTGCCTTCCCGAAATACCCCGATAATGCTTGCCCGGTGTACGACTTCCTCACTCGCGCCACCGTCTCCGGCGTGCCCTGCGCGACGATGCGTCCGCCCTCTTCGCCGCCCTCAGGCCCCAGATCAATGATCCAGTCGGCGTTGCGGATCACATCCAGATTGTGTTCGATGATGATGATCGAGTTCCCCAGGTCGGTCAACCGGTGCAGCACGTCCAGCAACTTCTTGACGTCATCGAAATGCAGCCCGGTGGTAGGTTCATCGAGCAGATAGAGGGTCTTCCCCGTCTGCCGCTTACTCAGTTCGCGCGCCAGCTTGATTCGCTGTGCTTCGCCCCCGGAAAGCGTGACCGCCGACTGTCCTAAATGAATATATCCCAGCCCCACGTCGACCAGTGTCTGCAGCTTCTGCTTCACCTGCGGAATGTTCTCCAGAATCGGCAGCGCGTCGGACACCGGCATCTCTAACAAGTCGGCTATGGAATTCCCGTTGTACTTCACCGCCAGCGTTTCGTGGTTATAGCGCCGCCCTCCGCAGACTTCGCACAGCACATACACGTCGGGCAGAAAATTCATCTCGATGCGCCGCTGGCCTTCACCCTGACAGGCCTCACAACGTCCGCCTGAAACATTGAACGAAAATCGGCCCGCCTTGTAGCCACGCTCGCGCGATTCCGGCAGCATGGCATAGAAATCGCGCATTTGCGTGAACACTCCGGTGTACGTTGCCGGATTCGAACGCGGGGTCCGCCCAATCGGCGACTGGTCGATACGGATGACCTTGTCAATATTCTCCGCGCCCGATATCGCCTTGTGCTCACCTGCCTTCTCTCGCGACCGGTACAACTGCCGTGCCAGCGCCCGGTAGAGAATGTCATTCACCAGCGTCGATTTGCCTGATCCGGAAACTCCTGTCACCACGGTCATCACGCCCAATGGAAACGCCACATCCAGATTCTTAAGATTATTTTCCTTCGCGCCCAGAATCGTCAGCGCTGTCCCATTCGCATGCCGCCGCTCCGGCCGCATCGCAATCGCTGTCCGCCCCGAGATGTACGCCCCGGTCAGCGAGTTCGGATCGCTCATGATTTCTTCCGGCGTTCCGTGCGCGACCAGACTTCCGCCGTGACGCCCCGCACCCGGCCCCAGGTCCACTACATAGTCCGCACGCCGGATCGTCTCTTCATCGTGCTCCACCACCAGCACGGTGTTGCCTAGGTCGCGCAGGTTCTCGAGAGCGGTGAGCAGGCGGCCATTATCCCGGTGATGTAATCCAATCGAGGGCTCGTCCAATACGTACAACACACCGCGCAGCTTCGATCCAATCTGTGTGGCCAGCCGAATACGCTGTCCCTCGCCTCCCGACAGCGTCGCCGCCGAGCGATCGAGAGCGATGTACCCCAGCCCGACTGCGTCGAGAAACTGCAAACGCTCCACCACTTCATGCATCACGCGCCCTGCAATCGCCGCCTCGCGCCCCGCCAACTTGATTCCCTGCGCTGCTGCCAGCGACCGCGACACTGGCATGGCGGTGAACTCTGCAATCGCCATCCCATTCACCTTGACCGCCAGGCTCTCCGGACGCAGCCGCTTCCCCTGACATGCCGGACACTGCGTGGCCGACATGTGATCCATCAGCCAATCGCGATACCCTTCCGAGGTCGACTCCTCGAGATTCTGTTTCAGGTATCCGAAGATGCCATGGAATCCAGTCTTCCCGCCGCGCCCCGGTTCGCCGTTGAGCAGAAAGTCCTGCGTTTTCTCGGGAAACTTCTCAAACGGCGTGCTCAAGTCGATGCCATACGCTGCCGCCGAAATCTGCAGCATATGAATCAGATTCTGTGACGCCGACCCCGGCCCTAACCCGCCATCCAGCAACGGCTTCGACCAGTCGGTGATTACCTTCGCCGGATCGAAGTCGTACTTGTTGCCCAGTCCGTGGCATTCCGGACACGCTCCATACATGCTGTTGAAAGAAAACGACCGGGGCTCCAGCTGTGGCACGCTGATGCCACAATCCGGACAGGCCAGCTTTTCCGAATAGAGCTGCTCTTCGCCGCCCACCACCGCCACCTGAACCAGCCCGCCCGCCAGTTTCATGGCCAAGCCGACTGACATTTCGAGACGATGCTCGATGCCCGGCTTCACCAGGAGCCGGTCAATCACAACATCAATGGTGTGATTTTTCCGCTTGTCGAGATTGATGAACGTCTCGTCGTCCAGGCTGACCAACTCCCCATCGATTCGCGCCCGCGTGTAGCCGTGCTTGACGAGCGTTTCCATCTCTTTCTTGAACTCGCCTTTGCGCCCGCGGACAATCGGCGCCATGACCATCACCCGATCCTCGGGACTGAGCGCCATCACCCGCCGGACAATCTGATCGGCGGACTGCCGGCTGATCGCGCGCCCGCACTTCGGGCAATGCGGCACCCCAATGGAGGCGAACAACAGGCGAAGATAGTCATAAATCTCTGTGATGGTTCCCACGGTCGAGCGCGGGCTTCGGCTGGTAGTTTTCTGCTCGATGGAGATGGAGGGGCTAAGTCCATCGATTGCATCCACATCCGGACGTTCCATCTGGTCCAGAAATTGGCGCGCGTACGCCGAAAGGGTTTCTACGTAGCGGCGCTGGCCTTCGGCGTAAATTGTGTCGAAAGCGAGGGACGACTTCCCCGACCCGCTCAGCCCAGTTACCACCGTCAGGGTGTTCCGTGGAATCTCAACGTTTATGTTCTTGAGATTGTGCTGCCGGGCGCCACGAACGGAAATCTTGGTAATCGCCATCATTCGCCGGGGTGCATACCCCTTCCGTAACGTCGACAGGTCAGCAGAATTGTTAGAAAGTGGAGTTGCACAGCTCTACTCCGTATCTTAGTCGTCAACAGCGCGGACCGTCAACGCAGGTTAGATTGAAGATTCGCGCTCAGACAATAAGTTAAGGATGGGAGAGGCGCTGCAACAGACTCTGAATTCTAAGGTTGGTCGACCGTGATCTCGTTGTTTATGCCCGTCCTTCTCTTCGTCACCGTCATTGTGTCAGTTAGCTTGGGCGTCCTGGCCGCCTATGTCGCTGTTACTTGCATTCTGAACGCATTCGGCCGCACGTCCCAGCAACAGCAGCCCGAACCGGGCCGCCCGCGGTTGGTCCTGGTTCCCTCGCAGAACCACGCCAGCGGCGACTAATTTCGTCCTGTCCGGGGGACAGCCACCTCCGGCTGTGCGTCGATCGAAGATCGACCTCCTCGGCAACGGTCAACCACCGAGAGCCTCCCTGTTCCAAATTCCGTACGTCATGCGAGGCTCCGTGTGCCCCCAAGGCAAGCTGAGTTAGTATTTCGCAGGGCCCCTTCCGAACCTTCCTCATCGCTAACCCTGCTGGAGGTGCGTTGTGCCAACGTCGCTGTACGCTGCAGATTTCCAGGCAGTCCTCGACCAAGCCGTCACTCCACCGGATCCGGCCACTGCTCCGTTTCCTTCGCCGGAAGACTGGCGCGACCGGTGGATCTATTTCTTGATGCTCGACCGTTTCAATAACCCTTCTGCGCCCCCCGCCCATCAACCTTTCGACGATCCGAACTTCTTCGGATTTCAGGGCGGATCATTCACTGGCGTGCGGCAACAACTTCCCTATATCAAACAACTCGGGGCTGGAGCCATCTGGCTCAGTCCGGTTCTGAAGAACTTTTCTTTCGATCCAGACACCTATCACGGCTATGGAATCCACAACTTCATCAGCGCCGAACCTCGTTTCGCGGACGATCCCTCCACGGCCGACAACGAGCTCCGCCAGCTCGTAGATGCCGCGCACAAGCAAGACCTTCTCGTCATCTTCGACATTGTGCTGAACCACACCGGCAACGCCTTTGCCTATCAGTGCGATCCCGCGGACCAATTCTGCGTGAGCAACCAGGGGGCGCAGGCCGGCTTTCATGCTTTGCCGCAGCCCATTCGGTGGCGCGATCAAACCGGCGCCGAGAGCCCCGACTTCCCCGACGTAGCTGCCATTCCCAATCCATCTCCGGACACAGTGGTTTGGCCCTCGGAGCTGCAGCAAAACCAGTTCTTCCGCCGGCAGGGCACTCCGGACGGCAACGGTGACGACACCGTCGGCGATTTCAGCGTTCTGAAACAATTGATGACGGCCGATCCTGATTTGCAGCGCTTCCTGATTCGCGCCTATCAATACGTGATCGCCCGCTTCGACATCGACGGCTTCCGCATCGATACCCTTCGCTATCTCAAGGGCGACCTTCCCCGCCTTTTCGGAAACTCCATGCGCGAATTTGCCTTAAGCATCGGCAAGAAGAATTTCTTCACCTTCGGAGAGGTCTTCGATTCCAATGCTGAGCAGGATATCGCGACGTTCATTGGACGAAACACCAGCGACCAAAGCGATCTGGTCGGCGTCGACGCCGCGCTCGACTATCCGCTGTTTAACAGACTGAAGCCAGTGGTAAAAGGATTCGCTGCACCGAGCGCTGTCGTTGGTATGTATCAGAACCGCAAAAACGTTGAAGCCAACGTGCTCAGCTCCCACGGCGACGCGACGCGCTACTTCGTCACCTTTCTCGACAATCACGACGTGAAGCAACGCATTCGCTACGTTGATCCCAACAACCCGACGCAGTTTGACGATCAAGTCACGCTGGGACTGGCCTGCCTGTACTCTCTGCCCGGAATCCCGTGTCTCTATTACGGCACGGAGCAGGGACTGCACGGCGCCGGCAGCGATCCCGCAGTGCGCGAGGCACTTTGGGGCGGCCCCGGATTCGATGAGCAGAGCGCCTTCTACCAACACATTCAGCAAATTGCCGCCGTGCGTGCGCAACAGTCGGCCCTGCGCTATGGACGGTTTTATTTTCGGCCGCTCTCGGGCGACGGCGCGACCTTCGGAGTCTCGGGCTTCCCCCAGGGAGTCGTTGCCTTCTCGCGCATTCTGAATGATCAGGAGGTTGTCGTCGTCGCAAACACGAACCCCACGCAAGCGCAACAACTCGACGTCATCGTGGAGATTCTGCTCAGTTCGGAGGGCGACGTCTTTAAGGTTTTATATAGCAATCAGGCGGGCCCGCTTGCTCCACAGCCGGTCCGCTCTATTCCCCAAGCAGCTGTGCAGGAAGTCGACGGTTCAACCGGACAGGGCCCCCTACACGTCGTTCGCGTCAGCGTGCGCCCCATGGAAGTTCAGATCCTCCGTGGCTCAAGAGAGGACTAACGGCATCACTTTGGACTGCTCTCCTCCACCGGCCCAACTACTTTCATCTTGCTCTCTACATGTGTGTGTTGAAAGCCCGTATTCTCGAGCGATACCGACACTTCCCGGTTAATGAAGAACAATGCTCGTATGCGGAACTCCGTGCCGAACGTTGCGGGAAACCAGACTCCATCCTCCTGCCGCTTGTAGACGACGTTGAAGCCAATTCCCGGCACATCTGTACCCAGGAAGGTCCGCACGCCGAATGGAATGCGCCGCGACAGCTTGGTAAACACTCTGACCGGCTGAAATTCCGCGGCATCGATGTAGGCCTCTCCCGCCCATGAAATGTCACTTTTGTCCTTCGGCCGAAATCCGATGTGATAGACGTTACGCCCTTCTTCCACGGCTTGACCGAGCAGGGTAAACTCATCATCCTTCTGCCCCTCCGTGGTCAGGGGAAACAAGTCCTTCGCCAATCCGTCCTTGGTCTTCTCGTTCGACAGATCCTCGCGGAGGTCGCGGATCAAATTGCCGTCGAGAGTGTCCGCCCCGGGGTTCGGTTCCCCCTGAAACGTCTCGTACTTTCCCTTATTCCAGTAGCGGCCGGTCAGCAACTTGAGTTCTTTCTGAGTTCCCTCGGCGTTCGGAAGCACGTCGTAGTCAGCCGTCTCTTCGCGCAACAGCCTGCCTTGGGGTTTGTGCGTCAGGATGTGGGTGTGCTGGCGGTAGACATATTGCTTGCGGAGGATCTCGCTCCGGTCCTGATTCGTCGCCACGCGCTTCATGATCGCGTCGGCGGTCAGCGGCGGATTCCCCGGCTCGCCGCCCTGCGCCTGTTCGGTTGGCAAACTCTGTGCATACGAGACCGATGCCACCACTAGAAATCCAAGAACACGGAGAATCCGCATGGACACACCTCTACTTCTGACACTGCGCAGCAGCCTTTGGGAAAGTTCCGTCGCGACTGCGCTTGGCCGCCAAGGCTTCCGCAACAGACAGGCCGCCCCGGTAAGGTCGATCGTAGTTAGGGTACACGCCGTATCGGGCACTGGGGAAGAAATCGAGGTCGCCTTTCAACCGGCTCAGCCCAGCCGCCCTAAGCCTACAATGTCTGGCTGGAGGAGGAGGCGAATTTGACGGCCACTGAACCGGAGGCAACGCGGAAACGAGCGGACAATCGGGCCAAGAACCGCTGCTGATAGCAACTTCCGTTCCGGCCCTCAATAAATTACTTTCAGCGAGAACTGAATCTGCCGTGACGTACCCGCGGTCTTGCTGATGATACCGAATCCGCTCCCCCGCACAATGTTCGACGGCAATCCAAAGTTTACGATGTTGAACAGGTTGAACAACTCTGCGCGAAATTCCAGCGTCCCCAGTTCGCCATTCCCGCGGTGTCCAAAGGGCGTGTCCTTAATCAGTGCAAAATCAAAATCATGATATCCGGGGCCGCGAAATGGGTTGCGCCCGAGGGTGCCGAAGCGCCCATGGTTGGGCCCTGTGCCGCCCGGAACATTGATCGGAATATTAAAGAACGACGCATTGTACGCCCCCAGCCCGAAGTAGTCGTCGCGCACC
>Ga0073928_10010876_pt1 | contig 10714 bp, 6 predicted proteins | sample PaiPotPPA55metaG_FD_76969 | JGI IMG/M metagenome (GOLD analysis project Ga0073928, IMG submission 76969) | Iron sulfur acid spring bacterial and archeal communities from Banff, Canada, to study Microbial Dark Matter (Phase II) - Paint Pots PPA... ...
CGTCGTCCGGGTCCGCGCGCACGCCGTAGAGCGTGTCCGTGTCTTCGGCGTGGACCCGGAAGGACGGCGACTCGGGGGTGAACACCGGGTTCGAGAATCGCTCGGTGACCAGGCGCAGCTCGGGCTCGGTGAAGTACTGCGGCCAGTGCGCCGGGGAATACGAGACGCCGAGGTCCACGTGGTGGATCAGCACCTCCTCGAGCCGCCACCAGGGCAGCCCGGCCGCCGGCTGCGGGCCGCCGCGCCTGCCCTCGATCTTGTGCTGCCATTGTTCGGCCGTCAGCCGCGCCGCCTGCACGGCGAACCGCTCGCTCGCCTCCCGCAGATCGACCGCGAGCTCGGCCGCCGAGCGGCCCGCGCCCTGCTCTATCTCGGCCTCGCGCGCCTCGGCGGACGCGTACATCGGCGTCTCCACCCCGGTCGCCGCCCACGTCAGCAGGCGCACCACCGCGTCGGCGTTGCGGGCGGCGTGGGTCAGCACGTGCCCCCTCGTCCACCCCGGCAGTTGCGAGGGCTCGCGCACGGCGGTGTCGTCGAACTGCTCCGCCGTGCCGATCAGCTGGGCCGTGGCCTCGACCACGTGAGTCAGCGTCTCGGTCGGCTCCGGCGCTCGGATGTCGCTGGGATCGGTTGCCATGGCTCTACTCTTGCGCACCCGCGGCCTCGGGCGCCATGCGGTTCGACCGGACGGCACATTTCTGTCGGTGGGCCAGCCTACGATGGACCGAGGTGGTTTCTCCCCGGTCCCACACAACCGGGTCGCGGGGGATCACTGCAGTTCAGCGATGGTAAACACTCAGGGAGCAGAGCAGTGGCGGACAAGCTGATCGTCCGGGGAGCGCGGGAGCACAATCTCAAGGACGTCTCCCTGGACCTGCCGAGAGACGCCCTGATCGTCTTCACCGGCCTTTCCGGGTCAGGCAAGTCCTCGCTCGCCTTCGACACCATCTTCGCCGAGGGGCAGCGGCGCTACGTCGAGTCCCTGTCCGCCTACGCGCGCCAGTTCCTCGGTCAGATGGACAAGCCAGACGTGGACTTCATCGAGGGCCTGTCCCCGGCCGTCTCCATCGACCAGAAGTCCACCTCGAAGAACCCGCGCTCGACCGTGGGCACCATCACCGAGGTCTACGACTACCTGCGGCTGCTCTACGCCCGTGCCGGCCGGGCGCACTGCCCCGAGTGCCACCGCATCATCTCCCGGCAGAGCCCGCAGCAGATCGTCGAACGCGTCCTCGAACTCGAGGAGGGCACCCGCTTCCAGGTCCTCGCCCCCGTGGTGCGCGAGCGCAAGGGCGAGTACGCAGAGCTGTTCAAGGAGCTGCAGACCAAGGGCTACAGCCGGGCCCGGGTGGACGGCGTCGTCATCCAGCTCACCGAGCCGCCGACGCTCAAGAAGCAGGAGAAGCACACCGTCGAGGTCGTCGTCGACCGCCTCGCGGTCAAGTCCTCGGCCAAGCGGCGGCTGAACGACTCCATCGAGACCGCGCTGCGGCTGGCCGGCGGCATGATCACGCTCGACTTCGTGGACCTGCCGGAGGACGACCCGCAGCGCGAGCGAATGTACTCGGAGCACCTCTACTGCCCCTACGACGACCTCTCCTTCGAGGAGCTCGAACCCCGCTCCTTCTCCTTCAACTCGCCGTTCGGCGCCTGCCCGGAGTGCACCGGCCTCGGCATCCGGATGGAGGTGGACGAGGAGCTCATCATCCCCGATCCCGAGCTCTCGCTGAGCGCCGGGGCCATTGCGCCCTGGTCCGGCTCCGGCCAGTCCAGCGACTACTTCGGGCACCTGCTCGCCGGCCTCGGCGAGGAACTCGGCTTCGACGTCGACACCCCCTTCAAGAAGCTGCCGGCCAAGGCGCGCAAGGCGATCCTGCACGGCCACAACCACAAGGTGACGGTCAGCTACACCAACCGCTTCGGCCGCACGCGCAGCTACTCCACCGGCTTCGAGGGCGTCATCCCCTGGATCGAGCGGCGGCACGCAGAGGCTGAGTCCGACAGCTCCCGCGAGCGGCACGCCGGCTACATGCGCGAGGCGCCCTGTCCCGCCTGCAAGGGCACCAGGCTCAAGCCGCTGGTGCTCGCGGCCACCCTCGGCGGGCGAACCAAGGGCGAGTACACCGAGGGCGGCAGGTCCATCGCCGAGGTCGCCGCGATGCCGGTGGGCGAGTGCGCGGATTTCCTGCGCAACCTCAAACTGGGCAAGCGGGAGGCGCAGATCGCGGCGCGGGTGCTCAAGGAGGTCAACGAGCGGCTGCAGTTCCTCGTCGACGTCGGGCTCGACTACCTATCGCTCGACCGGGCCTCGGCGACGCTGGCGGGCGGCGAGGCGCAGCGCATCCGGCTGGCCACCCAGATCGGCTCGGGGCTCGTGGGCGTGCTCTACGTGCTCGACGAGCCCTCGATCGGCCTGCACCAGCGGGACAACCACCGGCTGATCGAGACCCTGGTGCGGCTGCGCAACCTCGGCAACACCCTGATCGTGGTCGAGCACGACGAGGACACCATCAAGATCGCCGACTGGGTGGTGGACATCGGCCCGGGGGCCGGCGAGAACGGCGGCCACGTGGTCGTCTCCGGGCCGGTCTCCGACCTGCTCGAGTCCGAGGAGTCGCTGACCGGCGCCTACCTCTCCGGCCGGATGCGGATCGAGGTCCCGGCCGCCCGCCGCCCGGTCGACCCGGCCCGGGTGCTGACCGTGCACGGGGCGCGCGAGCACAACCTGCAGGACGTGGACGTCACCTTCCCGCTCGGCTGCTTCGTCGCCGTCACCGGGGTGTCCGGATCCGGCAAGTCCACGCTGGTCAACGACATCCTCTACACCCATCTCGCCCGGGAGCTGAACGGCGCCCGCAAGGTGCCGGGCCGGCACACCAGGGTGGACGGGGTCGAGCACCTCGACAAGGTCGTACACGTCGACCAGTCGCCGATCGGCCGCACCCCGCGGTCCAACCCGGCGACCTACACCGGCGTGTTCGACCACGTCCGGCGGCTGTTCGCGGAGACCAGCGAGGCCAAGATGCGCGGCTACCTGCCCGGCCGCTTCTCCTTCAACGTCAAGGGCGGGCGCTGCGAGAACTGCCAGGGCGACGGCACGATCAAGATCGAGATGAACTTCCTGCCCGACGTGTACGTGCCCTGCGAGGTCTGCCACGGCAAGCGTTACAACGAGCAGACCCTCGAGGTGCACTACAAGGGCAAGACCATCTCGGACGTGCTTGACATGCCGGTGTCCGAGGCGGTCGAGTTCTTCGAGGCCATCCCCGGCATCGCCCGGCACCTGCGCACCCTCAACGACGTGGGCCTCGGCTATGTCCGGCTCGGCCAGAGCGCGACCACCCTGTCCGGCGGCGAGGCGCAGCGGGTCAAACTGGGCGCCGAGCTGCAGCGCCGCTCCACCGGCCGCACCGTGTACGTGCTCGACGAGCCGACCACCGGCCTGCACTTCGAGGACATCCGCAAGCTGCTCGGCGTCCTCGGCCGGCTGGTCGAGGCGGGCAACTCGGTGATCGTCATCGAGCACAACCTCGACGTGATCAAGACCGCGGACTGGATCGTCGACATGGGCCCGGAGGGCGGGCGCGGCGGCGGCACGGTCGTGGCCGAGGGCACCCCGGAGCAGGTGGCCGAGCACCCGGTCTCCTACACCGGCAAGTTCCTCAAGGAACTGCTCGGCTGAGTTCCGGACGGGGTGCGGCCGCGGCGCCCACGAACTGCCGTCCGCGCAGTTGAACCGTTCCGGCCGTCCGTCCGTTACCGGCGGCATGAAGAGCGTTAAGTACCCCCGGTCGCGCACCAGCGCGATTCGGACCGGATACTGTGACGCGTCGACGGTGCGCAATCCGGACACGGCTCCCTGCCGTACCTCGGGCTCCGGAGCGCGCACACCCGAGTTCCGAGGAGCACATTTCCCCATGGCCGATCAGTCCAAGCCCGTAGCTTCCACCGACCGGCGCACCGTGCTGCGCGCCACCGCCATCGGCATGGCGGCTGCCGGAGTCGGCGTCACCGCCGCGGCTTGCAGCAGCAACAACAGCGTTCCGCAAGGCTCGTCCGCCACCACGGCGACCGCGGCTGCCACGTCCACCGGCCCGGTCACCGTCGCCACAACCTCCCAGGTGCCGGTCGGCGGCGGGTTCGTCGACACGACCGCCAGGATCGTGGTCACCCAGCCCTCGGCCGGCGAGTACAAGGCGTTCACCGCTGTCTGCACGCACGCGCAGTGCACCGTAAGCAGCGTCTCGAACAACGTCATCCAGTGCCCCTGCCACGGCTCTCAGTACAGCGCCAAGGACGGGTCGGTCATCCAGGGCCCGGCCACGCAGGCGCTGGCGGCAGAGACCATCAAGGTCAGCGGCAGCAACATCGTCCTCGAGGCCTGATCGCAGCTCCCGTCGAACGTGCCCCGAGCTGATCGCCGACGAACGGCTCGGGGCGCCGGCATGTCCAGCATCGGGCCGGCTGTATCCTCAGCGACTCCAGAGCGTCAGTGGCTCGTCGTAGGCTGGCACCGTGAGCGATCCGACGACATACCGCCCGGCAGTGGGCTCCATTCCGACCCAGCCGGGTGTCTACAAGTTCCGCGACCAGTACGGCCGGGTCGTCTACGTCGGCAAGGCCAAGAACCTCAGGTCGCGGCTCGCGAACTACTTCCAGCCGCTCACCTCGCTGCACCCGCGCACCCAGTCCATGGTGACGACGGCCACCAGCGTCGAGTGGACGGTCGTGGACACCGAGGTCGAGGCACTCGCGCTTGAGTACTCCTGGATCAAGGAGTTCGACCCGAGGTTCAACGTCCGCTACCGGGACGACAAGTCCTATCCCAGCCTCGCGGTGACCCTCAACGAGGAGTTCCCGCGGGTTCAGGTGATGCGCGGACCCAAGAAGAAGGGCGTGCGTTATTTCGGGCCGTACGCCCACGCCTGGGCCATCAGGGAGACGGTCGACGCCCTGCTGCGCGTCTTCCCGATGCGTAGCTGTTCGCAAGGGGTCTTCCGGCGGGCCCAGCTCTCCGGCCGCCCCTGCCTGCTCGGCTACATCGGCAAGTGCTCCGCTCCCTGCGTCGGCCGGATCAGCGCCGAGGAGCACCGGAAGACCGCCCAGGACTTCTGCACCTTCCTTTCCGGGCAGACGGCCGGCTTCACCCGTGACCTCGAACGGGAGATGAAGCGGGCCGCCGCCGACCTCGAGTTCGAGAAGGCCGCCCGGCTGCGCGACGACCTCGCCGCTCTGCAGCGGGCGATGGAGCGCAACGCCATCGTGCTCGGCGACGGGACCGACGCGGACGTCATCGGCATCTTCGAGGACGAGCTCGAGGCCGCCGTGCAGATCTTCCATGTCCGTGGCGGCCGCGTACGCGGCCAACGGGGCTGGGTGGTGGAGAAGGTCGAGGACATCGACACCGGCGGCCTCGTCGGCCAGTTCCTCCAGCAGCTCTATGGCGATCAGGAGCCTGAGGCGGTGCCGAAGGAGATCCTGGTGCCCGCGCTGCCCGAGGACGCCGCCGCGATCCAGGCCTGGCTCGAGGCCCGAGGCGGACACGTGCTGGATCTGCGCGTTCCGCAGCGGGGGGACAAACGCACGCTGATGGAGACGGTGGCGCGCAACGCCAAGCAGTCCCTGGCCCTGCACAAGACCAAGCGCGCCTCGGACCTGACGAGCCGTGGGCAGGCGCTGGAGGACATCGCCGAGGCACTCGGCATGGACCAGGCGCCGCTGCGCATCGAGTGCTACGACATCTCGCACACGCAGGGCGCCGAGGTGGTCGCGTCCATGGTCGTGTTCGAGGACGCCCTGCCGCGCAAGTCCGAGTACCGCCGCTTCACCATCAAGACGGTCGAGGGCCAGGACGACGTCCGGTCCATGCACGAGGTGATCAGCCGCCGATTCAAGCGCTACCTCGCCGAAGCGGCGAAGGGGGGCGAGGCGCTGTTGCCCGAAGGCGAAGATGAGCTCGCGGAGGCAGCCGCCGGGACGCGGGAGGGCGATCCGGACGGCGCTGACCATCCCGACGGCGTGGCCCGCGAGGACAAGCCGCTCAGCCGCAGCGCGTACCCGCCGCAGCTCGTCCTCGTCGACGGCGGCGCCCCCCAGGTGGCCGCGGCCGCCCGAGCGTTGGCCGAGCTCGGCATCGAGGAGGTGACCGTGGCCGGCATCGCCAAGCGGATGGAGGAGATCTGGATGCCCGGCGAGGAGGACCCGGTCATCCTGCCGCGCACCAGCGAGTCGCTTTACCTGCTCCAGCGAGTCCGCGACGAGGCGCACCGTTTCGCGATCACCTTCCACCGCCAGCGCCGCTCCAAGGCGATGACCTCTGGCGGGCTGCTCGACGGGATCCCCGGTCTCGGCGAGGTCCGGCGCAAGGCGCTGCTCAAGCACTTCGGCTCGGTCAAGGCGGTGCGCACGGCGAGCGTCGACCAGTTGGCCGAGGTGCCAGGTCTCGGCCGGGCCACCGCGCAGGCCCTGCACGAGGCCATCGCGCAGCGGGCGCGCTCGACACCGAGGGCGGCCGGGGTCAACACAGCCACCGGAGAGCTTCTGGAAGATGGCGGAAACTGAATCGAAAGGGACATAGACTCGTCGGCGGGTCGGCGCGCGACCGACTCGCAGGTCCAAGGGAATCGAAGCTGTCTGGGGGAAAGGCGGTCCACGATGAACGAAACGGAGAGCGAGGCGGCTACCGAGCCGCCGGAGCTCGTGGTGATCTCGGGTATGTCCGGCGCGGGCCGGTCCACGGCGGCCAAGGTCCTCGAGGACCTCGGCTGGTTCGTGGTGGACAACCTCCCACCCAGCCTGATCGCCACGATGGTCGACCTCGCCGCTCGCACCCAGGGATCGGTGCCGCGCATCGCCGTGGTGGTGGATGTGCGCGGCCGCTCCTTCTTCGAGCACCTGCACGAGGCGCTCGAACACATAGAGGCCACCGGCCTGCGACACCGCATCGTCTTCCTCGAGTCGGCCGACGACGTCCTCGTGCGCCGCTTCGAGAACGTGCGCCGTCCGCACCCGCTGCAGGGTGACGGCCGGATCACCGACGGCATCGTTCGCGAGCGCGATCTGCTGCGGGAGCTGCGTGGCGAGGCCGACCTGGTCATCGACACCTCGAGCCGGAACGTGCACGAGCTGCGCGGCGCGCTCGAGGCCGCGTTCGGCCGGGAAGGGGCCGAGGGCGGGCTTCGCGCCACCGTGATGTCCTTCGGCTTCAAGTACGGGCTCCCGGTGGACGCAGACCTCGTACTTGACGTACGCTTCCTGCCCAACCCGCACTGGATCCCCGAGCTGCGGCCGCACACCGGTCTCGACCCCGAGGTCAGCGCCTACGTGCTGGCACAACCCGGGGCCAAGGAGCTCATCGAGTCCTACGGCGAGACCCTGCGTATCATCACCGCCGGGTACCGCAAAGAGGGCAAACGGTATATGACCCTTGCGGTAGGGTGCACCGGCGGGAAGCACCGCAGCGTCGCGATGGCCGAGCAGTTCGCGGCGAGGCTGAACAGCGACGGCGTGGACACGACGGTGGTCCACCGGGACGTAGGGCGTGAGTGAGCGAACAGCTAGACGGCGAGGCCCCGCGGGACGGCGGACCGCGGGTGGTGGCGTTCGGCGGCGGGCACGGCATGTACGCCTGTCTTTCCGCATTACGAAGACTGACCGATCAGCTCACCGCGATCGTCACCGTGGCGGACGACGGCGGGTCGAGCGGCCGCATCCGCAGCGAACTCGGCGGGCTGCCGCCCGGCGACCTGCGGATGGCGCTCGCCGCCCTCTGCGGGGACGACGAGTGGGGCCGTACCTGGGCGAAGGCGCTGCAGCACCGCTTCGGCGGGACCGGCCACCTGGCCGGGCACGCACTGGGAAACCTGCTGATCACCGCACTCTGGGAAGAGCTGGGCGAACCGGTCGAAGCGCTTGACTGGGTCGGCCGGCTGCTCGGCGCCCGCGGCCGGGTGCTGCCGATGGCCGCCGTGCCGCTGGAGATCGAGGCGCAAGTGCGCGGCGTGGACCCGGCGGACCCGCTCCGGGTGAGCACGGTGCGCGGACAGCACTCGTTGGCCAAGACGCCGGGAGAGGTGCTGGCCGTCCGACTGCTGCCGCAGGATCCCCCCGCGGTCCCGGGCGCCGTCGCGGCGATCGACGAGGCCGACTGGGCGGTGCTCGGTCCGGGCAGCTGGTTCACCAGTGTGCTGCCGCACCTGCTGGTGCCCGAGCTGGCGCAGGCCCTGATGCGTACCGAGGCGAAGCGCCTGCTGGTGCTCAATCTCGTGCCGCAGATCGGGGAGACCGACGGGTTCACCCCGGCCGACCACGTCGAGGTGCTCGCGGCGCACGCCCCGAACCTGCGTCTCGACGCGATCCTGGTCGACCCCTCCTCGGCGCGCGGCGCGCACGAGGCCAGGAAGCTGGAAGAGGTGGCGGCCGCGATGGGAGCCGAGGTGCACACCGCGGCGGTGGCCTCGACCGGCGACGGCCCGTATCACGACCCGATCCGACTGGCCGCGGCCATCGCCGGCATCGTCGGCGCCCCGGCGGCCTGACAGGCCCGGCCCGGCTTTCCCGCCGAGCCCGTTCCGGCCGACCGTCCCGACCCGGCACGAACAGCCCGCCGACGCCCGGAAAAGGCCGTTCGAGCCGCGATAATCCGGTGAATGATCCGTCCGGGGGTCATCCCTGCCGGTGATCCGTCGGCGTAACGGCGACCACGGGCGGTCACCGCCGGTTAACCTGGGTGGAGCCATTCCCCGCACCGCACCGATAGGAGGCCGCGTAGCCATGGCGATGACCGCGGCGGTCAAAGACGAGCTGAGCCGGCTCACTGTGGTCAAGCCCTGCTGTCGCAAGGCGGAGACAGCGACCCTGCTGCGCCTGGCCGGGTCGATCCACCTGGTGCAGGGGCGGATCGTGATCGAGGCCGAACTGGACGCCGCTGCGGCGGCCAGGCGACTGCGTAAAAGCATCGCGGAGATCTACGGGCACTCCTCGGAACTCGGCGTGATCGCGCCCGGCGGGCTGCGCCGGGGCAGCCGCTACGTGGTGCGGGTCGTGCGCGACGGCGAGGCGCTCGCCCGGCAGACCGGTCTGGTGGACGGTCGCGGGCACCCGGTCCGCGGACTGCCGCCGCAGGTCGTCGCCGGATCCGTGTGCGACGCCGAGTCGGCCTGGCGCGGCGCGTTCCTGGCGCACGGCTCGCTGACCGAGCCCGGGCGCTCGAGCGCGCTGGAGATCACCTGCCCCGGCCAGGAGGCGGCGCTCGCGCTGGTCGGCGCGGCGCGCAGGCTCGGCGTGAGCGCGAAGAACCGCGAGGTGCGCGGGGTGGAGCGGGTCGTGGTACGCGACGGCGACGCGATCGGCGCGCTGCTCACCCGGCTCGGCGCGCACGACTCGGTGCTGGCCTGGGAGGAACGCCGGATGCGCCGCGAGGTGCGGGCGACGGCCAACCGGCTGGCCAACTTCGACGACGCCAACCTGCGCAGGTCCGCACGGGCCGCCGTGGCCGCCGGGGCACGGGTGGGCCGGGCGCTTGAGATCCTCGGCGAGCACGCGCCGGAGCACCTGGCACTGGCCGGCCGACTTCGCCTTGAGCACCGGCAGGCCTCGCTGGAGGAGCTCGGCGCGCTGGCCGACCCGCCGCTGACCAAGGACGCGGTGGCCGGCCGGATCCGGCGGCTGCTCGCCCTGGCCGACCGCCGCGCGGCGGACCTCGGCGTGCCGGGCACGGAGGCCTGCCTGACGCCTGAGCTCTTCGCGGCCGCGGGTGTGGCCGAGGTCTGAGGCCGCCTCGGTGCGGTGGGCTGAACGCCCCGGCAACAGCACGGAAACCGACTTCGCCGGCCCGGCCGGGCCGGCGAAGTCGGGCAGCTCCGTCGGCGCTCGCACCGATCACGCCATCACCGCAGTTCAGCGTGACGTAAGTGGACTTATGTCAACACAAGCCGCCGTTCGTCCGGGCGCGTGGTGACTGCGAGCCGACCGGCTACTCACCGGTAGTTCCACATGCCGGGCCGGTTCGCCCCGCCAGCTGGGCTGCCTGTAGGTTGAGACTGCATCCTGTAGTCGGAATCATGCGCACCCGGCGACGGTGTAAGACCGTCCGCGGTGCTTGAGCGAGGAGACCTTCGTGACCGTCCGCGTCGGCATCAACGGCTTCGGCCGCATCGGCCGCAACTTCTTCCGGGCCACCGTGGCGTCGGGAGCCGACATCGAGATCGTCGGCATCAACGACCTCGCCAGCCCGAAGATCCTGGCCCACTTCCTCAAGTACGACTCCGTCCTGGGACGTTTCCCGGGTTCCGTCGAGGCGACCGAGGACTCGCTGGTCATCAACGGCAAGGCCATCAAGGTCATCGCCGAGCGCGACCCGGCCGCGCTGCCGTGGAAGGAGCTCGCGGTCGACGTCGTCGTCGAGTCCACCGGCCTGTTCACCAACGCCGACGACGCCGCGAAGCACCTCGAGGCGGGCGCCAAGAAGGTCATCATCTCCGCGCCGGCCACCGGTGACGCCAAGACCATCGTGATGGGCGTCAACCAGGACGAGTACGACCCGGCGACGCACCACGTGCTGTCGAACGCCTCCTGCACCACCAACTGCCTCGCCCCGCTGGTCAAGGTGCTGCTCGACGAGTTCGGCATCGAGAAGGGCCTGATGACCACGGTCCACGCCTACACCACCGAGCAGCAGCTGCAGGACCAGATCGCGCTGACCCGCAAGGGCACC
>Ga0073928_10010877_pt1 | contig 10714 bp, 8 predicted proteins | sample PaiPotPPA55metaG_FD_76969 | JGI IMG/M metagenome (GOLD analysis project Ga0073928, IMG submission 76969) | Iron sulfur acid spring bacterial and archeal communities from Banff, Canada, to study Microbial Dark Matter (Phase II) - Paint Pots PPA... ...
CGTTGCAGCCGCACTCTGCGAGCACTATGAAATTCCAACCTTCGCCATCAAAGGCGAAGATAATGCCACCTACTACAGCCACATCGAGTCGGTGGTGGCTAGCAAGCCGCAGCTAACGATGGACGACGGCTGCGACCTCGTCACAACGCTCATGACCAAACACCCCGACCTGCTTTCGGGAGTGCTCGGCGGCTGCGAGGAGACGACAACCGGCGTCATCCGCCTGCACGCGATGGAGAAGGAAGGCGTCCTGCCCTTCCCGGTCGTCGCCGTCAACGACGCGCTGACGAAGCACATGTTCGACAACCGGTACGGAACCGGACAGTCGACGATCGACGGCATCATCCGCGCGACCAACGTCCTCTTAGCCGGTCACACCGTCGTCATCGCTGGTTACGGTTGGTGCGGACGCGGCGTCGCGTCGCGCGCAAAGGGTCTTGGCGCTCACGTAGTCGTCACAGAGATCGACCCGCGCAAGGCACTCGAGGCCGTCATGGATGGGTTTACGGTTCTGCCGATGGCACAAGCCGCGTCGATCGGCGACATTTTCGTCACCGTGACGGGCAACTATCACGTCATTCGCGGCGAGCACTTTGCCGCGATGAAAGACGGCGCGATCGTGTGCAACTCGGGACACTTCAACGACGAACTCGACCTCGAGGCGATCGCCGCTGCCGCCGTTGACCGCAAGACGCCACGCCCATTCGTCGAGGCCTTCCGCTTCGCTGATGGCCGTACGGTGCGCATTCTCGCCGACGGCCGGCTCATCAATCTCGCCGCCGCCGAAGGGCATCCGGCGGCCGTGATGGACATGTCGTTCGCGAATCAGGCGCTGGCTGCAGGCTATCTGGCGCAAAACTACGCGTCGCTCGAGAAGAAGGTCTACACGGTTCCCGACGATATCGACGAGGAGGTCGCCAAGCTCAAGCTGCGCGCGATGAAGATCTCGATCGATACGCTGACGCCCGAGCAGACGAAATACATGGCCTCTTGGTCGGAGGGAACCTAGGCGCATGGCTCATCGCAGGCTGTTCACCAGTGAGTCGGTGACCGAGGGACATCCCGACAAGGTCGCCGATCAGATCTCCGACGCCGTTCTCGATGCCATCCTCACCGACGATCCATACGGGCGGGTTGCCGTCGAGACGTTCGCGATCACCGGCCAAATCCACATCGCCGGCGAAGTCACGACGACGACCTATATCGATATCCCGCGCATCGTGCGTTCCACCATCGCGGAGATCGGATACACGCGCTCGCGGGTGGGCTTCGATGCGGACACATGCGGCGTTAGCGTCTCGATCGACGAACAATCGCCCGACATCGCTTTAGGTGTCGATCGGTCTCTCGAAGTGAAAGAAGGCGGTGGGCAGGACGAGTTCGAGTTGACCGGCGCAGGCGATCAGGGGATGATGTTCGGCTACGCCTGCCGCGAGACGTCCGAGTTGATGCCGCTACCGATCGTTCTCGCGCACAACCTCGCGCGAATGCTGGCGGCGGCGCGTAAAAACGGCGACATCGGATATCTGCGACCGGATGGCAAATCACAGGTGACGGTCGAGTACGACGGCATTCGGCCCGTACGCGTCGATGCGGTGGTGATCTCGACGCAGCACGATCCGGACGTTCCACTCGAGACGATTCGCGGAGAGGTCACGGAGCGCATCATCGATCACGTGATTCCAGCGGCGTTGCGCGATGCTCAGACGCGGATTTTCGTAAACCCCACCGGCCGCTTCGTGCTGGGCGGTCCGAAGGGCGACGCTGGCCTGACCGGACGCAAGATTATCGCCGATACCTACGGCGGGATGGCGCGGCACGGAGGAGGTGCGTTCTCTGGAAAGGATCCGACGAAAGTCGACCGGTCGGCTGCTTATGCGGCGAGGCATGCTGCGAAGAACATCGTCGCCGCCGGACTGGCGGACCGCTGCGAACTGCAGGTCGCCTATGCGATCGGCGTAGCCCGCCCCGTCAGCGTGTTCGTCGAAACGTTCGGCACGGCGAAGATCGACGAGGCCGCCATCGCCGAGCTCGTGCACAAGCACATCGACCTGCGTCCTGCGGCGATCATCCACCGCCTCGGCTTGCGCCGTCCGATCTACCGGCAGACGGCGGCGTACGGCCACTTCGGGCGTCCCGACCTCGACCTGCCGTGGGAGAAGCTCGACCTCGTGGACACGCTCAGGGCCGCAGCCGGCCTGCCGAAGCTCACGGAACCCGAGCACGTCCCGCTGCTCACCGGGTAGCGATTTTTTCACACGATTTCTGAAGGCAAAAGCCGCAGGAATCCACCGCCACTGCGGTAAACCGCGCGTCTTTCCTCTCTCTCAGCCCACAAGGGGTCCTCAACGTATGGGTAAGCTCTCGCGGCTCGCCGGACTTCTCGCGTTTTCGGCAAGCCTCGCTGCGACCAGTCTCGCGGCGAATGCCGGCGTCATGATGATGACCGGTCAGCCTTTCCATGGCCACCCAATCACCTCGGTTAAGTACATCGGAAACGGCTGGTGGAACGATAACGGAACTGTTTATCACACGCCGCACTACATGATGACGCGCTCGCAGGCAATGCGCACGCATCCCGCAGCGGGTGCGCTCTCGTATCATGGCGGCCCGGTTCTCACGGTGCCGAAGATCTACGTAGTTCTTTGGGGCTACAAGTCGGCCGGCGACCCCGACAAAGTCGGCGTGTTGCTGAAGCACTACCTCAAGGTGTTCGGCGGCTCGGGTATCGCGAACGTCGTTACGCAGTACTACCAGGGAAGCGGCGGCAGCCAAACGTTCATCACGAACGACAAGCCGCAACTCGCCGGCATCTGGAAGGACAACACGAATCCGATCCCGGCGCACCCGACGGATGCGCAGGTCGCTACCGAAGCCGGCCTCTTGATGGCCCACTTCGGCTTCAGCGCGAATGCTTCGTACTCGGTCGCGACCGCTCATAACCACAGCATCAGCGGCTTCGGTACGCAGTATTGCGCGTACCATGGCTCCACGAACCAGGGCGGCCACACGATCTCGTACACGAACCTCCCGTATCAGCCCGATGCCGGTTCGAACTGCGGCGCCAACATCATCAGCCCGCCGTCCGACGAGACGGGCACCGATGAGGGCATCTCCATCGTGCAAGGCCACGAGTATGCCGAGTCCACGACGGACCCGCAGCTCAACGCCTGGTGGGACAGCGGCAACGGCGAAGAGATCGGTGACCTCTGCGCCTGGACCAACATCCAGAACGACCCGATGGGCGCCGGCAGCTACACGATGCAGCCGGAATACAGCGACGCTACCTCGTCCTGCGTCCACTCGTATCCGTAAGACCTAACGGCTTCGCACACGAGCGAAGCAGCGCTGGAGGGGTGAGCTCGACCGCTCGCCCCTCTTTTGCTTTTCAGGTCGTTGTCGCTCGAGGATCCATTGTGAAACGTTCGATGCTCTTTGCGGCGCTGCTGACGATTCTCAGCGTTGTGGCCGTCCACGACGCGAGCTGGGCGAGCGTCTCCCGCCCCACTTTTAGCGTCCGGGAGGTGCAAAGCGGGGACGTATACGACGTGCCGCACTATATGCTGTTGCCGCCTGCCAAACGAAGAATGCGCTCCGATAAAGAGTGCTGCGGGCTTCTTACCTATCGCACTGGGCCCGTATTGGAGCGGCCACACGCCTATCTGATATTTTGGGGTTACGGCGCAGCCGGCGATCCTAACGGAGTTGAACCGCTTTTGAAAACGTTTATCTCCAACATTGGCGGGTCTTCATGGCTCAATACTGTGACGCAATACTACGGTCTTGATACGCGGTTTCCCAGGAACGGGCGGCATATGCTTGCCGGCGTATGGGACGACGATCAGAATCCGATCCCCTCGAGTCCTACGGACGCTCAGGTCGCTGCCGAAGCGTTGCGCGCAGTCAGCATGTTCGGGTTCGATAAGAACGGGGCGTACATCGTCGCGACCGCGCACAATCACAACACGGCCGGATTCGGGACGACGTTCTGCGGTTATCACAGCGACGTTCGCTCTAACGACGGGCTGATCTCCTACACGAACCTTCCCTATATGCCTGACGCTCCAATCTGCGGGTCGAACAAGATCCCTCCCGCGAGCGACGAGAGCGCCGCCGACGAGGGCGTGACGATCGTCAGCGGCCACGAATTCGCCGAGTCGATCACGGATCCAAAGCCCGTGACGGGATGGTACAACTCGACCTACGGGGAGCTGGGAGACGAGTGCGCGTGGACCGATCTGAAAAACATTCAGTTCGGAGCGTACTCATTCGCCGCCCAGCCCCTCTTCAGCAATGCAAGCGATTCATGCGTGCAGGGTTTCCTGTAGCGCATCAGCGACGCTCGCGTCGGATCGTTGGAATCGACGCGACGATCAAGGCCATCGCCAGATAACCGAATCCTGAGATGATGATCGGGAGTCGCGCACCGAAGTGGTCGGCGAGCGCGCCGCCGATGATCGCACCAGGGACCGTTCCGATCAGTGCGATGAGCCGAGCCGCACCAAAAACGCGACCGACGAGCCCCTCGGGAGTCACGCGCGTTCGCCAACCGACGATTTGCGCGATCTCGAACATCACGCACGCGTTCGTCAGCGTGAGGAACGTGATCGCCACCTGCAGGTTGTGCGTGAACATTACCGGCACGAAGAGCAGCGCATCGAGCACGTACGCGATCGTGATGACGCGCCCGAAGCGCACGGTACTTGGCAGCCGGCCCGCAATGAACGAGCCGACGACCGAGCCCACAGCGCCCACGCCGAACGCGTAGCCGATCGACAGGTCGGACGCGCCGAAGTCGCGCTTGAGGAACGGGATGAAGACGGCGCCCGTCATGAAGCCGAAGAAGTTGAACGCGCAACTGGTCAGCGTCATCGTGCGCAGCGTCACCTCGCTCGCCAGGAAGCGGAATCCCGTAGCGATGTCTTGCCGCACTTCGCTCACCATAGGTATCCCGTCGGGCTCGTCGGGCCCGAACGTGTCCGCCGCTGCAATGGAGATCTGCGAGATTAGGTACGTGCAGGCCGTCGCGAGGAGCGCCGGGAGCGGGCCGACGATCGCAAAGAGCGCGCCGCCCAGCGGAGGCAGCACCGTGATTGCTGCCTGTTCGGTCGCGAGCAGGGTCGAAAACGCCCGCGTCGCCATCGCTTTACCGAGAAGGTACGGGATCGACGATGACTGGCTGCTTACGAACGCGGCGGCGCACGCACTCTCCACCACGATCCCCGCGTACAGTGCCGGGAGCGAGAGCGTGTGCGTGGCATATGCGATCGCGAAAAAGACGAAGACGGAGAACCGAACTCCGTCTGCGACGATCATCAGCCGTCTACGGTCGACTCGGTCTGCGAGCGATCCGCCGAGCGGACTGAGAAGCGCAAACGGCATCAACTCGAGCGCGTACGTGACGCCGAGCGCCGAAGCGGAGTTCGTCAGATGGTAGACGAGAAGCGGAAGCGCGATGAGGCGCAGCCCATAGCCGATATAGCTGAACGCTTGACCGGTATAAAAGAGGCTGAACGAGCGCGACGCAAAGATGCTGCCGGCGGTTGACATGTGCGTAACAGACCCCGAAAAAGCAATCGCCGAAAGGCGAGTGGGATGGCGGCGCGCATTGCTGCGCGGCCAAGACATGGGGACTGGCTACATGCTCACGTGTCTAATGGTACCGTGCGTGTCAAGCCGGGCGTGATGCGCTCGATGAACTGACCGACGGCCTCGAGCGTCGCGCGCTCCTGCTCGCGGTGCGGAGTGTGTCCACAGGCCGGAAGCAGGATCGTTTCGACCCCGACGGCCCCAGAGGCGATCGCATCGAGCTGGGCTCGCGTACCGTACTCGTCGTTTTCGCCTTGGATCACGAGCACGGGACAGCGGATGTTGGGGAGAAATTCCTCGATGCTCCACGACTCGAACGCTGGATCGAGCCAAATGTCGTTCCACCCTCGGAATGCGCCGTGCGGATCGTCGTGATACGCGGCGAGTCGCGCCGGCATATCGGTCGTCTCGAAGGCCGTGCGGGCCCTCGCGATCCCTCGACCGAGCGATGCTCGACGAAAACGTGCGGTGCCTCCAGGACCATCGCCTCTAGGACACTCGGATGCGCGCCCGCGAAGATGAGCGCGATCGAGCCACCGTCGCTGTGCCCGAAAAGCACCGGACGCTCGATTCCGAGCTGCTCGAGCACCTGTGGAAGCACCACGAGCGCCTCGTCGTGCATGTAGTCGCTCCGCCGCGGGCCGGTCAACCGCTCGGAGCGTCCGTAGCCGAGGCGAGAGTAGGCGACGACGCCGCAGCCGGTCCTTGCCGCGAGCTTCGCCGGAAAGCCGCGCCACAGCGCCACTGAGCCCAAGCCCTCGTGCAGCAACACGATGGTCGGCCGGCCGCGAACCGGCGGCGCAAACCACACCGTTTCCAGCCGCCGCCCGTCGACCACGAGGTCGTTCATCGCGTTGCAAGAACCGGCGCCGACGCGAGGGGATGCTTTTGTGCGCAGCAGGCCGCCCGTCCCTGGCGATCGGGAAGGGCGCAAACCCAGCTTGTGGAACCAGCCAGGTCGGGCCGCAGGCCCCGGTCCCGAATAGCTCAGTTGGTAGAGCAGCTGACTGTTAATCAGCGGGTCGTTGGTTCGAGTCCAACTTCGGGAGCCATGTGAAAGCCTTGAGCCGTAAGGGCTTGAGGCTTTCTCGTATCACATAAGCGCCGTCAGATGGCCATTTGGCGTCTGTCAGTTGGAGGAACTCTCACTCCACAGGGTTTCCGCAGGACTCTTTGGCGCCCGAGGACTGAGGCTGTGCTGCTTTAGGTTGAGCGGCTGGCGATCATCGGTCAGCATGAAGCGCGCCTCCAACGGGACCTCTCGCGCACGCTCAGAGATCTTCGTGACCTACAAGCGAGCCGTGGTCGCTGGACGATCCTGGAGGCGGCTATGCGGGACTCCGGACCGCCGTTTTGCAAAACGAACCCATTGCGCTTCGGGGCGTCTGACCTCCGGATTCAAGCGGGACGCAGAGAGCTGTCGCCTGTGTCTTCGAAGCAACGAAACGGACAGGCGGAATCATCTACGGCAAGCTATGATGCGGCTCTCGATCGAAAGCTCGCAAGGACGATGTTAGCGAACACTGAGAGGATAGGCCGGAGCCTCACCCCTGGCTCGGAACCTGGTCGAATGCGACTTTTCACCCGCAAGTATGGACATTTGTACGGGTCGTCCGTGGAGCTGGCGGCTTATCCGGGCTAGGCTCTCCTGGGAGGAGAGCCATGATGCCGAGCTACCAAACCATAGATCCAATTGCGAACGCACGACGGCCTCTCGTCGAAAGCGTTTACTGCTTCGTTGAAAACAATTATTCGGCGCCGATCAGTCTTCGGGACGTTGCCGACGCCGTCGGGTACTCTGCCTCGCACCTAACCGATACGTTTCGCCGCTGTACCGGTACCCCGGTAACGGCCTGGATCATCGAGCGCCGGATTCGTGCGGCGGCTACGCTTCTTCGCGAAGCGGATACCGACGTCGTAACCGCGTGCGAATCCGCCGGCTTTCGTGACCTGGGTTATTTCACCCGACAGTTTGTTCGGCACGTCGGGATGACGCCGGCCCGTTATCGTCGCGCCATGTTTGCAGCTGAACCTGCCATTTGTCATAAGGAGAACACGCTATGAAAGATCTGAATTCCACAATCGATCGACGCACCTTTGCCGCCGGTATCGTTGCCGGAGCCGCAACGTCGCTCCTCGGCTTTCCTGGCAAGGCTCAAGCCGCAACGAGCGCTCGTAATGTGGTATTTATTCACGGTCTCTTTGCCGATGGATCGTGCTGGTCGGAGGTCATCGGCCGGCTGCAGTCTGCCGGGCTACGAACCACCTCCGTTCAGAACACGCTGCGAAACTTCGACAACGACGTCGCGCTGACGAAGCGAGCGCTCGCGATGCAAGACGGTCCAACGGTGCTCGTTGCTCATTCGTTTGGCGGAATGATCCTAACCCAAGCGGGCGTCGATCCAGCCGTCTCGGCGCTGGTCTATGTGGCCGCGCGCGCGCCGGATGCGAATGAGAATTACTCGGAACTCGCGGCTCGATTTCCAGCGCCCCCGGCCAGTGCCGGCGTAGTGACAACGGATGGCCTCGCACAGTTGAGCAAGGCCGCCTTCTTCAACGACTTCGCCAACGGGGTCCAGCCCGCTACGGCGCGGCTCCTGTACGCGGTGCAAGCGCCGAATGCGACATCGCTGACCGCCTCAGCCAAGACAACGGTGGCGGCTTGGCGCTCCAAACCATCATGGTACGCCGTATCGAAGCAAGATCGTACCATCAACCCCGAGCTGGAGCGCTTTATGGCAGCTCGCATGAAGGCGACGACAATCGAGGTCGATTCCGGCCACCTGTCACTCGTTAGCCATCCAGACGCGATTACCAACCTCATCTTGGCCGCCGCCGGACGCTCCTCGGGTTAACTCGAATCTGGAGTCAAGGTCGGCCGACGATGATATACTCGACCCATGGACAACGGGTCGGCCGACTTCGGCACCCTGCTCAAACAATACAGACTCGCCTCCGGCGTAACGCAAGAACGGCTTGCGGAACAGGCGCGAATCAGCGTCGCAGCGGTCGGCAGTCTTGAGCGCGGAATTCGTCGCGCTCCCCATCGCGAAACCGTCGCGCTGCTCGCCGAGGCTCTAAGCCTCTGTGGCCCTGAGAAGGCAGGCTTCGAGACGGCAGCGGAGCACGCACGCGCTCGGGCTCGCGCGGACCCGACTGGGCGGGCACAAGGCAGTCTGCCGACCCGCCTGACGACTTTCGTGGGACGGGATAACGAGATCGCCGAGATCGAGGCACTGCTAAAACTGCACCGGCTGGTCACGATAACGGGCTCGGGCGGCGTCGGCAAGACGCGTGTCGCGGTGGAAGTCTCGCGCCGGCTTCAAAGCGACGAACAGAGGGAGATTCGGTTCGTCGATTTGTCGACGGTCAGTGACGGCGCATTTGTCGCAGGGACGATTGCAACAACTCTTGGCGTAGGTCTAGGGCAGGCTGATAATCCGCTGCCTTCGCTCGCTGCCCAACTCAAAGCACGACGGCTCCTCCTCGTACTTGACAATTGCGAACATGTTATTGAAGATTCGGCGGCCGCGGCCAGCGCAATCCTGCGCGCCTGTCCAGACGTCGTCATTCTGGCCACGAGTCGCGACCGTTTGTCGATCGAAGGCGAGTGCTCGTATCGAATGCCCTCGTTATTCGTGCCTGAGCGGACGCCCGCGACGCCCGAAGCGGCGTCGAAGTACCCGTCCTTTCGCCTTTTCGTCGACCGCGCATTGGCCGGCGACGCGCATTTCGTGCTTACGACGGACCGGCTTGCCGCGGTTTCCGAGATCTGTCGCCGGCTCGAGGGCATACCGTTGGCAATCGAATTGGCGGTGACTCGGTTGCCAACGCTTGGTCTCAATGCGTTGGTCAAGCGTCTACAGGAGTCTTTCCACGCACCGAGGCGCGTGCGGGACCTCCCGCATCGGCAGCAAACGATGCACGACACGATCGCTTGGAGCTATGCTCTCCTCAGCGCGACCGAGCAGATGTTCCTCCGCAGGCTTTCTATCTTCCGCGGAGGCCTTACGCTCGAAGCCGCCGAGGATGTCTGCGCCGATAAGAGCATCGCCGTTCGTAGCGTGTCAGATCTCCTGTCGTCATTGGTCGACAAGTCGTTGCTAGAGGTGACCCGCATCGGCGAGGAAGGCCGCTACAGAATGCTCGATTCGGTCCACTTCTTCGCGTCGGAGAAGCTTATCGAGACGGGCGAGTTTACGGCGACGGCCAGAGCACATGCCCAATGGATGGCGACGCTCGCCGAACACGCTCACGACACGTGGATAGAGGCCAGCACAAGTAGCTACGTCGCCGAGTTCGGAGTGGAGATTGACAATGCACGCGGTGCGCTCGACTGGGCACTGAACGATGGGACCGACGAGGACGCGCTGCTCGCCGCCAGGATCGTTGGCGGTTTGCGCCTTTTGTGGGTCATCTTGGGCCGTCAGCGCGAGTGCCTACGGTGGGCGGAGGCGGCAATGAAACGGACCGACCCCGAACGTCATCCGCTCGTCGTGGCGCGCTTGATGCGCGCCTACGTTCAGTTACTCAGTCCTCCCGCTCGTCTCCCGGCAGCGAGACGGGCGATTCCGGTCTTCGAGCGTCTCGGCGATCGGACTGGGCTACTCGCCCTTTATTGGCAAATGGCCGAAGACCTAGCCAAGTCAGGAGTCTTTGCTGAAGCGGAGGAATCGATTGCTCGAGCCTTTGAGCTGGCCGACGAAATGGGGTGGCAGCGCTCTCGAGCGTACGTCGCCCTCCTCCAAATGCGCTTCGCGACTCGATGCTATGCTGGGCGCATTAGCGACGCGCGCCTCGACTTGGCGAAGAGCGCCGCGCTGGAGGACGCCCTCGGCGACAGAGACGCAGCTGCGCGGCTCCGGTGGCAGGCCTATCTCGAGTTTGCGGATGGCAGCGTCGAGAAGGCCGAAGAACTTCTCGAACGCAGCACGAGCCCAGATCTGGCCACAAATCCGGTAAACGGTTTAGACGAACTCGCCGCGACGCGCCTCGTCCGAGGCAAAATCGATGCAGCGGAAGCCACGGCACGCACCGCGCTCGAACTCTCCCGCTTCGAAGATATTTGGGACACGTTGGGGCCGATTCAACATCTCGCGACGGTCGCGGCGCTTCGAGGCCAGCC
>Ga0073928_10010878_pt1 | contig 10713 bp, 6 predicted proteins | sample PaiPotPPA55metaG_FD_76969 | JGI IMG/M metagenome (GOLD analysis project Ga0073928, IMG submission 76969) | Iron sulfur acid spring bacterial and archeal communities from Banff, Canada, to study Microbial Dark Matter (Phase II) - Paint Pots PPA... ...
CCGTTCGAGAACGACACCGATCAGCTGTTCAGGGAGCTGGCGACGGAGATGGACGTCGAGTACCGGCGCCCGACCGTCGGAGTGTTCTTCGGGGAGCCGGGGCGGACCGTGCCTGATCCTTATTTCGGCGGCGAGGGACCCGCCCGGGCGGGCTGTGTCCGCTGTGGCGGGTGCATGGTCGGCTGCCGCCACAACGCAAAGAACACGCTGCGCAAGAACTACCTGTGGTTTGCCGAGCAGCTCGGCATGCAGGTGCTGGCGGAGCGAGCGGTGACCGACGTGCGTCCGCTCGGGTCGGTCGGGGACGGGTCGGCGGGATATGCGGTCGAGTCGGTACGCCCGGGGTCGTGGGTGTTCAAGCGGCGTTCTCGGCTGACGGCGGGTGGTGTCGTATTCGCGGCGGGTGCGGTCGGGACGAACCTGCTGCTTCGCTCGTGCAAGGAGCACGGATCGCTACCGGCGCTCTCGGACCGGCTTGGGGACGTGGTGCGGACGAACAGCGAGGCGTTGCTGGCGGTGACCTCGCGGCAGGATCGCCATGACTTCCACCGCTCGGTCGCGATCAGCTCGTCCATTTACCCCGACGCGGTGACCCACATCGAGAACGTCACCTACGGCGAGGCAGGCGACGCGATGGGTGTGCTGTTCACGACGCTGACGGCGGGCGGGACGCGGATCACGCGGCCGCTGAAGTGGGCTTGCGGCGTGCTCGCGCACCCGTGGCAGTTCGTGCGGATGCTCTGGAAGCCGGGGTGGGCGAAGCGCACGGTGATCCTGCTCGTGATGCAGACGCTCAACAACTCAATGCGGCTGCGGCCAATGCGATTGGGCCGCCGGAAGCTGTGGCTGCGCACCGAGCAGGATCCGGACAATCCGAACCCGACGTGGATCCCTGTCGCAAACGAGACCGCCAAGCGGGTCGCCGAGAAGATCGACGGGATCCCGCAGAGCAACCTGCCCGAGGCGCTGTTGAACGTTCCCGCGACGGCGCACATCCTGGGCGGCGCTGTGATCGCGCCCGATGCGTCGCGCGGGGTGGTCGATCAGAGCCAGCGCGTGTTCGGCTACGAGAACCTGCTCGTTTGCGACGGCTCGGTGGTCCCGGCCAACCCGGGCGTCAACCCGTCCCTGACGATCATGGCCTTGTCCGAGCACGCGATGACGTTCGTGCCCACGCGCGAAGGTGTGGGGGATGCCGCCGTGGGGGGCGAGCAGGTGGTTGAGGCGAAGGATCGCCCGGCCGGGGAGCCGGCCCGGCACGAGGTCGGCGAGCCCGCGAAGCCGGCTACTTAGGGGATTTTGAAGAGGTCGATCACCGGCGCGGCGCCGTCGACGTACTGCTGGGAGACGTAGATGAGGTTGTGCGCCGGGTCGTAGGCGGCGCCCCCGATGTTCGGTGAGGAGAACGGAAGGTGGAGCCTCCAGGTGGCGTACGGACGTATTTGCCACGGACGCCGGTGGCCGTCTTTCACCTTCTTGAGGTCACTGGCGTCATAGGCCCACACCTCCGGGACATACGGATAGGCGTGCGTCCCCTTGCTCGAGTCTGCTGGGTCGTAGCACCAGATCGTCCCGTCAGGGGTGGGCTTGCGATTGAGCGCGGGATTGCTGGTCCCCTCGCCGTAACAGAACTTCCCGATGCCCTGGGTGCCGAAGTAAAGGACGCTGCGGGTGCCGTTCGGGAAGACGACGCCTCTGATGCTGGTGCCGCCGGCGAACAGGATGTGCTTGCGTGGGTTCCAACTCGCGTCCCACGCGCCGAGCGTGGAGTGCTGCTGTGAGTAGTAGACGAGAGCGTGGTCTTTGGTTATGGCGGTTTGGCCGAGGCGGGTCGGATCGAACGCGAACGCCGCAGGCCCGAACGAGGTGCGGCTGATGATCGGAATGCAGCAGTTGCCTGTGATGGCTTCGCCTCCGAGCTGCGCCTGCCACGGCTTGGGGATCGCCGCCATGAAGCCGGAGACGAAGCCGGTGCCCTGGCGGCCCACCTTGAAGAGGCCCTTGGCGCGGCCTTGCTCGAGGCTGGTGGTCGGGCGGAACCAGTGCGAGACGACCTGGCTATCGCTCGCGTCGTAGTAGACGTAGACCGAGCCGTAGAGGCGGCCGTGCAGGACGAGCTGGCCGCCAATCTTGTTGGTTGAGCTGCCCGCCTGATCGATCTCGCCATCGGTGGCGTCGGTGAACGGTTGGACGTAGCGAGCACGGTGAAGCTTGTTGATGCGCTGGCCTTGCGGGCGTTTTGGCACCGCGATGCTGACCTCTGCGGTCAGCTGGTACCAGTCGTGGCCAACGACGAACAGCGCGTTTCTCGTCGGGTCATAGGCGAGCGCAGTGCCTCCGTAGTCGAACGTCTTCTGGTCGGATTGTGGACTCGGCAGGCGGAAGGAGCCGAGGTAGTGGAGCGATCGTGGTTGGATCCGCGGGAGGGCGCCTGCGTTCGTGCCGGCGGCGGTCGCCGCTGGTGTAATCAGTGCGACCACCGCGATCGCAGTGGCGACGACGCTGCGCATCTAGATCTGACGCTACCGCGTGTCGCGGGGCGAGGCCGGCGGCATGCAGCTTTCGCACCGCCTCGAAGATCTCGTCGGCGACCCTGTACTGGCGCTCGTGGCTGGGATCGTGTCCCCGGATCCGTGTCGGGACCCGCAGTTCACCTGTCAGCACGCCGATAAACTCGACCTCTGCGGCGGGGCCATAGCTCAGTTGGGAGAGCGCCTGCTTTGCAAGCAGGAGGTCGCCGGTTCGATCCCGGCTGGCTCCACTGGCGAAATGCCTGCTAAACGGCTGGTTTGGTGTTCCGGAGAAGGTTCTGGCCGCGCTCCGAGCGCGACTGGGCGTGTCAGGATGCTTCGACTGCCGCTTTGATGCGCTGCGCTAATTCCGGCGCGTCCTTGACCGCGGCTCGGAGTGCGAAGCCGACGATTAGCTTGCCGAACCCATGACCCTCGAAGGTGTTGCGAATCGTGACCTTCGTCTGGGTGTCGCTCACCGCCTCAAGGTCGTAACCGCCCTCGGGGACCGTGATCATGTTCTTCGACCGCTCGGTCCAGCGGATCTTCGTCGGCGCCTCGAAGGCGGTCAGCTCGAACTTCCGGCTCGTCGTCAGCCCGGCATCCTTGACCTTACTTTCGAACATGGTGCCAACACCCACCGGCCCGTCTGTCGTCTGCTGGATCTGCTGGACCCGAGGACTGAATTTCGGGTCGTTCGTCCCATCGGCCAAGAACGCGAACACCTCGTTGATGGGGCGATCGATTACGGCCGAGCCGATGAACTCGTCTGCCATTCTGCGAAGCTCCTTAGTCGAAGACGTTGCCCCGCACGCTACACCTGATGCCGCGCTGGGTCGCCGAAGTGGGGTTTGCGCCGCCGCGGGCTCCCTTCCGCCCACTTTCGAGCGCAGGCGCTGCGTGTTGTAGTGGCGTGAGCTTGTTACGGTTTGGGCAGTGAGCCGGGAGTCCAGGACTGTTGTCCTGATCGCGGCCGCGTTGGTGTTGCAGCTGTCGATTAGCGGCATTTCTGCGGCGGGGGCTTCGCGAGGGCTCACGGCGACGGCAGCTTCGCCACAGATTTTGTTGCGCGTTCGTCCGCGGCTGGTTGTCGCGGGCGCGCGGGCCCGGGTTTCGTTTCGTGTCAGGGTGCGACGCGCTGGTCGGCTGGTGGCTGTTCCGGGAGCAGTGATCCGCTTCGGAGGCCATCGCGCGCGGACTGACAGGCGTGGGTTGGCGCATGTTGTTTTGCGGATCAAGAGGCCCGAGGTGTTTGCGGTGACGGCGTCCGGACCCGGCCTTCGCAGCGGGCGAGCGCGGATACGCGTCGTGCAGCGCCTGTATGTCGATTGTTCGGCTCGTCGCGAGGGGAACGGCAGTCGGCGGCATCCGTGGAGCCGGCTCGCGCCCGCGAACGCCGTCGTGCTTGGCGCGGGCGCGCACTTGATGCTGCGGCGCGGAAGCGTGTGCCCGGGCTTCCTCGCGCCGCGTGGGTCCGGCACCCGGCGCTGGCGGATCGTGATTGGGGCTTACGGCGGCGGGCCGCTGCCGCGGATCGAGACGAACGGCGCGGCGGCGGACGCGGTCAGGCTGGCCGACGAGTCACACGTAGTGCTCGAGAACATCGAGCTGACCAACCACGGCAACTATCTGTCCGACCGTCGCGGCGTCCACGTCGTGGCCACGCACGGCGGCACGGTGCGCGACATCGTGATTCGCGGCATGTACGTGCACGACGTCGAGGGCGTAGACCGCAAGGATCTCGGCGGCGACGGCGGCATCCAGGTCGACGATCCGACCGACGGCGTCCTGATCGAGGACAACCGCGTGGCGGACGTCAACCGCAGCGGGATCTGGGTCTACGGCACCGGACAGGACCCGCGCCCGCCGATCGGTCAGCCGTGGCCATCGGCGAGCACCCACATCGTGATCCGCGGCAACACCGTCCTGCGCGTCGGCGGCGACGGGATCGTGCCGACGGGCACACTCGGCGCGATCGTGGATGACAACGTCGTCTGCTGCGGCAACCTCCGCGGCAGCTTCCCGAGCCAGTTCGACGCCGGCATCTGGACCTTCAACGCCAACGGCACCGTGATCGAGCGCAACGAGGTCTACGGAATGAAGAACGGCCGCGCCGACGGCACCGGCTACGACGTCGACTACAACCAGGACGGCACGGTGCTGCAGTTCAACTACGGCCACGACAACGCCGGCGGCTTCACGCTGCTGTGCGCCGACGACGAGCCGCACCGAACCGCCGACGTCCGCTTCAACCTGAGCATCGACGAATACGTCTTCAACGAAGCGCCATGCAAGATCGCGACCGGCGAGGTCGGCACCCTCGACGGCCTGCGCATCTACAACAACACGTTCGTCACCCCCAGCTCGCTGGTCTGGAACGATGCCGGCACGCCGACGCCGACACTCCCACAAGCCGGCAACCTAGAGTTCCGCAACAACATCGTGTATGCCACGCGTGCACAGTCATCGCCATTCCCGTGTGGCAGCTTCTGTTCGAACAACCTCTTCTTCGACCTGCCCCCGTCCGGCACACGAGCGGTGCAGGGCGACCCGCTATTCGTTGACGCCGGGCGCCGCGGCAACGGACGACTCGCCGTCGGACAAGCCTTTCAAGTGCGCTCTGGCTCGCCCGCCATCAGCGCCGGAACACCGATCAGCGCAGGCTCGAACATCGACTACTTCGGTGACCCAGTACCCACGCCACCGACAATCGGCTTCTACCAGCCCGGCTGACCACGTCGCCATTGGCCTTGCCAAATCACGCGAAAGCGGGAGCGCCCCTCCGGTCAAGAATCGCTGACTCGCGTCAGCGCTCTCCTCGGTCTCGACCGCTGCGATGGGGCTGCGCGCGATGGCCGGCGGGTGTGCGGTGACGCCGGGGGGGCTGCGTGGACGATTGGCGCTCGAACACGTCGTAGCTGCCGCCGCGCGGATATGCGTAGACCAAGCGGGCGCCGCCCGGGATATGGACCACGTTCAGCCGCGCGCCGGTTGCGCCTATCGCCCCGTGCGAGCCGGCGGGGACGTAGAGCAGCGTCGCCCTCGTGTGGTCACCCGCGGGCACGCTCGGGGACTGCGCTCGCAGGTCGAAGGTGGCGTGATCGGGGTCGTAGCTCAGCCTTTGCAGCATTCCGGCGAGGTACACCGGATATGCCCGGTCGGTGAACTTGACTCGGCTGGGGAACGGGAGGCCGCGTCCGAAAGGACCCTGCATTGCGCTGAACCCACCGTTCTTGGCGGTTCCATCCGCCTTCCACACCCACAGCGCGCCGCCGACGCCCAGCCGGTCCTGGCTGTCGTAGTGCTGTCGCAGCGTCGTCTCGTCGGAAGCTACGTCAGTTCCGAACTCCCCGTCCCAAAGTGGCAGACCCATGCCGCGGGCGTCGGCCGCAGCGCTCGCGTACCCATTGCTAACCGGGAACAGGGGCCCGAGCGACGGCGCGTTCGCCTCAGCATCGGGTGTGAACACGTGCGTGTAGATGTGCGGCGCGTAGACGACGTTCGGGTAACTCGAAAACGACGACCAGGGAGCGAACGCGTAGCGCTGATCGGTGACGTCGCGGGTGACATCGGGCTCGACGAAGAACAGCTGGCGGAATCCGGGAAGACTCGCCCTTACGGTTCGTATCACCTTGGCATAGAAGGGAAACACCTCAGCGGAGTCCATCGCGGGTGGCGCGAGGTAGCCGGGGCTGGGCTCGTTGAAAAGGTCATAACCCGCCACGGCGGGGTCAGCGACGAAGCGCCGCGCAAGGGCGAGCACCGCGCTGGCAAAGTGCTCTTGCAGGCCGACTCCACCGGGTCCGGGCAAGTCGCTCCAGAACCGCTGGAAGTCCTCCTGGACAGCAGCGTCGACCTCTCGGGCGCCAAGCGAACACACAGCCGTGATATGGGTGCTCGCCCACGCTGGGGCCCCGTCGGCCTCATGCGCTCCGGTGACCGGCGAGAGTGGTGGCGGACAGCTCTGTCCGGGCGCGGTATAGAGGTACTTGCTCCACGCGTCCTGGTGCATGTCGATCACCGAATAGATCCCCTGGGCGCGCAGCCAGCCCACGACCTGCGCGATCCGATCGATGTACGTCTGGTTGATTTGCCCAGGCTGTGGCTCGAGCAGCGACCACGAGATCGCCAAGCGGACCACGTCGTAACCGAAGCTGCGCATCTGCGCCCCATCGAACGAGCAGACCGCCATCGACTCGACGGTGTAGTTGCGCCTCGGACATCGACCGTGCCGGTAATCGGCGGGATTGATCGGGTACGCAACAGCCGTGGGTGTGGTGGAGTTTGAGTAGTAGTCCTCGAGCCCGTTGAGGTTCACCCCTCTCAGCAACACCGCACGACCGTGGTCGTCGCTGATCTGGGGCAGGGCGCCGGGGGTCGTCGCGCGCTCGACGTGAAGAAAGCTGAAGCGGTCGACGACCTGGTGCGAGGTCGCCCGGGCATGCGCCAGTCCCGGGAGCGCAACGACACCCGTGAGCACAACGCAAGGGCAAGCCACGCGACTCATACGTTCGAACACGAACAGCCACAGCCGCCTCACATTCCACATCCTCTCATCCCGTGTTGCTCGCCAGCAGCAGCTCGCTCGAGTTCGATCAATACTTGCGGTTAGCTGATCTCGCGAGCAAAGCTCGCGCTCCGGTTCTGGGCTGGGCCCACGCTTAAACCCTGGCCGCGTCGGCGCGCGATGACGCCAGGCACACCCACCGACGAGGACCGTAGCGCTGGCCGTGCCGTGCGCTCACGGTAATGTCACCGCCTGAGCCCAGGTCCCGCGGTTCTCAAAGGGAATGCTCGGGACGTTGGCGACGTCCAAAGCGAAGAAGTTAGTCTGAGGCATCGCAGCGCGCCAGCGGGAGGGATCTGGGCCTTGGCTGGCGCTCAGCGCGGCAATCGCCTCGTCAAGTGCAGCTCGTGAGACGGAGCGTGCTGAGCCTCTGCCGAAGTACTTTGCGCCACGCGCGTGTCCGCTCATGACGTCGTAAACGAACTCGTCGTAGTCGTTGAAGAATTGATACTCGGGGTTGGTGGTCCCGGGGGTGAGCGTGAAACCTTGGATTTGGCTCGCGACGTTTCCCTTAGCAAGCACTGGTTCGAACACCGGAGCGCCGAGCCGCGCCTCCAGTGCGTGGTACCAGGCTTCAAAGATGGCGAAGCCTGGCGCGGCGACGTTGCCAGTCAGGGTGCCGTCAGGGGCATGCTCGGCCCCAGCGGGATAAAACGCGACGCCGTTCCAGGCGACCACTTGCGCGATCGCCTGGCGTTCGATCGGGCGAAGGCGCAGCGCTCGCAGCCGGGTTAGGAAGGGTTTAAAGCCCAGGGTGTCTCGCAGGTCGAGCTCGCCCGTACGCTCTCCGACGTTCCAAAGCGCGGTCGGCGTGAAGCCTCCGCGGTGCTGGGCGAGGAGTCTCATCGGTTCGCCGACGCGCTGGATGGTGCCCCAGAGCACCCCGTCCCCAGAGGCCGGCCAGGAGGCCTGCGGCTTGTTGTTCCAGGAGGCAATAAAGCCCTGGGCGGGGTCGATCACCGAGGGCCACCTAGATGGGGACACGAAGCCTCGCCAATCAAAGCGTCCGTTGCCGGGCGCCGGCAAGCGGGGGTCGTGCCCGCGCTCCCGGATTGGGATGGTGCCGGTGTGCCAGTAGGCGATATTGCCGCGGTCATCGGCATAGATGAAGTTAAAGCCGGCTACCCCCCCGCGGATGGCACGTTGAAAGGAGGGCAGGCTCTGTGCCTGGTCGGCGTTGGTTACGGCAAGACCGCTTCGGATCTCTCGGTTCCAGAAGGCATCTACGTGGCAGTAGCTGCGGTGATCGGCCGCGTCGAAGTAAAAGACTTGGCAGGGCAGCGCCGCCGCGCCTCGGCCGTGAAACGTGCTGTAGAACGTGACTGTCTGCGATATGTAGGTGGGTGTGGGCACCGGGCCGGTCAGCGGCAGCGAAGGGCTAAAGGTGCGCTCGCGGATCGTCTCCGTGCGCTGCGTTACGGGGTGCCATGTCCCGCGCCAGAGATACTGATATCCGCTGCCTGAGGGGTTGGTGCGAATGCGATCGACGTAGGTGTCGATTTGGTCGTCCTGCGCGTCGGTGATGCTCCAAGCGGTGTGGGGGGTGTAGCCGATCACGACCCCCGGTCCTGCGCCGGGTACACCGACCCCGCGAACGTGGTAAGAGCCACCTTCGATCTCGAGTTCATCGAGTACCTCCGGCACGTAGTACCCGACTTGGGGGGAACCGTAGAGCAAAGGGTGGTGGGTGGTGGAGCGGCGCGGGGCGATCGCCCAGGCGTTGGAACCGAAGACGGGAAGGCCCAAGCGCCGAATCGCGCGAGCCTGGACGGCTTGCCCGTTCAGCATGGCCTGTTGGGCAGGACCGACGCTGGAGTCCAGGGCAGCGATGCGAGCGGCGGTGTCGTGGGGCGTGTACTGGATGAAGCTGTAGTGAAGGCGGTCGGTGCTCGACCGCGCGCGCTGGTCGTGGGGGATGCTGAGCGGGGTGCGGGGGTCGTTGGTGAGCTGGATATCGTTCAGGATGCGCGCCGCGCGCTTAACCCCGTAGCGGCCTGCCAAACTTCGCGCCAGCGCCCCGTAGCCGACCTCATCTCCCGACGACACCGAGATGTCTCGAGCCTCTAAGTCGATGATCGCGACAGTGTCGCCAGCGCTCCAAGGCCGGATCGGGGTGTCCTGCAAAAGCGTGAAGCCAGCTGGTAGCTGGGCGGGGTGCTGCTCATCGCGGGCGATCACCGCGTTGATCCCTTCGGAGTAGGCCGCGAGGTCCTGCTGATCTGCCTCGGTTAGTGTGGCGGTCTGCGCCGCGCGGTCGGCGGCAGTCTCGAAATCGCGGCTAGTAATGAGGTCCATCTGTAAGTAGCTGGGGCCCAACAGGTCGGAGAGCGTCCCCTCACCCGCACGGCGCAAGATCTCCATCTGAAAGAGGCGATCCTCCGCCTGCGCGTAGCCGACGCCGAATGCCAGCCGCTCATTGATCGCCTGGGGATCCGCAGCGGCCGCGAAGACGTGCGGCACGCCTACGTTGTCGTGGACGATCGTGAGGCCCGGTTCGGGTTGCTCAGACGACGCTGCGCCGATTACGTCTGCGGGCGATTGCGCCAGCGGCGCGCCGTGAAAGCCCCAATTCGCGTAGAGCGAGAGCTGGTCGCAGCTATGGGGTCCAAGTCCACCGCAGCCGCCTTCCGCCTGATTCGCAAGGTAGTCGCTGAGCGTGACCGTATCGCCGTTTCCCGGCGGCAGGACAGTTAGAGCTTGTGGTCCGCCAGCGAGCGCGACCGTGGCCCCGCCGAGAGTCAAGATGATGGCGATTAGCACCGCCAACAAACTGCAACGGCCACCGCAAACGCGGAGCCTCATCCGCGCCAGCGTACCACTGGATGCTCGCAGGGTTTAGTGGTGCTCCGACTCGATCTGGTCAAGCCGTGAGAACGGCGAAGGAGCACACCCCAGCGACGGCGCCGCCGCAGAGGATCAGACCGACCCGTAACGCTCTCCATAGTGCGGTCGGGCGCATTGCACGTGCGCTAGTGCCCAAGCCGGCCCGCTGCTGGTGTCTCCCGATCCACCAAACGAGGATTCATCCTGCCAGCATCTGCCCGGCCCGGTCAATCGGCCCACTGTCGTCGGAGCTTCCTCGCTGTCGCTTCGAGCGAGCAGCGGAAGGCGCTGGAGGTTCGGTGGCTGCGCTGGCTACGTGCGTAGGCTGTGAGCATGAGCTCGCTGCCGATCGGCTATCGCACCGGCGTGCGGCGCGAATTGAGGTCGCTTGCCCAGATCGCGTCTGCGGTGGTCGGCGTGTGGTGGGTGGCCAACGGCATCGGCGCGTTCTTGATCGACCCGAACCTCGCGACCGGTCACGTCCATGGGGGCGGCGAGCTGTTCGGCGTGGCGGTCACCGCGAACGGCTGGCACGCGCTCTTTCATCTGCTGCCCGGTCTCGTTGGGATCGCTGCCGCGTGGCGTCGTCGAGCAGCGCTCGTGTACCTGCTCGTTGCGGGTGGCGTGTACATCGCCGTGGGAGGGTGGGGGCTGATTGCTGGTGGCTCCTCGCTCGGCGTAGTCGCCGTCGACACACCAGGCGATCTGGTGCATCTGATCGAAGGTTTGTTGTCGCTCGCCGCCGGGCTCTTGACGCTGCGGCTGGGACGGGCTCGCAGCACGTAGTGTCATCTCCGACAGGGTGGGTCAGCG
>Ga0073928_10010880_pt1 | contig 10710 bp, 10 predicted proteins | sample PaiPotPPA55metaG_FD_76969 | JGI IMG/M metagenome (GOLD analysis project Ga0073928, IMG submission 76969) | Iron sulfur acid spring bacterial and archeal communities from Banff, Canada, to study Microbial Dark Matter (Phase II) - Paint Pots PPA... ...
CAGCGGCCGATCCAATTGTTCCTCTGTCAAAGTACCCGCGTATTCCAGCAAACGCCGCGTGTGCCAGGAGTCGTTGCCTGCAAAACGATCGAATAAATCCATGTCTCTTCCTCCTTTTGTTGAGGAACCATTTCTTGACGAACCAAGCTCGAAAAAGTGAATTTTGTTCAACGCCGGCAAGTGAAAGTGCGGATCACGCATGCGCCGATAGAGGCTGGGAGAAATCCGAAAAGCTTTTCGGAAAGCGCGAGTGAACGCCTCCAGCGAACCGTAGTTGGCGTCCAGGGCGACGTCCGTGACTGACGTTTCGGTATGCGCCAGTTGATATGCTGCCCGTTCCAACAATAGCCGTCGTCGCATGGCTCCCGGAGTTTCTTCGACTACGGTTCGGAACAACCTGTGGAACTGCGTGCGGCTTTGATACGCCTGGCGCGCCAGATCTTGCGTCTTCGCCTGAGTGTCCAGGGAGTTCGCGACAATTGCAGAGAGGCGGTCTGCCGTGTCCTGACCATCCGCTTTATTCATGCGTCCGGTTCCTCAGCTTGAACCAATCATAGACAAAAGATGACGCCTCCCGCCTGATCGTACGTACCAATCTTCTACCTCAAAATCCGGACCAAGGCGAATGAACACATGGATACTCGACACCGCAGTAGCCCGAGACAGCAAATGGATGTCCGGTCCTGCAGGGATACAGGGACCACCCGCCGTGAGGCACAAGTGCGCAGCAACGAACCCCGATCATCTAAACGCGCGCGCTCCCGGGCGCGCCCAGAGAACTCGCGTTTTCTCTTGACAGATGACTTCCATGGACGTCGGCAAACAGGAACTAATCCGGTGACAGAGTTTCACTCCGAATGGCCCGTGACTCGGGAACCGGGGTGTGTTTTGAGGTTGGGCAGGCATAAGATTGGAGGCTGGAGGCAATGAGATGCTATACAAAAAGATCAATGTCGAATTGATCGTTGTCGCTGATGAGGCGGACGCAGTTGTTGCGGAGTTGAACGCCGCGCTCGATCGCCTGGAAGAGAGACCCACACTTTTCGGTGGTGAGATCGAGACCGCCGCTTTCGAGCACGCGGGAACACAGAAGAGATCGCCACTCGCGCATACGATAACCGCAGGTGAGACGGTCCCTGCTGCTGTCAGGGCTGCACGCGAGAGCGTGACTGTTGACCTCCACGCAATCATCTGAGGTAGACCCGTCCTGGCGAAGCGAAGACCATCTAACGTCTCTGAGAAGCTCAGAGCACGCGGCTTGCTTGGGAGATCGTTCCCGGGCAGTCGGTTACACGCAAGTTAGGATACCCCGTGGGCGGAAACTTGTTCAGATCCTATAGGACGGTGGCTTGATGCCTTTATCCCGGAGATAGATTTCGGCCTGCCCCCGATGATGCGCCACATGAATGTACAAGGCTAGAAGGACTTCTCGCCCGAGAAGATTTCCGTCGGGAGAGTTGTGCGTTTTATTGAGCTGCTCCTCCGTCAAGTTGGGAATCACGGCAGAGCAATATTCGAACGAATCGCTCAGCAACTTGACGACAGCATCCTTGTCGATGCCAGACGGCAATGAAGGCGGCTGGGAATCCTTCAGGCCGGCGCAGAATTGATAGTTGGTGGTCGCGATGTGTGCGATTAGTTCTCCGAAGTTCATGGACTCTGGATGGGGGCGAAAACCATACTGGTCAGGCGGCATGGCCTCGGCTACAGCGATCGAAAGTCTGCTGAGAGCACCAAAGTGTTTGGAATATTCGCCGGCGGCATTCGACGGGACCCCTCCGACGTCCACAGCAAAGTGCGAAAACGGAAGCACAACAACGAGAGCGAGAACAACCCGAAATAGCATACGACCTCCACGGAGAATTTCTTTCTGAGGCATCCATTGCCAACCGGCGCGAGTGCGGCGGGTTTTCTCGTAATTCGAGGATCTGCTTTCGCCTTTCACGGCCGAACAATACGCATACTTGTCATCGGCAATGTGTCCGATGAACTGGGCGAAGCTGCGGACCTCCTGCCTAGGATTGAGTCCGGCTGCCCGGATGACGAAATCTCTGACAATCTTGTAATCGGTTTTCGCCTCCCTGTTTACTCGCCTCCTTTCGGAAGTCCGCCTGCACCTAGTTCCGCCATGGTGCCAGCGTCTCGGACGCCCCCAGCTTGGGCTCGTTCAGCTTCGTCCCAACGTGATTCAAGCGGAGCGCCGCCGGCCTCACCCCCCTCCCGCCGCAAGCTCTTCTTTGTCGGGCCTCGCGATGCAATCATCCAGCAAGTGCTGTCCGATGTCGGCATTTCGCGTCCCGTTGAATCACTGTCAAACTGACGTCGTCGCGAAGCGGACTACCGTTCGCGAAGTCCTGTAAAGTGGCGAGGAGCATCATGAGCGTGGCCTGAGCGGATGATGATTGGGCGTGTCGTAATGCCACTAGTATTCGATCCAACCCGAACTCTTCCTCTGAAGTGTTGTGGCATTCAAGTACACCATCGGAGTATGCAACAAGCGTGTCTTCGGGTTCGAGAATCAGTTCGGCCGAGTCGAATTCCGCACCTTCGATAGCACCCAACAGGGGGCCGCCTCTCTCAAGCAGAGCAGTCCGTCCATCCGCGCGGAGCAATATCGGCGGGAAATGGCCGGCATTGCAGTAGGTCAGTTCTCCAAGATGGCAGTCAATCCGCGCCAGAAATGCTGTGACGAACGGCGCAACCGGTCGCATATAGCAGAGGTGACGGTTGATCTCCGAGGCGATCTTTGCCGGGTCAGAATCTGGACGGCCGTAACTTTGCAAAAGTCCTGCCAGATTGGTAAACCACATTCCAGCCGCAACACCTTTACCGGCAATGTCTCCATGCGCCATAAGAACCTTGGAGCCGCTTTTTAAGAACGTCGTGAAATCCCCGGAGAGAAAATGCGCCGCGAAGACCTCGCTTGCGAACTGCAAACTACCGTGTCGCAACTCACGCGGGCCGCTTAGTTTGCGCTGGATCTGTGCGGCCTCGAACAGTTGTGAATGGAGATCAAGTTTCTCTCGCAGAAGTGAGTCCAGCTCGTCCCGCAGTGGCGCACTCGATGGCGGTGGCGGCATTGACGCCACGATCGAAGATTGGGGCAAGCTGTAATTTCGGCCCCTGCCGTTGGTCCGGAACTTGCCCTCGCTTCCCAGTAATACTCTTGCGTCGTTCATAATCCGCCCCTTTAGATTCTGATAGTCGCTTTAGCCGACGAACCGATATCCTGTTCCATGCACTGTGAGGAAGTACTGTGGTTGTTCGGGATCGGGTTCAAGCTTTTGCCGCAGACGTACCAGGTGCGTATCCACCGTCCGGGTCGTCGGGTAATTCTCGTATCCCCAAACCTCTTCCAGAAGACGATCGCGAGTCAGCGTTTCGCCGGAATGACAGATGAAATACTTCAACAATTCGAACTCCTTGGAGGAAACCTCAAGAGCCTTGCCCGACCTGAGCACGCGATGACGGCGCAGATCGACTTGCACGTTCCCGAAGGAGTGCTGATCCTCATGTTTGGGAACGACCGCCGTGCGTCGCAGCACGGCCTTCACTCGCGCAAGCAACTCGCGGATTGAGAAGGGCTTAGTCACATAGTCGTCCGCGCCGAGTTCGAGGCCTACCACCTTGTCTAGTTCCTGACCGCGGGCAGTCAGCATGATGATAGGGATGGAACCGCGTTGAGCGCGTAATTGCTTGCATACTTCCAGTCCGCTCATCCGGGGCATCATGACATCCAGGACCACAAGATCGGGAGACTCTTCCAGCGCTCGCCGAAGGCCTTCGATCCCATCGCAGGCCGTAATCACTTCGTAGCCTTCAAACTCGAAATTGTCTCGAAGTCCAGCCACCATATTGGGCTCGTCCTCCACAACAAGAATTCTCGCTGGCCTCGGTGCTTCAGTTACGTTCGCCTTCTCGTGCTGTCTCATGCCGACATCCCTTTCTCCTGCTGGACCACTGCAGTCTGCACCGGCAAAGTAATGATGAACTTGCTGCCTTGACCGGGCTCGCTCTCCACCGCAACTTCACCTCCATGAGCCTGCACGATGTGGCGCACCAGAGACAGCCCCAACCCGCTTCCCTTGGTGTTATGTACCAGTGGATCGCCCACTCGGTAGAACTTCTCGAAGATTTTTGGCTGCTCCTTCACGGGAATACCAATTCCGTGATCGACAACCTCAAGATTGACGCCGCCATTGTGCCGGTAGAGGTTTACCCCAAGGTATTTTTCTGTCGCCGAATACTTCACCGCGTTGTTTACCAGATTCAGCAGCGAACGTGCAATCGCTTCCCGATCCACCCAGACCTGTGGCAGATCGCTGTCGATCTTCTGCTCGAACTGGAACCCGTTTTGCTCGATTTCAAAACGATAAGATTCCAGCGTGCCCCGTACCAGATCGGCCACATCGGTTTCGCGGAAGCTGTATTCTTTCTTGCCTGACTCGATGCGCGAGAAGTCCAGAATATTGTTGATCAGCGAAGTTAACCGCTCACTCTCTTTGCGAATGATCTCGTAATATTCTTGACGTTTTCCCAGGTTGGGGAGGCGTCCCAGTTCGAGCGTCTCTGCGTAAAGGCGGATGAGCGACAGAGGCGTTCTCAGCTCGTGCGAGACGTTCGAGACAAAATCGGATTTCAATTTCGCCAATGCAAGTTCGCGCGCGACGTTTCGATAGGTGAGAAGCATCCCTCCACCCATCAGCAGCGAAAGCGCTCCAAGAATGAGGTAGGCCGTCCGCAAAAAGCGGCTGCTGATGTTCGCAATCGTGGTCCCGTACAGCTTAATTCCCAAAATCAGTCCAGGAAAGACACCGTCGAAACTACGCTCTACTTCAGGCGAACCTCCATCCCAACAAAGCGAAGCAGCCAAAGGATCGCGGTCCTTCACAGTCCGTACCATCATCACCGGTTGAGGATGGGATGTATCGTTTTGGTTTTGATTTGGCAATACCTCGTTCAACGCTTGCGGAAAAAACTTGTTGCTCAGATAGTCGGTGTCGTAGACAAATCCTGCCATAGCGGGATGCTCCGCAGTCGAACCGCGAGGCGTAAATAGCACCAAAGACTGATACAGCATCTTGTCACCCCTGGTTACCCAATTGCTGGTAAGGTAGACGCGCCGCCCTTCCATCACCTCGCTCTTCTTCAGCTTGGCAATCCAGTCGTTGGACTCCGAATCAAACCAATGTCCCATCATGGATGAGAACTTCTTGCCCTCTTCGACAAATTCAGGATCGCTCATCCGATCAGGCTGCGATTGACTGTCAATGTGGCCTTTCCCTGTCCAAAGAAACGCATGTGCAATGTCTTTGTGTGACGTCAGGAATGCCCCGAGTTCGTCGCCATGGTCCGCATCGGGGAATTTCGCACTGGCTTCCTCGGCGATCTCATAAGCGCGCGCTTCAATTCGCTTTTCTGCGATAGCCAAGACCTGTTGATACTCCCGTTGAAAGACAGCCTCGACCGATTTTTCACGCTGTATGGTCCTGAGATGCCATACCCCGACCGCGATGAGCGCGGCGGCAGGCAGCATAACTCCCAGCATGAACATCAACATGCGTGGGCGCTCGGACCAACGTCGAACTAGAAACTTTAACATAGTGCGCTTTCGGAGAGACGCCCGTGCGCTTTCGGAGAGAGGCGCCTCCTGTCCATCGGATTGAAGAATATGGGAGGAAACTGGGCGATATGTCACAACAAAGCAACAAATTGCAAAAAGTTGTGAACTTACACTATCATCCGAAAAAAGGCGCACTCGGGCAAAATATTCTACACCTGAGCTTTTGATTACACGCAACTAGTGAATCTCTTTGTAAGATGTAATCTTAGGTGGACCGTGCCTTTGGGTAACGACGTTTGAGAAATTGAGAGCGCACATGATGACAATAACCTCAGCCTCGTGAGCCGTTGGCGCGGGACGTATTTCAGAACCCGCAGATTCTGGACGGCGTACTGACGCGATCGTGATCTTTTGCGCAACTTTGAGGAGATGGTTCGGCGAGCTTTTCGAGACAATGGTGGGGTATTTCTCAGAGTTCCGCTACTCAAAAGGGTATCGTTGTGCGATATCTTCTCGAGTGACCTTCGGAAACAGTCGTTCGAATCAGCTTGACGGTCTTTGCCTTACCAATGGGATCTGATGACACTGGCTCGAAATGTTATCGTCGTCACGGTTCTGGGGCGTCGCAAACCTGAAGTGGTTGCTCTTCTCACTTGTTGCGAAACCCATAGCGCCGTATCGACAGTGCTCGGCAGGCAGAGTTCGGCCTGCAGAAGATTTTGGAGCGAGCATTGTGGATACGGCGACTTGTGCTAAACCCGTGAGGTTTTGGCAGGACAATTGCTAGATGGGGATTCAATCCATCGCACTCATAAATATCCAGTGGTGCATTGTCGGTGGCACTGTCCGATCTGCCCACCGCGCCGAATACGCTGGCAACTTCCGGAAAGCTGCGAAGAACACGATCCTGCTGTGCAGAAGCACCTTCGCCTGTACGATGGAGATGTCGGGAAGAGCAGTCGGCATATACAGGGTGGAACCCTCAAAGTGAGCCGGCATGAACTGGCTGCCCAAACGTGTTGCAAGTGGAAAGGTGACCAGCAGAAAGATCAGATTGACCACAATGGTGAGCCAGCGATGTCGCAGGCAGAATTTCAAAATTGGCAGGTAAATCGCCTGCGTGACACGCGAGATTGGATTGGCACGTTCCGGCCGCAAACGGCCCCGAATCAGCATCAGCATCAGTACCGGCACAGGTGTGATGGCCAGGACGGAGGAAGAGCCGACCGCCAGGGTCTTGGCCCATCCCAACGGACGGAACATGCGTCCTTCCTGCGCTTCGAGCAGGAAGACCGGCATAAATACATATTGGGCAGAGCATTTCGCTCGGTGATGTATCCCTCTGCCGGCGAGTTGATGGTGAGGTCGGTAACTGGTTTGCCGGTCTCCTTCAGCTTTGCGATTTCGCTCTCGGGTACACGGCGCGGTAACCTCTCACCCGTGCCTCCGGCAACTTGCGGAACACCTACTGAAGAAGGGAAAACCGGTCAAGGTACTAGCGCCATCCGTAGGCTCGCAATCCGCTCTCTGTCCCTGAGCTCCAACGAGCGGAAGGCGCGAAGGAGTAATTCCAGTCCTCACTCAATATTTGACCGGTTCTGCTTCTGGGATCGGACATGTCACCAAAGAACTGCTTGAGTCGCAAGGTCATCGTGTCATCGGGGTCGATCTACGAGACGCCGATGTAATCGCAGATTTGGGAACACCCGCCGGACCCGATCTCCTGATCCATCAGGTTACGGAGAAGAGCGGAGGAAAGGCAGATGCGTTACTGTCGGTAGCCGGAGTGGACAACGCCGGTCCCCCGACCATTGCGATCAACTACTACGGTGCGCTGACAACACTCGAAGGACTTCGACACTTGCTCCTCAAATCGCCTGCTCCGCGTACAGTGGCCGTATCTTCCATTACCTCCATTTATCCTTTCGACCAGCAACTGCTGCACGCCATGCTGGACAGGACTGAGGAACAGGGTCTACGCAGGGCCGAGATAGCGAGCTATCCCTATACCGTCGTTGGCCGTTCGGGCGCGTAACGGAAGGGTTGCCGACCATCCGGGAGTTTGGCCGGATTAAGTCGATACAGACGCGTTTCTCATAATTCATCCAGTCCTTTGACACAGACGAAGAGCAGAGAACGGGATCACTGTTCTCCGCGCTCGCATCGACTCGTTCCACGGCTGGGTTGCCGGTGGCCATCAGGCATCAATGAATCGCGATAAGCAAACCGCCACTCATGCCGATGGATTGCTGATGGCCCCGTGCAAAGCTGTAGTCATAGGAGGGTTCGAGAAAGCAGCCAAAACGGTGCTTGTGGGCCGGCCAGAACATGAAGTCGCCGGCCACCTCAGCGGCGATTGAGTTGGTTGTCTTCCCGTTCTGCCGGAGATAGACCCACTGCGGACCAATGCCCAGCATGAACTCTGCCTTGGGCGAGATGGTCCAGGGTTTCTTGAACAGCAGGTCCGTATCTCATTCCGTTGCATTGCGGGTGTAAAAGGGCGACACGCCCGCCTCAAGCTCCAGCCAATTCTCGATCGGTGTGATTTCGACTGCAAAGGTCGGCGCAAAGGTCGCCGCACCTCCGGTCACATTCCAACTCGTCGATGCGCCAATCTCAAGAATGGCGGCGGGATCTTTTCTCTTCGGAAGCGTCTGGCGGATGGTCGGGAGATCGGCAGGATGAGGTTTGTCCATGAGCAGGTAAGGTCAAAGACAGAAAGACGCACGCTCCTGCGAGCGTGAAGACGCGAGTACGCATTGAAGTCTCCAGGGTTTATCTGTAAAGGTTAGCTGTATTGGTCGGCGCCAGGGCGCGGAGAACGAAGAGCTATAAGGAAACAGCAGTGCGGGGTGGTCTGAAGAGAGAGGGGCGAGGCATTCGAAGAGGCGAGGGCGCCTCAGCCGGAGAAGCTGTGCTCACCGTATGAATGAAACTCAGAACCGGATCAGTATCCGGGAGCCAGTGAAATCCGCAGCACGAACAGACACCGTTACAGGCATCCGGCTCAGCCGGTGCGGGATGATTGATGACCAGGTACAACGAAGAAAGAATCGTCGCATGCGGCCCGTCACACAGGTCGCAATGCGGAGAGCTTACCGACAGCCACGCCATCACCATGCACAGCAGCCAGGCAGCTATGCGGGTTGTGGCTTTGACGGTAGGCTTCATTCCAGAATCATACTTCCCCAGGGCATAGCGGAGGTGATCCGTGGGCGTTCAGAGAGTCGTTTTGGATCGCCCCCTGATGACGGGAAATCTGGAAGCGATCCGGTAACGGAAGAGTTGCCGACTAGCCGTACCTTTCTCCCCTGAGCTCGAACCGGAAATTGTTCTAACCCAACCGCACGCCTCCAGCGTGGATGAGACTTTGCACACCCCTTGGTGATCGCCGAAGGTGGCAACATTCATTCCGTTGCACTTGGTGGCCGCATAACGCTGCACCGGGTTGGCAGAATTGATTGCGTTCAGCAAGCAGCCCGGTTTAGGTGCGACCAAGCATCTCCGGCCCGTTATTGCGCCAGTTGCCGACGGCAGGGTTGGCGGGCTTCATAACCATCTTGTCCGCGTCGTAGGGATGGCGAAGGTCGAGGGGAGGGCGCGGGTCGCCTCCTTTGTCGTCGATGCCTAGCCAGCGGTTATAGTCGCGCGGGTGCAGGATGAGGGCAAGACGGTCGTGGATTTCACCAAAAGTGAGGCAAGAAAAGGGCGGCAGCCGATGCCACCACCCTTTATCCAAAGAATCAAACGTCTCGGTTAGAACTGCGCCCGCACGCCAAGCTGAATCTGCCTCGGAGCAAACGAGAATCCGCTCGTGTTGGTGAAGGTCGTAGCACCAAAGGTAGGAACAGCTGTCGTGTAGGTAAGAGTGTTGGTTTTAGTCGCCGTCGTAGAACCAACCGTGTAAGCCGTTGTGTTGACCCCCGTCACGTTCTGATGATTCGCAACGTTGAAGGCCTCGCCGAGAAGCTCCAGTTTCACCCGGTCACCCACGCTGAAGCGCTTCGAGAGCCGCAGGTCCATCACAACCGTCTTCGGCTGCTCGAAGCCGTTTCGTTCGAAGCCAGGCGCCCGAGAGGTTGTGCCCGGGCCGCTCGCGTACCCGGAGCCGTTGATCCCCTGCCCGATCCCACTCACAGTGCTGCCCGAAGCGCTAAAGCCTGTCGTGAGCGTGCCGCTGGTGCCAATCGAATAGGGAAGCCCACTCTGGAGTTGAAGAGTCGGAGCGACCTCATAATCGTTCAGCAGATATGCCTTCCACCCCGTGTACTTCCACGGTGCTGTGACGATGCCAGCCATCACAAGGCGATTGGGGATGTTTGTGATCGAGTTGCCATATTCCGCACGGATATTCAGCGGATCCAGAAGATTGTTCGCCACGCTCGCAGTCTGGTTGTTCTGCCCAAAGTCCAGCGCATGCGACCACGTGTAATTTACATTGAACTGAAGGTGATTGGAGAAGCGGTGGCTGAGCTGTGCGACCAGCCCCTGGTAGCTCGAGTTCACGCCGCTGAAGATATCCGTCAAAGAGCCAAAGGCGCAGTTCGGTCGCTGACTCGGGCAGATGCTCGTAGGCGTCGTGTTCTTCGCGTAGAACTTCGATGTGAAGGTTGAGCCATTCGGCAGAGGGCTCTTACCCGTCGTATCGATCACGTTATAGGTAACGGTAGTCGGCGGGTTCACGTTAAGGTCAGTGAAGTTCGGCAGCCGGCGTCCCCAGGTTCCCAGCCAGGTCACGCTCATCATCGTGTTCCACCCAAGATCCTGCTCGACCGTCAGGTCGGCCTGGTTGATGAGCGGAGCCTTGAAGTTGCTGTCAAAGAACACCGAGTTCGGAGCACCCGCGAGACTTCCCGATTCGATGACCTGCGGAAAGGCAGGCGCAGTCGGAGCACTGGCCGTTGGGGTAACGGTGAACTGACCGTTGGGCGAGCCCGTGTTGATCAGCGCGTTATAGATGGTCCCATTCAGAATGCGTGCAAAGAACATCCCGTAGCCGCCACGCAGAATCGTCTTCCCCGTGTCAAAGACGTCATAGGCAAATCCCACCCGCGGACCGATGTTGCTCTTATTGGATGGAAAAACCCTTGTCTGCGGAACGCTCGCAAGGCTCGCGTTGCCAGGGAACGACGGGGAACTGAGCGCCG
>Ga0073928_10010882_pt1 | contig 10708 bp, 8 predicted proteins | sample PaiPotPPA55metaG_FD_76969 | JGI IMG/M metagenome (GOLD analysis project Ga0073928, IMG submission 76969) | Iron sulfur acid spring bacterial and archeal communities from Banff, Canada, to study Microbial Dark Matter (Phase II) - Paint Pots PPA... ...
GTGGCGCATGAATTCGTGCCGACCGGGGACCCGTTGGCTTCGTTGCGCAAGGCTGCTGATTTGTGCGACGTGTAGTAGCGCTGTCCCTGAATAGCGCCGTCGTCCAGACGGCTGTCCCGGGGGCGTCCTCCCCCGCCGCGTCGCGGGCTAGACGCCCCCGGGACAGCCGGCAAGATGCCGGCGCTACATTTCTGAGGAAACAATTTGCGTCAAACCGGGGGTAGGCCCCATCCTTGTAACGTGAGATATCCCGGACCTGTCAGCCTTCTGCGGCCCAACCGGCGCCGCGCTTATTCTATTTTTCCCGGACTGCATTTTCCCGGCATGAAGTTCGTTTTTCTCTTCGCAGTTTTTTCTCTGGTCACGGTCGCGCAGAGCCCTGTCGCAAGCAGACCGGGTACACGGATGGCGAAGTCCGCTGCCAATTCCTCACTCCCGGAACTCGACGTGCTGGCCGATCCTCCGCGGCTGCTCTATCAGGGGGTTCCGGCGGAATTGCCTCAGGATCAGGGCCCGGCGGGATTACGGCTGGAACTCCTGCGGCTCGGGACTACCGCGCGGCTGATGCAAGTGGTGGCGCATCCGGATGATGAAGATGGCGGGATGCTGACCCTGGAGGCGCGCGGGCGAGGCGCGAGCGTGCTGTTGATGACGCTGAATCGCGGCGAGGGCGGACAGAATAAGATTGGGAGCAACTTGTCGGATGTGCTGGGCGTGCTGCGGGCGGAGGAATTGCTCGCTTCGGATCAGTACTACGGGATTCAGGAACGGTTTTCGCGCGTGGCGGATTTTGGATTCTCGAAAAGCGCGGAGGAAACGTTTGAGAAGTGGGGCGGGCACGATGTGGCTTTGGGCGATATGGTGCGGGTGATTCGTACGTTTCGTCCGGATGTGCTGGTCGCGCGCTTTTCGGGGACGTCGCGGGATGGGCATGGGCATCACCAGGCGTCGAGCATTCTGACGCAGGAGGCGTTCCGGGCGGCGGCTGATCCGAAACGTTTTCCCGAGCAGATTGCGCAGGGGCTTTTGCCGTGGCAGGCGAAGAAGTTGTACATCGGAAATGTTTGCGGGTTCGGGGCGATGACTTGTCCGGATGCGGACTGGACTTTGAAGCTGAACACGGGCGAGCGCAACGCGGAGCTGGGCATGTCGTTTATTCAGTTCGCGATGCAAGGCTTGCGGCATCAGATGTCCCAGGGCGCGGCCAACTGGACCGTGGATCCCGGAGACCGCTTCACGTTTTACCGGCTCGTGGATTCGGTGGTGCCTTCCACCTTGGACAAGGATCGACACGAGAAGAATTTCTTCGACGGGATTGATACAACATGGTTGGGATTGGCGGGACGATTTGGAGTGGAAGAAAAGACAGTTCCGCGCCTGCGAGCGGAATTGACCGAGATCGCGAAACGGATTGCCGAGGCGACAGACGCCGCGAAAGGCACTGACATCACTACCGCGGCGCAGCCCTTGGTAAAAGTTGTGGCAGACTTGAATCGCGTAAGTAGCGAACTGCGCGGAAGCACTTTAAGCGCGCCCGCAAAAGTCGACTTGCTTACGTGGATCGCGGAAAAGCGTCAGCAGGCGGAGACCGCACTAAATCTGGCACTCGGCGTGAGCATGACTGCGGATTTCGCGTCCGATGGCGAACGCCAAGTTCGTGTGCTGAAAGAAGCAGACGCACTGACCACGGTTTCGCCGGGGCAGGAGTTTCTGGTTGCAGTAACTCTGCACAACGGATCGAAGCAGACGCTGGCGATCGGCGACATCAAACTGGAAGTTCCATCGGGATGGACCACTGTGGAGGGGAAGACGAAACCGGTGACGGTCAATGCGGGAACAGATGTGCACGCGGATTTCCGGCTGCGGGTGCCGAACAATGCGGCGTATACGCGGCCATATTGGCATCGGGACGATCCCGATCGGGAGAGCATCAATCACATCGATGACGAGAAATATGCGACGCTTCCCTTCCCGCCTCCGGCGCTGCGGGCGCGGGTGGAGTACTCGCTGAGCCAAGGCGCCGCGAAAACACGGAATGGAATTACCTCCGTCGTCGTCACGCCATTTGTTAATGATGCCGGAAAGACGGCGGAGCGTCCGTTGGCAGTGGTGCCGGCATTTTCGGTGATGCTGGAACCGGGGACGCAGGTGATTTCGACGCGTAGCGGATCAACGTCAAACGTTACAGTGGGCGTAACCAGCAATCTTACGCGCGAGGTACATGGAGTTCTTCGGCTGGAGTTGCCAGCCGGGTGGCGCTCGGAGCCGGCACAATTTGCGGTGGATCTGAAAAAGCGCGGAGAGAAACAGGACTTTCAATTCAAGGTTTTTACCAGCGGTTTGCAGGAAGGACGAACGACAGTGCGGGCGACCCTTGAATGGGAGGGCGAGAAATACGCCGAGGGATACACGCTGGTCACACGGGAGGACCTGGGCAGCTTTTATTACTATCAGCCGGCGCGGCAGCGCGTGAGTATTGTCGACGTGCAGGTGCCGCATGATCTGAAAGTTGGTTACATCATGGGTGCGGGCGACGACATTCCGACGGTGCTGAAGCAGGTGGGGATGGACGTCGCTGTGATTCCGGCGGAGAAGATTGCCAGCGAAGATTTGAACAAGTACGGAACGATCGTGCTGGGAATCCGCGCCTATGACACCCAGAAAGATGTCGCGGCGAACAACAAGAAGCTGCTCGACTTCGTTTCCGCGGGCGGAACGCTGGTAGTGCAGTACAACACCGGCACAGCCGACTTCAACGCGGGCAAGTTTACTCCTTATCCCGCAGAGCTAAGCCGGGCGCGGGTTTCGGTGGAGGAGGCTCCGGTGGAAATTCTGACGCCGGAGGATTCCGTGTTCCATTATCCCAACACGATCACGGCGCACGATTTCGATGGGTGGGTGCAGGAACGCGGATTGTACTTCATGGACAAGTGGGACGAGCATTTTACGCCGCTGCTCTCGTGTCACGATCCGGGAGAAGATGCGCAGAAGGGGGGGCTGCTGCGGGCGCAATATGGGAAGGGGACATACATCTACACAGGGTATGCGTTTTTCCGACAATTGCCTGCGGGAGTCCCGGGCGCGGTACGGCTGTATGTGAATTTGTTGAGCGCGGGCAAGCAGTAGCCAGTTATCAGTTGTTCGTTCCGTTTGACGGCAGCCCGGAAAATATCGATGCAGACCTCAGAGACGCGGAACGGAACGCATGTAGGAATAATGCGGGCCATTCGCATTCATGCTTACGGCGGACCGGAAGTTATGCAGCTGGAAGACGTCCCGATGCCGATTCCGTGCCCCGGACAGGCGCGGGTTCGCATCCATGCGGCGAGCGTGAATTTTCTCGATGTCCAGAAGCGGCGCGGCGAATTGGTCGGGCAAGCGTTCTATCACCGTGCAGGCACAGGCGAACCTGATCTTCCCGCAACTCTCGGCAGTCAGGGCGTTGGAGTCGTCGAAGCGCTGGGGCCTGAAGCCAGCAATGTGGCGTTGGGAGACCGGGTCAGCTTCGCCGGAGCGTCTTATGCGAGCCATGCTGTAGTCCCGGCGGTACGGCTGATTCGGATTCCGCAGGGAATCAGCTTTGAGCAGGCCGCGGCTGGGATGAACCAGGGTTTCCTCGCCTATGCCTTCACTCATCTTGCTTATCCGGTCAAACCGGGCGACTGGTGTCTAATTCAGGCGGCGGCTGGCGGCCTCGGACTGTTGCTTTGTCAGATGGCTAAGATTCGTGGTGGACGCGTCATTGGTGTAACGTCGAGGGCGGAGAAAGCTGGGTTCGTCAAAGACGCGGGCGCCGACACGGTCATCATTTCCACACAATCCGACATCGCGAAGGAGGCGAGGAGAATCACTGAAGGGCGAGGAGTGAGTGTCATTTACGACGGAGTCGGCAAAGACACTTTCGCGGCGAACCTCGACAGCCTCGCGCCGGGCGGATACCTCGTGATTTACGGGCAATCCAGCGGATACGTGCCGCCGTTCGATCTGATGACACTGCAGGAGAAGGGATCGCTATTTCTGACCCGCACTAACGGACTGCCGTACCTGAAGGAATATCCTCGTTACCTTGAGCTATTCGTCGGGTGGGTAGAGCAAGGAAAACTGTCTATCAGAATTGATCGAACGTATCCCCTGGCCGAAGCCGCTCAAGCCCATGCGGCATTTGAACAGCGCCAGGTCAGCGGGAGGGTCCTGCTACTTCCGTAGCTATAGACTCCTCAAGAATGTCGCCTACCTTTCAAAGCGGTTCGAGTTCTCCAAGCCTCATCCGCGGGATGGGGCTGGGGACCGCCACTGCGCTCAACATGATCGACATGATCGGCGTTGGTCCGTTCATCACCATGCCGTTGGTGTTGAGCGCCATGGGCGGGCCGCAAGCCCTGTTGGGCTGGGTTTTGGGAGCCTTCCTCGCCGTATGTGATGGGCTGGTGTCCGCGGAATTGGGCGCGGCGCTGCCGGCCTCGGGAGGGTCCTATCGCTACTTGCGGGAAATTTATGGGCCGGAGCGATGGGGACGGCTGATTTCGTTTCTGTTTATCTGGCAGGTTTCCTTCTCGGCGCCACTGTCCATTGCGACGGGCTGCATTGGGCTTGCGGGATACGCGGCCTACTATTGGCCGGGACTGGAGACGGTGTATGCGCACCACGATGCGGTGCTGCACATACCATGGGCAGGTCCGCTGCAGGCGAGCTGGATCGTGACGCCAGGCACGTCGATCGCGGTAGCGATCTGTTTCTTTACGGTGCTGCTACTTTATCGGCGTATCACGGTGATCGGGCGGCTCACAAAAATATTGTGGTTTGGAGTGATGGGAACCATTGGCTGGATCATCTTCACGGGGCTGACGCACTTCAATGCCGCGCTGGCGTTTGATTTTCCGCCGGGTGCCTTCACATTGTCCCACCAATTTTTCACGGGACTGGGCGGAGCGATGCTCGTCGCGACCTACGATTACTGGGGTTATTACAACGTCTGCTTTCTCGGAGACGAAATAAAGGATCCGGGAAAGAATATTCCGCGCGCCCTGCTGCTTTCCATTCTGATCGTGGCCTGTCTATATCTAATGATGAACCTGTGCATCATGGCCGTGGTGCCCTGGCGGGAGATGGTGCAGGCCGGACAAAACAATAATGGGTTGTACGTTGTCTCGTTGTTCATGCAGAGGGTCTATGGCGCCTGGGCGGCGCGGCTGGTCACCGGACTGGTAATTCTGACCGCGTTTGCGTCGGTCTTTTCGCTGATGCTGGGGTATTCGCGGGTGCCGTATGCGGCAGCGAAGGACGGCAATTATTTTCGTGCGTTTGCCCGCGTCCATCCGGTATATCGGTTTCCTTACATTTCGCTGCTGGCGCTCGGAGTGGTGGCGGCAGCGTTTTGCTTTCTGCGGTTGAAGGATGCGATCGCGGCCCTGGTGGTGATTCGCCTTATCCTGCAATTCCTGGTACAGGCGGTCGGGTCCATCGTGTTGCGCATCCGGCGGCCGGAGCTGCCGCGGCCGTTTCGCATGTGGCTTTATCCGCTGCCGGCGCTGCTGGCGAGCGCGGGATTTTTGTTCATCCTGTTTAATCGGGTGAACTGGCAGAAGGAAGTACGGTACGCGGCTCTTATTTTGCTGACCGGCGTCATCATCTATATGATCCGGGCCGGGAAGGATGGGGAGTGGCCGTTTGGCGTGCGGCTGGGAGTGAAGGCTTAACTACAGAGGACACAGAGAAGCACAGAGGACGCGCACGTGTGGACCGGTAGCATTTTTCATCTCGGTAACACTATGCAGTAAGATGGCTCGGGCGATTGTAGGGGCGGAAAGGACCAGGGGGGATCATGAGAAAGAAAACAGGAATCATATTGTGCGGATTGCTGGTGCTCACGATTGCGGCTTCGGCACAGGCGGGCAAGCCGAAAGAGGAACATCGATCGGTCACTGAGGTGTTGGACCATACGGTGCTCAACCTTGAGCACGAATTCGTTCCCGCCGCGGAGGCGATGCCGGACGACAAGTTCGGATTCGCTCCCACCAACGGCGAGTTCAAGGGCGTGCGCACTTTTGCGCAACAGATCAAGCATGTAGCGGCGGTGAACTACGAACTAGGAGCTGCGCTTCTGGAGCAGAAGCCGCCAGTCGACATCGGCGACGAAGAAGGACCGGCCTCAGTCACGAGCAAGGCCGACATCCTCAAATTCCTGAAAGAATCCTTTGAGTACGTCCACAAAGCGATCGCAACCATCAACGAGAAGAATTTGGTGCAAACCGTGAGGAGCCCTTTCGGAGAAGGATCGGTGACGCGGCTGGGGCTAGCCACCAGCGTGTCGTCGCATGGCTTCGATCACTATGGACAGATGGTGGAATATCTGCGGATGAATGGCATTGTGCCGCCGGCCAGCCGTTAGGGGAGACGCCATTACGCGCGGCGGCGGGCGGCTGTGCTGGCAGCCCGCACCAGGCCGCCATGGTGCTCTGCGAAGGTGACGCGAGGGTCCCTGGCAAAACGGCCGGGATAGGACTTCAGAGCATACAAGAAGCTTTGAATCTCTTTACGGACTTGTTCGTTTCCGGACTGGCGCCTGACTGCCACTCGGACTTGACGCGTCTTCGGCTTCATTTTCGACATACCCAACTTCTGCATGCCCCTTCTAGCGTGACTTTGCCGGCAAATCCCGGAATGTCCGCGCGAAGGGCTGCTGGGGATCCTCATGGAGTCTGCCAATCGTAAAAACACTGTGTTCACACTTTTGTTTCGCAAGGCGGGAATTTCAAATCTATCGACGAAAAAAACGCCGGTAAATACGGTTCTTTCTGTAGGAGCGATCGGTATTTTCCGCCCGCACGGCGCTTCGCTCATTCAGGATTTCACTAACCAAGAACTCGCTCCGCGCAGGCTGATCGAGGTGGGGAGCAGTTCCGCGGCGAGGCCGCTTTTCGAGAGGTGAGAGGCGACCCGTTTGCGCGTTTTCTGCAAGGACGCGCCAGGCTCGAGGAAGAGCAGAACCGAAGGACCCGCCCCGCTCAAGACCGCGCCAAGGACCCCATTCCTTCCTGTCAGTGCCAGCAGACTGGGCAGCAGCGAACAGAGCGCCGCACGATATGGCTGGTGGAGACGATCTTCCAGAGCTGCGGGAAGAAGGTCGGGGCGTCCTTGGGTGAACGCCGCAAGCAATAACATGGAATTTTGCACGTTGGCAACGGCATCGTCGCGGGAATACTGTGCGGGCAGTGCACGACGGGCCTCTTCGGTCGACAGGCTCCGCTCAGGCACGGCGAGCAGCAATGGCCACTTGCCTTTCGGCCGAATGCTCGCCACTTGGACTTTCGCACTCCAAGACATGCGGGAGACAGTCAGGCCACCCATCCAGCAGGCGGAGGCATTGTCGGGATGGTGCTCGCGGCGAGAGGCTTCGCCGATGATTTGGGCGTCGGTCCAACGCAGACGGCCAAAGTGCACTGCGAGGGCAATGCCCGCCAGCCGGGCGGCAGCCGAGGACCCACAACCTTTTCCGATAGGGATGTCGTTGGCAATTTTGAGCGCCAACGGAATGACCGAGCGGCCTGAGGCCTCAAGCACCTCGCGGTAGGTATTCAGGATAAGGTGACCCTCTATCTTCCCACAGATTTCACGATCGCGTCCGCTGGCGGTGACGGAAAACCGCCGGGCTGGAACCGCGTCGATCTTGATGTAGAAATCCATCGCGAGGGCAGCAGCGTCGAAAGCCGGCCCGAGATTAGCAGAGGTGGCGGGAAGAACCAGGCGCAGGGCAGAGCGTTTTGGGTGCCGAGTTTTGGATACCCTGGTTTTGGAGGGCATTATTCAATCTTTCAACCGGCGCGACCCAAGTAGCGCCGGCATCTTGCCGGCTGTCGCGGGGGGCCGTCTCGCCCGCGCATTGTGCCGAAGCGTTATGATGGCCGGATTAGGAATACCCGATCAAGACTTGTCAGCCTGCTCCAACGTCCGTATCACCGCATTCAACGTGGCATCCAGGACGATGGGCGGACGGCGCAAAGCATTCAACGCTGCACTGGCAACTTCGTCAGGAGTGCCTTTGAATAAATCGCCGCGATGGAATCCCATGGTGAAATCTGGATCCTTCAGCAAGTTCCCCGTCAGGACCAGGACCACGCTTTCTTCCGGTTTCACGAAACCCTGCTTCACCAGCTTCTTCAACCCGGCCAGCGTTACTGCGGAGGCGGGCTCACATCCGATGCCTTCGGCGCCGATCTCCGCTTTGGCTTGAGCGATCTCAATTTCCGTTACCTGTTCGCAGACTCCGCTGGTGGCTTCCAGAACGTGAACCGCCTTCTTCCACGAGGCTGGATTGCCGATGCGGACCGCAGTGGCGCGGGTCTCCGCCTGCACACCGATCAGTCGTTTGCCGCCAGCTTCGCGGAGGGTGCGCACCAGAGCGTTAGCGCCTGCGGCCTGAATAATGGATAGCTTAGGCAAGCGCGAAATCAAGCCAAGATCGCGCATTTCGACGAGCGCCTTGCCGAACGCGGAACTATTTCCCAGGTTCCCGCCGGGAACGATGATGTGGTCGGGGGGCCGCCAGTCAAGTTGTTCCAGCAGTTCGAGCGCGAGCGTCTTCTGACCTTCGAGTCGAAAGGGATTAATCGAATTCAGTTGATAAACCGGTGCGCGCAGAACCAGCTCCTGCAGCAGGCGCAGGCAACCGTCGAAGTCGGTGCGCAATTGGCAGGTGACCGCGCCGTAGTCGAGCGCCTGGGAAAGTTTGCTCCACGAAACCTTGCCCTCGGGAACCAGCACCAGGCTGCGCAAGCCACCGCGCGCGGCGTAGGCGGCCATGGAGGCCGACGTGTTACCGGTGGAAGCGCAAGCCACCCAGCGAAAGCCGGCCAGGCGCGCGAAAGTTGCGGCCACGGTCATGCCGGCATCTTTGAAGGAACCGGTCGGGTTCAATCCCTGATGTTTCGCGAACAGGCGCGGCACGCCGGTGATGCGGGCGCACCGCGGAAGTTCGTACAACGGCGTGTTGCCCTCGCGCAGGGTGATGGCTTGTTCGTCGCTGGTCAACTCGGGAAGCAATTCGCGGAAGCGCCACACGCCGCTCTGATCGACAGGAGTTGACGAGAGCCGCCGGTCGCGCCACGTGGACTTCAAGTTCTCCGCCGATAGCCCGAGCTTTTTCCAGTGGGGATACGTGATTTCGAGCAGGTCTTGACATTGCGGGCAGCGGAAATTCTGACTAGACTCGTCGCTCACATTTCCGCAAGTAATGCAGCGGAAGCGGAAGGCCGCCTGACGAACGCCCAACGCCGAAGTGGAAAGAGGAGACATAGACCAGATCTACTTCTCTTCCCGCAGATATTGATCGGTCTTGTTGATCCAGTCGGCCCGCGGAGGAGTGAAGACATCGAGGTCGACGGTGTCTTCCATAGCCTCGGCCTTGTGCGGCATGTGTGCCGGAATGCAGAGCACTTCCCCGGAGTGGACCACGATCTGTTTGCCGTCAATCCAGAACTTGAGCGCGCCATCGAGAATGTAGGTCAGTTGCTCGTTGTGGTGGCTATGCTCCGGAACGATGCAGCCTTTTTTCAACAGCACACGCGCCACCATGATTTCCTGCCCAACGACAAATTGCCGCTGCAGCAGCGGATTGAGCTCTTCGAGCGGAATCGTGTGCCAGGGGATATATTGCAGATCGGCAGCAACCGCGGCGTGTTTGGTCACGGCCCGTTTGGCGCGGGAGTGGGACGCGGTGTTTCTTGCCTTTGCGCGCGTTAGGGCCTTAGTCTTAGGTTTAGTCTTCAGCCTTTTTTTCGCCATGTTGTTTCTTTCTCTTGATTGTAAGGGAAACAATCGGCGCCGAAATTAATCTTGTCGGAAAAGTTTCCCAGCCACATTTTAAGAAATCTCTTGCCTTTGCCGCAGGATTTACTCTGCGCGCTTTGCGACTCCTTAGCGCTCTCTGCGGTTAAATTCTTTGCCGCAAAGTTCGCGCAGAATTGCGTCGAGAACGCGAAGCCACCTAAGCCGAGTCGTTTTCACAGTCCTTTATACATGCCGCCGTCGACCAGGACAGTCTGGCCGGTCACGTACGACGCTCGTTCCGATGCAAGCCAGACGATCGTCTCTGCCAGTTCGCGAGGCTCGCCCAGGCGTTTGAGCGGAGCCTCAGCGGCCCAGGCATCGAAAATTTCCCGCTCGCTTTTTCCGGAAGCGGCGGAGCGAACTTTAGCTAACTCTTTCAGACGATCAGTTGCGGTAAAGCCGGGTCCGACGTTGTTGACCAGAATTCCGTCTTTGCCGAACTCGTTGGCCAGACTCTTTACTAGCCCCACCACCGCAGCGCGGACTGCGTTGGAGAGTACGAGATCGGCGACCGGCTGCTTGGTGGTAATCGACGTGATGGTTATGATTCGTCCCCATTGCTTCTTCTGCATGAGCGGGATCACTTCGCGCGCGAAATAAACCGTGCTCAGAAAATTCAACTCGATGGCGCGCTGCCAGTCGTCGATCGAGGCCGCCAGGAATCCCTTGGCGGGAGGGCCACCGGCATTGGTCACGCAAATGTCCACGCTGCCAAACTTGCTGGCGACGGCCGCTACGAAGCGGCGGACGGCGGCCGAGTCCGCAACATCAAACGCCTCGGTAAGAACTTCCGTCTGGTGCTGCTTTCTGATTTTGTCGGCCGCAGCCTGAAGCGTCTGCCGGTTGCGCGCGCACATCGCCACACGGCAGCCCTCGGCGGCGA
>Ga0073928_10010884_pt1 | contig 10707 bp, 9 predicted proteins | sample PaiPotPPA55metaG_FD_76969 | JGI IMG/M metagenome (GOLD analysis project Ga0073928, IMG submission 76969) | Iron sulfur acid spring bacterial and archeal communities from Banff, Canada, to study Microbial Dark Matter (Phase II) - Paint Pots PPA... ...
CGCAGATGTTCGCCACGCACGATCCCACGGTTCGCGCCGTGCGCTTGCCTTCGCGCCGCCGCGTTCTGCTATCCGACACTGTCGGATTCCTGCGCGATCTTCCGCCCGACCTAATTGCCGCATTTCGCGCCACGCTCGAAGAAGTTCAAGAGACCGCTCTGATTCTCCAAGTGACGGACATTTCGAATCCGCATCATGCCGAGCAGGATGCCCAAGTGATGAAAGTTCTCGTCGACCTCGGCGTCCAGAACCGCCCGAAAATCAACGTGTACAACAAGACCGACCGTCTCAGACCCGACGAACTTGCCGCGCTCGTTCAATCGAACGGCCGCAGCGAACGAAAAGCGTTCACCTCGGCCGTCACAGGAGCAGGACTCCAAGAACTTCTCGCGCAAATCGATTCCGTGATGCCTGTAGATCCCATGGTCCGCGTGCATCTGCGAGTGCCGACTTCCGATGGACGGAATCTTTCGCTGGTACACGCAGGCGGCCAAATCATTCATTCCGAAATGAACGAAAAATTTATCGATTTCGAGGCCGAATTGCCCGAATCGCTCGCCCGCCGCCTCGACGACTTCGTTTTCGATCCCGCTTCCATTCCGAAGACGCGAGAAACCGGCAAGCGATGAGCGTCGATTGCATTTTTCCCACAAGAATCACGCCGGGTAGCGCTCATCTCCAGCGCTGCAAACGGAATGCGCTCAATCACTTCTGTGGAAATCACTGTGGAAAAGAAAGCCCCGCTGAACTACAAAGGTCGCACGGACCTCGCAAGCGCCCTGTGGCGTCTGAGCTCCGGTTTCAGCGTAAGTACCTATATTATCTTTCTGTTACGGTGTGCTCCTTAATTCGAGAATGGCTCGGTTTCGCAAACGGGAGCCTTCTCCAGGGCCAAAGCAATTTGCACAGGTTCGAGGCATTTTGTTCGGTAAGAGTAACTCTCATAGGGATTTGCGTTTCTGCTAACGAGAGCCTTTTCGTTCGAGATTTTCCTGCGCTTGCCGTCGCCAGTCCTTCGATTGACTCCCTCCGGCCGCAGGGCTATAGTAATTCCGACCAGCGGCAATGGCAGCAAGCCGAGGTTCTCCCGTGAGTCACGTCAATCTTCCGAACAGCCTCACAATCCTCAGGATATTCTTTGTCCCGCTGCTTGTAGTGGTCCTGTTGACCCGCCAGCCAAATTGGAATTTTTGGGGCCTGCCGATTCATTTTGAAATTTGGGGCGTGTTGATTCTCTCGATGGCTGCGGCGACCGATGTGATGGACGGTTACATCGCTCGCAGGCGCCGCGAAATCACCACGCTGGGAATCCTGCTGGATCCTATTGCCGACAAGCTTCTGATTTCAGCGGCATTTATTTCTCTGGTGGAGATGGGACTCGTGCAGGCCTGGATGGTGGTAATCATCATCGGCCGGGAATTCATCGTCGTCGGTTTGCGCGAGATTGCTTCCACCGAGGGGCTGTTGATACCCGCATCCGCGCTTGGCAAAACAAAAATGATTCTCCAGGTTCTGGCGGGTTGCACCGTGATTCTCACCGCCAATCATCCCGCCCTGAAAACGCTGGGCAGCGTTTTGCTTTGGCTCGTTGTGATCAGTGCCGTGATTTCCGCCGTTCACTATTTCCAGATGTTCTGGAGCCAGATTAATTCCCGCGTTCAGCAACGCCGGCGCGGCGCTCCGCTGGTCGTCGAGCGCGAAGAAAAACCACAGGATGTCCTCACTCGGTAGTCGCGAGAAGTATCTGCTGCTGGACGTGGCTCGCCGCGCGGTCACGCGCGCAGCCGAATTCCATGAAACCCTCGCGAATCTTCCTGCGGATGAAATTCTGCAGCGTCCAGGAGGCGCGTTCGTCACATTGCGCCGCCGCAGCGGACGATTGCGCGGCTGCATCGGCCAGCTTCCTTCGAAGGATCCGCTCGTCGCAGTGGTGGCGCATTGCGCGAGCGCCGCGGCGCTCGAGGATCCGCGGTTCAGTGCGGTGAGTCCGCAGGAATTGGATGAAATCGAGATCGAGATCTCCGTTCTCTCGCCTCTCGAATCAATCGCTCCCGACGAGATCGAGCCCGGCAAACACGGACTCGTGGTCACGCGCGGCTCAAATCGCGGCGTATTGTTGCCGCAGGTGGCAGTGGAGTTTCACTTCTCGGCGGAGCGTTTCCTCGAAGAGACGTGCCTGAAGGCGGGCCTGGAACGGGAGGCGTGGAAGAACGCGGCGACGCACATCGAGGCGTTCACCGCGGAGGTATTCAGCGAATCGGATGCGCGCTTAGAAGAAAAATCGCATCGCGAGCCGCAAGCGCGAACTAAAACGCGTTATTCAAGCTCGACGTAATCGCCCGCGTAAAATTCCCGTAGCGTAAAGGTGACCAGCACCGTGGAAGCATTCGGAGCGGTCCGCACCACCACTCCCTCTCCGACGATTTCGCGAGGCACGTTGTCCCACTTGTAGCGCAGCGGAACGCTTCCGAAGCCGTAATTCCGGCCGTAGAACGCGATGCTGCCGTCGGCGTCGAAGGCGAATCGGCGCGTCTGATAGGCGGTCTCGTGTTCGGTTCCCTGGTAGCGGAAAACGCGAAAGTAGTCGCCAACCTTCACGCCCTGCGCGCTCCCCAGGTTCACATACATGGTGTCGTTCGCTCCGAACGTTACCTGAAAATCTTTTCCGGCAATCACCATCGCGGCCGGTTTGCCGCTGGGCGGCGCGAAGCGGTCAAAACGGTCTTCCGCCTTCAGCGGGGGGGCGGAGCGCTCTGCATAAGGCATGACAATGTCGCCGCGTTGCAGGTAACTGCATGTGCGTTCAATTTTGGCAATGGAGAGGTCCGGTTGCACGACAATCACCCGCATGCGGCCTTCATCTTCCCAAAGCGTGCCAAGCCTCTTGAGAATCGAGAACTGCCACTTGGACCACTCCATCTCAGTGGGGTCGGGCGTTACAGCGCGAATAGCCGAAAATCGATCGTCGACCTTGACGCCCTGTTTCGAGCCTTTATTGATATAGACGATGTCGCCTTGCCAGAACGTAATCTTATAGTTCGACTCTTCGCCGGTGATCAGAAATGTATCGCGCGGGACGGCTTCGGAGGTTACGATCCCGGAGCAGTCGAGGTCGCTGGAGGATGGCGCACGCGCCTTCACCTGCTGCGCGTTCACAGCCACTCCGGAAAGGCTCAAAATCAGGCCTGCAAGGACGATTTTCCCACGCATAATGCTTGCTCCTTTGAAACCTGTGCGCTTAAGACGCAGCGCCCCCTGAAAACCGAACGTAACAGACGGGTTTGGGAGCGTCAAGACAATGGTCTGCCGGACTTTACACATTGTGCACCGCATGATAGAAGCCAGAACACCTGTACGATGGGACAGGTAGCTGCACCTGTCTCCCAAAGATAAGACGACATGTTTGGTCGGGACAAAATCTGTGCGGTGATTGCCGCCTCGGACGGAAGGGGTATCTGGCACCAACTTGCGCGCGCTCTTCGCTATACGCGTACCGCGGAGCTTCGGCTCGATTGGTTGGAAGGCGACCGTGAAATCGAGCGGTTTTTGAGCCAATTGGCGAAAAAGCGGCCTCGGGCGACACTGATTGCGACCTGCCGGCGCGTCCAGGCCGGGGGCCGATATCGCGGCTCAGTCGCCAAGCAACTGGTCCATTTGGCGGAGGCGCTTAGTGCCGGCTGCGAGTGGTACGACCTTGAGATCGAGACGGCTGCCATTTGCCCACCCGAGCTGCTCGACGTCATGCTTGGCGAAGGACGGTTTCTTGCGTCGGCACACTTTTTTCGAGGGATGCCTCGGAGCTTGGCGAGAGTGGAGGCGAATTTGGCGCGAGTTCGTGCCGACGCGATCAAAATTGCCGCCCAATGCGATTCGCTGGCCGAGAGTTCCCGCCTGCTCAGGCTCACGCACGGGCGGAGAAACATGGTGACCGTGCCCATGGGCGAAATCGCGCTTCCATCGCGAATTCTGGCTCTGCGCGATGGCAGCGCGCTCAGCTACGCGCCGGTGGAAAACTCCACGGCACCCGGTCAGGTGGGTCTCGACGAAACAAAGAATCTTTATCGAGCGGACCGAATCACCCGCCGTACGCGGGTTTATGGCGCGATCGGCGATCCGGTGAGCCATTCGCTTTCGCCGCAGATGCAAAATGCCGGTTTTCAGGCAAAGCGAATGGACGCCGTTTACCTTCCGTTCCGCGTGCGGGACTTGAAGGATTTTCTTGGCGCGATTGCTTCGCTGCGGATTTCAGGATTCAGCGTTACGCTGCCGCACAAGGAGAAAATTCCGCGGTTTCTCGACGGCTGCGATCCGCTCGCGGCGGCAATCGGAGCCGTAAATACGGTGGTGGTGCGGGGCGGAGGAAAACTCTACGGCTACAACACGGACTACGTAGGCGTACTGCGGGCGCTCGAACGCCGCACGCCCTTGCCAGGAAGCCGCGTGTTGATTTTTGGGGCTGGCGGAGTTGCACGCGCATGTGCTTTGGCCCTCGCGCAGGCGGGCGCGGCGGTGTGCGTGTGCGCGCGTCGAACCGGGCGAGCGAAGGCGCTTGCGAAAGCCGTGGGCGGCGAGGCGGTGGCCCGGGCGCAGCTGAAGCGCGAGTTTTTCGATGCGATGGTGAATGCCACGCCGGTTGGAATGCATCCTCTCACCGGACGCTCGCCGCTCGAAGCGGGAGAACTGAATTGCCGGCTAGTGTTCGACACGATTTACCGTCCGCGGCAGACGAAGCTTCTGCAACTTGCGGCGCGGCGCGGCATCGAAACTGTGTCCGGACTGGAGATGTTCGTTGCGCAGGGCACCGCGCAGTGGGAAATCTGGACGGGCGAGCGCGCGCCGGTGGAAGCAATGCGCCGCGCGGCCGTTCGCGCTCTCGAACGCGAGGAAAAAGGTCGAATCGCGCCATGATTCACCCAGACTTCAAAACGTTTTCTCGCCTGGCGAAACAGGGAAACCTCGTGCCCGTGTACGACACGTTTACGGCGGACTTGCTGACGCCCGTCGGCGCGCATCTTCGTCTTGCGCGCGACGCGAAATACTCTTTTCTGCTCGAGAGCGTGGAGGGCGGCGAGACGATTGCGCGCTACACGTTCACGGGCGCAAACCCGGAAGAAGTGTTTCGCGCGCGAGGGCGCGTATGCGCGCTCGAAACAGGGGGTAAGCGCACCGAATTTGACGAGAATCCCATCGAGCAACTTCGGCGGCTGACGGCGCGTTACCGTCCCGTGCGCGTGCCGGGATTGCCGCCGCTGATAGCGGGCGCGATTGGATATTTTGCGTACGACATGGTGCGGCTCGTGGAGCAAATTCCGGCGAGCGGGCGCGATGAACTGGGGCTCGATGACTGCGTGATGATGTTTTACCTCGGGCTCGTTGCGTTCGACCACGTGCGGCACCGCGTGTGGGTGATTCGCAACGTGTTCACGGACGGGGATGGCAGCCTGCGCGCGAAATACAATCGAGCGGTGCGGGAGATTCACCGCACGCGTCGCGCGCTGGAACAGCCGCTGCCTCCGAAAAAGCATGCGCGGCGAGGGAGCGCGCTGCACGTCACGTCAAACTTCACCAAGCTGCAATACCTCGCTGCGGTGCGAAAAGCGAAGCGGTACATTCGCGCGGGAGATATTTTCCAAGTGGTGCCGAGCCAGCGGTTTTCCGCGCGAACGAGCGCGGACCCGTTCGAGATTTATCGCGCGCTGCGAGTGGTGAACCCGTCGCCGTATTTGTACTTTCTCAAGCTCGACGACGTTTCCGTTGTCGGAAGCTCGCCGGAAATGCTGCTGAAAGTGCAAGAGCGCGAATCGTTCTACCGGCCGATTGCTGGGACGCTGCCGCGCGGGCGCGATGAAAAAGAGGATCGCAGGCTCGAAGCGAAGCTGCTCGCCGATCCGAAGGAACGCGCCGAACACATCATGCTAGTGGACCTGGGGCGCAACGACCTGGGCCGCGTGTGCGAATACGGCTCGGTGAAAGTGGAGCGGCTGATGTTCGTGGAACGCTACTCGCACGTGATGCATCTGGTCTCCAGCCTGCGCGGACGACTACGCGAGGGCGTGGATGTGTTCGATGCGCTGATGGCTTGTTTTCCGGCTGGGACGCTTTCGGGCGCGCCAAAAGTGCGCGCGATGGAAATCATCGACGAACTCGAGCCCACGCGCCGGGGAATTTATGCGGGCGCGATTCTGTATCTCGATTTCACGGGCAATCTCGATTCCTGCATCGCGCTGCGCACGCTGGTGGCGAAGGGCGGGCGCGTCCACGTTCAGGCTGGGGGAGGAATCGTGGCGGATTCGGTGCCGGAGCGCGAGTATCAGGAAACGGTGAACAAGGCGCGCGCGCTGGTGACGGCGCTGGAGATCGCGCATGGCGGCCGCAGCGATTGAATTTGTTCCGCGGAGTGCTTGCCACGGAGTCACGGAGGCACGGAGATTGGCGCGGGACCTGTCGTAGATGCCACACGAGATCGAAACGGAGCATCCTATAGATGGAAGTCAGGCGCGACCTCGGCGTCGGGCTGCTAAAATGTGACGCGGTATTGTTGCGAACTTAAAATGATTCTCTTGCTCGACAACTACGATTCGTTTACTTACAACCTGGCGCAGTATCTCGGTCAGATGAGGCAGACACTCGAAGTGCGGCGGAACGACAAGATTACGATCGAGGAGATCGAGGAACTGAAGCCGGAGCGCATCGTGATTTCGCCCGGGCCTTGTACGCCGAAAGACGCGGGGATCAGCGTGCCGCTGGTCGAACACTTCGCGGGGAAAATTCCGATTCTTGGCGTTTGCCTGGGGCATCAGGCGATCGGCGCGGCGTTTGGCGGGCGCGTGATTCGCGCGCTGAAATTGATGCACGGGAAGACGAGCGAAATCGAGCACGACGGGAAGACGATTTTTCGCGGCCTGCCGCAGAAATTTCGCGCTACGCGCTACCATTCGCTGATCGTCGAGCGGAAATCGCTGCCAAAGGCGCTGGAGATTTCCGCCGAGACTGATGACGGCATCATCATGGGGCTGCGGCACCGCAAATTGCGCGTCGAAGGCGTGCAATTCCATCCCGAATCGGTGCTAACCGATGCCGGGTTTCGATTGCTCGAAAATTTTCTGAGCGTATGACGCGGCGCACCGGTAGCGCGATTGACGCGAGCAGGACGCCGAAATGGGCGTATTTCTTTTCGATTTTGCTTCTGGCACTGGCGGGCGCGATTGCGGCAGGATATCGAGCGGCGGCAGGAAAAATTTCACGCGCCGCTGCGCCGCTTAACTACCTGGGTTTCGATACAAATACTTATCCTGGAGACGATGCTCTGCCCCTTCTCAAGCAAACCTTCGCTTTTTCGGGTTACTGGCTGAACCCGCCTCCCGGTGCGAAGGAAAACAGCTGGTCCGGCAAGCGCGACGTTCTGCGGAAGAGTGGCTTCGGATTTCTTGTGTTGTTCAGTGGACGCGCGGAACATCAATTAAAGTCGCCAGTCGATCCCGCGGCGCTGGGCAAAGCTGACGGAGAAGTGGCTGTAGAAAGTGCGAGGCGCGAAGGATTTCCGGACCACACCGTGATTTTTCTCGATCAGGAAGAAGGCGGGCGCATGACGGCGCCTCAGATGGCTTACATTTCGAGCTGGATCGCGCGAGTGATGGCGGGACACTTTTACGCGGGGATTTATTGCTCCGGAATTCCGTTTAAGGAGGGCGGCGGGCAATCAATCGTTACGGCGGACGATGTTCGAGCTCGGGTGGGCGTGCCGAACCTTTCTTTCTTTATTTACAACGATGGGTGCCCGCCATCGGCTGGATGCATTTATTCGAAAGCCGCGCCGCCGCCTTTGCTTAGCGGCGTGACGTACGCGAACGTCTGGCAATTCGCGCAGTCGCCGCGGCGGCGTGAGGTCACGCGGGCGTGCAGCGCTACGTACAATCCTGATGGCAATTGCTATGCGCCGAATCTCGCGACGGGCGGGTCGATCGCGATTGATCTGGATTCGGCGACTTCGGCTGATCCTTCGAATGTGAGCCCGCAACGCACCGACTAGCGGCCCCAGAAAATGCCAAAGAGCCGGCGAGGCGCCGGCGCTACGAAAGGCGAAAGCGACGGCGTGGCTTCATTGTTTAGTTCATCAGAATTGTTCATGAAGCGGATTGCGTCGCGTCGTGCTCCTCCTGAGAGAAAGCCACCAGAGCTTCTAGGCGGTCGCGGGCTGCGCCTGAGTCGATTGAATTGGCGGCTATGCTGACGCCCTCGAGAAAATTCTTGGCCCGTCCCGCGGCTACGAAGACGGCGGCGGCATTTGCTAGGACGATGTTTCGATGCGGGTCATGCTCACCATCGAGCGGAGAGCGACTGAGAATGTTCAGAATGATCCCGGCGTTTTGTTTTGCGTCGCCGCCGCTTATGGATTCCAGCGGGGCGCGTGAGACACCGAAATCTTCTGGCGTGACTGTGTAGCTGCGAACCGCGCCGCCGGACAATTCGGAAACGTGCGTCTCACCGGAAATCGAAATTTCATCTAAGCCGTCTGCGCCGTGAACCACGAACGCGCGGCGCACGCCGAGTTCGCCGAGGGCGCGAGCGACCAGCTCGACAACATTGCGATGATAGACGCCAGCAACCTGCACCGACGCGCCTGCGGGATTTGTAAGCGGGCCGAGGAGGTTGAACACCGTGCGGATTTTTAGCTCGCGGCGTACCGGCATGGCGTGGCGCGTGGCCTGATGCATGGCGGGCGCGAAGAGGAAGCCGATCCCTACTTCGTCAATCGAGCGGCCGACGCGCTCGGGGGGCAAATCGATGCGCACGCCGAGCTGTTCGAGGACGTCGGCGGAGCCGCAGCGCGAGCTGATCGAGCGATTGCCGTGCTTGGCGACGCGCACGCCTGCTCCCGCAACTACGAACGCGACGGCTGTTGAAATGTTGAACGTGCCGCGCGCGTCGCCGCCGGTGCCGCAGGTATCGACGAGAATTTCGTTGGGCGGGCGGTGGCCGTACGGGAACACCACGGCCGCGTGCCGGCGCATTGCGGTGGCGAAACCGACGAGCTCGTCGACCGTTTCGCCCTTTGCGCTTAGACCTGTGAGCAAGCCGGCGATTTGAACGTTGCTTGCATTGCCCGAGAGGATTTGCTCCATCGCGCTTTCCGCTTCGGCGCGCGAGAGGTTGTGGCCTACGGAGATTTTCTCGATCGCGTCAACAATCATGAGGCAACCATCGTTGGAAGATGATGACGGATCACGGCGATTTCAGGGCGCGCCGAGGCCGCCGCACTAATTCGCCGCCGCAATTCGGGCAAGAATGCTGAAGCTGCTCGGTGCACTTCGCGCAAAACGTGCATTCATACGAGCAAATGAAAGCGCGATCCGCTCCGGCCAGCGCGGAGCCGCACTTTTCGCATACCGCTTTTATTTCGAGCGCCACGTGACGCCTTGCCCGCCTCGCATGTTCACGTTAAACTTGTGCGTTTCTGCGTGAGTAAATATTAGCACTATTCAAGCGGCGTCTCGTGGGAGCCGATGAAGTAAGCCATAGGTCAACGGAGTTCGGATGAAGATTCACGAATATCAGGCCAAGGCGATTCTGGCGAAGTTTGGCGTTCCCGTGCCGCGCGGAGAGGTGGTGTTCAAGAAGGCCGAAGCGCGCGCGGAGGCACAGCGGCTCGGCACACCTGTGGTGGTTGTGAAGGCGCAAATTCACGCGGGCGGGCGCGGGAAAGCTGGAGGCGTGAAGCTGGCGCGTTCGGCGGACGAAGCTGCGCTGCTTGCGGGACAGATTATTGGAATGCAACTGATCACGCCGCAGACGGGACCTGAGGGGCGAGTCGTGCGCCGGCTGCTGATTGAAGAGGGGCTCGACATCAGGCGTGAGCTTTATCTGAGCATTCTGGTGGACCGCGCAGTGGCGATGCCCGTTTTTATGGCGAGCGCCTCGGGCGGAATGGAAATCGAGGAAGTGGCGAAGAATAATCCCGAAGCGATTCTGCGCGAGCCGATTCATCCGGCTACGGGTTTGCAGGCGTACCAGTCGCGCAAGATTGCGTTTGGCTTGGGGCTGGCGCCCGCGATTGTGAACGCGGCGGTGCCATTTTTTCAGGCGCTGTATCGCGCGTTCATCGAGACCGATGCTTCGATGCTTGAGATCAATCCGTGCGTTGTGACGGGCGACGGGCGGCTGGTAGCGCTCGATGCGAAGGTGAATTTCGACGACAACGCACTGTATCGTCATCCGGAATTCAAAGAGCTGCGCGATTTGGAAGAAGAGACGCCGCTGGAAGTGGAAGCTTCGAAGTTCAAGCTGAACTACATCAAGCTCGATGGCACCGTCGGCTGCATGGTGAACGGCGCGGGACTGGCGATGGCTACGATGGATATCATCAAGCTGAGCGGCGGGAGCCCAGCGAATTTTCTGGATGTGGGAGGGGGCGCGTCGGAAGATCAGGTGAAAAATGCGTTTCGCATTTTGCTGAGCGATCCGAACGTGAAAGGCGTGTTCGTGAATATTTTTGGGGGTATTCTGCGCTGCGATGTGCTGGCGAGCGGAGTGGTGAATGCGGCGAAGGAGCTGAAGTTCAAGGTGCCAGTGGTGGTGCGCATGGAAGGGACGAATGTGGCGCAGGGCAAAGAAATCCTGCGCAGCTCGGGAATGAATTTTACGGTGGCCGAGGGGATGAAGGATGGCGCGGAGAAAATCGTGAAGCTGGCCGGGGGCGCGCGATGACCG
>Ga0073928_10010885_pt1 | contig 10707 bp, 6 predicted proteins | sample PaiPotPPA55metaG_FD_76969 | JGI IMG/M metagenome (GOLD analysis project Ga0073928, IMG submission 76969) | Iron sulfur acid spring bacterial and archeal communities from Banff, Canada, to study Microbial Dark Matter (Phase II) - Paint Pots PPA... ...
CGCCGCGAACGGGAATGTTCTGCAGGTTGGGATTCGTCGACGAAAGACGGCCCGTCGCCGTCGCGGTTTGATTGAACTCGGTGCGCAGGCGCCCGTCGCTCGAATCGACGAGTCGCGGGATCACGTCGACATACGTGTTCTTGAGCTTCGTGACCTCGCGCCATTCCAGCACGAGCGCGCAGATCGGATACTCGCGGGAGAGGCCCTGCAGCACTTCGACGCCGGTCGCCCACCCGGTCTTGGTCTTCCTGCCGCCGGGAATTTGCAGCTTTCCGAAGAGCACGTTACCGAGCTGCTGCGGCGAACCGATGTTGAATTCTTCTCCTGCGAAATCGTGAATCTGCTTCTGCAGACGCGTTGCCGCCGCCTCGACCTCTGCGCCAATGATCTCGAGCTCGCGCGGGTCGATCGTGACGCCGGCCGACTCCATCTTCGCAAGCACCGGTGCGAGCGGTACCTCGACGTCTTCGTAGAGCGCCAGTTGTCCGCGGGATTCCAACTCCGCGCGCCCCTTTTCCACGAGCGCGAAGGCGGCGTCGGCGTGGGCCGCGGCATCGTCGGGCAGTTCGGCGCCGAGAAATCGCTTCGCGGCATCGTCGGCCTGCGCGAATCCGCGCGCGGGATCGAGCAGGTGCGCGGCGATCATCGCGTCGTCGGAGAAGCGCGCGCCGCGCAGGCCCGCTTCGCGCAGCGTCCGCAGCATGCGCTTCGCGTCGTAGGCTCCCACGGCCGCGCTCGATTCGAAGATGCGCTCGAGTGCCTCCCGCACTTGCGCGTGCGCGAACGCGGCGCGCCCGAAGCTCACGCCCTCGCCGGCTTTGCCGCTCACTCCCAGCGCGTCGCCGTGCAGCGCAAAGACGACGCGAGGGCCGTCGGCAAATGCGGCGAGCTCACCGGCGAGCTGCGCAAACTCCGGCGGATCGACGGCCGGCACGTAGCTCCGATAGGTTCCTTGCAGCCGCGTCTCGCTTTCGAAGAGCGGCAGGTCCGCGGGTGGCGACAGCCTCGCGAGCAGCGTCTTGAACTCGAGCTCGCTATAGAGGCGGTAAAGCTCGCCCTCCGGCGGCGGCGAGTAGCGGCTGCTCTCCCAATCGACGAGCAGCGGCAGGTCGCGCCGCACCATCGAGACCGCGCGGCACAGGCACGCCTGCTGACCATATTGCTCCACGAGCTTCTCGAGTTTCGAGCTTCCGGCGAGCGCCGGGTCCGCGACGAGCGCGTCGAGCGAGCCGGCCGACTGCAGCAGGCGGCTCGCCGTCTTCTCGCCGACGCCTGGAATGCCGGGCAGATTGTCCGACGGATCGCCCTTGAGGCCGCGAAAGTCGGGCAGCTGCGCCGGCTCGAGCCCGAAGCGCTCGCGTACCGCCTCGGGATCGTAGCGCCCAAGCTCGGTGATGCCGCGCCGCGTCGTCAGCACGGTGGTGCGCTCGTCGACGATCTGCAGCAGATCGAGATCGCCGGTGACGACCAGCGTCTGCTCGCCGGCCTCCTCGGCCTGTCGCGCGAGCGTCGCAATCACGTCGTCGGCTTCTTGTCCCTCGATCTCGACGATCGGGATGCGAAACGTTTCCAACACGCGGCGTACCAGCGCGAACTGACCTCGCAGCTCGTCGGGCATCGCCCGGCGCTGCGCCTTGTATTCCGCGAAGAGCGCAACGCGATCGACGGGCATGCCTTTGTCGAACGCGGCGATGACGTGCGTCGGCTTCTCGTCGGCGATCAGCTTATTGAGCATCATCGTGAAGCCGTAGACGGCGTTGATCGGCGTGCCGGCAGCCGTGTTGAGCGGCGGCAGCGCGAAGAATGCCCGATAGACGAGGCCGTAGGTATCGAGCAGCATCAGCGCCATCGCGAAGTATCCTCGAAGGTCAGCGCACGACGACGGTCGACGAGGCCTCGCTCACGCTGCCGTCGTCAAAGATGTCGAGTATCGAAAGCGTGTACCTGCCGCTGCTGTCCGGCAGCGCGACGCCGATGCCGTTTCCGTTCGCGCGGCCGACGCTCCAACCGACGGCCTCGGTGTCAGCCTGCGCGAGCGACGCCTCCACCGGCGGCTCCGTGTGTCGAACGAAACTGAGAACCTGCGCGTGATCGCCCGTCGAGTTTACCCACGGATGCCACGTCAGCGCTTCCGGCGCGCTGTTCTGCGTCGTCGTCACGCCGATGGCGAGGAGCGCCGGCGCGGAGGAAAACAACGCGCTTCCCGAGGGTGCGCCGCGGCTGATTCGCACCACGACGGTGCCGCGTTCCGCGCCGTCGAGCGCGATCTTCGTCGCCTGACCCGGCGCGAAGTCGGCGTTCGCGAGGGAGACCCGGGAGGATTGCGGACGGCCGGGCGCGGCCAGCGCAAGCGGCACGGTGCTCCATTCGATGGCGCCGTCGCGCACGAACGCCGCGCCGATGCGCAGTTCTCCCGCGGCGTCGTTTGCTCGGAGATGCGAGGCCGCGCGTCCGCCCGACGTTCGCAGAACGTGCGTCTGCACGCCAAGCGCGCTCTCGAAGGTGATCAGCGCGTCGCCTTGCGCGCCCGGCGCAAATGCGTCCACCGTGATCTCGTCACCGGCGCGATAGGAGGCACGGTCGAGCACCACGCGGACGTTCGCGCTCGCGCCGTCAGTCGTCGCCGCGGGCGCCTGCGGCTCGACCTGCACCTGCGCCGCGTCGGTCGCACGGCCGCCCCGATCGACGGACGCGACGACGAGATTCGTTCCGAGCTCGGGCGAGCTGAAGCTCCCGCGCGCGTGTCCGTCGCCGTCGAGGCGCAGCCGCTGCTCCGCGACCGAGGCGCCGTGTGCCATACGAACGTCTACATCGGCACCGCCGAGGGGCTTGCCGTCGAGAGAATCCCCATACACGTCGAAGCTCACCGGCATCCCGAGACCCTGTTCCTCGCGATCGAGATGCAGCCGAAGCGCCGCCTGCGCGGTAGGGACGACGACGCGTGTGTCGGCCGTCGCGCCGCCGGACTCGATGTGGACGCCGTACGTTGAGGCGAGATCGTCGCTCGGCTGCGGGATCGCGACGGTCGCGTTGCCATTCTGATCGGTTCGAATCACCTCGTCGAGCCAGAGCGTCGTCGCCCACGGCGCCTCGTCGCCCGAGTATGCGAGGTACACGTGCGGCGAGCGCACGACGGTGACGTGCACGGTGGCGCCGCCGCTCGATGCGTGCACCATCAGTGGAACGCTTTGGCGCGGATCGCACGTGCCGCCGCACTGGGAAGCGACGCGCAGCGCCAGACCGCCGGCGTCGGCGTCGACGTGCACGGTCGCGGAGCCGACGCCGCCATCCGCCTGCGCGATGACCGCATAGTCGCCGGCGCCCGCGTTTTGCGGGACCGCGAACGACGTCGTGAAGGCTCCCGCGTCGTCGAGCGGCACGCGCCGCTCGCCGACCTGTCTCGCGCCGTCGCGTAACGCCACGAGGACGCTGCCGCTGCTCGCCTTTAGGATGCCGCGCGAGCGCGTACGCGCGAAACCAACGACGCGTACTGCGTCGCCTGCATGGACGACGGCGGAATCGGTGCGAACGCCGACGATCGTTTCCGGAAGCGGCGCTTGCGGCAGCAGGCTCAAGAACGCGTAGCTGTCGCCCCACTGCGCGAGCGCGAAAACGGGCCGCGGCCAGCGATTCCACTCGACGATTCCATCGGCGTTCGTCGCGGTCGTGGCAAACGTCCGGTTCACGACGAACGCAACGCGCATGCGCGCGGCCGGCATGCCGGTTCCCAAATCCGCGCCGTAAACGAGCAGCCCGTTGGGCGTCTCTTTCGAGACGATGCCGATGCGAGTCCGATTGATCCAGACTTGCTCGCCGACATCGCCGCGCCGTGCCTCTACGACGAAGAAGCCTTCGCGCTGTCCCAGCGGCACGTTGACTTCGCTCGATTCGAATTGATAGCCGCCGGGCGGCGTGAACGTGAACGAGAGCAACGGGCGCCGGCCCGCGGTCGAGATCGCGCGCGAACGCCAAGCCGAGCCCGCCGTCAGCACGTCGGCGGGATCGACGCGATAGACCGAAAGCGCGACCGGCGCGCTCGAATAGGTATCCAAGCGAACCGTAGTCGGCTTCCACGGAACGCTGGAGTCGGCTGCAAAGAGTTCGAAGTATGCGTCCAAGCGATGCAGATCGACGATCGGGCGCTCGGCCCGAACGGGAGCGATGCCGACCGCGACCGCCACAAGAACGACCGCAAAGACACGGGTCATCTGGCGCGCTGGCTTCGGCAGGTTCGCGTGCGAGGCCCGCGTAAAGCGCAGTACAGTGGACGAATACGCGGCAGGAGAGCGACCGACGTCGACGCGGTGCCGGTTCTGCGGCTTCGAGGAAGGACAGAGCGATGGTCGCACCGTGCGAGAGAAGGCCCACCTGCAGGTCGTGGTGGCCTGCGGATCCTGCGGCCATCCGTTTGCGGTTCTCTCGCGTAACTGATTTGCGTACGTTAACGGCCGCGGCGGCGTTCGCCGCTATCCTTGCGGCCTTCGGCGGGACTGCACTCGCTGCTACTCCGAAGCCGAGCGCCCCGCACCCCGCACCGTCAATAAGCCTTCCGAAGGTTCCGCTGCACACCGAAGTCGTCGTAGAGGTGAACAAGAAGGGTCAGGTCGTGCGCGTGAAGTCGACCAAACAAAGCAAGGTGCGATCGTTCAACCTGCAGACGATCGGCAATGCCGAGCAGATGTGGATTCGACACCCGGACGGGAGCGCCGACGTCGGGCTGTACCGCATATCGTACGACTACGATCCGAAGAGCGGCGACGTCGCGCGTCGCGTAACCCTGATTTCGAAGGGCGGCAGCTGGGCAAACTCGCCGGGCGCGGCCACCGTGATGATCGACCTCGCGCACAAACAGGCGCTGGAACAAGCGAAGCAGTGGCAAGCGGAACAGAAGAAGCAGCAGGAGCAAAATTCGAAGCTGCCCTCGCTGAATCAGATCCGCGGCAGCCACGCATCGCCGAGCCCGAAGACCGCCACTCTGCCGCCGTAAGATCTTGCGATTCCTGACCTACCGCACCGCGGGCGGTGCGGCGCGGCCGGGCGTCCTCGAGGGCGAGATGATCCGCACGATCGGGACGCAAACGCTGCGCGATTACATCGAGCTAGCGCCGCACGAGCGCATCGCGTGGCACACGCCCGACCCGCTCGTCCCCCTCGCCGGCGCCGTGCTCGACGCTCCGGTCATCCCGTCGCGCAACGTCTTCTGCGTCGGCCGCAATTATATGGAACATGCTCTGGAAGGCGCGCGCGCGTTTGGACGCGAGCTCAAGCTTCCCGACGCGCCAACGTTCTTCACGAAGGCGTCGACTGCAATCGCACCGCCGGGCGGGACGCTCCACCTCGAGGCAAGCGTGTCGCCGGAATACGACTTCGAGGCCGAGCTCGCGGTCGTAATCGGCGCTCGGTGCAAGAACGTGCGCGAGGACCACGCGCTCGGCGTGATATTCGGATACACCGCGCTCAACGACGTGACGGCGCGCGATCTCCAGCGCCGCCACGGTCAGTGGTTCAAGGGCAAGAGCCTGGACGAAAGCTGTCCGATCGGGCCCTGGATCGTGACGTCCGACGAGATCGGCGATCCGCAATCGCTCGAGCTGAGCCTCTTCGTCAACGGAGCGCGCAAGCAGCACAGCAACACTTCGCAGATGATCTTCACGGTCGCTCGTCTCATCGCGGAGCTCTCGCGCGGCATGACGCTCCTTCCCGGCGACGTGATCGCGACCGGAACGCCGGAGGGCGTCGGCTTCGCGCGAACCCCGCCCGAGTTTCTGCGCGACGGCGACCGCGTCGAGGTCGACATCGAGAAGATCGGCCGGCTGACGAACACCGTTTCCATCGAGTAGCGACCGCACACGAAGGGCGCCGCAGCTTGCAAATCGTAAGCCACGGCCTATGATCGTCGCGGTTCCGCGCGAGAGCGCCCTAAAGGAGCGCCGGGTGGCGCTCGTGCCCGAAACGGTTGCGCGGTTGGTGAAGGCCGGCGTGGGCGTCTGCATGCAGCGCGGCGCGGGCGACGCCGCGGCGTTTCCGGACGCTCTGTATGCGTCCGCGGGAGCGACGTTCGCGGACGACGGCGAGTCGCTCGCGCGCATTTCCGACGTGCTGGTCACGGTCGGCCGCCCGGGGGACTCCGAGCTGAGCGCGTTGCGCCCGGGAAGCGTCGTGGTCGGTTTCCTCAATCCGCTCGGCGATCCGGAGTACGTTGGCCGCCTCGCCGAACGAGGGGTGACGGCGCTCGCGATGGAGATGATTCCGCGCATTACGCGCGCTCAATCGATGGACGCACTCTCCTCGCAGAGCAACATCGCGGGATACAAGGCCGTGCTGCTGGCCGCCGCCACGCTGCCGAAATTCTTTCCGATGCTGACGACGGCCGCCGGGACGGTTCCTCCGGCAAAGGTGCTCGTACTGGGCGCCGGCGTCGCCGGGCTGCAGGCGATCGCGACGGCGCGCCGCCTCGGCGGCGTCGTCAGCGCCTACGCCGTGCGCGCCGCGGTCAAGGAGCAGCTCTTGTCGCGCGGCGCGAGCGTCCTCGCGCTCGATCTCGGCGCCGACGCGGAGGGCGCGGGCGGCTATGCCAAGGAGCTCACGCCAGAGCAGCAAGAGCGCCAGCGCGCGTGGATGATCGAGCAGATCGGCGCAAACGACGCGGTGATCACGACCGCGCTCGTGCCGGGGCGAAGGGCGCCGGTGCTGATCACGGAGCAAGCCGTGGCCGCGATGAGGCCCGGCAGCGTGATCGTGGATCTCGCGGCAGAGGCCGGCGGGAACTGCGCGCTCACCAAGGCCGACGAGATCGTCACCTCGCCCAACGGCGTCACGATCGTCGGCACGACGAACCTGCCCTCGACGATGCCGTCCGACGCGAGCCGGCTCTACTCGCGTAACGTCTACGCGCTGCTGTCGCCCTGGATCGCGGATGGCGCGCTGAACATCGACATGAACGACGACGTAGCCAAGGGCGCGGTCATCGCGCGCGACGGCGACGTGCTGCTTGGAGGCGCGAAGGCATGACCGAGCTCGCCCATCTCATCGCGCCGCTCACGGTACTCGTGCTCGCGATCTTCGTCGGTTTCGAGGTGATCTCGAAGGTGCCGACGACGCTGCACACGCCGTTGATGTCGGCGACGAACGCCATCCACGGCATCGTCCTGGCCGGCGCCATCATCGTCACCGCGGAGCTCTACGGCGTGGCGCACGGCCCGGTGCTCACGGTGCTGGCGGTCGCGGCGATCACACTGGGGGCGATCAACGTATTCGGTGGATTCGCCGTCACCGAGCGGATGCTCCAGATGTTCCGTCGCCGGGAGGACGGCAAGTGAGCGTCGCGATCGACCTGGCCGATCTGGTCGCCATCGCGCTCTTTATCTACGGCCTTCACGAACTCAATTCGCCGGCCACCGCGCGGCGCGGCAACCGCTTCGCGATGATCGGCATGCTGATCGCGCTGGTCGGAATCCTCGTCCGCACCGGCGGCGTAGGCTGGCCCGCGGTCGCCGTCGGCATCGCCCTCGGCGGGATCGTCGGAATCTACGCCGCCGTCAAAGTGAAGATGACGGCGATGCCGCAAATGGTCGCGCTGTACAACGGCGCGGGCGGCGGCGCTGCGGCGCTCATCTCGAGCCTGCAATTTTTCATCGCGCGTCCCGGAGCGGGACTCGACGACGTCGTCGCCGTCTCGCTTATTCTCTCCGCAATCATCGGCTGCATCAGCTTCGCCGGATCGATCGTCGCGTTCTTGAAGCTGCAGGAGCTCATGACCGGCCGGCCGGTCACCTATCCGGGGCAACAGATCGTCAACGGCGCCGTGCTGCTGGCGATTCTCGCCTTGGCGGTCTGGTTCGTCGCGACGCTGGGAACGTTGCCCGCGTGGGGCTTCGTCGCCCTCATCGTCGCGGCGCTGCTGTTAGGCGTGCTCTTCGTGCTGCCGATCGGCGGCGCCGACATGCCGGTCGTGATCTCGCTGCTCAACTCGTTCACCGGCGTGGCCGTGGCGATCACGGGCTTCGAGCTCAACTCGACGCTGCTGATCATCTGCGGCGCGCTCGTCGGCGCGAGCGGCACGATCCTGACGGTCGCCATGAGCCGCGCCATGAACCGCCCGCTGACCAACGTGCTCTTCGGCGCGTTCGGCGCCGCCGGCGGCACCGTGGTCACGGCATCGGGCGGTCCTCAGCAGATTCGCGCGACGAGCGCCGACGACGTCGGCGTCATGCTCGCGTACGCCTCGAAGGTGATCTTCGTGCCGGGATACGGCATGGCGGTCGCGCAGGCGCAGCACAGCGTCAAGGCGCTGGCGGATCAGCTCGAAAAGCGCGGCGTGAAAGTTCTTTACGCGATCCACCCGGTCGCCGGACGCATGCCCGGCCACATGAACGTGCTGCTGGCCGAGGCCAACGTCCCGTACAATCAGCTGCTCGACATGGAGGACGCGAACCCCGAGTTTCCGACCGCCGACGTCGCGCTCGTCATCGGCGCCAACGACGTAACCAACCCCGCGGCGCGCAACGTCACGAGCTCGCCGATCTACGGCATGCCGATCCTCGACGTGGACAAGGCGGCCAACGTCGTCGTCCTCAAGCGCTCGATGCGCTCGGGCTTTGCCGGCATCGAGAACCCGCTCTATGAAATGCCGAACACCTCGATGCTCTTCGGCGACGCCAAGGCTTCGGTGGACGCGCTCACCGCGGCCGTCAAAGCGTTGTAGCCTTTCGAGAGGCTCAGGACAGGCTTGACGCCGGGCCGCCGGTGAAGGGCGGTTTCGGAATCGGCGGGGGCGGCAAATCGTCGGTCTGCGTCGGCTCGCGCTTGCGCGGCGTGCGTTCGGTGATCTCGAGCACGACGATGTAGAGCACCGGCACGATCGCCAGATTCATGATCGTCGAGACGACCATTCCCCCGAGCACCGCCGTGCCGAGCGAAATGCGCGACTGTGCGCCGTCGCCGTGGGCGAAGGCGAGCGGAACGATGCCGAGGATGAACGCGATCGACGTCATGAGGATCGGGCGCAGGCGGGTCGCCGCGGCGTGCGCGACCGCCTCGACCGCCTCCATCCCCTGCTCGCGCAGCTGGTTGGCGAACTCGACGATCAGGATCGCGTTCTTGGCGGCGAGGCCGATCAGCATGACGTAGCCGATCTGCGCGTAGATGTCCGACGACGTGGTCGGAATCGGCACGAGATGGCCGGCCAGCTTGGAGTGGACGACGATCATGATGATCTCGACGATGCGCCGGATATATATGGCACCGATCGCTCCGAGCAGCGCGAGCGGCACGGCGAGCATGATGACGAACGGCGTGGCGAGGCTCTCGTACTGCGCCACGAGCACGAGGAACACGAAGAGCAGGCCCATCGCGAAGACGGCGATCGTTTGCGGGCCGCTCTGCACCTGTTGCCGCGCGATGCCGCTCCACTCGTAGCCCATGCCCTTGGGCAGATTCTTTACGACGAGCCTCTGGATCGCGTTGAGCGCGTCGCCGGAGCTCGCGTTCGTTCCCGGACTGCCGTCGAGCTCGTACGAGTTGTATTCGTTGAAGCGCATGATCGCGACGTTGTCCTGCGCGACCGAGGTCTTGAGGAACTGGCTCGCCTGCATCATCGCGCCGGCGGCGTTCTGGACGTAGATCCGCGAAAGGTCTTCCGGCGCGGTTCGCTGCTTAGCGCGCGACTGCACGATCACCTGATACGAGCGCGTCCCGTAGTCGAAGAAGTTGACGAACGTCGATCCCGTCGTCGCGTTGAGCGTGTCGAAGAACGTCTGCGGCGACACGCCGAACGCGAGGGCCTTGGAGCGATCGAACTTGGTGACGAGATACGAGCCGACGAGCGTCGTGGGAATCCGTACCTGCGACAGCGTCGGATCGGCCTTCGCCTGCGCGAGGATCGTGCTGCCCACTTTATTGAGCGTCGGCAGTCCGAGATTGTTGATGTCCTCGATCTGGATGGCGAAGCCGCCGGTCGAACCGAGGCCCGGAATCGCGGGCGGGTTCGCCGGGAGCGCCGTCACGCCGCCCATCTTGGAAAACCTCTGGTACAGACCGTACTGCAGCGCGAGCGCCGCGTTCTCGACGCCGTGCCGCTCCGAAAGAGGCTTGAGCTGCACAAACATCGTTGCCTGATTCGATCCGTTGTTGGCAAAGCCGAAGCCGATGCCCGACGTGACCGCCTCGACCTGGGGCATCGATCGCATGAGGTCCTCGAGCTTCTTTACCGTCGCCGTCGTCTGGTCCAGCGACGATTGGATCGGAAGCGTCACGAGGACGTAGAGCAGACTCTGATCCTCGTTCGGAAGAAAACCTTGCGGCGTAATCTTGAACATCACTCCGAGCAGAACGATGCCGGCGACGAAGATCGCAATCATCAGCTTTTGACGCCGGATGAGCCGCGGCACCACGCCCTGGTACCACGTCGTCAGCGCGTGCAAACGCAAGTTGAACCACAGCATGAACCGATTGCTCGTCGGCTCGGCGCCGTGCACGAGCTTGTACGTGAGCACCGGCGCCAGGGTCAGCGCCAGCAGGAGTGCTGCGAATTCCGGCAAGATTTCGAGGCCGCCGCGGATGTTGAAGCGGCCCATGTCGGGAATGCCGAAGGACAGCGGCCGCCCGGCGACGATGAAGACAAGCAGCGGCGGCCCTATGATCGCGGTCAGCATCATCCAGAGAACGCGGACGCGCTCGCCGGTGCGGTCCTGACGGCGCCGTGCCCAA
>Ga0073928_10010886_pt1 | contig 10705 bp, 10 predicted proteins | sample PaiPotPPA55metaG_FD_76969 | JGI IMG/M metagenome (GOLD analysis project Ga0073928, IMG submission 76969) | Iron sulfur acid spring bacterial and archeal communities from Banff, Canada, to study Microbial Dark Matter (Phase II) - Paint Pots PPA... ...
CCGCTCGGCAGAGCAACCGACTATCAACTCCGTTCATGGATTGCCGCACGTCGCGAAAACTACGTCGAGCAGGCCCGTTTGTTGACGCTCGCGTCGAGGCAACTCCTCGATGAGCCGCTGACCGACGTCGGTTTGCTCGCCGATATCACGCGCACGCTCGCAACCCTCAATCGCGATCTCTCGCTTGCCGACGTGGCGCCTACAGTGGAGCGTCTGGTCGCCGAAGTCCCATGGACCGACGATCTGGCCATCGCCCACTTCAACGCGTTGCGCGACCTCGGCTGGCACCACGCGCTGCAGGGCCGCTTCCTGCCGGCGCTGCGCCTGCTGCACGAAGCTGAGCGCATCGCGCCTTCGCAGGCCTGGAGCATCTTGGCCTTACTCGACCGCGCGCGGCTTGCGAGCTGGGCCGGCGAACCTGCGAGTGCCACGGCGAGTTTGTATCACGCGCTCGATCTCGAACCCGCGGTCCAGTGGGATCGCACGGGCGATGAGGAACGTTCGACGCTGCTCGTCGCCGCCGACATGTGCGCCGAGGTCGACGCCCTGCGTGCTCACGCACTGCTCGAGCATTTCAAGGAACTCGCGGGCGGTTTTGGGCCGCTGCTCGGCGCGGGACGTGATCGGCGCTTAGCGGCGTATCCGCACTTCGTTGCCGGCGCCGTGCAGCACGCGCTCGGCCAGAATGCGGCCGCAACCGAGTCGTATCGAGCGGCGTATGTGGTTTTCAGCGAAGTCGGTTATCGCTGGCGCGCGGCGATCTGCGCAAACCGGCTGTTTGCGCTAACCGGCGAGCGCTCGTGGCTCTCGCTCGGGGTCGAGCACGTGCGCGACTACCCGGACAGCTGGATCGCCCGCGAACTAGCGAACTCCGGCGCCGATCTCGACGACGCCGTTCGCAGGCTCACGCCGCGCGAGCGCGAGGTATTGCAGGCGCTCCTCGCAGGGCTACGCATCACTCACATTGCGGGGCGGCTCCACATTTCGCCGCATACCGCCAAGCACCACGCGACGGCCATCTATCGCGCATTCGGCGTCGAATCGCAGAGCGAGTTGATGGCAGAGGCAAAGCGCCGCCGCCTCGTCTAGCACTGGAATGCCAGGAGCGATTCGGCACTCCTCGGCGATTGCGAGCCAAGTCTTGATGAACGATACTTGAGCCAGCCCGGCGCGAGGGCAATGCCGGACGTCGGCGAGCCGGGTGAACTAGAAGGTGGAGGCCCCACGTCCTCCGCCTTCTTCATTTTTTCCCGTGGCGCTTTGCGCTCTGGTCTCTCTCGCGACCGCATAAGCCGAGCGTCGTAAGCGAAAGGCTTGGCCTCCAGAGTGATTGCTGCGAAGTCCGGATGGGCGGGGTTGATCAGGACGACCTGCTCGGGCGTTCCGCGAGGGGTGTGGACGGAAGGCACCGACAACGCCACCGATGACATCGACTGGACCCAGTCGTCGCCGATGACAGCGTTGTCGGCCGGCGCGGGGACGTCGTCCCAATGGCGCGGCAGCGCGACACCGATATCGTCGAGCGTGAGCACCGGTACGTCGCCGAGGTTCGCGGTGATGACCACTAGCCGGGGCGCTGACTCCAAATCGAAGTCTTCAAACGCCACGTGCGCGAGGAACTCGAGCATCGCGAGGGCGGCGCTCGTCGATGTGTATGCGAGGCGCGTTTTGGGGCTCGACCAACGGCCGCCGTACAAAAATGAACCCTCTCCAGAGAGAGGGTCACGCGCGAAGCGTTTGTAGGCAATTCGATAGACGCGCACCTAAGCTAGCTGTAGCCCCCATACACGGCTCGACCGAGAACGGCCTCAACCTCCTGAGTGCCCACGTCGGACTGTAGGAGCATCAATGGAACCCGGCCGCCCAACGCGCGGTTCGGCTTTAGAAGCCAGCGGCCGGCTGCGGCCATCGATCCGAGTGCGACCTTCCCTAGAGATGCGACCCGCGCGAGACGGACCGCTCGCTCAGACTCAACTGGTGCAAGGCGTCCACCCGCTTGACGACGGTGCAGCGTCGAACGCGACAGGCCGAGGCCCTCAATGATGGTGGCCTCGGGTTGATCGAGCGCCCGGACCGCGTTGCGGAACGCAGCTGTCGAGAGCCCTTGCGCGACTGCATCGGCCAAATCGCTGCCATTGCGCACGTTGACGCCGACAGCGCGACGCCCCAGGATCTCGACCACGTCGTTCAGTTGGGATTGTCTCATTTGGGACCTCATCATAGTCCATTTGGACCACTTTCGCAAGCGGCTTTGGAGAGGCTCAAACCCGAAGCAGGAGGTTTCGGCGATCTCCTTTAAAAGGCGCCTCCGCTCGGTCTTTGTCTGCCGAGAGAGAGGAGCCGCCGGATGTCTGTTATTGTCGCTCGCGGACGCGACGCGTTCGCCCGTTGCCGCGCTCCTTTCGGAACGTACTGACCGTCCGTTTCTAGCGCGGCCCCCGGCCGCGAACGATCCGCGTCCTTTCCGTACGCATCAACTTAGCGCTACGAAAGGGCTTATCGTTGTTTTCTTCCGACCTCGCTTCGCTGGTCGAGACGCCGCTTGTTCTCGCGCGCGTGTGCGTTCAAGACCGCGAAACCTATCTCGTGCTTACCGTCGCAGGTGAGCGGCGCGTGCACCTCTCGGGGGCCGCGCGCCATCAGATCATCGACGCTCGCGACCTGCCGGTCGTCGGCGACTACGTCGCACTCGATCCGGAGCTCGCGACGATTCGGCACGTGCTCCCGCGCACGAACCTGTTCGCAAGGCGCGCCGTAGGTGGCGCGGGCGACGTGCAAAACATCGCCGCCAACGTCGATCGTCTCTTCGTCACCGTTGCACTCAACCGCGACTTCAACTTGCGTCGCGTCGAGCGCTATCTCGTCGCGGCAGGGGGTTGCGGCGTGCCGGTCGGGCTCGTGTTGACCAAATCCGACCTCGTCGAGGATCCGCAGCCGTATCGCCTCGCGGCGGAAGCAGTCGCGGGGGACGCGCCGGTCGTTGCGGTCTGCGCGCTCGACGCGCATGGACTTCCCGAACTGTCGCCCTTCCGTGGGCCGGGGAAAACGCTCGCATTCGTCGGCTCCAGCGGCGCCGGGAAATCGACGCTCGTCAACGCGCTGGTCGGCGAGGAGCGCCTTGCCGTCGGCGCGATTCGCTCGGACGACGATCGCGGACGCCATACTACGACGCGGCGCGAACTGATCGTGCTCGACGACGGCACCTGCGTCATCGACACGCCAGGCATGCGCGAGCTCGCCCTAGCCGGGGCCAGCGAGGACGTGCTCGATGCAGCGTTCGACGATATCGCCACGCTCGCGCTAACGTGCCGCTTCTCAGACTGCTCGCACGAAACCGAGCCAGGCTGCGCCGTGCGCGATGGCGTCGATGAGGGTCGGCTCGCGAGTTGGCGGAAGCTGCGGCGCGAGGCTGCCTTCGAATTACGTAAGACCGATCGTTCGGCGGCGCTCGCCGAGAAGAGGCGCTGGAAAGCGATTCACGTCGCGAACCGGCGGCGGAGCCGCGACCGTTAGGCAGAACTCCCGCCGGGGTGACGCAGACACGCCTCGAAGACGCTACAACGATCTACCTCGCGCGGCACGCCGATGCGATTCCCGAACTGGGGGAGCACGTCGATGCCGAGGGATACGAAGCCTTCGGCCTCAGCGTGCGCGGTGTCGCCCAGGCCGCGGCTTTGGCGAGGCGCTTGCTCGCGCATCGGACGATCGCCGCCGTCTACAGCAGCCCGGCACGGCGCGCGCGCGAAACGGCGCAACCGATCGGAGCAGCATTCGGCCTCGAAGTGCAGATGGACGAGCGGCTGCACGAGGTTGGCCGCGAGGACGGCTCGCTCGCGGCTCTGCCGGTTGCAGAACGCGGAGCTGCAGTGCGTGACTACTTGTCGCGTTTCGCGAGGATCGCTTGGCGAGACGGTACGTGGACTGCGCTCGAAGGAACCGAACCGCCTCGCTCCGTGCGCGAACGCATGCGCGAGAGCGTTCTCGAGATCGCGCTGCGGCATCGTGGACAGCGCGTCGTGGCTGTGAGCCATGCAGGCGCGATCAACGCGTTCTTCGCCGCTCTGCTCGGACTCTCGCGCGACTTCTTCTTTCCTACCGGCAATGCAGCGCTTTCGGTTGTGCGCGTGACGGATGCCGGCATGCTGTTGGTGCGATTAAATGATACTGCGCATCTCGAGGGTCATCCAACGCTCGAGCGCGGAGCACGCTAGCACGTTGCAATTTAGCGAGCCACTCGTTCCTCGTTGGGACTTGCAGCCAAGCCATTGCCCTCGCGCACTCCGGGGCAACCGACACGGGGTGCTTTCTATGGGTATATGGTTGGGTGCGCCGCGACGGAGCGCGGCAGCTACGTGAAGGAGGTACACCCTGAAGAACACCGCACACCTGCTGGCCGGACCGCTGCTGGCACTCTCGATCGGCTTCGGCGCCTCGACTGCCTTGGCCCAGGAGGCCCCGCCGCTGGCTGCGACGCTCCCAGACGAAGCCACCTGCGGAAACTGGACAAACGGGCAGTGGATCCCAAACGGATCGTGCGCTCCCACCGACTACCGCTCGAAAGTCGCGGGAACAATTACGAGCGTTAAGGGCCATTTGGTTACCCTGCAGCAGACTGCCCAGTCGTTGATCATCAACGACAAACCCGCATTGGATCACCAGACGAGCGGACGGATCGCAGTTGGACGCGTGGTAACCGCGTACGGGTATTGGAACAACGGAACGTTCTATGCCACGCGGATCGTCTAGAAGACCGAGCAACCACCCAAGGCGAGACGGGTGCTGGAAGAGCACCCGTCTTCTCTTTCTGAGGCCGTCGGGGACTAGTTTGGTAGCGTGTTGGGGATCGTGGTGAACCCGCCGGGTCCCGGTCCGCCGAAGCTTCCACCTTCGGAATAGATGCCGAGGGGTTGACCCTGCGGGAACGTGCTCGAATCGATGTACGTAAATCCACCGCTCACGCTCTCGTCAAGGTAGAAGACGAGCGTCGAATCTGCGTTGAGGCGAATCCCGCCCGTGCAGTTGCCCCCGAGGACGACGCTGTGCGCCGTCTTGGCACGATACGGCTTGGGATAGACGGTCATACGGCCTTCGTTGCCGCCCGCGCAGAGATCTGGATTGTCCAGCGTGACCAGGTCGTCCGTTTTGGGATCGACTACCACGCCGGCCGTATACGTTCCATTCTCGGAAACCAAGTGAAGCGGCTTGCATGCGTTCGGCTGCGGCCCGCTTGGGCCGTTTGGTATCTCGACGACGCCGGTGAAGCGGCCGAAGCCGTAGCCTTGCACGAAGATATCGCCCTCGTTGTCGACGGCGACCGACTCGCCCAAACGGACGTACTTGCAGTTGAGTTCTTGCGCGGCGCCGGAGCCCTTTGGGTACCACGCGACGTTGCCGCCGGTACTCAAAAAGTTCATCAGGTACAACGAGCCGTCCTTACCGATCGCTATATCGATCGGCGTGCCGAACGGGTCCGCCAGCGTGCTCTGAGCCTTCGTCTTGACGTTGTATGCAAGGATTTGCGGCGGGTTCTGCATTGCCGCATAGACGATTTCGCCGTTTGCCACGAGCGCAGCGTTGCCCAGTCCCAACGGGGCTGAGAGATTGCGCGGATGGCTCGAGCCCTTGGGATTGATCGGCCAATCCTCGAGGCCGTTCGTTTGCCCGCTATTGGCGACGAGCAAGGGCTTCGCGGCTGCATACTTGAGGAAAGTATCGCCCGCCAACATAGGGGCGATCGTTTGGTGCGCAGGCGTCGCTGATATAGCGGTGGCGCCGGCTGCCGAGGCGCCGGCGAACGCTCCTGCAATAAGCAGCGTTGCGAGACGCACGGATGGAGATACTGGTCGCATGAGCTCTCCTTCGTAATAACGGCCCGCGTGCAAGGACTACGGCCCCGTTAACCTCGCCTCCTGGTTGGTTGGGAAGCCAGACGAGTTCATGTTACGTGAACCGTGCCCCGAGGCTCTTGCACGGTCGCCGCGAACGCGTCCAACTCCCTAGCCAGTCGATGGAGCACCTGATGAGCGACCGAACGACGCCTGGAGGCGACCCCAACAAGACGACCGGTAACGACGAGCGAAGCGACCTCGAAGAGGAAGTAATCGCGGCCGATGATACCGGCATGGTTTCAAACCAGGCCGAACTGACCAGAATCGAAATCGAAGAGGGCCTCGGATAACGGCTCGCACGTCTTCCTGAAAGCATCCCGATGGCCGTTTCACCATACTCAATTCTACGGGATGTGAAGCTGGGGCTCGACGACGTGCGCAAGCCAGGTGCGTTCTGGGGCGGAAACGAAGCGGCTCCCGGCCTGTGCAGCGCGCGCCGCGCAACCGCATAGAGTGAGGTCTCAGTGGTGTCCACGTCCGAGCAAACATCGACCGGCGTAACGCCGCTGAGCGACCGTGAACTCGCGCTCATCGATGCCTACTGGCGCGCGGCGAACTACCTGTGCGTCGGGATGATTTACCTTCTCGACAATCCACTTCTGCGCGAACCACTCAAGCCGGAGCATATCAAGAACCGCCTGCTTGGCCACTTCGGGACGGACCCCGGGCAGACGTTCGTGTGGGCGCACTTCAACCGGCTCATCAAGAAGTACGATCTCGACGCGATTTATATTGCGGGGCCTGGGCACGGGGCGCCCGCGACGCTAGCGAACGTCTATCTCGAAGGTACCTACTCCGAGATTTACCCAGATAAGACGCGCGACGAAGGCGGGATGCGGAAGTTCTTCCGCCAGTTCTCGTTTCCGGGGGGCATCGGCAGCCACTGTACGCCCGAGACGCCGGGCTCGATTCACGAAGGCGGCGAGTTGGGATACAGCCTCAGCCACGCGTTCGGGGCTGCGTTCGACAATCCGGATCTGATCGTTGCGGCGGTGGTCGGCGACGGCGAGTCGGAAACGGGGCCGCTCGCGACGTCGTGGCACTCGAACAAGTTTCTCAATCCGATCCGTGACGGAGCCGTGCTCCCGATTCTCCACCTCAACGGCTACAAGATCGCAAACCCGACGATCCTCGCGCGCATTACGCCGGAGGAGCTGGATTCTCTGTTACGCGGGTATGGCTGGACGCCTTACTACGTCGAGGGTTCCGACCCGCCGGCGATGCACCGGCAGATGGCAGCGACGCTCGAGCGCTGCGTGTGTGAGATTCGGGCGATCCAAGAAGAAGCGCGCCGAACGGGGACGTTCACGCGGCCACGTTGGCCGATGCTGGTGCTGCGCACGCTCAAGGGGTGGACCGCTCCCAAAGAACTCGACGGGCATCGGCTCGAGGGGTCATGGCGCGCCCACCAGGTACCCGTTCCCGATGCAAAGACGAACCCCGAGCACCTCGCACTCGTCGAGCAATGGATGCGCAGCTATCGGCCTGAGGAACTCTTTGACGAATCCGGCGCTTTGATCGCCGAGGTTGCAGCGCTAGCGCCTGTTGGCGACCGTCGGATGAGTGCCAATCCGCACGCGAACGGCGGCAAGTTGCGCAAGCCGTTGCGGCTGCCCGATTTCCGCTCGTATGCGGTGACGGTACCCGCGCCGGGATCCATCGAGGCGCCCCCCACGTGGATTCTCGGAACGTTCCTGCGCGACACAATGCGGCAGAACATGACTTCCTTTCGCGTCTTCGGTCCGGATGAGACCGCTTCAAATAAACTCGACGCCATCTACGAAGCCAGCAAGAAGACGTGGATTGCGGGATACCTGCCCGACGACGCCGATGGAGGCGAGCTTTCCGTCGACGGTCGTGTGATGGAGATGCTCAGCGAAACCACGCTAGAGGGCTGGTTCGAGGGCTACGTTCTCACCGGAAGGCATGGTCTCTTCGCGAGTTATGAGGCGTTCGTCCACATCATCGATTCCATGTACAACCAGCATGCGAAGTGGCTGGAGAAAAGCAAGCTGGAATTGGATTGGCGCGCTCCTATATCGTCGATCAACATTCTGATCACGTCGCTCGTTTGGCGACAGGACCACAACGGATTCTCGCACCAGGACCCCGGCTTTCTCGACGTGGTATCGAACAAGAGCCCTGCCGTTACGCGCATTTATCTGCCGCCCGATGCGAACTGCTTGCTGAGCGTCGCCGACCACTGCCTACGCAGCGTCGACTACGTCAACGTCATCGTTGCCGATAAGCAGATGCACTTGCAGTACCTCGACATGGACGCCGCCATCGACCACTGCACGAACGGAATCGGAATCTGGGATTGGGCGAGCAGCGATGAGAATGCGAGCCCGGACGTGATCGTTGCGACGGCCGGCGATATACCGACGATGGAAGGGCTTGCTGCGGTAGCAATCCTGCGCAAGGAGATTCCAGACCTCAAGATCCGGTTCATCAACGTCGTCGACCTGTTCCGGCTACAACCAGACACGTTCCATCCCCACGGTCTCTCCGATCGCGATTTCGACGGGTTGTTCACCATCGACAAGCCGGTGATTTTTAACTTCCACGCGTATCCGTGGCTGATTCACAAGCTGGTCTATCGGCGCGCGAACCACGCGAACATGCACGTGCATGGGTACAAGGAGAAAGGTAACATCAACACCCCGCTGGAGCTTGCGATCCAGAATCAGGTCGACCGCTACTCGCTGGTGATCGATGTGATCGACCGCGTCCCCGGACTTGTCGCGCGTGCCGAGCACCTCAAGGAGCGCATGAAGGATGCGATCAACGACAGCATCCGCTACGCGCACGAGTACGGGATCGACAAGCCGGAGATCCGCAACTGGAAGTGGCCTGCGGTAAGCTGAACTCTTCCTCTGCATGGGCATCCTGACGGTAAACGGCGGCTCGACGTCGCTCAAAATCGAGCGCTACGACCTTGCCCCTGGGCCGCTGCCTGCAATTGCAGATCCTCCGGCGCCGACGCTCGCACTCGACCCGTCGCCGGCGGACGCTGAGCACGCACTGGCCGAGGCGCTGCGCGAGCCGGTCGACGCGATCGCGCACCGCTTCGTGCGGTTACCCGATGGCGCACCACCAGTGCTGCGGCTGGACGCAGAGAGCATGGCGCGCATCGTTGCCGTCGGAGCGGACGATCCATTGCACGATGCGAGCGCGCTGACGTATGTGCAAGCAGCATTACGTGCGGCGCCCGAGGCGCCGCAGTTCGCTGTTTCCGACTCCGCGTTTCACCGGACGATGCCGGCAGCGGCGACGACGTACGCGATTCCGCGCGAACTGACGCGTTCGGGTTTGCGGCGATTGGGGTACCATGGCCTGAGCCACGAGTACGCAGCACACCGCGGTTGCAAGATTGCCGGACTCGACGTTACGCGTGCGCGCGTCGTCACCGCTCACCTCGGCGGTGGTTCATCGTTGTGCGCGGTTCGTAACGGAGAGAGCATCGACACGACGATGGGGTACACGCCGCTCGAGGGCTTGCCGATGGCGACGCGCAGCGGGTCGGTCGATCCCGGGCTGCTGCTTCATCTGCTGCGCGGCGGGATGAGCGTTGCCGACTTGGAGCAGATGCTCGAGCGGCGTTCGGGTTTGCTTGGAATGTCGGGCGTGAGTGGGGATTTGCGCGAGCTGCGGGCAACCCGCGACAACCCCGACGCGCAGACCGCCTTCGACGTCCTCGTTTGGCGGCTTCGGGCCTCGTTGGGCGCGATGACCGCCGTTCTGGGAGGCGTCGACCTAATCGCGTTCACTGGCGGCATCGGCGAACACTCAGCGGAGACCCGCGCGGGAGCGCTCAAAGGCGGTCTTGGCGTGTCGGCCTCGCTCGATATCGAACGCAATGCGGCTATGAGTGGAACCGAGGGGCGGATCGACGCAACGCCGTCACAAGTCCCCGTCGTCGTAGTAACCGCACGCGAGGGCTGGCAACTCGCACGCGCTGTAAACTCCCTGGTGACCAGAGCTCGGTTCTGAGACCCCCGTGCATTTGCGGAGAATACGTGGATATTCACCGCAGAATCTGCGGAGATTACCGGACAAGGTGCGACGCTAACTCGGTGAACAAGCCAGGCGACGCGGCATGTTCGGCAAGGCAATTTCCGCAGCGAACGTCGTGAGCTATGGTTCAACTGAGCCCGTCGACTGGATTTCGAAAACCTTGATGCGCAATGTGACCGTACGGCGACATCGAACCGATCCTCGCACCGAGCTTGCAGCGTTCTGCAACCGGTTCTGGGTTATGCTGAGAGGGAAGCCGAGCGCGACTACCTGCGAGGGGTCGGCGGACGGCGCCCATTTCACCCGACCCCCTAAAGAAAGCATTCGATGGATTTAACGAAGACGGTGCCGCGCAGCGCGAAGGACAAGCTGGGCGGCGTCGTTTCGCTCAAACGGGCGATCGACAAAGCAAAGGCGCACAACGAAGGCCACCTGGGCGAATACGATTACGACTGCCCGCACGATAAGCCGCTCTTCGTGTTTCTGGGTACCAACGGCGACGAGTTCGCCGCGAAGGTCAAAGAGCTCGACACCGACGACGCGATCGTCACCTGGCTGCGTAGCGGCGCGCTCGGGAAAAAGACCCAAGCCGAGATCGATGCATTTAATGCCGAGCGGATGCGCTGGCATCCCGAGCCGGGCTCGCACGGCGAAGAGTACTTCGTCGACCTGCGCAACAAGATCGCACCTGGTCGCGAAGATGTCGTCACGTGGTTCGATCTGCTCGACCTCGACGAGCATCGACCGGTTAGCCAAGCAACGACGCTGCAACCGGCCTAGCGAGCACTTGCTGCCGCCGC
>Ga0073928_10010888_pt1 | contig 10704 bp, 10 predicted proteins | sample PaiPotPPA55metaG_FD_76969 | JGI IMG/M metagenome (GOLD analysis project Ga0073928, IMG submission 76969) | Iron sulfur acid spring bacterial and archeal communities from Banff, Canada, to study Microbial Dark Matter (Phase II) - Paint Pots PPA... ...
GATCACACTGACGCCGCCAAATGCGGCCGGATAATGGTCCTGCGTTCCGGTCGTGACACCCAGAACAACGCATTCGATATCGCGGCTTAGGTGAATCCAGTCCACGCGACTTGCACCCCACTGAACTAGACGATCAAACGCGGCCGACAGCGCCACCGCGAGCGCGCTCGACCCGGAAATGCCAGCTCCCGCAGGAGCCTGCGAATTGGTCGTGATTGTCAAACCTCGTGGCCAAGGAAAACATTTCGCAAATTGCGCAAGCAGCGGAAGACGGTAATGGGAGGAATCTGCGAGTGCGCTCCAGGACGGAAATTGTTCACGCTGATTTGTGTCGAGTGAAACCAGCTTCATGGACTTCGTGTTTCGATGCGTTTCGAGCGTGCACGAGGCATATAGGTTGATCGCGCAGTTTAAGGTAAACGCGGGCTGGTGAAATAGATAGAGCGGCCAAATATCCAGCGTGCCGCCAGCCAGGTCAATTCGTGTAGGAGCGCGCGCTTCGATGCGCATCTTGTTTGAAAACTCCTCTGCAGCTACTCTCCCTTCCATGACCCTGGAACACAACACCTTGAACGGTAGCGAACTCGCGCATCATAACAGATGAGCCGATGACTCAACCGACGCAAGTACCCTCAGAAGTGCTCGAAAAAATAATCGTAGGCTTCCACGGCTTCCAGTTACCGGACGAATTGCGCAATCTTCTGGCTCGAGGCCTTGGTGGCGTGGTTCTCTTCCCCAGAAATTTTAGCGGGCCCGCGGAATTGGCGTCCCTCACGGCCGAAATCAAGCGCGCCGCAGACCGACCAGTCCTCGTCGGGATCGATCAGGAGGGGGGCACGCGATTTTCGCTGCCGGAACCTTTCACGCAATGGGTGTCGCCAGAAGATCTCGGCAAATTGGATGATGCAGAACTCGTCGAAACACAAGCCACGGCGCTCGCGCGGGAGTTGCTCAGTGTCGGTTGCAACTTGGATTTTGCGCCGATGCTTGATTTGCACGTGCAACCGGACAGCCCTGTGACGCAAGGCCGCAGCTTCGGCTCGGACCCGCAAAAAGTCTCTCGCCTGGGCGCGGCCTTCGCACGCGGAATTGCCAAAGAAGGAGTCCTCTCCTGCGCGAAACATTTTCCCGGCCACGGCGACGCTACCGTCGATCCGCATCTGGACTCCGCCGTCTTTCGAGGCGACCTAGAGCGGCTGAGAGCGGCGGAGCTTATCCCGTTCATGGCCCTTCTATCGATCAAAGTGCCGATGATCATGACGGCTCACATTTTCCTTCCGCAAATCGATGCTAAATTTCCGGCGAGCCTGTCGCGCAAGTTACTAAGCGGAATTTTGCGCGCTGCGAAATTCGATGGAGTGATTCTGGCTGACGATCTAGCGATGGGAGCAATCGCCAGGACTTGGACGCCTGCGGAATCCGCTGTCGTAACTTTTCAAGCCGGCAGCGACATGGCGTTGCTCTGCCACGATTGGAACTTGGTGGGACCTACGCTGGAACGCCTTTGGTCGGCCCGAGATCGAGGCCAATTTGACAACGACGAATGGCAGGCCAGCCATAAACGAATCGAGCAGCTCAGGCAAAAATTGCGGTCAATCGATCGGCCAACTCCTGCGCTCGAAGTGGTTGGATGTAGAGAACACCAGGCCATCGTGGAAACCATTCGTTCGCGGCTCAACGGGAAGCTGCGACAATCTTAGCTGATCGCAGCGCGGGCTTTCCCCCTAACGGCAGCTTTCTCTTCTTCGATTTTCTGCGACGCCAAAAGCGGTTCGAAACAACGGCGACAGCGCGCTTCATACATTCCGCCCGCGCCCACCACAATGAGTTCTTCGGAAGCAACGAGCCGCTGCGTGTGCACGGCCGGATTGCCGCAGCGCATGCAAATCGCCAGCAGCTTGGTGATTTCTTCCGCCACAGCAAGCAGGCGCGGCATGGGCTCGAAAGGACGCCCCATAAAATCCGTGTCCAGGCCCGCCACGATCACTCGCTTGCCGAGATCGGCCAGCTTCACGCAACCCTCCACAACGCTTTCGCCGAGGAATTGTGCTTCGTCAATCCCCACCACTTCGGTGCGCGGGGCGACCATGGTGAGAATCTCTTGGCCCGTTTTCACCAGTTCTGAATCCAGTTCCAGGCCGGAATGGCTGACGATCCCATTCTTCGCGTAGCGCTGATCGATTACCGGCTTAAAAATCTGAACGCGCTGTTTCGCAATCTCCGCACGCCGCAAACGCCGAATAAGCTCTTCGCTTTTACCGGAGAACATTGGTCCGACTACAACTTCGATCCAGCCCATGTTCCCTTTTACGATATCCACGCTGTTGTCTCCTGACGCTAGGCTAGCACATACTCCGGTGAAAATTGAGCGCTCCGGATTCGGCTAGCAGTCGAATCGATTCGTTGCGAATCACTCATGCGGTCCCCAGGTTAGCCAATACGTCGCTTGAAATGCTGCGCATATATGTCGCTATTAAAAAAAGGTGCAAATGCATTGATGACCGCAGCCTGAAAGGCGTCTTGGCGCGTGATTCGGTTGCGCGTGAGGATGCCCCAGGCCCCTTGCGCGTCACGAATACCGTGACTGCCGGCGAACGCATCGATGGCTTGCGATAGTTCCACACCCTGATCTACCACCGAGTGGACTAGCGCGTCAGGTAGCGGGACCGCTCCGGATTGTCCAAAAAATCCTCGGCCGCTGCGATCCGCGACATAGGCCCAATTCGCAAGAAAGACCAAACGGGCGGACCTGTGGCGAACGAGGTCAAGCCCTCCTTCGAGGCCTACAAAATATTCCCAGGGCTTATTTTTCTCTCCTGCCATGCCCCGCAGGGTTTCCGCGCGTTGGCGCGCGCCAATCATGGTGTCTTCGCGTGTCAGCGGAGTATGGCGGACGCCGCTCGGAACATCGACTCCTTCAATTTCAAATTCTGCGTTCGCATTCAAGAGCGAACCAAAGGACCCCAGAGCAGCAGAGACTGCATTCATTTTCACCAGTCGCGCGCTGCCAACGGCGATGATAATTTTCTCCATGCGGCCGGGATTCTATCAGGATAAACATTCAGCAGCGAGCAGTTCTGTTCCCGAGCGGCAGAAACCGTGCCAGGCGAGCATGCTTCGCTCGGTAATTTGCGTAGGTAGTCCGTGCACTCGTGCTGGAAGAAAACCGCCGAGATTTATTTCCAAAGCTGGGCTTGTTTCTCGCGCGAAAACTTAAGTGCCAGAAACTCTTTTAATTCTTCGATGGACTTGAATAAATGGTCGGAACACGCAAGCATCCAGCCACTGACCTGCTCCAGCGCAATGGGGGTCACCAGATAGACCGGAATGCCCTTGCGATGAGCTACGGTCAGCTCGGCGGGAGTGCCGCCACTTTGGGCCGTCGCCGAATGCCAATAGCAAATCACATAATCGGCTTTGTTTTCGATAAGGTCTAGATCGAAGGCTATGATTTTGCGCACGGTGCGACGGAAGCGTTCAACGTCGTTGGTTTTCCATTCACGAAAGTGGGCGGCTTCTTCCTCGGTGAGGTTTTTCAATTCGTCTTCGGCCGGATCGTAAACACGATGGCCAAGTTGATCTCGCAGAAACGGCGCGAGTTTGCGCCGCCAAAGTCTTCCACCATCTTCAGCGAATTCGATTGGACCGCAAAGATATCCCAACATAGGCTGACGAGACTTTAACACGGGGCCGATATCTGAATCACACGGCTAAGAAGACCCATCCTAATGGCCGTTGCTTATCAGATGTAAACATAAGCGACAGGCTGCATCTCCCACGTTGACTTTCAAAAGTCCTCTGCGAAGATTGTATATAGGAAATTCGCTTCGAACAGGAAAAACCTATGAATCTGTTGAAACGGCTTTTGCTGGGGCCACTGTGCATCCTGCTCTGTTCTTTGCCCGTATCGGGCAGCCCCCAGACCGGCGCTCAGCACGCCGGCCAGATCCATGCCATGATCCCAGCAGCTACGCGGAATTCTCAGCCCGCGAAGGTGAAGGACGATCTGCAATGGAATGACCTGCTGAGGACCACGCATTCAGGCCGTCTACGCGCCGGGTTGGACGATGGTTCCATTCTGAGCCTGGGCTCCGATAGCGAACTTCGCATCGTGCAGCATGACAGCGCGTCTCAACAAACCTCGCTCGAAATGAATTTCGGCAAAGTGCGAAGCCAAGTAGTCAAGATTACACAGCCGGCAGGCAAATTCCAGGTAACGACGCCCAATGCGGTGATCGGTGTGATCGGCACGGACTTTTATGTTTCGTACGCCACAAATAAAACTACGGTCATTTGCTATGAAGGAAAAGTCACAGTTACACCCACGGGCAATGCGCAGGCGCAAAACAACTCAGGTCAAACGAGTTCCACCGGAAATTCGATTTTATTGTCCACCGGGGAAATGGTGGTGATCGTATCTGTGACTCCGCCCGGCGGTTTTCAAACCTCACAAACTCCCGTAGCCGTGTTGCAAAGCAGCCAATTGTCCACGGATGTGCCGGAGAATGGCCCACCTCCCACTCACGTGGGCAAAGGTCACACGCTCCGAAATGTTATTATCGGTTCCGCGATTGCAATTGGGCTGAGTGTCGGCATTGCTGTGGGGACCAGTGGAACTCAGACCGCGACGCGCGGCAAATAAGCAGCCGCGATCGTCGCAGACGAAAGTATCCTGACGTTGTAAGAATCTTCGTGAGCGGTCGCTCGCGGTCGCCTGATCTATGACACTGCAGGAAGAACGCTGGTCTCGCGGGACAGCCTGGCTTAAAAAGTTTCCGTTCATACCAATCGACATCGGCCTGGCCCTCCTCGTCACTCTAACGGGACTTACCCTTTTCGTTTTCTCCGGAATCAATGGGGACAATCGCGCTGGCTTTGTTTTTATTCAGAACATTGAACAGAGTTCGCTGGACACTCGGTTCAGCCTGCGTGGAGCGCGCGCCCATGATCCTCGCATCCTAATTGTCGGTATCGACGAAAGAACGCTGCAAAAAATCAATTCTTTTCCTCTTCCGCGAAGCAATTATGCGGCCTTGGTGGAGCGGCTAAATGCCGGCGGAGCGCGCATCATCGCTTTTGACGAAACCTTTCCGACTCCGGAAAGCAATTCTGGGCCGCAAGCACTCCAGCAATTGCAGAGCAATCTCGGCGCGTCTATCTCTCCAAGCGTCTTGAAGCAAGTAGAGGCGCTGGAAATCTCCTCAGACCAGGATGCCAACTTTGCCTCTGCGCTGAAAAAGGGCGGCGACGTTATCCTGGGCCATCTTTTTCTCAGTCCCGAGCGCACAAAATCGGCCGACACCACCACCGCCGACGCGTACTTCAACATCGTATGGGCCCAAACGTTTCCTCAAGTTGTGCCGGTCAAATCCAAAGATCGGAACGCTTTTGACCTGGGCACAGCGTGGATTCGAAATGGCGGAACAGTCGCTGCCGGGGTGGAAGCAAACATCACTAGAATCGCGGAATCTGCAGCTTCTTACGGCTTCCTCAATATCAATCCCGACGCAGACGGCACTTTGCGGCGCGCTTTGTTAATGATCCGTTACCAGGATAAGGATTTCTTTCCGTCTCTGCCGTTGCAAGTGATTCGCGAGTACGAAAAAATTCCTGACCAGCAGATCGTGGCCTATATCGCCGAGGATGGTTTGGAGCGAATGGAATTCGGGGGTCATCGTCTGCGGCCGTCGCGCAATGGCACCGCTCTTATCAATTACACCGGTCCATACAACACCTACCCGCACTATTCCATGGCCGATGTCATAGAGGGAACCACTCCAGCGGATGCGTTTCGCGACAAGATCGTCCTGGTCGGTGCCACCGCCCTGGCCATCGGTGACGTTCGTAACACTCCTTGGCAGGATCCGGGGTACATGGGAGTGGAGGTGCATGCGAACATCATCGATAATCTGTTGCACAGCGGCGAAAAAGGCCGCGGATTTCTAACCCGCGGAACGGACGAGGAAATCGTCGATGTGGCATTCATCTTAGTCTTTGGTCTTCTCTTCGGATTCCTATTCAGCCGTATCGAGCCTCTCTATTCCACCATCACAGTTATCGTGACGCTGGTAACCTTTGGGTGGTTCGTCTACTTCAGCTTTGTGGGACAGGGGCGATGGCTCAGCTTCGTGATTCCCGCCAGCACTTTGGCAGCGAACTACGCAGCCATCACGAGCTTTCGAATGATCCGGGAGGAGCGCGCCAAACGGCAAATTCGCAAGAGTTTCTCGCAGTATTTGTCGCCCGGGGTGATCGAGTTAATTGAAAAAGATCCGGAAAAGTACATTCGGCCCGGCGGCGAGATGAAAGAGCTGACCGTTATGTTCAGCGATATCCGCAGCTTCACAACGCTCTCGGAGGGATTATCGCCCGACGACCTGGTGCATTTGTTGAACGAATACTTCGGCGCGATGACCGAAATTATTTTTTCTTATCAAGGCACGCTCGACAAATACATCGGGGACGCCATCATGGCCTTCTGGGGCTCACCTTATCCGCAGCAGGACCACGCTTTTCGGAGCTGCAGCTGCGCACTGGAAATGGTGAGAGGGCTGGAGAAGCTGAACGTGAAATGGCGCAACGAGGGGCGTCCGCCCATAGCGGTGGGAATTGGACTAAACACCGGCTTGGTCAACGTGGGAAACATGGGGTCGGACCGGCGCCTGGCCTGGACCGTGATGGGCGACAACGTGAATCTTGCGTCGCGGCTGGAAGGGATCACCAAGCAGTATCACTCAAAGCTGGTTATCAGTGAGGCCACCTACCGCGAGGTCGCCGCCCAATTTGTCTGCCGCGAACTCGACAAAATAAAAGTGAAAGGAAAAAACCAGCCCGTTAACATTTACGAATTGCTCGACGTCGCGGCGGAAAGACCCCAATACGAATCTTTACTTCAACAATTCGATCATGCCATGGCTGCATACCGGAATCAGGATTGGCAAGAAGCCGCTGACCGATTTGCTCAAATTCTGACCGAGTGTCCGGACGACGGTCCAACGCAGGCATTCCTGGAACGCGCCGAGGAATTCATAGAGGAAGCCCCGCAGGCCGATTGGGATGGTGTCTACGTGATGAAAAGCAAGTAAACCATTCTTGCGTTTTGGTTCCGCGCGAGCGATTTAAAATTCGGAGGACTTCGCTAGCGTCTTCTTTTCCTTCTGCGGAAAGTTCATGGCAGTATCTCCCGCAACAATGCTGATGGCGGAAACCGGGCTGGAGCCCGCGGCAACCGATCCGTAGGTAATCACCTCTCGCGTCATGGCCAGCGGTGCGTCATTTACAAAACGGATGGTCCCGTCATTTCGTTCAATGCCTAACTGTTTCCACAAGGCGGGAAGGTCTACGTCGTAGGGCTGATCTTTCATCTTGTCGTACAGTGGCCGCAAAACTTTCACGCCAACGGCTTGATCTCCGAGATCCAGAGCCTTGGTCAGCCCCCACTCCTGGCGAATGTCGCCGCCCCCATTAAGAATTCCGCGCAGCGCATCATCCAAACCTTTTTTGTTTTGAGTTTGCCGGCGAATAGCAATATCAGCGAGAAAACAATACAGCGCGCCTCCCCAATACGTGCGTCCCCAGGTGTGCGTGTGGTCCAGGCCTTGATCGCCTGCCGCAGGAAGGCCTTGATGCAAATCCCGAACGAGCTCTCTCCACATCTCCGTCCCTTCCAAATGTTTCGCTCTCACACGCGCGATCGGCTCCACATAAGTGGCAATCCCCTCTTCAATCCAGTGATGCTCATCGGCAACCGAAGGAAATGCGAGGTGAACCATTTCGTGAGTCAGCATCCAGTCCTTGGCCAGATCTTCGAAGGTGGAATCGCCGCCCACGTGAATCGTGATAAACCCGCCTCTTTCTCCAAACGTGCGGCCGCCTCGCACGCCCTTTCCATCCGCGGGAATGATGCGCAGCAAAACATGAGGGAGGGGGAACCGCCCGTAGTAAGCGCTCACCGACTCGGCGGCCCATTGCACCCACTTCAGCAAGCCATCTTTTGAGACCTGCAACTTGCCACTTTCAACCACCACGTCTATTCGCGAATTTCCCATAACGATCGTGGATGTCATTTGGTCAGCTCGAAAGAAACCTGCCGAGATTACCAAAAGTACCCAGAGTACGGCTGAAACTAGAACTGCGCCTGGGAACTTTTTGGATATCATGCGTGCTAGGCCTGCCTTGCTCGCGGAAGCGGCCCAATTATTTGATGAGCATCAAGCCGCCGTGGAGCTGGTCACTGCGGAGTCTGAATATTTCCCTTTTCCCATCCATCGTCTGAGCAGCGTATCGAGCGAGAGTTTGCCCGGCCCAAAAATCAATACGAGCAGGCCCACAAACAGAAAAATAAATGGATCGGCATTGTAGAATTTCCCGGGGTCCGAGAAAAATGCGAGAAGCGACTCTCTGTCAGCGATCCCATAGGCCATGGACATATCAATTACCATCCCCAACGCCGTAATTCTGGACAGCAACCCCAAAGCCAGCAAAACTCCGGCCACAAACTCAAAAGTGGAAACAAAGGCTGCCGTCGGGCCTGGCGCCGGCAGCCCCAGACTCGCAAAGAATTGCGTCACATGCGCCAGGTTGTGAAGCTTGCCCCATCCGACTTGTGCGAATTGCCAGCCCCAATACAATCGCACCACCAGCAAAAATGGCGATGGCAGGCTCGAAACTGCTCTTACCAAGCCGTCATACAGCCGCTGAATTGGGTTTGCCGCGTTGTGCATTTCTTGAGACCTTCGTTTTACGGAACGTTGCGCCAATTGAATTGCGTTTGGCGTCTTGGTCATCCAGGTGGCAGAACCAACCCAGCGCCGACCAGGTTTGAAACCAGTGTTGTACGTATGCCGGCCGCTCTCCCGCGGCGATCGAACTTTTTCTCAACGCAGATTCCACCGCGCTGTTCAGTCCTTTACCGGCGCTAAGCGCGCGCAAAACGCCGAACTCTTCAGGCCGTAGTCGTCGAAAATAAACGGAATCGTCCAGGCGATGTACCGCCAGAAAATCGGCTCGGTTTTTAACCTGGCGACAGCAGAAACTCGTTTGCGATGGTGTCGCTCGCTGAACGCATTGCTGGCGAAATCCGTGTCCTCCTCCACTTTGCGAACTTCCAGCAAAAGATCGTCAACCGGGTAACGCAAGTCGAGCAGCTGAATGTAAGGCTGAAGTCGCAAACGCAACTCCGCCGGATTCACGCCTGCCAGGTCTTCCGGTTTCAGCGCAGGTTCGGCGGCTCGGTCGAAGGCTTCGATATCCGCCCACTCCAGACGCACCATATCGAGAGCCAGCTGCTGCCGCGTTCCAGCCCATTCGGGGTTTTTTCCCAGCCAGCCTTCCAAACGCGCCCCTAGATTGCGCAAAGTGAATGATTCCGACGGGCAATCGGAAAGATAGGCTTTCGCCATTCGATCGAATTTGCTTCCTCCGAGTACGCTGCGAAGTCCGGGAAAATCCTCGGCGAATCCTGACAGAATACGAAACCAATATTGGCGGTTATAAATTTCCAGGCGCTCGAACGAAGTGAGCCGATCGTTGGGCTTAATCAGTTCAGACGCCACAGCGCGCATGGAACGTCCATCGGATGCGATGGAGCGCATATGCTCGGACGGCGTCAGAGGCGTCATCACCGCTCGAGCCATGCGACGTTGCAGGGCGAGAAGTTTCATACCGCCGTCGCCAAGGACGCGCTGGCCAGGAACCGATTCGCTTTCAAAGCTTCGTCGTGAACTTCGTCAAACGAGGGAATGCGGTCATCCCACTCCAGCAGCGTCGCGGTATGGCCAATTCGTGCGATCGCGCGAGAGTACAATTTCCAGACCGGATCGATCACCGGATGATCGTGCGTGTCCAAAATATATTTGCGATATTTTGAATGCCCGGCAATGTGAATCTGCGCCACGCGCTCGGCCGGAACGCTGTTCACGTATGTAAAAGGATCGAAATTGTGGTTCTTTGACGAAACGTAAATATTATTTACATCCAAAAGAATTCCGCAGTCGGCGCGCTCTACAACTTCATTCAGGAATTGCCACTCCGTCATTTCGGAAACGTGAAATTCGGCGTAGCTGCTTACGTTCTCCACAACCACAGGAATCTCCAGGTAATCGCGGACTTCGCGAACCTTCTGCGCCGTGAAACGCGCAGCCTCGAAGGTATACGGCATCGGCAGCAGATCGTGCGTGTAGCGCCCATCCACACTTCCCCAGCAAAGATGGTCAGATAACCAGGGCGTATTCGTTCGTTTCACCAGAGTTTTCAGCCGGCGAAGATGCTCCCGGTTGGGACGCTCGGCCGAGCCGAAATACATAGACACGCCGTGCTGCACGACTTTGTACTGCTCCAAAATCTGATCTAGGATACGCAGCGGCCGCCCGCCATCGATCATGAAATTTTCCGAGATGATCTCGAACCAATCGACCATGGGTTTGCGGGTCAGAATGTGGTTGTAATGCGTCGCGCGCAGACCAATCCCGATTCCATAGTCGGTAAAATTGTTAAAGCGATTTGCAGGCATGCACCACTCCGGTAGATCAAAGAGGATGTCGAGGGCCGGTAAATTCCAAGGCCGGCCCCGGACAGAGGAAAGCTTTCGCTTTCTTACTCAGGCATCTTGGAGCCGTCGGTTGCGCAGCCGCCCTTGCCTTTGCAAGAGTTCTTGCCTTTGCAGCCGTTGTCGCTCGATTTACAGCCACCCTTGCCCTTACAAGA
>Ga0073928_10010889_pt1 | contig 10703 bp, 13 predicted proteins | sample PaiPotPPA55metaG_FD_76969 | JGI IMG/M metagenome (GOLD analysis project Ga0073928, IMG submission 76969) | Iron sulfur acid spring bacterial and archeal communities from Banff, Canada, to study Microbial Dark Matter (Phase II) - Paint Pots PPA... ...
ACCGGGCCACCATCAGTTCATACGGCGATTTGCGTTCAATCTCACGATAGATCGCCCTTTGGCTCGGAATTGGAAGTAGGGCATTTGCCGGCCTGAACTGGTTTGCATCAGCAAGGCGGCGAACGATCTCCAGGTGGATCTCTGGAACTCGCTTCCGTTCTGGTGTCATGTACAAGTCGTTGATGATCTCGTCGATGACGGTCTTGACCTCTGGAAGCAGACGTGGAGATCGACTGCCTCTATCGGAATGCCGCAACATGATGGCTCGAACATCACGGCCCGCACTCAGCCATTTGCGGTAGTCGCGCGAGAGCGTGCGCCACCCAGGGGGCTTCGTATCCTTGATTAGCTCCGAGACGGAGCGTATGAGCGGCTCCATGGTTTTCGAGGTGATGGCGATCGGCTGTTGGCGATCAATTTCCTTGAGATACTGCACGCGGCCTTGCCCGACCCGGACCAGTTCGGGCGGATAAACGGACAGGCTCCGATCAAGTTGGGAGGTGAGATCGCCATTGCCGGCACGGCCATCCTCAAGGTTGCAATCGAACATCAGTTCATGGCGAGCAAATCGGTCCAGGAGATCTTCTTCGGTGAACCTGCACCACTCGCCGGTCGCGGTGTTTTCAAGTTGCCAGCTGTTTGCATCGAGCTTCTTCAGGATTAGGAACCTTGCCGGAAGGAGAGGAGGTGTAGGATGTCGCATTAGGTGTCATCTCGCCTGATTGATTTTAAATGGTTGGCCGCGATTCCTTGCCAGCATTCGTGACAATTCTCGACACGGTTGATGGCAAAATCCTATGTTTCCGTCAAAACAACCTACATCCCCCGGGGCTCTTGGGCCGCTCCTTGGCGACCAAAGCCGAGCGTTATGGCCCAGCATCGGTTGCCACATCATTTCGCCGGAAGATCACGCGGCCAAGTGCCCAGTTTCCAGATACCAGACTCGCTCGACGATCCTGACTGCGCAACTTCCTGTCGCCCGCTGGCATGAACAGATCGGCGATCCTATTGCCGCCGACCGCGTTCTGGATCGCCTGGTTCACAACGCTCATCGCATCGAAATGAATGGCGATTCTATGCGCAAGAAACGTGGCACAGAGCCGTCGAGCTAGTGCTCGCCGGGACCTCTGCGCGCTGGGCAGCGAAAAGGGCTGCCTCCCCTTTCCCTGCCAGCACCTCCGTTCCTTCGGTTCGCTCCGGAAGGTCTTCCTTGACGAACGTGAACACTTCCTGCACAATCGAAGTGACATCGTAACTTCGCTCCGAAAACTGTTCGCCTTGGGCCCGGGATGCCGTTCGCGTTCCCTTAGCAATCACCGTTCGGCTTCGCCGGGAATCCCAACCGATCGCCTCGTGTGAAAAGGGGTTACTTGCTGTCGACCGGCTCAATGGATGAGACTCTGATGGTCTTGGTCTTTTCATCGAGGGTTCCCGTCACTTTCACTTTTTGAGCGGGATATTTTGCCGGCATCTTCTGATCGCTGAGCCTAAGGACATTGGTTCCGTCGAAGAGGGCATAGAGATACGACCCTTTGGTGCACATCCTGATACACTGATCATCCGGTTGGTCCTTCCTCATCCCGTGCTTTGTGCGGCACATAGTGTCGGTGATGACGCCGGTGAAGGTCTGGGGTAGGTTGGCAGCGGTCAGCGCACATGTGCAGATCGTGGTAAATGCAAAGATAAATTTCATCATGATGGTTTCCTCCTTAGTTGTCACTGGGCTTGAGTCGAAGCCGTACGTAGATGTTTACGCCCCACGGATGGTCGCCGTAGTATGGCTTAATAACGGACGGAAGCGAGTAGGCGGTGAGGTTGGCCCCGACCCCGGTTTCAACGTGTGAAAACGTGCCAAGATTCCGCGTGTAACCCCCGGTGTAGGCCCCAATGCGGAAAGTGCGTCCGGCTGTCCGTGCCAGCCGATCCTCCAAGTCAGGATTGTCGGCAAATAGCTCATCTTTGTCGACCAGCTCTGCCCGCCCCGTCAGTACGTTTTTTCGGCTCACCGGGTAAACCGATTCGAACAGGTACGAGTTCAAATTGTGCTGCGTAAACGTATCGTGGTTCCGGCCCCAGATCAGGCTGCTTGACCAGTCGCCTCCGGCAGCCGTCGGACGGGTATAGTGCAGTGAGGCCGTGGTTCGCACCACATCCCCTGGCGATTGCCGTTCGGGCCGGGTCAGCCGGCCAGCGGAAACCTGAGCCATCCAATGCTTCGATGGAAACACCGAGATTCGCCCGGAGTAGGAATTCATCGGTCCCCAATCGATGTTCCAACGGTTCTCGTCCGGTTCGCTCCCAAAAAACCCGCTGGCCTCGAGCCGCAGCCACCGGTATTTAACGGCCACCGTGGCGACGTTGTCGGCGATATGAGTCGAATCCTGCCAATGATGACTCAGTGTAGCTTCCGGCAACTCTGAGGCAGAGGCCCGATGGGGAAAGGCTACCGGTCCCAGTGCTGGATCACCCACCGCAGCGTAGTAAAGCTGGAGCATCGTATTTTCAGACAACGGGTGAGCATATTGGACGCCAAGGCTCATGACGAAGTCGTGCGGATGCTGAGCATCCACCAGTGGCTTTCCGTAGGCCGTCTCACCTGTCTGGAATAGAAGCGGATACCGTTCCCCTGTGACGGTCGCCGGTTCTAAGCTCAACATGGATTGAAACATCGCGCTGCCGCCGCCCAGGCTATGCTCGGCTGAGGTCATGAACGCGTTCGGGGACCACAACTTGTCCCCGCCGCGCGGCCCGGATTGCTGCGTATCGACGATGTACGCTTGCCCCATCAGCATGAGGTTCCACGATCCGAGATGCCGCATGAGCATCGGCATGGACCACGACTCGGGATTCAAACTGGTACCGGATGCCATGTTCATCAGATACATCCCCGCCTCGTTCATTTGCATGCCGTGATTCATCCCCGGCATATCCGGCATGCCCTCCGCCGGATTGCCCGCATGCTCCTGGCCCGGTGTTCCTTCTGCCGCCGCCTGCGCCTGCGCATGACCTTGGATCGCTAAAAGTGTGAATAAGATTGATCGTATTGAAAAATACATTGTCACTGCTCCTGGTTAAGAATTGACTGTGGGACCCATTGAGGGACCGAAGAACGATCCGAGGCAGTGGCTGGCTAGATTTGAAGGATGGAGGAGAAGATAAGATCCGGGGCGCTTGGGGGCGGCGTTTCCTGAGTTGGCGTCTTGCTCAGTCGAAGAAGAAAGGCGGTATCGATCGCCCGCGGCCGAAGAAAAACAACAGCGACTCTCAGGGTAGTCTGCGCCTTGACAACCGCCGCGTTAACGACCAAGCCCGCGTAGACGACAAACATAGAATGACTGCAGTCCGTACGGTTGTTCTTCGACGGCGAATGCCGATGGCAAACCGGGAGTTCTGTATGATGATCCGATTGAGAGATGAAGGCGCCGCAGGGCACCGAGGCGCACATGACCGAACATTGGAAACCAGCCGCCACCAGCATGATCGCCAAAATAGCGACGTGAAGGCCCTTTACCAGAATCGCAAATTTCACAATAGCGCTCCGATCATGGTTGCCGACATACCTACCATAATCAAATCTTCGATGAGCGTAACCTTTGACATGGGAAGGTTAAATACCGTCCCCAGACACGCGCACTGAATTTTGTTTTTCCTGAGCAAGGTCCGGGCGATTCCTACGGCGCCGACCGACATGACGGCAAAGTTCGCCAGATTCGTCGCCATGGGTGCAAATGCGGTGAGGTAGCAGATACCCAACGCCAGCTCGATGAACGGATAAACGTATCCGTACGTAGGAACCCAACGGGTCAGGATATCGTAGGAGCGATAGGCATCCGCGAAGCCCCGAAGGTTAAGCAATTTGAAGAAGGAAAAGACCGCGAAGAAGCCTCCCATAAAAGTATTCATCGAGACCATCCAATCCACGCGTCCAGCTCTGAACTGCGAAATGGCGACGAAACCCATCAGGTATAAGAATACGAGTATGAGTGGGAAGTACGTCTCGCGGGAGGGTGGTTTTTCAGCGGCTGGGGCTTGAAGTTCCTCTTCAGGCTGGCGGATCTCATCAAACACTTCGAATCCCGCCGTTTTTACCAGGGACCGCACATGGCCGGCGTCTACCTGCGTTCCAGTAACCGACAGGAGCTTTCGCTCATCATCGGTTCGAACCGTCCATTCTGCAATCTCATGATCCGCATCCAAAACCGGCGCCACCTTCGAAACGCAGTTCTGGCACTTCAAATTTGTACGAAAGACTTTGGTTTCCATGAGTTCACCTAGGGTAGGCTGATGACGCTTCCGAGACCGGCGTAAATGTATTTGTCCTTATAGATGTCGCGGAGCGCCGCAAACGCGGGTAGGCCGGCGCAGTGTCCCGGCCCGATTCGCTCGATCTTCCGCTGATCATGCAGATCGGCGGCGATCTTCACAACCTCCGCATCGGAAGTGGCGAGAAGATGAAATCCCCCAAACACCGAATAGATCCTGCTATCCAGCCGCGCGGCCTCCGTAACGATGTTCTGAATGCCAGGGTGCGAGCAGCCCACAATCAAGACCAACCCTTGTGGTGTCCGGAAGGCGATCGAGACCTCATGCATCTCCTTGGTGCCCGCGGCATCGGAAACCAGCGAGAGGATAAAGAAGCCCGGCACAACCTCCCTAGTCTTCTCCACCTGAATGAAATGAGCTGTGGGCCAGGGGCTGCCGCTGGGCCTTGGCTCCTGGTGTTGTCCATCAAAATAATGCATCTCTTCCGGCAAGGAAGGAATATGCAGATTTACGGCCTTGACGATTCCTGGAAGGATTGTCGTACCGAATTGAGAAACCTCGTAGGGAGTGTAGATCGGCACATTAGGATTCACGCTGAGCACATAGCTCAACCCACTTGTGTGGTCGCCGTGGCGATGCGAGAGAACCACGAAATCAAGCTTCTCCAAGTCGATTTTCAGGGCTTCAACGTTGTGCTTGAACCACTCCGCGTTGTTGCCGGTATCAAAGAGGATTCTCTTCCCTCCGTATTCAATGAGCGCGGAATAGCCCCAATCCTTCTCCAAGTTCGAAGGTTTGCCAAAGGCGTCATAGAGAATCGTGATCTGGTTCTCGTTCCGATCGCCGGCGCGGCTTTCAGGAGGCATGAGCGCCCCCACTAAGATCAATAGCGCGAGGGTGGATAGTCTCATAAGTTGTCTCAGCTTCACGTTTCTTATACCCCATACCCCTATATGATCATATACCCCCACTCCCTATGTCAAGTTTTTTTTATTTACCGTCGATCGCTACGGCGGGCCCATCACCCGTCGTAGGGGACAAGTTCGCCATCAGCACTGTTCAACGGGTCGGAAATTCAACCTGCAACAGCGTTTTCACACCGTTCGGACCGGTGAGGGTCAGCAGCCAATCGGGCTGACTGCCCGACGTTGAAAGCTGAAGCTTCAGAAACGGACAACAGCGGCACTCCATACCCATCCATTCAGCCACTTCGGGCATGGTGATCGCGTTGCCCGCGAGTTTGTAAACATATCCGTCGGTCAACTCACTTCGATCCCGGACAGCGGACCGCAGACGCTTTATCAAATCGTTATAACGCGAACGGTCGGCCGCGGGGATCGCCTTCAGGTCGCAAGCGATGACTGGGCCAGGCTTATCTTGCGCTAGGGCGGTGCCAGCACATAGTAGAGAGACACACAGGACAGTTGTTATGGTCATGTGTCCATCGTAAAACTTGAAGTAAACTTTAAGTCAAGAGGAATTTCATGACCATCGGAGATCTTGCGTCAAGAACTGGCGTCCCAGCTTCCACCATTCGCTATTGGGAACGCATCGGCGTGTTGCAAGCGTCTAGGCGGGTAAGCGGGCAACGCCGGTATCTAGAGGGTTCGATTCATCAACTTGCGGTGCTGAAGCTGGCCCAGGCCTGCGGCTTCCGGCTGGACGAGATGCGCCATCTGATTCACGGCTTTTGCTCTGAAACAACACCTTCGCGACGATGGCAGGTACTGGCGCAAAAGAAACAAAGGGAACTGGATGTGCAAATCGTCCAGATGAAGGCCATGCGGCGCATGGTAGACCAAGTCTTGACTTGCCGGTGCGCTCAACTGGTGGATTGCGGGCGTTTGGCGTCATCCTTCATGGAAGCTGCACGCTGAGAATGATTTCAGGGCTTCGCCTAGCGCGAGAACTTCGAAAAGAGCTGCACCAGCTCGTCGTACATCGCATCGCTCTCGGCCGCCTTGCCGGAAGTGATCGCTGCTGTGGCGCAGTGACGAAGATGATTTTGAAGAAGGGCTCGACTGACTCCACGTAACGCTTCCTGTACGGAAGAGACCTGGACGAGGATCTCAGAGCAGTACCGGTCCTCGTCTACCATCTTTTGCAACCCGCGAATCTGGCCTTCAATTCGGCGGAGCCGTTTGAGGTTCGAGGCCTTTACCTGCGGATCTACAGCCACGGCCTTCCGCTCGGGCGGCTTCGCCTCGCAGCTACAGGCGATGTCACGGGTTTTTTTCACGGCTGTCTTAAGTGGCACGCCTCATTATTCGAATACCCCCAGACCCTATGTCAAGCCAAGTGGTGTCAGGCGATTTGGAGGGCTGTCTATTTCCAGTGGTGCAGAGGCAGCGGCGCGCACTCCCAAGCAACCAGGAGCCGATTAGAGTGGGATGTGAGATGCCGACGGGGCGAGATCGAGTCCCACGCCGGGCATCGGTCGCGGACAGCTTCATTGGTGAGCTTCCGAGGGCGTGCTTAAATCAGAGACAGTAGCCCTGCGCGATCCAGTAATGCCAATCACCGATCGCTTCCGCGGTTGATTCGTCTGGATCGACGGCGTTGAGTTGAGCGAGCGGGACGGCCATCTTTCGACCCTGCCACCGGACCAGGGCGAGCATGTCATGCGCGCAGGCGTCATCCGGCGCCACGTGGCGGAGGCCATCTCCTCGACGAAGCCGACTTCCACGCCATCGGCGGGGAAGAAGAAGGCGACGTGCTGATTGACGAGGTCGTGGGAGGCCTCGGGCGATTCGTCCTGCCTGAGGACAATGTGTGCGAGGAGTCCTTGGTGAGGGCGTTTATGGCGGAACGGACTTTGCCCGTCTGGGGTGATCGGACGAGGGAACGGCGCTCGTTGGCCTGATTTTCGCGAATTTGTCGAATGGATGACATGGGTCGGTGATCGTGAGTTCCAAACCCTCTGACCCGTTGGACCGTGTAGGCTTGCCCATGCCTCATCGTGAACGAGTACGTGATCATGGATTTACCCCGGTCGCCCGGCTCCGACGATCTTGATGGCATCCGCAGCTATTCTGATTCATGTGTGATCGGCGGCCTGCTTTTTGCGGGCGCAACGGGCGTCCCGGATCGATCCAGCCAGCCGCCTTACGGAGCGAATAGACGAGCTGTCGTTGAGGACGTGGATTCGGGTTCTACTCAGCAGCAGGGCAATGAGCAACGGTGGTTCTTGCCTTGATTTCATACATCGCTCTACTCTAGTTAAATGAGGATAGCTCGTCGAACATTTCTGGGAGTGGCGACCCTCGGCCTGACACATGCCCAGGAAAAGCCTGTTCCCATCATCGACACCCATATTCACTTGTTTGATCCAAGGCGTCCTGGGGGCGTGCCATGGCCCGCGAAGGACAATGCAATTCTGTACAAGCCGGCGTTGCCAGATCGCTACCGCCGGATTGCCGAGCCGCTGGGGATCGTGGGCGCGATCGAGATCGAGTGCAGTCCCTTGCTGGAGGATAACAAATGGGTGCTCGACCTGGCGGCCGAGGATTCGATCCTGGTGGGGACAATCGGCAACCTGGAGCCAGGCAAGCCAGACTTTCGAGCGCAACTGGAGCGGTTTCATCGCAACCCTTTGTTCCGAGGAATTCGCTACGGAGCTGTATGGCAACGGGATCTGTCCGTGGAATTGGGAAAGCCGGAATTCATCGCGGGGCTGAAGGCGCTTTCGGAGGCAGGCCTCGTGCTGGACACTGTGGGCGCAAATTCGGCGGCGCTGGTGGACGCCGTGGTGCGGATCACCGATAGGGTGCCGGACTTGCGAGTGGTGATCGATCATTTTCCACAGTTTCAGCGACTGCCGAGTCTGGCCGAATTGGGCAGTCGGCCTCAGGTGTACGTCAAAGTTTCGGAAGTGCTGCGCCTCGAAAATGGCCGAGTACCGGAGAATCTTGATTTTTACCGCCACACATTAGATAGGATCTGGGATGTTTTCGGCGAGGATAGGCTGCTGTATGGCAGCGATTGGCCTAATAGTGATCTGTGGGCTCCTTATGAGGTAGAACTGAAGCTGGTCCGCGAGTATTTCCAAGACAAGGGGCATCAGGCGATGGAAAAGTATTTCTGGAGAAATTCGGTAGCGGCGTATCGCTGGGTGAAGCGCGACGGCCGCCAACCGTCGATATGAGCGAGACGGATGTGAATGACCAATTCGGATCGGACGCAAGCGCCCAAGTGGTGTATCAAACGATATGCAGACGGTGTCTATTTTTAGAGGCGCAAGGCAGCGGTGCACTCCAAAGGAACCAGGAGTCGATAGTGGGGCAGTGACAGATGGAGATGGGGCGAGATCGAGTCCCACGTCGGCAATTCGTCCAGCCTAGGCGGCGATTACTCTCCGGTAGTCCAGCGTTTACCGACGTTTTCGGCCCGCAGCGCTCCGGTCGGATCACGAGGGACTCTTCTATTGCAAACTGGCGCCGTCCCGCGGGGCGGACGCGAGCAATGGGCAAGTGCCCGACGATTCACCGGAGTTGTCGTCGCATGGGTTTACCTGAGGCGGTTTCTTTGGTCAGCCTGTACTCTGCCCAGCGCTGTTTCCGGGCGGCCACGATGCGGCGTTCTGCCGCTTCCCCCAGCATCGTGCGGCTTGGGATCTGAATCTGAGCTGCAATATCATTGCGCAGGAAGAATGCATGGCCTCTTCCTGCGTCAGCCAAGGGGATCGCAAACAGTGGCGTGCCCGACTCGTTCAGGTAGCGCGTAAGAGAACCGCTGTTGACCTGAAATCGCCTGGCGAGGACCGATATCGCGACGTAGCCGTCCGCGAAGCGTTGGACGTCAGCGGCAGACAGCAGCTTCGAAAGGCCGAATCGATACTCCCCAGCATCGTGGATAAGGCCGTGTGCGACCAGGCCGCGGATCTCACGGATCTTTACGCCCAAAACGGCTGCCGCCTCGCCATAATTTACAAAGCCCTCTGGAGGTACTTTCACGCCGGGGACGGGCCGGTACCTCCGCAAATCCTCCGACACGAACAAGTACCCGGTGATCCCACGAAACCGGTTGGTGTATCCGGCCGGCACAAGACTACCATCAACGACGGCGCCTATGACAGCGGCAAGGGCTGCGCCATGGCCGAGGTAATTCTTCATCGCGTCGCGCAACACTATGAGCTCGCCCGGGTTCGAGTAGGCTCTCACTGGCACAGAATCCTTTTCAAAGGCGTCCTTGATCTTCATGACATCTTCGCGAAGGAAAAAGAAGCAGCGTGCTGGAAAGTTCCGCTCCGGCCCTTTCACATAACTCATGGCTCCACTGGCGGCGACCGTGACAATGGTGCGATTCGTCAAGCCCAATGCGTCCTTCGCCTCAGGTCGCGGCATGTACGGAGCGAGTTCTGCGTCACGAGCCGCAATCCATTGGTTCAGTGATTCCCGTCGAATCCAGCACTCGGTGCGGCTCCCTCCCGGGCGCGCGTCCAGGAATATGGCGTCGAGCTGACCCTTATGGGCAAGGTCCAAGATCCGCTGGCCGGTTATGCATGCTATCCTTTCTGCCTCGTTAGCTGTCACCCAATGGGAGTTCCGGCCTACGGCAGCGGAAAAGTAGCGGTGCTGGCCACGGATGAAGCCCTTCCAATCCTCGATGACGAACTGCTCGAACACATCATGGAGGAATCCAAATTCACAGCGCGGAAGGACACGAAACAGGTGCCGGTAGAAATTTCCAAAGATATCGCTGAAGTTGAGCGTGGCAGGATTCGCCGCCTCCGGCACCGTCTGCCGCAGTACTTCGCGCAAGGGCCGGGGCCAATCTCGCAGCAATGTGACTGCACCGCGGCAGATCTCGGTCGCGGCGGCGAGATTCGTAGCACCAAAGTGCTGCTGCTTCCGGCGCAGAGTGCTCCCTTCCTTCATGGAGCCGACGAAGACGATCAACCTTAATAGAGCACCGAGTTTCAAATGAAGGAGCTCCAGCGGGAAGGCGCCATCATTAACATCGAGACCAACCGTTTTCCCGGCTGCGGAGCCTGCCGCGCGATAAATTGCCGCGGTGATCGCCACCAGATCAGGATCAGCAGGTTCAGCACTGATTTGGCGAAAGTCGTGACCACATCGGCATTTGTATACGGCTGGACGCTCCCAAGCGACTCTCCGCTTGCAGGCTGGGCACTGATTGAGCAGGAGGCAACGGTGTATAGGACAGGCGACCACAAGCCCGAGGTCCCAGACCGCCCACCATATCGGACGCTCCCGAACGCATGCAGGACACAGACGCGGGCTTCCGTAATTCAGATCATCGGCGCTCACGGTCTTGCCACAGAATGATCGCTGCTTGAACCGATTCCGTCCCTTGACGTGGTGGTAACACATCGATCGCCATTCTTCGGGCTCAAGGCGCAACGCGTATGATAGCTGCTTGATCGCTGGGGCATGGTCCAAACCAGTTACCTTGCCAGTGCCGGATACCCACAGCCCGGC
>Ga0073928_10010890_pt1 | contig 10701 bp, 10 predicted proteins | sample PaiPotPPA55metaG_FD_76969 | JGI IMG/M metagenome (GOLD analysis project Ga0073928, IMG submission 76969) | Iron sulfur acid spring bacterial and archeal communities from Banff, Canada, to study Microbial Dark Matter (Phase II) - Paint Pots PPA... ...
TGTCCCGGTCACCCTGACCACCCCGCAGGGCGCAACTCGCACCGTCATGGTCACCTTGGGCCAGTTGCCCGGAAGCTAACCACGCGGCGCGTCACGAGGAAGTTGCGTGACAGGCCTGGTCTGCGACGAAGTGCATGGATTCAGATACTTCGATTGTGGAGCGCGCGGGGCTGCTCATCTCGATCTCCACTTCACGCTGCCTCGAGCAGCGCCCGGCCGGACGCGGTGAGTCGAGCAGGACCGCCTTGCGGACCGGCGATGATCAGGCCGGCCTCGGTGAGCCGCGGGCCCGCGAACTGGTCGGCGAACCACACGCCGTCGATGACCAGGTTTCTACCGAACGTCTCGGAGATCTCGCAACGGCCAGCGGCGACGGCCCGGAGAACAGCGCGGTCTCGCTGGCTCAGCGGGGTGGCGTCCATCGCGGTTCTCCTTCCATTCCTCCATTACCTGGCTGATGTCGTTTCGTGTTTTCGAACCGTTACAGGATGCGCCGCCACCACAAGCAGGACCATCCTGGTGACCCCCAGAAAGAATGGTGGTAAACCCCCGTTTGTCGCCGCAGAGAGGCCCGGCGTACAGGCCGTAGCCTGGTTCCGCTCCTTGGCGAAACCCGTCCCTTTGTCGGCACAGTGCGAGCTTCCGGCTAGCCGGAAGGCGCCCCGGGCGGCCGCGGTGCGATCCTGGTGTCATGACATTGCGCTGTCTCATCGTTGATGACAGCCCTCGCTTCCTGGACGCCGCCCGTGGCTTGCTGGAACGCCAGGGGCTGATGGTCGTCGGCGTGGCGTCGACTAGTGCTGAGGCCCTCCAGCAAGCCACCGAGCTGCGGCCGGATATCGCGCTGCTCGACATCGACCTTGGTGGGGAGAGCGGTTTTGACCTGGCCCGGCGACTGTCCCAGGACGCCAGCCTGGGGCGCACCCGGATGATCCTGATCTCCACTCACGCCGAGCAGGACTACACTGAACTGATCGCCGCTAGCCCGGTGGTTGGTTTTCTGCCCAAGTCCGCGTTGTCGGTCGATTCCATTCGCGCGCTGATCGCTAGCCGCGGTGATGGCCACCCGGATCCGGTCAGCGGACCTCCACGCAGCTGACGTCTCAGGGAAACCGCACTGCGCTGTTGATCCGCGGCGGGGGTCTGCGTCACAGGGCGTCCAGACCGCGCTCCCCGGTTCGCACCCGGACCACGGTCTCCACTGGAGTGACCCAGACCTTCCCGTCCCCGATCTTTCCGGTTCGAGCCGCCTCGACCAGCGCATCGACGGTCTTGTCCACCCGCGCCTCGTCGACCACGACCTCGACCCGAATTTTGGGCACGAAATCGACCTTGTACTCCGCGCCCCGGTAGACCTCGGTGTGTCCCTTCTGCCGGCCGTAGCCCTGCACCTCGCTCACCGTCATCCCCAGCACGCCGAGGCGTTCCAGCGCGGCCTTGACGTCGCCCAGCGCGAACGGCTTGACGATCGCGGTTACCAGCTTCATGTCGCGCTCCCCTCGTGCGTCACCGGGTGGGACGGCAGCACCGTGTCGCGGCCCGTCGTGGTGAGCGGCGAGAACTCGTACGCGCTCTCGGCGTGCTCGGCTTCATCGATGCCCTCGGCTTCGACCTCGGGGGCGACCCGGAACCCAATCGTGGCACGGACCAGCCAGGCGAGTCCGAAGGTGACTACGAACGCGTACCCGGCGGCCACCAGCACCCCGATGGCCTGCCTGCCGAGCTGGCTGCCCCCGCCCCCGTAGAACAGCCCGTTCGCGCCCGCGGAGTTAACGGCGGTGGTCGCGAACAGCCCGGTCAGTAGCAGCCCGACCGCTCCGCCGACGCCGTGGATGGCGACCACGTCGAGCGAGTCGTCGTAGCCCAGCCGGTACTTCAGCCGGATCGCGAGCTGGCAGACCACGCCGCAGGCCAGCCCGATGACGATCGCGCCGAACGTGTCGACGTAGCCGCCGGCCGGGGTAATGCCGACCAGCCCGGCGACCGCAGCCGACGCCGCGCCGAGACTGCTGGGTCGGCCGTCGAGGCGGTGTTCGACGACCAGCCAGGCGAGCACCGCGGCCGCTGGCGCGACTGTGGTGGTGAGGAACGCGTTGGCCGCGACCGCGCCCGCGGCGAGCGCCGAACCCGCGTTGAAGCCGTACCAGCCGAACCACAGCAACCCGGCGCCGAGCAGCGTGGCCGGCAGGTTGTGCGGGCGCATCGGCTCGCTCGGCCAGCCCCGGCGCCGGCCCAGGGCCAGCGCCAGCGCGAGCGCGGACATCCCGGAGTTGACCTCTACCGCCGTGCCCCCGGCGAAGTCGAGCACGCCCAGCCGGTTCGCCAGCCAGCCGCCGTGGGCCCCGGAGAAACCGTCGAACGCGAAGATCCAGTGGGCCAGCGGGACGTAGACCCCCACCGTCCACAGCGCGACGAACACCGTCCAGGACCAGAACCGCGCCCGGTCGGCGATCGCCCCGGACAGCAGCGCCGCGGTGATGATCGCGAACATCAGCTCGAACATGGCGAAGGCCGCCAGCGGAACACCTTTCCCGACCACCACCCCGGGCACCCGCAAGCCGGCGAAGCCGAACCCGCCGATCAGCCCGGCGTGGGAGTCACCGAACGCCAGCGAGAAGCCGAACAACACCCAGATCAGCGCGACGACACCGAGCGTCACCATGCTCATCATCATCATGTTGAGCGCGCTGCGGGCCCGCACCATGCCGGCGTAGAAGAAGGCCAGGCCCGGCGTCATGAGCATCACCAACGCCGCGCAGACGAGTACGAACGCCGTGTTTCCGCTGTCCATCTCCGGATTATCGGTCCCCGGGTTGGTTACGGCCGAGAGGCGCTGTGTTCACCGACGCCGACTGGGCGGTGTTCGCGGCCTATCGGGGCAACGTCGTCGCGGTGTTCCGCGCCCCGTGCGAACGGGGCATCGGTGTCCCACAGGTCGATCGTCTGCTGGGATGGTAAGTAGAGTTTCGACGATGGGTGAGCGCCCCTATAGCCTGGCTGCCCTCGTCCGGGAGATCAGGGCTCGCCCGAGCCCGACGCCGACTCGTCTGGTCGCGATTGATGGATGCGGTGGTGCGGGAAAGTCCACGTTGGCACGAGCACTCGCCGCCGTCTCTGACGGCGTGCCTGTGGTGCGGGTCGATGACTTCTTGTCCTGGCACGACCTCGACCGGTGGTGGGACCGGCTGGAGCGCGAAGCGCTACGGCCGGTGTTGGCTGGACGGGGCGCACGCTACCGCGTACGGGACTGGGCTGGGGACCCACTCGGCGAGGGCGTGAACGGTTGGGTCGAGATCCCGCCCGCCGAGCTGGTGATCGTTGAGGGGATCTCGTGCTCCCGGCGCGCTATTGCCCACACGTTGACGATGGCGTTGTGGGTGCACGCTCCGCGATCTGAGCGGCTGCGGCGGGGAGTGGCCCGAGACGGTGAGGAACGACGCCCCTTATGGACGGAGTGGATGCGGGCCGAGGACGCATTCTTCGCCGACGATGGTGCTCCCCGTCGGGCCGACTACCTCGTCTCGGGACTACCCATCATCCCGCACGACCCCGAACGTGAGGTGGTCATACTGGACGAGGTATAGCGCGGTACGACGGCGTCACCCAGTCCGCCGGCGCCATGCCGCTGTTCCCGATCAACCCGCTGGCCCTGTCCCCCGGTATCGCGATCGCCACCTAGTCAGCCGGGACCTCCCCGCGTCGTTGGTAGCGACGACGGCCGACACGACTACCTTGGGTGATCTCTGGCTAGCGGTAGGTAGCCGGATCGCCTCGAAACTACGTGGTCACGCCCGGGGAATCTCCGTAGCGACCCCTGGATTCTCCTCGAACCGCGCTTGTGCAGCTCTGGTGCTGGCTGTGATTGGGTCGGTCCACATCCGGCAGTCGCTGCGTCGCGGGCAGCGCCAGCGGGCCTCCTCCCAGCCGCAAGGTGGCTCGCGTGCATCTCAGCCGATCCTCGCCGAACGTTCGACCTAAGTACTCGATTTCTGGAATCTTCGTATCTTTCGATCCTGAATAAGTAGCCGAAAATCGGCTCCATAGCTAGGTGGTGGCGTGCAGAGTTTTAGGGATCGAACGCAGGTTGTCACGCGGCCTGCTCCTGGCATGGTGGGGATATGCCGCGTCGACAATGTGTCGATGAGGTGTTCTGTTCCAGGACCTTGGGGTCACTTATGAGGAGGATCTGAATGCCTGACGCATTGAGTGCTGAGATCGACGGCCAGCACGTGGAGCTGTTGCCGGCTCGTACCGTCCTATCGCTGTTCGTGAGCGGCGGCACCCCCGGCAGCCCCGGAGACGGATCCGACGGCCGTGGCGCCGGAAGCACCATCACCAACGACGGCAATGGATACACCCAATACGAGACCCACGGTATCGGCACCGGTGGCGCCGGCGGCACCGCCAGTGACGGCTAATTTCCCCTTCCACGTCGACTTGGTGCGGGGTGCGGCGATTCACGTCATCGCGCGGTGCCGTTGGTTAGGGAGGGGTGACAGCCACCATCCGGGTACTGGATTGCCGGCAGGGATCCACTACTGGTGCGCGGCGATCAGCATCCAACGCGGATTCCAGCTCGCTTGGCGGTGTGGCGCGGCACGACGATCCGCTTGACGAGACCAGGATGCAGTGGGCCGGTTCTGGTTGACAGGCCACAACGAGGGAAGGATCCGGGAAGGGGTGGCTCATACGGTCGTGGCGACATCTACCGCCATGAACAAAGGAGAGACGCCGTGGCCATCTCAGCTACCATGCCCGCCGTCACACATGTCGCAGTAACCGTGACCGACCTCGCCGCCAGCCGGGACTGGTATACCAGGATGCATCCTGGAGAAGTCGCATCGCCACTTCGCAGTCTCTTTCGGCGATGCGTACTTCGGCGAGTCGCTGCAACGAATGCGCCTCGCCCGCGGCCGACCCGATCTCACGGTGCAGGTCGCGCGCCTCGGCAAGTTCGGCCGCGGCGAGCCCGAGATTGCCCGAGAGAAGGGCGGCTTCGCCGATCAACGCCGACGCGAAGGCCGCGGCACGTAACGCGCCGCTGCGCCTGGCTGTCACCTGAAGGCCCCGGGCCACGTCGATGACTTCGGCGTAGGGAGTTGGCCCGTACAACATGCACTCGGCCGCGCAGAGGTAGCCGTCGAAGATGGCATTCGCGGTCTCCGGATTATCCCGCGTCCGGCGCAGCTCCAGGCGCATACGATCGGACCAGCTACCCGAGCGATGCGCCAGCAACCCTTGCAACGACACCAAATCGAGCACCATCCAGTTGCGCACGCCTGCGAGCACCAGCGGCTGTGCTTCGTCGACTGCCGCCTGCGCTGTCGCGAAATCGGCGGTGAAAAATGCGCACTTACCGCGGGCGAGGAGGATGTCGGCGTCGTCGACGCCACCATCGGTGTGGAGCCCGTCGAGGGCGGCCACGGCGGTGTCGAAATCGCCCGACATCACCGCACAGCGCGCGAGCCGAACGCGCAGTCGCCGGACCATGCTCGGATCAGCCCCGACGAGTGCCTCGCGATAGGCGGACGTGGCCATCGGGTCACCGAGGGCGTTGAGCAGGTCACCGCGCAGCGACAGCGCTGTGGCCCGCTGTGCCCAGGTGGCATGCGGCCGGACCGCTTCGACCAATGCCAGCGCGTCGCGGTACGCGCCAACGGCTGCTTCCGTCTCCGCGGCGCGTAAGAGATACGGCACGGCTTCAGCAGCTGCACCGGACTGGAGCAGATGGTGACCGATGCGTGCCGCCGACGCGCCCAGCTCGATCAGGCGGCTGGCGGCATCGCGGTGGATCCGGCGTTGTCGGTGGGGTAGGAGATCCTCGAGCAGCGCGTCGCGTACGAGGCCGTGACGGAATTGATAGCCGGCGCTCGCCGGCTCGACGATCAGCGCGGCAAGGGCGGCGTCCAGGTGGTCGAATGCTGCGGCTTCGGGCAGCCCGGACAGGGCGACGAACTCGTCGGTGTCGAACGACGAGCCGACGACAGCCACGCGTTGGAGAGCCTCGTGCGTCGCGGGCAGGATGCCGCGCCTATGACGTTGGCATTGAGCGGCTGTACCCGTTTCGGCTCTTTGCCGGCCCGGCGGGCGAGCTCGTTCACCGCGAAGGGGATACCTCGACTGAGCGCGGCGATGTGTCGGACCTGTTCGGGCGTGGGTTCGGGGACGTGGTGACGAATGAGGGTGGTGACGTCGTCGGTGCCAAGTGGGCCGAGCTCGAGCTCGACGGCTCGATGCCGGTCGAGCAGGCTCTGGCGCGTCTGGGCAAGTGTGTCGGACATCGGAGCCGGCCGATGCGTGAACACGATGCAGACCCGCTGGTCGTACGCCGAACGTGCGATGTAGTGCAGGAGACGCAGGCTGGCGTCGTCGGCGTCGTGGACGTCGTCGATGGTGAGGAGCAGCCCACGCGTGGCCGATGCCCGACGGACTAGTTCAGCGGCCGCGACGTACAGCCGCTGATGCGAGCTTGCGCCGGACCATGAGCTCTCTGCCCCGGCGAGGGCACGGTTGATCTCTACCCGATGGTGATCGGGCAGCCCGTCGAGCAACGTCGGATGATGCCGGGACACGCCGGCGAGTGCCTCGACGACGGGCGCATACGGCCATGCCCCCTCGACCGGCGCCGACGAGCCGTGACCGACACAGAAGCTCAGCTCCTCTGCTCGCGCCCGGATGGCGGCGAGCAGGGACGACTTGCCGATTCCAGGCAGGCCAGTGACGATCAGCGTTCGGCTCTGTCCCGCAGCCGAGTCGAACAGCGCTCGCTCGGCGATGGACAGCTCGCGGTTGCGGCCGAGCAACGGGTCGCCCGGTCGAGCGACGACGTCGCGCTCGGCGATCAGGCGGTCACGCAGCGCCGTCGCCTCGTGCCCGGGAGAAACACCCAGCTCACGTTGCAACGAGCGGGTCATACGTTCGAACTGACGCAAGGCTGCATGGCGATCGCCGTTCGCCGCGTAGCGCCGCATGAGGGCGAGATGAGCGAGCTCGTCGCTCGAGTCGAGCTCGACCACCCTCTCCCAGCAACCATCGAGGCGCAGCAGGTCGAGATAGCGCAGACGGAGCTGCTCGCGGCGCTCCTCGGCCCACGCCTCGTACCTGTCGTGGGGCAGCAGCTCACCGCCGTAGATCGAGAACGCCTGGCGGGCGGCGACGACATCCTCATTGACCAGAGCCCGGCGGGCGAGGTCCTCGAACCGCTCGACATCGACGGTCGTGTCGGAATCGGGGCATAACAGGACGTTGTCGCCACGCAGCACGACCGCGTTCGACACGTCGATGGCCCGTCTGGCGAAATGCGCCGCTTTGTGCAGCTTCGGCACCGCCTCTTCGATGGTGTCATCGGGCCACACGACATCGATGACCTGCTCGCGGTGCAGACGCCTACCGGGCGCCAGGGCGAGCACCTTCACCAGCGCCGCCGCGTGCCGGCGCGTCCAGCTGCTCGCGGCGACCGGGACGGCGTCGACCATCACCTCGAAGCGACCGAGCAGCGTGATGTGAATCGTCGGCATGCCCACGGCACCTCCCGTCACCTCGCCGGTCGATCTCAAGCACCATCAGGATGACCGAAGAAAGCCTAGGACCGGCCGCCGCGTCCGCCCAGATCTTTCGCGTGCAGTGCATCCGAACGCCGATGTGACCGACGTGATACCACTGGTGACGCAAACGGCGGTACGGGTTCGCGTCTATGCCGGACTATCGAACCGCGCGCTCAGCCAGGCTCGCGTCGCCTCCCGGTACTCGCCGGCGTTCTTGTGCAACGCTATGGAGTGCCCTGACCCCGGTAGGACATAGGTGGACAGCTCGGCGGCCGGACTGAAGTAAGGCGCCTCCCCTTTCCGCAACGCCTCCGCACTCGAACAGTCGCGAGCTACAAAACCGCAGAATATGACATCCTTTTCGCCGACCGCCAGCAGGACGGGAACATTGATACCGCGCGACGTGGGGCCCAGGAAGTCGAATAATATTATGGTCCCTACGCCGAGGGCGGACACCTGGTCCTTGGTGGCCTCGTCGGTGGCGATCACCTGGGGGTCGGCGTCGCCGGCCGAATAGAACAACGGCCCGCGTCGCCCCGGAATGGTAGTAATATACCCCGGATCGCCGCCGTTCTTGTGAAGCTGCGGGTCCAACGTCACCGGATACACGCTCATGGTGAAGATCTTGGCCACGGTCACCGCCGACACGAGGTGAGTCATGCCGGACAGGATCACCCCATCGACGTCGTGGTAGGTGGCGGCTTCCCTGACCACGACGCCGGAGCCCAGCGAGTGTCCGACCAGGATCACGCGGTCGAAGTGCACCCCGCAGACCCGGCCGGCGCGCAGGTGACCGATGACCTGATGGATCGATGCCGCCTCCACATTGTCCGGCAGTGTCACGCTGAGTGGCTTGGTGCTCTGGCCGGCACCGAGCCGGTCTATGGCGAAGGTGGCGTAGCCGTGGCTGGCCATGTCGCGCTGGTAGGAGTAATGCTCGGGTTGGTAGGGGAAGTCCCAGTACTGACGGTTGTACGGGCCGCCGTGAACTAGCAGCTGCACGGTCCTGGGAGTACTGCCGGCAGGCAGGCAGAGTTGCCCGTGCACCGTCTCGTGGGGGGTAGGAACCGACACCGGCAGGTCGATGTCCGCGCAGCGCACCGCGGAGGCGGCAGCGGCCGGCGGTGCGGCGAGACCACCGCCCAGCAGGCTGAGGCAGGCGAGCAGCGAGCCAGTCAGTGTCGGCAGCACGCGCACGAAAAGAACCTTCCGACAGGAGAAACCGGAGGAAGGCCAAGACTATAAACGATCAGCGACCGAAGGAACACGCTGGGTAACCGCGTGGGTGACTACTCCGCGCCCAGTGCGGGCGCCTCAGATGTGCCGCGGCGTGGCGATCATGGATAACCGAGGTGGATGCATCGTCGCTGTCAGCCTCGGATGCACGGGCTTGCCGGTGACCGGCACCAGCTGCCACCGCGCGGCCACCGTCGCCGCCACGATAGCTATTTCCGCCTCCGCGTAAGCGTATCCGGGACAATGATGCAGTCCCGCACCGAAGGGGACGAAAGCCCCCTTCGGCAGCATCGAGGCTCGGTCGGGCAGCCATCGGTCCGGGTCGAAGCGGGCCGGCTCGGGGTACAGGTGCGGATCGTGATGAAGCGCGTACTGGCTGAGCGCTACCTCGGTGCCCGGCGCGATGTGCACACCGCCAAGGTCAACGTCGATACGCGCCCGGCGCATCAGGAGCAGCAGCGGGTACTTGCGCAGGACCTCACGGATGATCCGCTGGGTGTACTCCAGCTTGGGAATGTCATCGAAGGTCGCGACGCGACCGGCGAGCAGGTGGTCGATCTCGGCGTGGAAGCGTCGCTGCACCTCGGGGTGGCATCCGAGCTCGTAAAAGAACCAGGACAGGGCCACCGCGGTGGTCTCGGCTCCGGCGGTCAGGATCGTGACGACCTCGTCGTGGACCTGCTGGTCACTCATGCCCTCGCCGGTGTCCTCGTCCCGGGCCAGCAGCAGCGTGGACAGCAGGTCGTCATGATCCTTGCCCTCGGCGCGCGCCGCTACGATGACCCCGGCCACGACCCGCCGGAATCGGGCGGCAGCCTCGTCATACCGCCGGTTGGCTGGAATAGGTAACCGCTCCATCAACTTCGGCATGAAGGCACGGACGGCCAGGTACTTGCTCAGGATCGGCATCGATCGCTGGGCCTCGGTGATCGCATCCCGACCCAGCTCGGTCGCGAAGAGGGTCTGACCGACGATCGACAGTGCCAGATTCTCCATTCGCTGATCCACCGCAACGACCTCACCCGGCCGCCACGATTCCACCAGGTCCGACGCTGCCCGTGCCATGATGTCGACGTAATTGGCGATTCGTTTCCGGTGAAACGCCGGTTGTATCAGGCGGCGCTGCCGCCGATTGAAATCGCCGTCCGAGTTGAGCAGGCCGTTGCCGGACAGCGGGCGTATCCTATCGAAGATCATCCCTTTGTCGAACCTGTCGGCATCGGTGGCAAACACCTGCCAGGCAAGCTCGGGGCTGGTGACCAGGTACACGGGCAGGGTGCCGAGATAGATCCGCACCACCTCACCGTGCGAACGCAGCGACGACAGGAAACGAAACGGGCTGTCCAGCAGCGACATCGTATGGCCGAGCAGCGGCAACCGACCGGGAACAACCGGGGCGATGCGCCTTGCGCTGCGTGAGCCGTGACTCGCGACGTCCAGACCAACCACCATGGCACCCACATTCGCACGCCGGTACTACGACACTCAAGCACCGCGGCCGTCACGCCAGGGGCGACACGCATGATCGCGCTGCGGCGGTGGCCGGCGATCCCTTGATCGCCTAAGCTGCCCCCGTGCCGACCGAGGATGGCGGAGGACCGATGGCCGGGAACGAGGCATGGGTGCCGCGGGGCATCGACACGACCGTGCCCAATGCGGCTCGGGTGTACGACTACTTTCTGGACGGCGCCCACAACTTCGCGGCCGACCGCGTGATGGCGGACAAGATCCAACAGGTCCTACCCGGCGTACGGGACGCCATCCGCATCACCCGGGCCTTCCTGCGCAGAGCCGTTCAGTTCATGGTCGACTCTGGGATCGACCAGTTCCTCGACGTTGGCTCGGGAATCCCGACTGTCGGCAATGTGCACGAGATCGCCCAGCGAGCCAATCCGGAGTGCCGGATTGTGTACGTCGACAA